>Ga0335070_10003422_pt1 | contig 18530 bp, 21 predicted proteins | sample Lox_Sample_13_FD_206722 | JGI IMG/M metagenome (GOLD analysis project Ga0335070, IMG submission 206722) | Soil microbial communities from Loxahatchee National Wildlife Refuge, Florida, United States - Lox_Sample_1.3 | ecosystem: Environmental > Terrestrial > Soil > Wetlands | place: USA...
GGTTCATGCCAACCCCTGGAAAGGTTCCAATTGTGAACCTTCAAACGTTGGAAGTAACGGTTATGCCCTTCACCTAGGCGCTCATGAGACTTTGCTTTTCACCCTTCTGACACTTCGCCAAGCATTTGGGCGCGTAATCAACCAGATGCGCAAGCCTATTCTCGTCACCAAAAACGTCCCTGATGAGAGTACGCGCAATCTCCAGCCGGATCTTTTTCGTGCGACCATACCGCCCCATGCTGATTACTTTGGCATTCAACAGCCCCATGGAATCGAGCTCGTTCACTAAAGAGCCCAAGCGCCGCTGCGTTAAGGGTGCGATACCCATCTCCCCACAAAGTTCACTGTAAACGTCATAAATCTCGCCTGTGATTGCACTGTGAATGTTTGCTCTGCTCAAATGGTACACGCCTAAAACTACAAGCTTAGAATGAAGAGTCAGATTCTTGAGAGCCTCAAAGACCCGATTGTGCTCAATATGCTTCTCAGCTTCACGAACGTGATCCTCAACTACGACAGCTGCGCCGCTACGCTCTGCCACTTCACCCGCAACGCGAAGCAAATCCAAAGCCCGTCGAGCGTCACCATGCTCTGCAGCAGCCAACGCAGAACAAAGCCCTAAAGCGCCATCAGACAACGCACCATCATAAAAAGCCGTCAGTGCACGTTCACGAAGAATATTCCCCAATTCGCCTGCGTCATAGGGCCTGAAAACCATTTCTTCCTCACTCAGTGAACTCAAAACGCGGGGGTCAAGAAACTCCTTCAACCGTAGATCATTGGATATTCCTATAAGGGACAGTTTACTACTTTGCAGGGTCTCATTGGCTCTAGTCAGTTCGTACAGAAGACCGTCGCCACGCACCTTTATCAGTGCATCGACCTCATCCAAGACAGCGATAAAATTGATGCCTACTGATTCCAAACCAGTTCTGAACCTGTCAAACACCTCTCCCACAGAAAGTCCCGTGAAGGGCACCACCATACCAAGGCTCTGGCACATGCTTGCAAGCACCCGGTAATCCGACCCTTCCATATGGCAGTTCACATAACAGAATCTGATGGGAGCACCATACTCCTTTGCCTTAGACTCCAAGTGACTAAGCACAAACTTCGTCACAGCAGTCTTACCAGTGCCCGTTTTCCCGTAAATGAAAATGTTTGAACTTCTTGCACCCTTAAGGACAGGAGCCACAATTTGCCCGACCTGTCGGATCTGCTCTTCGCGGTGTGGTAACCTATCAGGAAGATAGTCATGCCTAAGGACTTCTCGGTCATGAAAGATTTTTGCGTTGTTGACGAATTTTTCGAACACGTCGTCTAGTACGTTGCCTTCACTCGTAGGGCTCCCTTCTCCCCTTTCAGAGGCAACGCCTCTTGTTCCACTAGAACAGATAAACTGTCTCGTACAGAAAAGTCAACCCACACTACAAAAATCTAAAACCAAAAGGCACCTAGGAAAAGAAGAAAGCGCAAAAGTGGGCACACACCCCAAAGTTTCCAGTGGAGATCTGTGTTAATTTGAAAAATAATGTTGATTCCTTCTTACGAAAGGAATATACTCTGAATGGTAAGACCAGCTAGGAATATAATAAGGATAGTTATCCAGTTTTCTAAACAATAACAAAAAAGGAATTTTGTCGCTGGTACAGTTACACTCGTAGCTGCTCTTTTCTCCAACGGAAACAGAGGGGTGTGACGTTATTTGACAAATGAACCCTCTGCCTTTTCATATTCTGCTGAGTCAGTGATACTTTAGCTGTTCTTTTGGTATGCAGAACTCTCCGCCTCCACACATGAAACCATTCTCAGGTCGCTGGTTCTCAAATTCTGTGACTTCCATGTGAAGTTGACTCGGGGCCTCACCTTTTCTAGCCTTTTAGTGGGGAATATTGACACGTTTATGTCTCTTCACTGTGAACTGCACACCCCTAGGCTTCCACTGGAAATCTGTCTATAACAGTTGCCTATTCTCCGATTTGCCTGTAGGAGTGTTTGTAAAGCTTGGAGCGGCGAGAACTATACAAAACGTCGCCAACTTTTGATTTCAAGCTTTAAGTGCCCTTTTCTTCTGGGCTTGTTCCACCGCAACGCCTATAATGCGTGAACTGTAAACCTGTGAACACCACCTGTAGGTGCAAGTCATCGATGCCGGCAAGGAAAATGCGAGTCGAAGTCTTCGACGCAGAAGGAAATCGGTACACCGTGGCGTTCGAGGGTCAAATAACGAGAGACAAAGCTGTGCGCCTCTTGGATCTCGTAGAGCTGCTAGGCGGCATGCCAGCAGAGGGGAAAACCGCTAGCGCTGTCGCTGCTTCTAGTGGCATCACCGCATCCAAATATGACAAGATGCAAGTAGTTGTTTCGAAACACTTCCCAATTACATGGTTCGCATCCAGAGAAATACAGGCAGTGTATGAACAGGAATACAACGAGCCTATAAGTTTGAGCACAGTGGCAACTTATCTCGGTAGGATGGCGGACAGAAACATGATTTTGAAGGCAGGGGCTTCGAACAGCTTGAAATATAGGCTGGCGGGAAGTGTGCCTCAAGCCGTGCCAAAACAACGCGTTCCATGACGCAGTTTTGACGAAGCACCAACTAACTTCTATGCATTCTCAGTTGTGACTTTCTTCAGAAGGGTCTCCATCTCTTTCTTGATGCTGTATTTGAATGGTAGCTTATTGGTGTCCCTTTCCAAGTAGCCACTTTCATAGAGTTTCTTCATAAGCCTCGCTGTGTGCTCTCTGCTAAGCCTTATTCTCCATTTGATTTCTGGAGCTGTTTTCGGGCCTTCAGAAGCAAGAAACTCTAGCGCAGACAATTCTGTTTGAGTAAGTGGGGCGAGTGCCTTGTCTCTTTTTATGGGGATCACAGCCTCTACGTTCATTTCGGGCAGGACGGGAAGCTGCTTCGTCTGTTGCTCTAGACTTGTGATCTTTGATGTCACGGCTTCCTGTGATGCACCGATGTCACACAGTTTCCTATTTGTCTCCTCTAATACTGCGAGAATTTTCTCTTTATCCGCTAGAATAGAAGTGGTCTTCGCTTCTAATTCCTGAACTACTTTTTCGACCTCGACAGTTTTGTTTGAGGCTCCATCACTCTTCGATGCGATACCCTCAACTTTGTAGGCGACAATTTCCAGTCGTTCAGCTTCACGCTTAAGATCTCTGTTAAAGCTCAACACAACATCTTCAACTGTTGCTTTTGCTTTTTCGTATTCCTTCCGCGCTCTGTTGAGCAACCTATAGAATTCGACTGCTGCCCCTACAGTAACAGCGACCAGTATCGAAGCCAGAATCAATGTTGGATCCAACATGTGGAGCAGGCCTGTGACTTGGATGTGATTTGACGTAATTCAAACATGTTGCGTCACAGATCACAATCTGACCATAGAGCATTTAAAACTTATGGTGTTGTGCATGAAATTCCGTTTTATGACGTCACACATCACAGTTTCAATGGAGATCCGCGTTCTCTTCAATGTGCACAGTGATAGGGTGAAATCTGCCTTATTCGGGTTTTTTTTGGGAGTTTACGGCGTTTCTAGCAACTATTCCTCATTGTCGTTTGATGTGTGTTTTTGCTGCCTTATTTCCAGCGTGATTTGTGATGTCACGCCAGCCTTTCTGATGGATTTGCCAGTTGTTTTAGCCCTGTTTCGAGCTGCTCTCTGATCAATTCGATAAGTTTTATGTGCTGACTAAGCTCTTCGCCTTTCCTCGGTACCTCTTTGTGAGCATCGACGTAATCCCTCAGTTTGTTCGCTATCTCAAGATAGGGGTCTAAAGTTGTGCTTTCGAAGACTCCTAAGTACCCTAAAAGCAGCACTGTGTATATGGATTTTGTGACATTTTCTTTTGCCTGTTTTAGCGTTCTGTTGAAGGATCCACGGCTTATCTGGGCTTTTGTTAGCCGCAGAGAGGCTTTTTCGTCGTATTTGAGCTGTTTGCCTGCATAATTCTCCGAGAGAATGTCTATCAGCAGCGTTTCAAGCTGCGTTTTCGTCAATTGGCTGTTTTTTGCCAGGAGTTTGACGATGGGGTCGTTTAATGAGCCGTTCAGCCATGTTTGGACGCTCTCTTTTAGTTTCAATTGCCTCTCACCTGTGGTCATTTCAAATGGATACAGAATTGTAGACGGGTTCACTTTTAAGACTATCGTGACGGAACGCACAAATCACGGGATGTGGGAGTAAACGTTTTATCGAGCTTAGAACAACGCATATTGAGGAACGTGAGAAGTATTTGGGGTTTAAGCCTGCAGATCGCCTGAAATACATGAAGCCGTCAGGAATACGGCGCTTTTTCGCTTTAGCAAGTGAAACACCGGGCTGCATCAATTTGAGCGTGGGAGAGCCCGACTTTGCGGCTCCTAAACATGTTTTGAAGGCGGGCTTGCAAGCTGCAAGGAAGGGCAGAACTCACTATGAGCCTACGAATGGTGTTCCTGAGTTGCTCGAGGCTCTGGCGCGAAAAGCTTCTACTGACTATGGTCTCTCTTATGATCCGAATTCAGAGATTCTGGTTACTGCTGGAGCCACGGAAGCGATCTTTGCAGCATTGTTCGGGCTGATAAATCCTGGTGATGAAGTTCTGGTGCCCAATCCAGGCTTTGTGCTTTATGAGCCTTGCGTTCGTTTGGCTGGCGGAATACCTGTTCCCATTCCTTTGTTGGAGAAAAATGATTTCCGAGTTTCTATTGAGGATGTGCTGTCGTCAGTCACAAAGAGGTCACGTGTGATTATTGTGAATTATCCGAATAACCCGACGGGCAGCGTGATTTCTCGAAATGATGCTGCCGCGTTGGCGAGAGTTTCGGTTGAACGTGATCTTGTTGTCATTTCGGATGAAGTCTACGAAAAGATACTTTACAATGGAGCGAGGCATCATTGCTTGGCGACTTTTCCGGAAATGCGTGAACGAACGCTCATTGTTAATTCTTTCTCAAAGACCTATGCAATGACGGGCCTGCGGGTGGGTTATGTATACGGTTCAAAAGATCTGCTTGCATCCCTGTGGCTGGTGCATCAGTACACGGTTGCATGTGTTAACAGTCTGGCTCAGTATATGGCGGTGGCAGCGTTGGAGGGGTCGCAAGACTTTGTTGATGATATGGTTTGCGAGTTTGACAGAAGGCGGCATTTAGTTCATAAAAGACTTAATGAAATTGAAGGCTTCAAGTGTGCACTTCCTAAAGGAGCCTTCTATGCTTTTCCAAACATAACAGAGTTCGGCATGTCTTCAGAAGCCTTTGCAGAGTTTCTGGCAAAGAGCGCTGGGGTCATAACTGTTCCGGGTTCCTCCTTTGGCAGCAACGGAGAAGGCTTTGTCAGGATTTCCTATGCTGCTGCGTATGAGAAATTGGAAGAAGCCCTCGATCGAATCGAGAAGGCAGTCAAGAAGATTCAGTAAGACCGTATCTACAGTTTCTCTGCACTTTTCTTCAACTTGTCGAAGATCTCTGGTCGTAGATCCCTAAGTGTAGGAACAAAGGTCTCGACTGACCTCAAGTCGGCATAGTTGACATCACACGTGAGGAGGTCCTCTTCGTCGTATTTTGCCTTGGCCAGAATTTTCCCTTGTGGTCCCACAAGCCTGCTGCCGCCCCAAAACTGCAGTCCATCTTCCATGCCGACAAGGTTCACATAGGCTAGGTATGCTGTGTTTTCCATTGCTCTGGCAGTTGTCAGTGTTTCGAAGAAGCCTTTGCGTACTGCTGGTGATGCTGATATGCAGACGATTAACTGGGCTCCAGCCAAGCGTGTAAGCCTGCACACTTCTGGAAAGAAAAGATCGTAGCATATGGTCATGCCTATTTCGCCGAGCTCTGTGTTGAATACTGCTGCATCGTAGCCAGGACGGAAGTATCTCTTTTCTTCGAAGATGCTGTGGGTCGGAAGATACATTTTCCGATATTTCCCAACTAAGCCCTGCGAGCTGATCAAGACTGCAGTGTTGTGGAGTGTGGCTTGCGTTTTCCCGCTCAATTCGGGCATGCCGAAAATGATGTGCATCTTTGTTTTCTTAGCGATTGATTCCACGGCTTTGGTCGAGGTTCCAGGTATCGTTTCTGCGAGTTCATAAATCTCGTCTCTCATCGCATAGCCAGTCAGTGAGAGTTCTGGGAAAATCACGATGTCTGCGCCTTGTCTTTTGGCTGCGACTGTTATCTTCTCCATCTTCTTCAGATTTGCTGCTTTGTCGCCTCTCTTACTGCTTGTCTGGGCAAGAGCTAGTCTAATTTTATCTTTCATGTGGCATCGCCTCTTTCTTGATTAGTATGGGTCGCGTGGGAGTCTGAAATCCCAGCCTATTGTCCGATATTGAAGTTTTGCAGTTAATAGCATTCTTCTTTTGTGTTCTGTGGAAAGCCATCTTTTTTTAACTCTCTCAACAAGCTTCTGTTTCAAGTCAAGTTGTCTCGCTATTTCCTGCGTCGTCATAAAGTGCTCCAGTCCGTACAAGACTAGGTCAAGTTGCCCGTATTCTATCCCAAGTTCGTTTTCGGCAGTTTGTCCTGGCCACAGGGCTGGCGAAGAAGGTTTCATGGCTATTCCCTTTGGGATTCCAATGTGCTGGGCAAATGCTCTTACTTGTGTTTTGTACAGGTCCATTAGTGGCCATATGTCTGCTGCGATGTCTCCCCATTTTGTGAAGTAACCCATCATTGCTTCCGATTTGTCGGAGCTTCCGCAAACGATCATGTTCATTTTGTTGGCATAATAATACAGATAAATCATGCGAGTTCGTGCCTTTATGTTGCCTTTGCATAGCTTGTCAGCCGGGTCGAAGAATGGCATTGATTCATAGAAAGCTTCCAACGTGCTTGTAATGTCACATGTAATCGTGTTCGTACCGAATTTTCTTGCAACGAGCTTTGCGTGTTTGACGTCTTGCGTGCTGCATGTTTCCTTCTCGAAAAGCATGATTCCTGAGACTTTCTTGCCGCCTAGTGCAAGGGAGGAAATGGCTGCTACCGTGCTGCTATCAACGCCGCCTGACAAACCGACGACTATGCCCCTTGCTTCGGACTTCACAACATAATCCTTAACGAATCTCGTTATCTTCGTTTGGACGTCTGCCCAATCCATGTCCAAAGCGGACGCAGTTAACTCCAATACAAGTGCAGCCTCATGTTTCTATGGTCAAAAGCAAGTATTTAAGGACAAACATAAATATGGAATGGTGTCAAATCAGATGTGGAATGAAGGATCTGGATAATGGGGCGTAGAAGAAGAAAGGTTGTACGTATTCCGAAGAAGCATTTGCCCAAATTCTTTTCCTGCCCTGCTTGCGGTAAGGAAACAGTTAGGGTTGAGATCGACCGTAACGAAGGTCGTGCAATAGTTGGTTGTGGCAGCTGTGGCTTGAAAGACGAGTTTCCAGTTAAGCCAGCTCAGGGTGAGATTGACGTTTTCTGCATGTTCACTGATAAAATTTACAGTGGTTCTGGAAAAACTTCTGCACAAGAGGTCAAAAGCGCATAGCAAAGGCTGATTATCATGGTTGGCCGTGTTGAGAAGTACTTACTTGAGCAAATTAGGGCTGAACGTTCAATTCACATAACCCTAATTGATCCTGAAAAGGTTACGCTTTCTCAAGCGTCGAAGATTGCTCGAAAGGCTCTTGCAGGTGGGACGTCAGCGGTTATGATTGGAGGTTCCACGTTTGCTTCTGGCACTCACTTGGATAATATCGTCAGAGTGGTCAAGCGTACTGTGGAGATTCCAACAATCCTTTTTCCAAGCAACGTGAACGGCATAAGCCGTTACGCTGACGCAATGTGGTTCATGTCTCTTCTGAACTCTGCTGACCCATACTTCATAATGGGGGCTCAAGTGTTGGGAGCACCACTCGTTAAAAAGTATCGGTTAGAGGCTATCCCCTTAGGGTATATAATTGTTGGCGAAGGCTGTACCGCTGGAGTTGTGGGCAAAGCAGTAGCAATACCGTACAATAAACCAGAGCTCGCTGCAGCTCATGCCTTAGCAGGACAGTACTTTGGGATGCGATTCATATACTTGGAGGCAGGATCAGGCGCAAGGACACCAGTTCCTCCAGAGATGATCCATGCCGTCAAGCATTACATCAATGTGCCTCTCATTGTCGGTGGAGGAATAAGATCGAGAGAGCAAGCCTTGACTGCAGCCTCTGCTGGCGCGGACGTAATTGTCACTGGCAACATTGTTGAAAACAGTGAAGTAAGGCGCAAGGTTTCTGAGATTATTGAAGGCATGAAACGAGGAAAGCCTTAAGCTGTTTTTCTATCTCGGGTCACAAGAAGATCAGCAGCCGAAAGAATGGTTTACTCTTCTTCTTATGTGTAGAATTCCCTCAATATGCGTGCAGTTTCCTTAGAGCTTGTTGATTTATTGGTGTCAACAAACAGAAATAAGCTTCAAACAAGCAACTGTGTTCCAGAGGGAGAGCTTCACGGACGGGAAAATGAGCGACGAATATCGACAGTACGTGGAGAATCTAGAGAAGGATCTGGCGCAACTATATGGTATAAGCGAAAAAGCTAGGCAGAAGGGGCTTGATCCAGCACTTTTTCCCGAGTGCAAGATTGCGAAGGATCTTGCTGACCTTGTTGAAGGGCTTGTCGGGCCTAGAGGTGTTGCTGAGAGCATAAGAACTTTGAGCGGAAAGCTTCCGCGGGAAGAATTGGCTTTCAAGATTGCTGAAGAGATTGTTTATGGCAAGTTTGGTCATATGGAGCCTGAAGACGCTGCAGATCAAGCCATACGCACTGCGCTTGCGATCTTCACTGAAGGGCTTACTGCCGCACCATTGCAGGGTGTTGCCAAGGTGGCAATTAAGACGAACAATGATCGGACGCGTTACTTAGCTATTTATTTTGCAGGGCCTATGCGGGCTGCTGGTGGAACAGATCAGGCTCTTACTTTGGTTGTGGGCGATTTTGTGCGGCGCCTTCTGGGTCTTGATCGTTACAAGCCTACGGATGATGAGATTTCACGTTTTATCGAGGAATTGAGGCTTTACCAGCGGACTGTGATGCGCTTTCAATATCACGTGACAGATGAAGAGCTGCGGAAAGCCCTTCAATGGCTGTCCGTAGAAGTAACAGGCACTGAATCGGACCCTGTTGAAGTTTCTTCTTTCCGAAATCTCCCAAGGGTCGAGACGAATCGTGTTCGAGGCGGGGCTCTCAGAGTTGTAAACGATGGCATTGTAGGTCGGGCACCCAAGGTTTTGGCTATCATTGAGAAGCTTGGTATTCAAGGATGGGATTGGCTGGGCGAATTCCGGAAAAAGTCGGAGAAGAAGTCTGAGGGTTTCATGGATGATGTGATTGCGGGGCGTCCGATTTTTGCGTTTCCTTCTAGGCGTGGAGGTTTTCGCCTGAGATATGGGCGAGCGCGGAACACGGGTTTGTCTGCTGTAGGCGTTCACCCTGCGACTATGCAGGTGCTTCAAGGGTTTCTTGCTGGCGGAACGCAGTTGCGTTTAGAGCTTCCTGGGAAGGGTGGTGTCGTCGTTCCAGTGGATGCTTTGGAGTCGCCTATCGTTCGGTTGAGGGATGGTTCTATAGTCCGCGTTTCCACTGAGAATTTTGCTGTAATAAAGAGTGACATTGAGAAGATTCTGTTTTTAGGAGACATTCTGATCAGTTTCGGGGACTTTCTGTACAATAGTAAGACTCTTGCGCCTTCTGGTTACGTTGAGGAATGGTGGGTTGAGGATCTGCGAAAAATTATCGCGGAGAAGTACGGTGGTGATCTTGAAGGTGCAGGGGTGGCTTCGCAAGTGGTTTCTGAGCGGTTGAAAGGTTTTCTGGATAATCCGTTCTCAGTAAAACCAAGCGCCGTTGAGGCTGTGGATTTGTCAAGGAACCTTCACGTTCCTTTGCATCCATCTTTCACGGTCTTCTGGTCTTATCTTCCGTCGCTGGACGAGCTGAATCTGTTGAAGGTTTGGCTTTCGAAAGCCGAGGTTCAACGTGAAAATAGTGCGATAATGAAAATTGCTGGCGAGTTTGAGGCCGGGATCAAACATGTTCTGGAGACGCTCTGCGTACCTCACAGAGTTGAAAATAGGAGAATCACCATTAGTGGTGAAGACGCGCATGTCTTCGCATTTTGTCTCGGATATTGCAGTGGGCGTGAGGTGGACGTTTCCTCTGCAAAGACTGTTTTGGAGGCTGTCAGTTTGCTTTCTGGTGTTTCAATCAGGGATAAGGCTCCAACGCTTGTCGGTGCACGTATGGGAAGACCTGAGAAAGCTAAGCGTCGTGAGATGAAGCCGTTGGTTCACGTGCTGTTTCCTGTTGGGTTGGCGGGCGGTTCGCATAGAGACATCACTGAAGCAGCTGGGAAGAGTTCGGTTTTCGTTGAGGTTGTGAAGCGTAAATGTCCAGCTTGTGGAACTTACACTTTCAGGGTCAAATGCTCTGCTTGCGGTTGTGATACTGTTCTTGAGAGGAAATGCTCACGTTGCGGCAAGAGTCTGAAGGATAGTGAGTGTCCTGTGTGTAAGGTTGCTGCTGTGTCCTATGAGAAGCAAGTTGTTAATTTCAAGGAATCGCTGGGGAATGCTTGCGGTAGTTTGGGTGTTTCTTTGCCTAAGGTTCTGAAGGGTGTTAAGAGCTTAATGAATGAGACAAGGGTTCCTGAAATTCTTGAAAAAGGTGTTTTGCGTGCGAAATATGATTTGTCAGTCTATAAGGATGGAACGATGCGTTTTGATGCTACGAATGCTCCTTTGACGCATTTCAAGTCTTCTGAGATTGGTGTTTCAATTGAGAAGCTCAGACAGCTTGGCTACACTCACGATGCTAATGGTGAAGCATTGATTGATCCAAACCAGATTTGCGAATTGAAGATTCAGGACATCGTAATACCTGTTAAGTGTGCGGAGTACTTTGTCCGCGAAGCTAGTTTCATTGATGATCTCTTGGTGAAGGTTTACGGGTTGCAGTCGTTCTATAATGTGAAGCAGGCTGAGGATGTTGTGGGTCAGTTGGTTGTTGGTCTTGCACCGCATACGTGTGCTGGAGTGTTGGGAAGGGTTATTGGCTTTACGAGGCTGAACTTGTGTTATGCGCATCCTGTTTGGCATTCTGCGAAAAGAAGGGATTGCGATGGTGATGAGGATACGGTGATGCTTGCTTTGGATACTCTGCTTGATTTTTCTCGTGAGTATTTGCCTGCGCAGATTGGCGGTATAATGGATGCGCCGTTGCTGTTGATTCCTGTTGTGAATACTAAGGATGTTCAGAGGCAGGCTCATGATTTTGATGTGGCAGGTGCTTATCCGCTTGAGTTTTATGAGAAGACATGGGAGAAGTTGGACAGTAGACAGGTTAGTCCGCTTATTGATTTGGTTGATTATCGGTTGGGTACTGAGGCTCAATTTGAAGGTTTCAAGTATACTGTGCCAGTTTCAGATGTGAGTATGGGGAATGTTGAAAGTTCATACAAGCTGCTTGGGACTATGGTTGAGAAATTGGACAGTCAGCTTGAGTTGGCTGAGAAGATTGAGGCTGTGGATGCTAGGAGGGTTGCGTTGAAGGTTCTGACTACGCACTTCATTAAGGACATGGCTGGTAATCTGCGGGCTTTTGCGACTCAGGCTTTTCGGTGTAAGTCGTGCAATAAGCGTTTTCGTCGTTTGCCGTTAAGAGGTAAGTGTCCTTTTTGTGGTGGGCAGTTGACTTTGACTGTTTACCGTGGTGGAATCGAGAAGTATATGGGGGCTGCAGAGCATTTGATTGAGAAGTACAGGTTGCCGAAGTATTATGCTCAGAGGATTGTGCTTATGAGAGGGGAGATTGCATCTACGTTTGATGGTAAGAAGCCTAAGCAGGTTTGCTTGTCAGATTTTGCATAGAATTGAGTTTGCATGATTTGTAGGTGCTTTATGGTGATTTTGGCTTGTTCTTGGTCGAAGAAGACTGTTTTTCAAAGTGAATGACGTATGCGAATTCGTCTTCGTTCCATTCACCGTAATTGTCTTGCCAATGCTTTTTGAATTCTTGAAGTGTATAGTTGCCTTCTCTTTTCGCGTCGTCTTTGTCAAAGTATTTTAGTCGTTTTCTTTCGACGGATGTTATGTGCAGGTCTGCGAATGTGGGTTCTGAAATGATTGCGTGGACGGTTGTTCCTGCTTTTATTTTTGGGTCTGGAGGGTTGGGTCTTGAGGATTGGGTTTTTGTTCCTTCTAGAATTGGATTCTTGTCTTGGGCTCTGAATGCTAGTTCAATTGGGGTTTCAGCTGCTTCTTTGAACACTTCTTCGATTGGTTTTTCTGGTTCTTTGGCTACTTTTTGGATGATTTGTTTTCTTTCTTTGACTGGCAGTTTTTTCTCAGCGAGTTTTTTGATGATTTCGACTCGTTTTTCTGGTTCTTTTACTGCGCGTCCAATGTTGATTGCTGTTTGATAGTCGATTTTGCCTTCTGGGGTTTCTCCTGAGATGCTGGATGGTGAGACGTATTTTTGGGCTTCTTGCGGGACGATTTCGAGTGCTCGTAGCCATAGGGATATTGAGTCGTTGCTGACGCCGATTTTCTTAGCTAGAACAATTTGTGAGGGGTATTTTTCTGGGTGGTTGTCTAGGAGGTATTTGCAGACTTTGCCTTTTTCGATTGCGCTGAGGTCTTCTCGTTGGACGTTTTCGATTAGGTTTAGTTGGACGACTTCTTCGTCGCTGTATTGTCTTATGATGGCTGGTACTTTTTGGAGTCCTGCTTGTTGGCATGCTCTGTAGCGTCTTTCGCCGACTACAACTTCATATTCGTCTTCTGTTGGTCTGAGTACGATTGGTTCGAGTAAGCCTATTTCTTTGATGCTGTTTGCTAGTTCGTTGAGGCGTTGTATGTTTATTTCTAGTCTTGGGTTTAGTTTGCTGGGGCGGATTTTTGTGAGTGGGATTTCTTTGACGAATTCTGACATTGACGTTTCCTCAAGATGTTTGGCTGTTTCTATTTGTTGATTCGAACTGTCTATTAAGGAATTGCAGAATGGCTTGGGCTTCATGGTTTTGAGAAGATATTTCTAGTTAGACAACAATATTGCTGGTTGATGGGCATGGTTAAGGAGACTTATCATCCTAATGCTTACTTGTCTCGGATAAAGAATATTAAGCGTGGTCTTAGGGCACGTTCGCTGGTTTTGGATGTTTTGGAGAGGCATTCTGCTGATGGGAAATCGATTGGCAATGAGGCTGGCTTGCATTATGGTGTGGTGGTTCATCATTTGAAGTTGCTTGCTGCTGAAGGTTTGGTTGAGTCGAAAGGCAGTAGACCGCATGTTTGGTGTCTTACTGGTTTGGGTCAGAGGCGTTTGACGGGTTCAAGCTAGAATGTGCATTTGCAAGGCGTGGTTTGGCATTTTGGGCATTTGTTGTTGTATTTTGTGAGGGCTGCTTTTTCTAGGTTGATGTTGGTGACATTTGCGAGTGAGGCTAGCCATGCGATGACATCTGCGAACTCGTTTTCTAATGCTTGTTTGTCGTTGTTTTGTAGGGCTTCGCCCAGTTCTTGAACTTCATCTACAAGCCAGTTGTAAGTGCCTTTTACGCCTCTTTTGGAGTCTCTGTGAAAGTATAGGTTGCGCATCATTTGTTGAAAATCACTTATCTGCATGTTTCTTGCCTCAAGAGCAAAATTGGCAGCAACCAAATAAATGTGGTGTGACAAATTGGGTGTTTTGGTGACAATTATGGCGTTGCCTGTTCTTGTTCGGAATTATCAGGAGAGTGATCATGAAGCTTGTCGTGCATTGTGGCGGGAGTTGACGGAGAAACATAGGGAAATCTATCAGGATCCAAAGATTGGTGGAGAGCATCCTGAGGGTTATTTTGATAAGCATTTGGCTAAGGTTGGTGCTGACAATATTTGGGTTGCTGTGCATGGTTCAGAAGTTGTGGGGCTTGCTGGATTGATTGTAGAGGAGGCTGAAGCAGAAATAGAGCCGATTGTTGTAAGTAAGAGTTATCGCGGCAAAGGAGTTGGAAAGCGATTGGTTGAAGAGGTGGTTTCTGAAGCTCGTAAAAGGAAGATTAGGTTTTTGAATGTGGAGCCTGTGGCGCGCAATGTGGAGATGATTAGGTTCTTGTATAAGTTGGGTTTTCGGACGCTTGGAAACATTCAGTTGTTTATGTGTTTTTCGGATTATGTTTGGAAGGAAGGACCTGAACTGTTCGGATGCAAATTCAACTACTAGAGTCATGAGTGTGAAGCGTTTCCAACTGACTGTTCTGTTGCTCTCGGCGGAATTTTAACCCCCTATATATACCTCGAACGTTTCATCCATCTGCGAGGAGTGCGCTGTGTTCTTGTTTGTTTTTCCAGTCGTCAAGTATCGATCTCACTAGGTTGTTTAGCCTGTCTTTGACTCTTTCATCTTCTGTTAGGGTTCCCAGTATGGAGCTTTGACCGTATTCAGCAGCCTGCAGCAGTACTGATGATGGTGGATATTTGCAGTCGTGATGGTCCAGAATCACCGTGTGATACGCCAAATCGCCACCTGCTGGAACGTTTCCTATTATGATTAGAGCTATGATCTTGTTCAATATTGTATCTTTGAATTCTTCATAGTTTTTGATAATACCTTGTGCTCTTTCGGTGAAAGCGCAGTATAGGCTTGCTGCTTTGCCACTGTATGTTGGAACGGCTAGAACTATGATATCTGCATCTTTCATCTTAGCATAAATCGCTGGAACATTATCTTGGATTGGGCATTCTTCGTTTTTGTTTCTCAGTTTATCTGCGAAGCATTCGTAATTGCAGTGGCTGCACGGCTTTATGTCACAATCATACGCATTAATGACCTCAGTTTCAAATCCTTGATCTTTCAGCTTTGCCAAAACATATTCTACACAATTGAGGCAGTTGCCCCTTTTTCTTGCGCTGAACGCGATTCCAAGGGCTTTCATACGTGTTCTCTTTAGCGTATTCTAATGTACTTGTAGGCTTCTGTGGTGTTTTCAAAGCAGTATTGCACTTTCTGATAATCCTTCCTGAACTCCGCCACGTCAGCCGCAACCTTCTCTACCGGCTCTTTTTCAATCACTACCCGTTTGACGAATTCAGCTACTTCCTTCATCTCAGACTCTTTCATTCCCAATCTTGTGACTTCTGAGACGCCCATCCTTATGCCGCCAGGATGCATGAAGTGCCTGCCTTCCTTGATGTCCCATGGCAGCAGATTCCTGTTAATTATCACGTTTGCCTTTTCCAGTGTTTCCTCAATCGTGCCGCCGTCACCATACTTTGTGATGTCTATCAAAATCACGTGTGACTGTGTGAACCCTTTATGCTCAGCCAAAACGTTGAAACCTTTCTCGTAAAGGGCCTGTCCCAGCGCTTTGGCGTTCTTTACTATTTGACTTGCGTATTCCTTTCCAAACTCCAGCATTTCCGCGCAAGCAATCGTGAGTCCCGCAACGGAGTGTAAATGATGGTTGCTCACCATGCCTGGAAACGTCGCCTTCTTCAGCTTGTCAGCGTTCTTGTCCCATGACAATATTCCGCCGTGCTGAGGTCCAAAAAACGTTTTGTGCGTGCTCATGCTGACGACGTCTGCGCCTTCTCGAAGTGGATCTTGGAATTGTCCGCCTGCAATCAGTCCTGCAACGTGTGCAGCGTCGTATCCTGCTGTTGCGCCCACTGAATGGACGGTTTCAACCAGTTCTTTGACCGGGTGCGGAAATGGGAAAACGCTTGCGCCAAACATCACGAATTTCGGTGGTTTGCCTTTTGCAGCAAGCTCTTGCATCTTGGCTTTTGCCTTGTCCATGTCGATGTTCAGTTCCTTGTAATCCAAAGGCAAATACTCAACAATCAAACCTTTGACAGCGCCTGCCGTTCCTCCAAGCTCCTTCTTGCCTGACGTGATGTGTCCACCGCTTGGAATAGACAATGCCAGCAGTATGTCGCCTGGTTCTGTGAAGGCCGTGTACACTGCTAGGTTTGCCACGACGCCTGATATTGGGCGAACGTCCACAAACTCGGCGTTGAATAGTCTTTTCATGAGTTCGATGCATTTGAATTCAACTTGGTCTATGAATCTGCAGCCCGCATAGACGCGTTCGCCTGGCCAGCCTTCTGCGTAGCGGTTTCCAAAATCTGTTATGATGGTTTCGCGCACAGCTGGGCTTGGAATGTTTTCGCTTGCTATGAGCGGGATGCTTTCTTGGAACCATTTATGATGTTGTTCAAGAAGGTCAAAAACATGGTTATATTCGTCTCTGGGAGTCGGCATTCCTAACTACTTCCTTGCTTGTCACTATCCATCATTCAAAAATAAAAAGCCTTTCAAAAGGGGCAATGTTAATAATGGGGAAAGCTTTAGGAACTAGTGCACAATAGGCGGCTCTCGAATGAGCACGAAGAAGAAAAAGAAAGAGAAATCAAGTCCGATGCCCGCTGCAAGCGCAGGATTACTCAGATTCTTTGAAGAGGAAACCGAAGGCATCAAAGTCAGACCAGAAATCCTGATTGCCGCTTCCATAGCATTGATAGTCGTGTGCATTCTGGCACAAGTATTCTTCAGATAAAAACGGTTACCGCCTAGTGGTCGGCGGGTGTAAGACTTCTATTCTTTGAACTGAGTTGAGGTTAACGAATATTTCGCTTCTTTCTTCTCTTGCAGCTACCTGTGGTATTGGTTGTGCGATTGTCGCACGCAAGATGACTGCTTCAGCGTCTGAAAGCCATATTCCTGGCGGTTCAAGGGTTATGGCAGTTAGGGTTCCTTCAAAACCGTATGCTGGGTCTAGAATCACGCGTATTTCTTTGCCCACGTTTCTTTCGAGCATATGGAATATTGAGGGTGGGATGGTTTGCTCTGGCATTGTGTTCGCAAAACCCTGTTAATTGTTCATTTAGAGATAAAACGCTTGTGCTTATTAAGTTATGTTGTCTTCCGCATCAGTTGAGGCTGCAATTGTGGCATTGCGGCGCTTGTTTTTCCGTTAAGGAATCAAATCTTGGGTAGTGGGTTATTTCACAGTTGCTTCGAACGCGTACATAGCAAGGCGTCTTCTCATGCTTGTTTTCGCAACACTTTAATATGTTCAGTTTTCCCATCTAAGAAGTTCGCTTGAGAATGTGAAACGATGACAACTGAGTCTCTGAAGCAGTCTATGGATCTTGCAGTCAAGCATTACGCTTCATTGTTCAGACTCCCATCTTACAAGAGGGTGACTCTGCTTCAAGCTCTGATCTGTGTTGGCGGCGGAGTGTTGACAGTTGTTCTTCTTTTTCCTAATATTGAAGGGGTCTTTAACGGAGTTCTCCTAGGTGCCTCTGCTTTTCTCGCGAACCTGATCATTGACTATGTCGTGGGCAGAGTTTTGATGAGGCAAGATGAGATTTACGACTTGAGAAGGACTGCGACGCTTTCCCTTTTCAGTTGGGGGCTTTGGCTCTTCTTCATTCTCATAGGCGACATCGTTGCTATGCTTTCTCTTAATCTGTCGTGGTGGGTTAGGCTCTGTCTCCTAGGATTTTCCGCAGTATTGATTCTCCGCTCCATAGTGTTCAACTCCACCTCAAACAAAAACTACATGAGCCTCGTTTTGCCAGCGATCCTTCAACCATTTGCTTGCATAGCCCCGTTTATGGTGGTTTGGGCAAGGATAAGCTATCCTGTCTCTTACTCAATGTTTCTGTTTCTAGGTTTCGCATTAGCTGTAAGTATCGTATCAGGCTATTCTTTCATATCGCTGATAAACCGCGTTGGCAAGCATTCTCTCGGAGTTCCCTCCCTATCTCTTTTCAAAGCGTTTCTGCTTAATTGGATAGTTAATCTCAACGCTCCTTTCGAAGAATTGCTCGAAAAGCTGGGCGAAGAGCAAAGCGTAGAATTGTCATTGATCAAGTTTGATTCGTCTCGAACCAAAGCCGCCCTGATAGTTCCTTCGGTTCATCCAGGCCCTTTCAAAAACGTCGGAAGCAGCACGCTGCCTTCAACGCTGAAATCCGCTGTTGAGAAGGAATGTGGTTGTGTCGCTTGTGTTCCTCACGGCTTGTTCGGTCATGAACTTGACTTGGCTTCACAAGCTCAAAATCAAAAAATAATCGCCCAAGCTTTGCAGGCAATGAGTTTCACGGCTTCAGACGTGAAGGCTTCACCTTTCGTCACGGTCAACAATGGTTTGGCTACAGCGTGCTGCCAGATTTTCGGGAATTCCGCTTTTCTTTCTGTAACTTTGGCACCTAAGACAACAGAAGATTTTCCGCAGGAATTGGGAATGTTCGCTCGGCAAGAGGCAGAAAGACTTGGGCTAGCTTGCTGCGTGGTGGTCAACGCTCACAACAGCATCGACCAAACAAACGACATGCCCGATGAGGCTTTGGATTCGCTGAAAACTGTTGCAGCCGATTGCTTAGAAAAAGCTGCTGCTATGAAGAGGCTACCCTTTGAAGTTGGCGCAACTACAATTGCACCGAAAGAATTTGGGCTCAAAGAAGGCATGGGAAAAGGTGGGATAACAGTCGTTTTAGTCAAAGTTGGAGATCAAAAGACTGCTTACGTAGTTATCGATGGCAACAATGCG
>Ga0335070_10003423_pt1 | contig 18530 bp, 12 predicted proteins | sample Lox_Sample_13_FD_206722 | JGI IMG/M metagenome (GOLD analysis project Ga0335070, IMG submission 206722) | Soil microbial communities from Loxahatchee National Wildlife Refuge, Florida, United States - Lox_Sample_1.3 | ecosystem: Environmental > Terrestrial > Soil > Wetlands | place: USA...
TCCGCAGTCCAACCCGGAGGCAGCCTTTACGGTTTGCAGGCAAGCAACCCGGTGTCCACGGATGTTGCCTATCAAGGAGCCTCGTCACTATATGGCACGGCGCTCGACCCCATGGTCGGCAACAAGATCGGCGGCGTCAACGTATTCGGCGGCGGCCTCGCGCTTTATGCGGCCGGCAAACAAATCGTTGGCGCAGTGGGAGTGAGCGGTGACACTTCCTGCGCTGACCATGACATCGCCTGGCGCGTCCGCAACATTTTGGGCCTGGATCATCTGAAAGGCGTAGGCGGAGTCTCCGGCGACGCCGCGCATCCCGACAACATTATTTACGACATCACCGCCAATCCCAGCGGCGGCACGGGAAACAGCGCCGGCGGCTTCGGCCACCCCACGTGCATCAACACCGGTGATCAGACGGCCCTTCCCAAGGTGCAGCCCTAAGCAGAAAACCGGGACAGTACACTCGAATCGAGTTTCCTGAATACCCGTTCCTGAATTGAGTGTACTGTCCCGTATCCTCCCCTTCGGCGACGATTTTTCTCCTCCGTCACAGCGACAGCCCGCGCGTTTCCAGTGTTCTCGGATCGTTCTAGCATCGGCGTTCCCATGCGCGCCGTTCGCCCGGCAGGCCGAAGAACGGGGACTGGCTTCAACGTCCCAAGCCGCATGATCGTGCAAATCACGCAGCCCTGTTCATCGGCGCGTGGACGGTGTTTGCCTGTCCCCGTTTTTCTACCTGATAGAATGTCCAGTAATGAAGTATCGCGTTTACCTGGAGCAAGACGAGGACGGAGTGTTTGTTGCTACCTGCCCCGCTCTGCCCGGCTGCGTTTCCCAGGGCCAAACGCGCTCCGAGGCCATCAAGAACATCCGCGAGGCAATCGAAGGGTACCTTGAAAGCTTGAAAAAGCACGGTGAGCCGGTGCCCCCGAGCATCCTGGAAGAGGTCATTGAGGTTGCCGGCGGGTAACGATTGTCGACTTGCGATGACTATCGCAGCAGTCTGAGCCGCTTCAGGTCGTCTTCCGTCCAACGAGCCTGCAATTCGATAATGGACTTGAGAGTCTTGATGGTGAACGTATCCCCTCCTCCGTGCGGCGCCACGGTCACCCGCCTTCCGTCCGGGTGTTTGTACCGCTGATGAGATCCGGTCTGGCGGACGAACTGAAAACCATCCCGCATAAGAGCGCTGATGAGTTCTCGGGCAGTAAGCGACCGAAGGCCACGGTAGTCGATGCCCATGGCCTAAACGGTGACCGCGATGCGGGGCTCCTCCGGGGAAATCTCTTCGACCTCGACGGAATCCTCGGGACCTTCAGGCAGCGCTCTTCCTTCCTCGATGAACTCCTGCACGATCAGGCGGACTACTTCATTGATGTTTCGAAGCGCCTCCTCCCTGGTGCGGCCCGATGTTGCGGCGCCGAGGCTCTCCAGAGCCGGGCAGCGGGCATGCCACGCCGGGTGCCCCTCCGCATCCTCGTCCGGTTCTACGACCACCTTGAAGCTGTAAGTCTTCATCGCCGCTCCCACGGACTTGCTTTCGTTTTCGCTTCTCAGTGTAGACGTGACACTCCAGTTCGTCAAACGTCCGCCCTGCCCAGTAGGCCGAAAAACGGGGACTGGCTTCACCGTCCCAAGCCGCGTGATCGTGCAAATCACGCAGCCCTGTCCGTCGGCGCGTGGACGGTGTTGCCACTCCCCGTTTTTCCACCTCTATTTCTGGGCGATGAAATCGGGCTGTGAGGTCTCCGCCCCTCATTCCCGTCCATGAGAAGCGTTTGGACGATTAGTGTTTCCTGTACTCCATAAGAAAGCACTCCGCATTCGCAGCGATGAGCGCTAAATCAATGCGGTGGCCTTTACTGTCTTCAAGTATGACTTCCCGTCCAGGTTTGAACGGGACTAGGGATTCAACATGCCCGTTAACAGATAAGTTTTGGACGTACGCATAGTGCTCGCCAGCGTTGGTGTACCCACTTGGATAAGTTCTCGGGTTCCAAGCGCCGTCGAGCCCTGGTAGATCTACATACCCTATACCAGCACGAAGCAGCGACCCCACACCAGCCTCACGCCTCAGTCTGATGCGCAGTGTTGCAGCTGTGCTACACCGATTCTTATAGTACGCGGCAAAGTCGCTGTGGGCGCAGTACAAATCAACTGAGTCGGACGTGGGCTTGGGGAGGTATGCCATGCCTGTACTATCCGTGATTTCGACTGGACCATGCGTCCCATTCGCCGACACCAATAGAACTTGCGCTCCACTTACGGGCAAACCGTTTGGATCTTCCATGATGACGGTACACAAGTTTTTGGAAGGAAAGATCTTTTCGTATGGCCCGGGGCTGGCTGCGAGCCGGCCCCCCTCTGGTCTGGCAACGGGAGGATTCGGCGCAGCAACGGGCCAAACGGCAGCAACGGGCCCAACGATGGACATCAATCCAACATATAGAAATATCCCGGCAACCGCTCCCGCCACCAGCGAATACAAAGGGTTAGTAATAATTCGCTTCAGTTTAGAAGCGAGAGATATGCCAAGCCGCTTTTTCAGCAGCGACCACTTCAAGCCAACTGTGAAGAAGATTACGCAAGCGACCCGAGAACCCGCCATGACTGACCACGGTTTCCCATTGAGCACAGCGGCGACGCCCTCAAAGGCGAAGGCTAGAGCAACCATTTCGAAAAACGCAAAAACGGCACGGTCGCCAGTCGGCACATCATTGGCCATACGTACAGCCCTCCCAAGAACACTATGAAGGTCGACATTGCATCTTAACGCAACGGCACGCTTTATTAACGTAAGTTGTTGTCCTGAACAGGCAAACGGGGCTAAACGGCGCCAACCAGCTCAACCTTTACCAGCCTCGTTTACCAGCCTCGTTCTCGGCGCTGTCTTCCCTGCGATACAATCCCTCCCATGCTCACCCGCACCCTTCTCCTCGCGCTCTCCCTCACCAGCCTCTCGCCCGCCGCGCTCCTGCGCATCGAAATCTCCGAGCGCTCCGACGTCCTCGCCGGAAAAGCATTCGGCTCCGCCGGCCCCTACGAGCGCCTCGTCGGCAAAGCCTATTTCGCCGTCGATCCCGCCAACGCCGCCAACCGCATCATCGTCGACATCGACAAAGCCCCGCGCGATGAGAAAGGCCTGGTCGAATTTTCCGCCGACCTCTACGTCCTCAAGCCGCGCGACCCCGCGCACGGCAATCACGCCGTCCTGTTCGAAGTCTCGAATCGTGGCGGCAAGGGCATGCTCGGCATGTACAACCGCGCCGCCGGATCCGCTGACCCTCGCACGCCCGAACAGTTCGGCGACGATTTTCTTCTCGATCGCGGCTTCACGCTCGTTTGGCTCGGCTGGCAGTTCGATGTTCCCCGACGCGAAGGCTTGATGCGCCTCTACGCGCCGATCGCCCGCGACGGCGGTCGGCCCATCACCGGCCTGGTGCGCTCCGAGCTGGTGCTTGATCACAAGCAAACCAGCTACTCGCTTGCCGACCGTGATCACATCCCGTACCCCGCGCTCGATCCCGATGACCCTAAGCTCACCCTCACCGTCCGCGACTGGCGCGAGGCCCCACGCCGCGCCGTGCCGCGCGCCGATTGGCACATCGAAGACCGCACGCGCATCGTTATGCCCGCCGGATTCGAGCCCGGCAAAATCTACGAGCTGGTCTACAGCGCTCAGGACCCGGTCGTCGTCGGCCTCGGCCCAACCGCCATCCGCGACCTGATCTCGTTCCTCAAATTCGGCGGCGCCGAGACCGTGCTCGGCGACCAGAGCGAGTACATCAAACGCGCCTACGGCTTCGGTATCTCGCAAAGCGGCCGCTTCCTGCGCACGTTCCTCCACGACGGATTCAATCGCGACGAACAGAACCGGCGCGTCTTCGACGGTGTTCTCTGCCACGTCTCCGGCGCGGCGCTTGGCAGCTTCAATTTCCGCTTCGCCCAGCCCTCGCGCGACGCGCATCCCTTCTACAACACGTTCTATCCCACCGACATTTTTCCCTTCACCGACGTCGAGCAGTCCGATCCCGAAACCGGCCTCACCGACGGTCTGCTCTCGCGCGCCATGCGGGATCACGTCGTCCCCAAGATTTTCTATTCCGACACGTCTTATGAATATTGGGGCCGTTCGGCGTCGCTGATCCACACCACCATTGACGGCCGCAAGGACGCGCCGCTGCCCGAAACCACGCGCATGTATTTCCTCACCGGCGGCCAGCACGGCCCGGCGCCGTTCCCTCCGCCCAAGAATCACGCGCAGAATCTGACCAACCCGAACGATTTCCGCTGGGCCATGCGCGCGCTGCTGGTGGCTATGGACCGCTGGGTAAGCGACGGTGTTGAGCCGCCCGCGTCTCTTTACCCGCGCATCGCGCAGGACACGCTGGTCCCTCTCGGCGCCGTCCAGTTCCCCGCGATCCCCGGTGTCAAAATGCCCGTCCATGTTCAGAAGGCCTATCGCGCGGATTACGGCCCGGAGTTCCGCACGCACGGAATCATCACGATCGAGCCGCCGAAAGTCGGCGATGCGTTTCCCATGCTCTTGCCGCAGGTGGATCGTGACGGCAACGAAACTTCGGGACTTCGCATGCCGGAAGTCGAGGTGCCTCTTGCCACTTATACCGGATGGAATCTGCGCTCGCCGGACATCGGCGCGCCCGATGAGATGTTCAGCATGGCGGGCTCGTTCATTCCCTTCATCCGCACTAAAGCCGAGCGCGAGTTGCGCCACGACCCGCGCCCATCCATCGAAGAGCGCTACGCCGGCCGCCGGCAGTACCTCGAAAAAGTCGAAGCCGCCGCCCGCCGCCTGGTCTCCTCCGGCTACTTGCTCGATGCCGACGTCCCCGCCGTCGTCGAGCACAGCGCTACCGAGTGGGACTACCTGACCGGCGCCCAGTAGATTCACAGCGCAGTGTCGCGCGGTTTTACTGCTGAGCCGCGACCGGAGGGAGCGGTACTGACGCTCTTTACTGCGTGAGGCCCAGGGACGTGGGGGCCACCGTCGCACCACCTGCGTGTCGCTCCAACTGACAACCTGGCCGGCTGTGCTGCCGAACAGGACTGTGCCAGTGGCCTGCAGCATCCGGCTGAACCCACTCCGCTACGCAATGCTGGTGGAATGGAGGGCTAAGCCGAAAATTCCCTTATCGTGCCGACCTTTCGCTGGGTTGACCGAAGAAGAGTTTGGACAACCGCCTCATGAGTGCTCTGCCCGAAAGGAAGATTAAAACGAAAGACCAGATTAGAGTGAGGATCGCGCTCACAATATATTTCGGGTTGTCATTCCGCGGGTACATCATTTCTTGTCTCCCTCCGAAGAGGAGAATGAAACCCACGGTCAGGAGAAGGATGTCAATTGCCGGACCGATACTCCCTCTCGTTGTTCTCAAAGCCCGCTTCTGGTCCATAGCTCTTCCGACCAGACACCAAACAAGGATCACGCCGGCTAGGAAAAAGAGGTCATCCGTACCAAAGCCGAAAATCTTCCGAGGCAGGAAGTCAAAATTCTCCCCCCACCCGGTCGGGTCAAGAAACCTAAACAGCCGAGCCGGGGCATTTATGCCGAGGCATATTAGCCGTGCAGTCGGGACGTATAACTCCACACCATGAGGAACTGCCGCCCGATAACCCAACTGTAGCAAGATCGCGGCCAGCACGAATTGAACGGTCGCCAGAATCAATGCTAGTTTTGGTTTTTGCATTGTGCGGCCCCAATCTCCCCGCCAGGAATCACCTTGCCCTCCGGGTAGTACGTTACGCTCACGGACGCTCCGATTGTGACAGGCAAACCGAAGACCGACTCCAGGAACTTGTCGTCCTTGCCGGTGTCCCCATGCAGAGCCTCGTGAAACAACACGGCCTGATTCAAGACTCCCTGCGACAGAGTGCCGCCTGGTTTCCTCCGGTTAGCTGCTCGAAGCCGACGTCCCCGGCGTTGTCGAGCACAGCGCCACGGAGTGGGACTCCCTGACCGGCGCCAGTGAAGGAGCCGAAAAACGGGGACTGGCTTCACCGTCCGATGCCACCTCATCCTGCAAATCACGCTGTCCGTGCCTCGGCGCGTGGACGGTGCTGCCTGTTTTTCTCCATCGTGTTTCCCCAACATCGCCCCTATTCGCTACATCGACCGCTTGCAAAACCGTACGCCCCCAGCTCCTCACAAGCCTCCGCCCGAATCCGCGAGTCCCTGTTCCCGGCAAGAGCCTCCACCAGCGGGAAAGTTGCGGCTTCCCCGATCAAGCGGCTTGCGTGAACAAGGCCGTCACGTGGAGCGAAGCGATCAATGTCGAAACTCTCGCCCGGGCTCAACGGAAGTTCAGCGATCGCCTGCGGCAAAGCTTGAGAAGCGCTCAATGAGCGATGCCGGCCGGTTGTCACTCGGATTGCTGATGGCCAGAAGTCGACCACTGATCGGAGCCGGCCATCATCACGCCGTAAGAAGTGGACGTACCGGGCCCCCTCCATGAGGCTGTTCCACTCGCCGACCACAGGCCCGCTCGGAAGCCAGTAGCTGTACTCCACGGGCGACTGCCCCGGATCGCCACGCAGCACATTCTCCACCGCAACTCTTGCGTTCACGCGAAACCACACAAGAGGGTGGCCGTTTTTCACTGCCCTGCCGTGCCTGCTCTTTCCAAAATGTTTCCTTCTTCTCAATCTTGCCGACCACGATTATGGGAGACTGGTCAACGAGTTCCTTGTCTGTCAGGTGCCGATACACTATGTGTGGCGCGCGCGAGCAACTGCAGAAGAGTAAAGACGCAAGCAAGAGCATCGGCGCGTGAAAGTGCCCCACACTGTTTTTCGACACCATTTGCTTCTTGTCTGTTCCGCCAAGCCGGTCTCAAGCCCGATCACAGGCAAGGGCACTTTTGTTGGCGAGTTACCCAGGTATGCGATTCAGGTCCGAAAGTGGACGCCACTTCAACCATGCCCGGCCTGGCTGTCGCGGCGGCGTGCGCCTAACCGCCTCTCGATGAGCTCCAAAAACTCCGCCTCCCGATCGATCGCCGTGCGAATCTTCAACCAGTAGAGCGGCAGCGGCGCGAACAGCCCGGCATTTCCTTCGCCCAGATTGATGACATCCTTCTCCGTCGTGACCGCGGCCTCGGCTTTCGCCGCCACGAATTGTTGGGCCATCCGGTGGACCTCCCGCGCGCGATACGTGTGGTGATCGTCGAAACTAACCCGTTGGACAGTCTCCAGTCCGATCTCCTCCAGCGAGCACCAGAACGACTCCGGATTTCCCAGCCCGCAAAACGCACCCACCCGGGAGACTGTCAACTCAGGAACCTGCCTTCCGCTGCCGGCCTCCACCCAATATTCGGGAACTGCGCGAGCGTAGAAAATGGGAGCCTGCCCGTTATAACGCCGTATAGCGCACTTGAGGTCGAACGTTCCGCGCACACACTCACTGCGCGTGATCACGATGATCTCCGCTCGTGCCAGGGCCTCAAGCGGCTCGCGAAGCCATCCCAGTGGAAACACCTCACCGCCGCCAAACGGCCGGATCGCATCGATCAGCACGATGTCGGCCTGCCGGGCAAGACGCACGTGCTGAAACCCATCGTCCAAGATTAGAACATCGGCTCCGAAGCGCTCTTCGAGCATCCGGCCGGTTACAAACCTGTCTGAACCGATGCCGAGCGCCGCCACGCCCGCCCGCAGGAACATCTGCGCCTCGTCGCCTGATTGCGAAACCGGCACGTGCGCACCCGGCTCGAGAATCAGATGCTTTTCTAGCGAGTGCCGCCCGTGCCCGCGAGTAAGGATACCCGGCCGGTGGCCGGCACGCCGCATTTCCTCCGCCAGGTACAAGACCAGCGGAGTCTTCCCCGTCCCGCCCATGGTGAGATTGCCAACGCTGACCACCGCGGCGTCCAGCTTTCTCCGGCGCCGCAGGTCACGCCGCCGCTTCCACGCTCCACCCAAGCGCCACAGCCAGGAGAGCGGCCAGTAAAACCAGAATTCGGCGAAATTCGGGCGAAAACGGGGGCACGCGTCCGCGGTGATCTCACGAACCGCCGCGATCGCCTTTTCGGTGGCCCCGCGATTCGCTTCCGCGCACTCAAGTGCCCGCCGGCCCACATCGGCGGCACGGCTGCGGTCCTTCAGCAGCCCATCCACGGCGCCCGCCAGCTGCGCAGCAGCCTCGATCTCGACAAAAGCTCCAGCGGCGCGAAATTGCTCCGCGATTTCGCGGAAATTCTCCATATGCGGGCCGCAGATGACCGGCCGCGCAAAGAAGGCCGGCTCCAGAATGTTGTGGCCTCCGCGCAAAGCCAGCGTCCCGCCCATAAACACGATATTTGCCAGGGGAAACAGGCCGCTCAGTTCTCCCATGGAATCAAGCAGCAGCACTGCGGGCAATTCCAGCGGGACTCTTAGATCGCTTCGACGGACAAAGCGAGCGGCCGTCCGCTCGAGCTTGGCCGCGACGGCGTCAAATCGCTCCGGCTTGCGCGGCGCGATGACCAGCAACAGGCGTGTATGTTGTCGAGCCAGGTGTTGAAAAACCTCAATTACGGGGTTCTCTTCGTCGACGTCGGTGCTAGCGGCAATCCAGACTTCCGCCGGTCGCAATCCCTCGATAAACCGGCGCACGGGTGACTGGGAATCCGACTCCCGCGGAACAAAATCATATTTCAGGTTGCCGCCCACGCGAACTCGTTGAGCCGGCGTACCTACCGAAAGATAACGCTCTCGCATCGTCGCGCTTTGGGCCAGAACGGCGTCGGGCCAGCTCATTGCGTGCCGGAAAAACCAGCGCAGCAGGCGATAGCGTCGCCAGGTGCGGTCGGAAATGCGGCCGTTCACGACAATCAGGCCGCATCCAGCTCGTTTCGCCTCACGGAACAGGTTCGGCCAAATTTCAGTTTCAACCACGATTACCAGGGCCGGCTGGAGCGTCCGCAGCACTCGGCGGACGGCAAATACATGGTCGAGCGGAGCATAAAAAACCCCGGTTGCCAGGCCGGATAGCTTCTCGCGGGCCGTTGCGCGCCCGGCCAGCGTTGCCGTCGAGACAAATATCGGCGCGCGGGGAAACTCGGAGCGCAAACGCCGCACTAACTCGATCACCGAAAGGACTTCGCCCACCGAAACCGCATGCAACCAGATGGCTCCGGGAACAGTCTGGATAAAAGAGCGCGATAAGAAGCCCAGTCTCTGCCAAATGGAAGGAAAATAAGCCAGATTGCGCGCCGAGCGAACGAAAAAGTAGGCCAGGACGACGGGTAGTGCCAGCGCCTGCAGAAAGCGGTAAAGTAGATAAATGCCTTTTGTTTTCAAACGCTTGGCTCTCCTGATGAGTATAGCGGCCCTAGCCGGGCTGGACAAGGCGGCACCGCCGGATAAAGACCAACCGAAATTTGAAATGCAGCCGGCCGCCAGCTACCTGTCCCATCAGACGAGCGAGAATGTGACCATCGGGGCTTCGGCCTATGACAACGCCGAGAAGGCCCACACGGCTTTCGGCAAGGTAGACCCTTACCAATATGGCATTTTGCCCGTGCTGGTCGTTATCCAGAATGATAGCGGCCAAACCATCCGGGTAGACCACATGCGCGTAGATTATGTCAGCCCCGATGGCGGCCATGTTGAGGCTACGCCGGCACAGGAGGTGCGGTATCTCAACCCTGCGCGCCAACCTAAGGTGGTCACGGGGCCGATCCCGACTAAGGCTCCGCACATTTCGCGCAAAAAGAACCCCCTGGATGCCTGGGAGATCGAGGGGCGGGCGTTCGCCGCCAAAATGATCCCAGCCGGTCAGTCCGCAGGAGGATTCTTCTACTTTCAGGCCGGCCACCGGCCGAATGCTCGCGTGTACGTAACTGGCTTGGCGGAGGCCTCGACAGGCCGCGAGCTCCTGTATTTCGAGTTCCCACTCAAAGACTGAGGCCGCCGAGCCGGGGTCGAAAATCCGGGCTTGACGTTCGGCAATATCTGCTCATTTCCTTTCTAAATGCTAACCGAAATTAGTAAAAATCAATGCCTGCTGTTACGCTTTACTGCCATTCGTTATCACGGCCTGCTTGCACGCTAACCATTGACAACCGGAGCCCGTATCCTGCTTGAAATTAAACGATAATTAACAAATTTTTTTTATCGTTTTTCCAAAAAAATCACTGGAAAAAGTCTTTAATTGGGAGATTTTTCCCGTATAATGAAAACCGCGACCAAGGAAGGGCGCGAATCGCAGTGCGGTGTCAATTCTGTGGCAAAAATCTCTGGCCGCTGCGGGGACTCTTCGACGAGGACTTCTGCAGCAAGGATCACCGGCAGCGGTATCACGAGCGCGTGCGCAAGGCCCTAGAGCACCTGCCGAAAGGACAGGCAGGTCCCAAGGGTTCCAAACTCGCCGGCTTCCAGTTTGAGAAGCCCCGTGTGCAGGACGCGCCGCAGGTGAAGCGCCCGTCGGCTGAGCCGTGGCAAAACCCGTCTGCTCCTGCGGTACCAGGTTTCGCGCACACGACGGAAAGCCCTCTGCTCGCCACCGGCTCTTTTTCTTTCGCATCCGTGAGTGCGGCCACGGGGGCCGCGCGCGCGGCAGAAGCCACCGCGACTGCGATTGCTCCCAATGTGATGAGCATTGCGAGCCTCCGCGAGCGCGTTCATCCGAACCAGGGAGCCGCTGCCACCATGGTGGAAGCGCCGGCGGCCATCGCCCCGCGTGCGGGCAACATGGCGCTGAAAATCTCGGAACGCTGGAACGCGAGTCCCCAGGTTTTTGACGAGCTGAATCACGTTTACCTGCACGAACCGGATCCTGTGCTCCTGGCCAGTTTCCCGCTCGCGGCAAGCGTAACCGCGCAGATCCAGGCGGCGCCGGCGGCCGCGAAGCCGCGGCATACTGCCAGCGCTGGCCCCTCCGGCGCGGGCCGTGTGGAGTTCTTCCCGATGCAGCCGCGTTTGAACGGCTTACTACCCGGTGCGGCAGCCGGAGACACGCTGGTTGAAATCGCGTCCGCCGAAGGCGAGAACATCTGGCTTGAGGACTTGATGAGCTGGCGCATCCCGGTTGCCATGGCTCCCAACCGCTCCTCCATGGCGATGCTTCCGGCAACGGACCGCATGGCCGCGCTCGAGCGCGTTCGCAATGTGCAGCTCGCTTCGGCCGCACATCCGGCGCCTCTTGAATGGCGATTCGCAACCTCTGAGCTGGAGCAATGCCGCGGCTTCGCAGCCGCCGGCCCCGCCGTCGCGCCCGCCATCGTGATCGAATTTCCGGCTCCACGCGATGGAGCGTCAGCGCCGTTGAGTACGGAAGTTGCACTCTTCGATGCGTCTCCGTTCCAACTGCTGGTCCCGGACATCACGGTCGATTCGGGCGATCTGGATCTGCTGCTGGCGACCGAGCTGGCCGACATCACTCCGGACGAGGTTGACACACCGGACACGGAAAGCGAAACGCTTGCGCCCCGCGCCACGGAGTGGTTCCCGATTGAAGCGCAGGCTGTGCTTCCGGTCTCGTCGCCCGACATGCTGGGCGCGATGGCCGAGCCGAAAATCGGCGCGGACCTGGCGGCCCAGTCTCTTCCGTCGCAATTGCGAAACGGTGCGAAGAGTCTGAACCCGGGCTTGCCCATCAGCCTGCCCTATCGCGCGGTACGCCTGAAGAACGGTCCCGATTTCTTTGCTGCTGAACCGGCCATTGCCGATTCCGCGGCCCGGCCGGTTGCCGCCAGGCCCTATGCGGCCCCGGTAGCCATCTCGGCTCCCCAGATGCCGGCCAACACATCCGAGACGTTGCTCCAGGCGGCTGCATCGCAGGCCGTTCAGCCGGCAGGCGCCTTCCGCGACGAGGAAGTGCTCAGCCACGCCGCGGAACCCGTCGAGAACGTCACCATGGCGATGCCGGTGGTGGAACCTCAGCCTGCGGGCTTCGCTTCGGGCGATCTCAAGAAGATCGATCTGTGGTTCCGCGATACCGGCGATTGCGCTCCGCATCAGGTCGCCTGGATGGAGCCGCAACTGGCGCTGGCGATTCCGGATTCGCACTACGAAGACTATCCACTGGCTCTGCAGGTGGATGTGCCCGAGCCGCGCACAGTCACGGTATTTGAGACGGCCGCTACCTATGAGGAACAGCCGCCGAAAGTGCTGGCGATCAATGAAGCCAGATCGAAGCGCTTTGCGGTGCCGAGTTACCTGAAGGGCATGGCGGCGGGCTTGATGCTGGCCTCATTCCTGTGGTTCGGCAGCTCGAGCATCAAGACCGGCGGACTCACGCTGCGGCCTGGAGATCTGATCCGCCTGACGATCCAGCGCCGTGCGGTGGTTGAAGTCGGCGACAACTTCCATGCCGGCTTGGCGGCGTGGGATGGCAAGAACTTCGCCAAAACCTGGGCCTACGACAAGGACGGTTTCATCCGCCCGGGCCGGCTGGCGCTCTACAAGCCGTCGCACGACATGACGGATTACAAGATGGAATTCCTCACGCAGATCGAGCGCAAGAGTGTGGGCTGGGTTTTCCGCGCCGCCGATGACCAGAACTACTACGCCATGAAACTGGCGGTGACCGAACCGGGTCCGCGGCCGCTGGTGGCGCTGGTCCGTTACGTAGTGGTGGACGGCAAGAAGGAATCCCACGGCGAAACCCCGGTGCAGGTGATGATGCACAACAACCGTCCCTATCGCGTCGAAGTGGACGTGAAAGGCAACCAGTTCCTGACCTCGATCGAAGGGCAACTCGTGGATTCGTGGAGCGACGACCGTCTGAAGTCCGGTGGCGTCGGCTTCTTCTCCGAGGGGAGCGAAAAAGCGCGGCTGTACTGGATGAAGATCACGAAAAACAGTGATTTTCTGGGCAAGCTGTGCTCCATGCTGGTGCCGAAGGAGTCGTAACACGCGGGGCGGGCCGATAAGGATTCAGTAGCAAACGGGAGAACAGGAAAGAGAGAGTTCAAATGAGCTCAGTGAATCGGAACCCGGTGGACCTCGGGGCTTCACCGCGTTTGGCTGTGGTCGGCAAGGGATCGGTAAAGCCGATTGGTGGGAAACCCGCGAACGGATCGGGTGAGACCGAAGAAAAAGGCGCGCGCTCTCGATCATTGGCTACCGCTGTAGCCCTGCATCTGGAAGGCAAGCCCGAAGAGGCCCTGCGCGAGTTGCGGCGGGCGGTGGAGCGCGGTGAGAACAAGCCGGCCATCTTCTCCGCGATGGGCCACATCCTGTATGAGCTGCAACGCTACCAGGAGGGTGTGGAAGCCTACTCGCAACTGGTGGACCTGGAGCCGCACCATCGCAGTGGTTACTTCAAGCTGGCGGTCTGCCTGGAAAAGCTGGGCCGCTGGGACGAAGCGGCAGCCAACTTCCGCAAGGCGCTGCAAATTGCGCCCGGAAACTCTGAAGCGCAACTGGGATTGGGCATTTGCCTTCTGCACCTGGAAAACTCTGAGCAAGCGCTGGAAGCTTTCGATCAGCACCTGAGCCAGCAGCCCGAGCAGCCCGAAGTCCTCTTCGGCAAGGCGGTGGCCTTGCAGCAGGCTGGCCGGCTGGACGAAGCGGCGGCCCTCTATCACAGGCTGCTGGAACGCAATCCGCGCTCCGAAGAATCTCTGGCCAACATGGTGGCGCTGGAGATTGCGCGCAAAGATTACGATGCAGTGCGCGACTACTCCGAGAAGCTGCTGTCGCTTCGGCCGCATTCGCAGGCGGCTTTGGCGGGCCTGGCAACCTCGGCATTCGCTGCCGGCGATTTCGAGGCGGCTTCCAAGTTTTGCGCCAAGCTGGTGGACCTGGTGCCCGACAGCTTCGAAAACTGGTTCAACCTCGGCGTGGCGTATCAGAAAATCGGAAATTACCAGGAAGCCACACAAGCCTATGCGCGCGCCACCGAGCTCCGGCCGGACTCCGCGCAGGCTCAACTGAATTTGGGTGTGACGTTCCAGGAAACCGGCGCACTCGACCGCGCCCGCGAGGCCTACGAAAAGGCCCTGAAGCTGGACGCCAACCTTCCGGCGGTGCTGTGGAACCTGGCTCTGGTGCTCGAGCAGCAGGGCAACTACGAGCAGGCCGAGCAGCTCTATTCGCGAATTCCGGATAAGGATCCCGAGTGGGACGACGCGCAGTTCCGCATGGGTTACCTGAGGCTCCAGCGCGGCGATTACGCGGGCAGCATCCAAGCCTTCGAGGACTGCCTGAAAAAGCGCAGAGACTGGCCGGAAGCCCGGCTCAACGCGGGTATCGCGTACTGGAAGATGGACGATTCCAAATCGGCGCGCAAGGCGTTCGAAGACGTCCTGGGGCTCCGCCCGGATTCAGTGGACGCTCTTCGCGGCTTGGCCGCTCTTTCGCTGGCGCAGCAGGACTACAACCAGGCGTTCTCGCTGCACAAAAAGCTTCTGGATCTCGGGGAGCGCAGCGGGGAGCTGTTCTACAACGCCGGCCTGATCGCCCAGAAACGCGGCGAGATGCAGGATGCCGCCAAGTATTACGAGCAGGCGCTGCAGCAGCAGCCGCAATTCGCCGAAGCTCTGCTCAACCTCGGACACGTGCGCAAAGCGCTGGGGCAGGAGGAAGAAGCCCGCAACTGCTGGCGCAAGGCTGTAGAAGCCAAGCCCGAGCTGGCCGAAACCTACTTCGAGCCGGCCGCGCAATAACCACTGCTGACAACCAGACACGGGCCAGGGCCCCGAAGCCCTGGCCATTTTTTTTGTGGCCGTGGGCTCTGGCTGATGCTCAGCATCCTGAGGCGGTTCCCATGGTCCTCTTTACGTGGGGTACGAGGCCGACCACGTGCGGATCTTGCGGTCACAATGCAGGACCTCAAGAGACCGCCACTGTGCCTAGGCCCCCGCTCAAGTGAGTGCGGTACACTCTTAGCCACCGGCGGATGCTGAAAGGCATCGCGTCGTCGCGCTGCCACGGCGCCATATAGGCTCCGCACGGAGCCCATTTTCTCGTGCAGATGCCATATGCCTTCGTTCTGCGTGAACGGTGACGAGTCCGCAAATCCAAGCAGGGGTATTGAAGCCTCCGTGGTGAACGAGCAGTGAAGCATCGGCTGTACGTTGATGAAGTCGGTAACTCAGACATTGGAGCCTCACAAGACCCCAATCACCGCTATCTCAGTTTAACTGGCGTAATACTCGAGCTGGGGTACGTGGATTCCGTTCTCTACCCAAAGTTGGAGGCGCTGAAAAAGCGCTTTTTTGGCTCACATGCAGATGAGCCCGTGGTGTTGCATCGGAAGGAGATCATTCAGAAGAAGCCTCCTTTTGATGTGCTGCGGAACCCGGGGGTTGACCGAGATTTCGCGACCGAGCTCATGAAGCTGCTCGAAGCGACCGACTATATGGTGATAACCGCTGTCATCGACAAGCTTGAACATCAGCAAAAATACGCCGCCTGGCGGTATGACCCCTACCACTACTGCCTCCACGTCATCCTCGAGCGTTACGTGATGTGGATGCGCCGGCGCGGATTCAAAGGTGACGTGATGGCCGAGTCTCGCGGCAAAAAGGAAGACATGCGGTTGAAGAAGTCGTTCAGCGGTATTTGGGAGCGCGGCACCGACTTGATGGAAGCACAGCAGTTCCAGCAGAACCTGACTAGCAAAGAATTAAAAGTGAAACCCAAGGCCAATAACATCGCAGGTCTCCAGCTTGCCGATGTTGTAGCCTATCCAGCCTGGAAGGTGGGTCTGGCCCAGGGAAACGTCAATGAGCTTCCGGACAATCTGACTGGCCGCATCGGCAGGCTCCTTGTCAACGCGAAGTTCGATAGGAATTCAGCGGGATCAGTTATGGGATGGGGACTGAAATGCCTCCCCTAAAAAAAACAAAGCCCCCGAAGGGGCCGAAGGCTTAAGCCTTCCACCTCCGCTGACGCGGATTAATTAGTATTATTTCATCCTCTGGCCTGTCTTGCAAGAGAGAAGGGTGGTGACTGATTAGGTGATTGATTACCATCTCAGCGTCACGACCTCCCGCTGATAGCCAGTGCCCGCACGGAACCTCACGCGCAGCTTGCCGCCGGCCAATTCTGCGCCGGAAAGCTTCAGGCCGGGCCGGTTGATGCGCAGGGGTAAATCGTGGACGCAGCCGCCGGGAGCTTCCAGGATGAGCGTGAGCCGGTTGGGGGCGAGTTGTTCCTCGAGGACCTTCAATTGGCCCGTGCGCGAACCGGGCTCGGGCAGGCCGTGCGGGATTTCGACCTCGACGGGCGGCAGTTCCAGGCGCAACTCGGGTCGAGTGGTGCGGCAATCTTCTCGCGCGGCGCTTTGCGGGACCAGGCACAGCAACATCGGTTTTTCCGAGCGGGCTTGTATCAGCAGGTGATCGCCTTCCCGTTTGAAGTCGAGATCCGCTCGAGAATCGCCGAGCGGGACGTGATGCAGCTTGGCTGAATCCCAGGTTGCGGGCAAGTGCGGCGCCAGGCGCAGCGTGTGATGGAGCGCGTCCCAATCGAGCCCGAAGAGGCCGCGGAAGGTCGGCGTGAGCACCATGGCTGAAGACCACGTCTGATGTGAGCTGCTGCGGCCCAGCGGCTGGAAGAACTCGCCGGAGAGCAGCTCCGTCACCGAACCCAGATCCTGCGCGTAGGTCAAGTCCGCGTTCTGCATCAGGTGGGCGTAGCCGGAAAGCGCGCGGCCCGCTCGGTATTCGGCTAGCGACACCCACCCGGTAAAAAGCGGCCAGACCGAGCCCTGGTGGTAGCTGATGGAATCGAAGATGGCTTCACTTCCGCTGAGATCGCGCGTGCCCCAGTCGGTAGAGAATTCGTGAGAGGCCCAGCGGCTCAACATGGCTTCGGCATTCGGCAACGAAAGGCCGCCGGTCCACCAGGCGACGGAAGGATAGATCGTCGCGGTCTTGTCGGTCGTGCCGTCCGGGTTGCGGCTGAAGGCGTAGAAGCGGCTGGCCGCGTCAAGATATTCCGGCTCCAGCTTCGCGCGGATCTTCTGCGCCTGCTCGCCGGCCGCGCGCGCCAGGGAGTCGTCTTGCATCAGCGCCGCGAGATGAGCCATGGACGCCGACGACTGCTGATCGAGCGCCGCAAGGTAAATCTCCTGGTGCGGCGTGCCCGGCGGCCACGATTCCACCCAGCCCGTTCCTTCGGTGTTCTCGTAGATGCCGTCGCCATCGGAATCGTGCGCGCGAGTGAACGCGTAGGCGCTCTTGACGGCGGTCCAGTGCCTGTGCAGAAACTCGACATCGCCGCTGGTGTTGACGTAATCCTCCATGGCCATCACGAAAAGCGGCGTCGAATCCGCCGAGGCGTAGAAATACGGCGTGGTTTTCCAGTCGACCAGGTCCGCGGTTTGCGAAAATTCGTGCATGATCTTGCCGTCGGCGCGCTGGCGGCGAATGAGGAACTCGAGCGCGAGACGGCTGAGCGCAAAGTCGCCGTAGCCGTGAACGGCATAGAGCGTCCACAGCGTGTCGCGTCCGAAGAACCATCCGTAGCCGGGACGGGCCGAGTCGCCGGAGGAATAGTAGCCGGCCACCAGGCCCGTTTCATCGTGAAACTTCACGCCCGCCTGATCGATGGCTATCGTGGCCCAGCGCATGGCGTCGTTGACCCGGGTGTCGGGAGTTTCGGCGGTCAGGCGATCGTCGAAGAAATGCGCCCAGTAGCTCGCGGTGCGTGAGTACAGGTCTGGAATGCGGTCGTTCAGCGTGGCCAGTTGACGCGCATCACCCACAGAGATCAGCAATGGAAAGAAAACGTCCGCATCTTTCTTCGGGTCAAACGAGAGCTTCAGCTCGAGCGGATAGGTTTGCGGCCGTTCCTGATACGGCGGCAGGATTCCGGGCACGGCGCGCGGGATGGCGACGGCGCCGGAGAATGCCGGATTGTCGGTATGGAGGATGTAATAGCCGCTTTCGCCCTGCCTGACCCACTCGGCGCCAGGCCGGCCGAAGTTCGGAGCCGGCCACATCCGGAGCATTTCCGGTTGAAAACGAAAGGTCAGAGTTAACGGCCGGGCCGAGGCGATCTCGAACAGCGCTATCGGACCGGCATTTGTTTCGGCGCCTCGCGGCACGAACATGTGCTGTTTGACGGTGAAGGCCGCGTGCGAATACGTAATCGTGGTTCGTTCGGGAGCGACGTCGATGGCAGCCGCCAGCGGGTTGAGCTCGATGGGTACGGGGTAATCGGCAATTTCAGCGGTGATGCGAAACCCACTCAGCACCTTGACCGGGAATATCCAGGCTTCGAACACGCCATCCTGCTGGCCGAAAATCCCGCCATTCTCGCCGGCGACAGTGAAAGGCTTTGCCGGTTGCGCGACGCTCGAGATGCGAAGGGAACTTTCCGGCATGGGAAAACGCGGGACCGGGCGCATCGGCCGGTCTTGAGCCGCCGCAAGCGCCACGACGACGGACAGAAATACGAACGATGTACGCATCGATGCTTTGGACAGGATATATGAAACGGTGTCCGCTTTAGGACAGGACTTCCCGAAAGTGGGAACTGCGCGAATCCCGTACGCTTGGATAACCTGAGTAATTTCATCAAATCTGCCGCGCCCGTCTGTGGCCACGCAGTTGCTTTTTCCGAGTTGGAATATGCTG
>Ga0335070_10003424_pt1 | contig 18528 bp, 21 predicted proteins | sample Lox_Sample_13_FD_206722 | JGI IMG/M metagenome (GOLD analysis project Ga0335070, IMG submission 206722) | Soil microbial communities from Loxahatchee National Wildlife Refuge, Florida, United States - Lox_Sample_1.3 | ecosystem: Environmental > Terrestrial > Soil > Wetlands | place: USA...
ATGCTGAGCAGCATGTCCTTAGGAAACATATCTACCAGGGCAGCGCTCGCGTTCACTTTTGACATTAGCCAGAGACCACTGAAACTAGAGACCAACTGCCGGAAAATACCGATTCGACGTCCAATAAAGTAGCCGTTTTTGGAGTTAATGTGTTCAATTTGCCGGACACTGCGCGATTGTACGCTGCTCAGGCTTTGCGTTAGAACCCCCGTCGAGCGATAGGCACGATCGCCAATCTTAACCAACAGGATCCGACGATGAAGATCTCCCGCAAGGTGAAGGAAATCCTGTCGCATTACGAAAGCGACAATCCCGGGACCAAGGCGAACCTCGCCCGCATCCTGATGGAGGGGCGGCTGGGCGGCACCGGCAAGCTGCTGATCCTGCCGGTGGACCAGGGCTTCGAGCACGGCCCCGCGCGCAGCTTCGCGCCCAACCCCGCAGCCTATGACCCGCACTATCACTTCCAGCTCGCGGTCGATGCCGGGCTCTCCGCCTATGCGGCGCCGCTCGGCATGATCGAGGCCGGCGCCGACAGCTTCGCCGGCGCGATCCCGACCATCCTCAAGGTCAACAGCTCGAACAGCCTCGCCAAGGCCAAGGACCAGGCCGTCACCGGCTCGGTGAACGATGCGCTCAGGCTCGGCTGCGCGGCGATCGGCTTCACCATCTATCCCGGCTCCGACTATGCCTTCGAGATGATGGAGGAGATCCGCGATCTCGCCGAGGAGGCGAAGGCGGCGGGGCTCGCGGTCGTGGTCTGGTCCTATCCCCGCGGCGACGCGCTCTCCAAGGAAGGCGAGACCGGCATGGATATCTGCGCCTATGCGGCGCACATGGCGGCGCTGCTCGGCGCCCATATCATCAAGGTGAAGCCGCCGACGGCGCATCTCGAGCAGGCCGAGGCGAAGAAGGTCTATGAGAAGGAGAAGATCGCGATCGGCTCGCTCGCCGACCGGATCCGGCACGTGGTGCAGTCCTGCTTCAACGGCAAGCGCATCGTCGTCTTCTCCGGCGGCGCCGCCAAGGATCTCGAAGGCATCTACGAGGAAGCGCGCGGCATCCGCGACGGCGGCGGCAACGGCTCGATCATCGGCCGCAACACCTTCCAGCGTCCCCGCGACGAGGCGCTGAAGATGCTCGACGTCCTCACCAAGATCTATCTCGGCAAGGAGTGACGGCGATCGCCGACGCGCCCGCCTGCCGGCTCTACCTGACGACGCCGCCCGAACTGGTTTCGGGCGGCGTTCTCTTGCGCGACGTCCTCGCCAGGTTCGAGCAGGCGGCCGCATCGGTCGACATCGCCTGCCTGCTGGTCGCCGCGCCGGACGGTGCGTCGGATGACGCCCTCGCCGCGGTCGCGCGACCGCTGATCGCTGCGGCGCAGGCGCGCGAGATCGCCGCCCTTCTCCCGGGCCGCGCAGCGCTGGCGAAGACGCTCGGCGCCGACGGCGTGCATCTCGACCTCGCGGCGGCGGACACGGAAACCCTGCTCCGCGCCTATCGCGACGCGCGGAAGACGCTGCCCGAGGATGCCATCGTCGGCGTGCTCTGCCCGCCCGAGCGCCATGCCGCCATGGAGGTCGCCGAGGCCGGCGCGAACTATGTCGGCTTCGCTGGCCCGGAGGCACCCGCGCTCTGCGCCTGGTGGGGTGAGATGATGACGGTGCCCTGCGTCGCCTTCGGCCGGTTTGATCCGGCAACGGCCGGCGCACTTGCCGGCGGCGGCGCCGACTTCATCGCCCCCGAACCGGAACTCTGGAACCGCGTTGATCCCCTTGCCGAGCTTGCGGCGCTGGGTGCGGCAATCCGGGCTGGCTAGCCCCCGGAACCCGTGTTAACCTGCGCCGGTTAGCCTGAAACCGACTATTTTCGTCCTTTTCACGCCGTCATCGCGCGAGGCCCGGGTGAAATTCCTGCACGACCGGCACTTGAAGCGGCTGGATGCCCACGGTTCCTCCCACGGGGCCACCCGGGCGCAGACGAGCCTGCCGCGGGTCAGCTTCGAGTTCTTCCCGCCGAAGACGCCGCAGATGGAGGCGCAGCTCTGGCAGACCGTGAAGGCGCTGGAGCCGCTGCTGCCGCAATACGTCTCGGTCACCTATGGCGCCGGCGGATCGACCCGCGACGCGACCTATGAGACCGTGCGCCGCGTCGTCGCCGAGACCCATCTGCGCCCGGCGGCGCACCTGACCTGCGTCAGCCAGGGTCGGGGCGAGATCGCGAAGCTGCTGGAGCGCTACTGGCAGGCCGGAGTCCGACACATCGTCGCACTGCGCGGCGATCCGCCGGCGGGCAGCGCCGCCTCCGCGACCCCGCCCGACGGGCTCGCCTTCGCCGCCGACCTCGTCGCCTTCATCAAGGGCGTTGCCGATTTCGAGATCAGCGTCGCCGCCTATCCGGAGACCCATCCCCAGGCGGTCTCCAAGCGCGCCGACCTCGACAACCTGAAGCGCAAGCTCGACGCCGGGGCCAGCCGCGCGATCACCCAGTACTTCTTCGATACGACCGCCTTCCTCCGCTTCCTCGAGCGCGCGCGCAAGGCCGGCATCACCGCGCCGATCGTACCGGGCATCCTGCCCGTCACCAATTTCGCGCAGGTGGTGAAGTTCAGCGCCATGTGCGGGACCGCGATCCCCGACTGGCTCCGCGAACTGTTCGACGGGCTCGACGACGACCAGGACACCCGCAAGCTGATGGCGGCGATGGTCGCGACCGAGCAATGCCGCGCCCTGCAGGCGGAAGGCGTCACCGATTTCCATTTCTACACGCTGAACCGCGCCGACCTCACGCTCGGCATCTGCCGCCGCATGGGCCTGAAGCCCGCGCCGGTACCGGAGAAAGACGGCGGCTTCGCCGACGTGCCCACGCCGGTGCAGCGCGACCCGGAGATGCCGGATTAAGCTGTCGCCACGTTCGCGTCGGCAGCCGGTGTCATACGCAGCCGCAAGACAATCAGCAGCATCAGCCCCGCCAGCAGCGGCACGCCCAGAGGCGTTGCCGTGAAGAACAACAAGGTCGGCATCAGCAACGCGATCACCGTCCGCTCGCCGGGGATGAAGCCGCGGGCAATGCCGAGGCTCGCCAGGAACGCGACCGGGACCGAGACGTTCGGCAGGTCATAGAGGAAGAGATAGGGCGTCGCGATCAGGGCCGCGGTCGCGAGGGCCGCGGATTTCAGGCGCTGGTCCACCGGTTGCCGCCAGAGCCAGCCGGTGAAGACTGCCGCCGCCAGCGCCGCCGCGGCGTGCAACACCCAGGCAAGGCCGACACCGCCGCCGAGAACGCGCACGAGAGCGAACACGCTCTGCTGCTTGTAGAACGGCACCCCGCCGCCGAGCACCGTCATCGATTGCGTCTGCAGCGCCACGAAGAAGGCGCGCCAGGTCTCCGCGCCGAACACGAGGTAGGATGCGGCCGCCAGGAGCAACGTCGTCACCGCCGCGGCGCCGAACACGCGCCAGCGTCCGGTGAGGACCAGCATCACCGGGAAGAGGATCCCGAGCTGCGGCTTCAGCGTGAGGCAGCCGAGCAGGATTCCGGCGAGGATCGGCCGGCGATCGAGGCAGGCGAGCGTGCCGCCGATCAGGGCCGCGGTGAGGAAGCCGTTCTGCCCGGTGAACATCGACCAGAGCACGAAGGGCGATGCCGCGGCGGCCAGCACCGCCGAACGGCGCGGCAGGATCGCGTGGATCGCGGCGAGGTAGGCTGTGAAGGTCGCAACGATCCAGACCAGCGCGGCGACTGTATAGGAGAACGCCGCTAGCGGCGCCGCCAGGAGGAAATAGGTCGGCGGATAGGGCCAGGGATAGGAGCCGTTGATCGACGCGACCACCGTCATCTGCTCGCGGGTGAGCGCCGCGAGGTCATAGGCGTCCGCCGCCCGGCCCGCCAATGCCAGATGGCCAGCCGCCCAGGCGGCGACGAAATCGATCGCCATGCCCGAGGTCCCGGCATCGACCAGCCACAGCCGTCGGAAATAGCCGGCGGCCATGAAGGTCGCGTAGCCGGCAAGCAGCGCCGCGGCATAAAGCGCCACCCGCTCCGGCTCGAACGCCCGGTCCTCGATGCGCGACCATCGCTGCAAGGCGAAGCTCCCCCTCGCGGCACCCCATCGACCGACCGCGGAAACGAGGAGCCGCAGAATCGCCAGAATCGATCGAGCCGCCGCCGCCACAGAATGCATGGCGACGACGGCCCGGTCGAGTGGCCCGTTCGGTGGTGCGGAGTTACATCGCCCGGACACTCTTCAGGAAGCTATCGACCCGCTCCTCGAGATTGCCGGCCTGACCGGAGAGCGCCTGGGCCACGTTGAGCACGGTCGAGGAAGAATGACCGGTCTCCTGCGCCGCCTGGGTGACGCCGTTGATGTTGACCGAAACCTCCTTGGTCGCAGCGGACTGCTCCTCGACTGCGCTGGAGATCGAGGTCGAGATCTCGCTGACCTGGCCGATGATGTGACCGATCTCGCGGATGGCGCTGGCCGTGGTCTGGCTCGATTCCTGGATGCCCTTGATCTGCTGCGCGATCTCTTCGGTCGCCTTGGCCGTCTGGTTGGCGAGCGACTTTACCTCCGAGGCGACCACCGCGAAGCCCTTGCCCGCCTCGCCGGCGCGCGCCGCCTCGATCGTGGCATTGAGCGCCAGCAGGTTGGTCTGGCTGGCGATGTCGTTGATGATCTGCGTCACCTCGCCGATCTTCTGTGCGGCGGTCACGAGGTCGGTGACCATCCCTTCCGACTTCTTCGCCTCGCTGACCGCGATGCCGACCACGCGGGTCGATTCCGTGATCTGCCGCGAGATCTCGTTGACCGAGGCCGCCAGCTCCTCCGAGGCGGCGGAGACGGTCGAGGATTGCTGGTTGGTCTGCTCCGCGGCGGCGGCGAGGGTCTGCGCCGTCGCCTCCATACCCTTCGCCGAGGACGAGACTTCCTGCACCAGCGACTTCACGCCGCTCTCGAACTCGTTGGCGAGGGCGAGGTTCTGCGCCTTGCGCTTCGAGAGGTCGGTCGCGAACTTGACCACCTTCCAGGGCCGGCCGTTCAGATCCAGGATCGGGTTGTAGGAGGCCTCGATCCAGACTTCCTTGCCGCCCTTGCCGATGCGCTTGTATTGGCCGGCATCGTACTCGCCGCGGCCGAGCTTGGCCCAGAACGCGCGGTACTCGGCGCTTTCGGCATAGGCCGGCTCGGCGAACATGCGGTGGTGCTTGCCCTTGATCTCCTCCAGCGTGTAGCCGAGGGTCTTCAGGAAGTTCTCGTTGGCGGTGATGATGGTGCCGTCGAGCTCGAACTCGATCACCGCCTGCGAGCGGCTCATCGCCTCGACCTTGCCGTTCAGGTCCGCGAACATCGCCTTCTGCTTCGAGACGTCGGTCGCGTACTTCACCACCTTGTAGGGCTTGCCGCCGCCGGTCATCAGCGGGTTGTAGGAAGCCTCGATCCAGACCTCCTTGCCGCCCTTGCCGAAGCGCTTGTACTGCGCGGCCTGGAATTCGCCGCGGTTGAGCTTTGCCCAGAAGTCGCGGTACTCCGCGCTGTCGCGGTAGGCGGGATCGACGAACATGCTGTGATGCTTGCCCTTGATCTCATCCAGCGCGTAGCCCATCGCGGCGAGGAAGTTCGCGTTCGCAGTGATGATGGTGCCGTCCATGTTGAACTCGATGATCGCCTGCGACTTGTCGAGCGCGGCGAGCTTGGCGGCGGCATCGCCGCCGAACAGTGAGAACGCCATTTTGATATCCCTTCGTTGCCCGGCGATCGATCGCGAGGTCGCGCGAGCCGCCACGCTGCGAACATAGGAGAGGCGATGTCATTGCGCTCGGCGCGGAGCGCCGCGATTTGGCGCCGAGTGCCACAATCGCCGGACCGAATGCCTTGATATAGCACCGGCCCCTTGGGATTTTTTCGCGCCGGCCTGAGTATCCGAATAGTCACACTCGCCTGCGAATATATCCGTATGCGTCTCAACGGTTGCGCGGCCGCACCCGGTTCCTCGCGCATTGTGCGATAAATAGGCGCGAAGTCCTTGCACGACATCGGAATGTGAAGCGCCGTCCTAACTCCGCTTAACACTTCATCAGGAAATTGAGCCTCATTCTCGACAACGGGGACAGGTGTATAAGAGGTCGCCGTCATGGCGCAGAGTAAGCCCTTTGGAACACCGCTGGAGAGACATCCGGCCTTCCGTGCATCGCACATCGATGCGCTGGAGGATGCCATCCAGTCTCATCTCGCGGCGCGGCTGGTGAAGCTGCCGCCGGATTCCCGTGCCATCGATGCGAAAGCGAACCGCTTCGACCTGCCGCACAGCAGCCTGTGGTTCTGCGCCTACGGCATGCCGGTGGCGTTGCGGTTTCCCGAACCCGATCATGTCCGCGTGCAATTGCACCACGCCGGCCTCGGCGCCACCTGGATCGGCGACAGGCTGGTGCCGGTGACGCCGCACCAGGCCTGCATCTCGACCGAGGCTGCGGAATTCGATTTCGCCGGCGATTTCGAGCAGCTGGTCTGGCGCATCCCGAAGGATTTCCTGATCCAGAAGCTCGCCGGCCTGACCGGCACGCCGATCGTGGCCGGCCTCGAGTTCGATCACGCGCTCGACCTGGCGCAGCCGCAAGCGACCATGCTGATGCGGGTGCTCGGCTGCGTGCTGCACGCAACGGAGTCGGTCGGCGGCGAGCATGCGAAGATCGTCCTCGCCGAGCTCGAGCAGGCGCTGGTCTCCGCCTTTCTCGCCGCTGCGACACATCGCTATCGCGACCAGCTCGACCGCCCGGCGCCGGGCGCTGCACCCTGGCAGGTGAAGCGTGCCGAGAATTACATCGAGGCCAACTGGGACAAGCCGGTCACCATCGAGCGGCTGACCGAGGTGACGGGCGCCAGCACGCGGAGCATATTCCGCGCCTTCCAGCAGAGCCGCGGCTACACCCCGCTCGAATTCGCGAAGCGCATCCGGCTCGGCCATGCCCGGCGCATGCTGCAGGAGTCCGGCACCGTGGTCTCGGTGACCGAGGTCGCCTTCGCCTGCGGCTTTGCCGATCTCGGCCGCTTCAGCAAGGATTTCGCCCAGGCCTACGGCGAGCTGCCTTCGGCGGTGCTCCGGCGGCGCAAGGATGCGATGAAGGCGATCGCCTGAGGACTAAAGCCCGAGGGCTAGAGAGTGAGCCCCGGCGGCAGTTCCGCGCCGATCACGGCTTTGAGCTTGGCCAGGGTCGCGAGGTCGCGGACCCACTCATAGTAGATGCCCTTCGCGGTGGTGACCGTCACGCCCCCGTCGCGCAGGCGCCGCAGCCCGACCGCATGATGCGGCGGCGGCGAGCCGGTGGCATCCTCGACCACGGCGACGCGATATCCGGCGGCCGCGAGGCCGAGCGCCGAATGGGCGATGCAGACATCGGTCTCCAGCCCGACCAGCACGCACTCGCGGCGTCCGGTCGCCTCCACGGCGGCGCGGATCTCCGCCTGGCCCATGAGGCCGAAGACCATCTTGTCGAAGACCGTTGTCCCTTCCGGCAGCAGCGCCATGAGTTCCGGCACCAATGGTCCGTCCGAGGCCACATCCTCGGCGGTGGCGACGATCGGGATGCCGAGGCCGCGGGCGACACGCATCAGCCAACCGATGCGCGCCACCAGCGGCGCCGGCTGGCCGGCCGGCAGCTTCTTCAGGAAATACTCCTGCACGTCGATCACCAGCAGGCAGGACCGGTCGCGATGGAACAGAAGATCCCGGCTCATCGGGTCGATCATCCGGAAACCTTCAGTGCTTGATCGCCTGCACCACGTTCACCTTTACGGTGGTCTCACCCAGCGCCTTGCAGGCCTCCAGCCGGTGCAAGCCGCTGACCAGCACGTAGCGGGTCTTGTCCGGCCGGACCAGGATCGGCGATTGCAACCCGACCTCGGCGATGCTCTCGGCGATCGCCTGGACCTTCGCGGCATCGATCGGCCCGCGTTTCGCCGCCGGCACGTAGATCTGATCGATCTTGATGACGACGTCCTTCATCTCGCCTCCCGCTTCGACCGGACGACACTAGCACCGGTGCAAGATGGCCGTCATCCGCCGAGGCTGACGCCGATGGCGCGCCCAATGGCATAGGTGACGCCGGCGGCGGCGAGGCCGATCGCGAGCTGGCGCAGGCCGGAGAACATGAGGCCGCGGCCGGTGAAGAGGCTGGTGCCGGCGCCGATCGCGAAGAGGGCGGCGGCGCTGAAAGCGACCCCAGTCCAGATCGCGGCATCGCCGGAGAGGAAGAAGAAGCCCAGCACCGGAAAGATCGCGCCCAGTGCGAACAGGCAGAACGACGAGCCCGCAGCGGTCCAGGCGGAACCGCCGAGCTCGTCGGGATCGATGCCGAGCTCCTCTCGCGCCAGGGTGTCGAGCGCGGTCTCCTTGTTGGAGATGAGTTGATCGGCGAGCGCCTTCGCCTGGGCTTCAGGCAGGCCCTTCGCTTGATAGATCAGCTTCAGCTCCTCTTTCTCCTCGTCGGGCGCCAGCTCCAGCTCCTCGGCCTCGGTCGCGATCTGCGACTGATAGAGCTCGCGGGAGCTGGTGACCGAGAGCCACTCGCCCATCGCCATCGAGCAGGCGCCGGCGACGAGGCCGGCAAGGCCGGTCACCAGCAGGACATGGCTGTCCGCCGCGGCGCCGGCGACGCCGGTGATGAGACTCAAGTTCGAAACGAGACCGTCATTGGCGCCGAGCACCGCGGCGCGGAGCGCATTGCCGCCGGCGCGATGCCGCCCCTCGATGCGCCCCAGGGTCGAGCCCGGCAACCCGCCCTGCTTGCCGCCGGCGATCGCCTCCAGGATCCGGGCATGGCTGCGCTCGGCCTGGGGCAGGCCGCCGGCGACGGCTTCCGGCTGCGTGTCGTATTGGCCGCTGTCGGCATGCTCCAGCGTGTTGATCACCGGCAGCACGAGCTCGGGGCCGAAGCGCCGCGCGAGGAAGGCGAGCGTGCGGGTGCGCCAGCTGGGCTTCAGCGGGCCGGCGCGCTTGCCGAGCTTCGCCAGCTGGCGACGCCAGAGATCGGCATGCGCCTCCTCGACCGCGGCGAGGCGGCGATAGACCTCGGCGATCTGCGGATTGGCCTCGACCTCGGCCAAGGTGCGGTAGAGCTGGGCACCGTCGACCTCGCCCTGGAGATTGGCGAGATAGCGCGCGGCCTGGGCGCCCGCACTCTCTGGCGCCTTCGCGCCCGCGGTCTCCGTCCTTCGTTCACCGTCGCTCATCGACCGCCCTTCTCAGCGCTGTGCCTCGTCGAGGATCCAGTCGCGGAACGCGCGGATCTTCCGCGCACCCTGCCGCGCCTCGGGGTAGACCAGCCAGTAAGACGTACCATCGGTCGCAACCAGATCGAAGGGCTGTACCAGACGGCCGGCGGCGATGTCAGCCTTGAAGAAAGCCGGCATCAGGATCGCGACGCCCTGCCCCGCGATCGCCGCGGTGCCGAGCAGCGACTGCACATCCAGCGAGACGTTGGAGGGCGCCGGTGGGGGCGGCTGCACGATGCCCGCCGTCTGGCACCAGAGCCGCCACCATTCATCATGGGCGTCGAGCCGCGGCGCCCTGAGGAGATCGGCAGGCTCGCGGAAGGGTCCATGGCGCTCGATGAAGTCCGGGGCGCAGAGCGCCGTGAAGGTGATCGGGATCAGCTGATGGGAGCGCAGGCCCGGCCAGACGCCGCGCCCGCCGCGCAGCCCGATGTCGAACTCCTCGCGGGTGAAGTCGACCGCGCGGCCGGAGAGCTCGATCCGCACCGCAATCTCTGGATGCGACTTCTGGAATCCGCCGAGCCGTGGCACCAGCCAGTTGGTGGCGAAGGTGTGGACCGCGCTGATCGCGAGCACGGAATCGTCCCGCTCGCGCATCTCGGCGAAGGCGGCGTGCAGGGTCTCGAAGGCCTCGGCGATGGCAGGGGCGAGGCGCCGACCCGCGTCGGATAGCTCGACGCGGCGCGTCAGGCGATGGAACAGCGGCTTGCCGACCCGATCCTCCAGCAGCTTCACCTGATAGCTCACCGCCGCCTGGGTCATGCCGAGCTCGGCCGCCGCCCGGGTGAAGCTCTGGTGCCGTGCCGCGGCCTCGAAGGCCCGGATCGCGGTCAGCGGCGGCAACAGCGACTGGAATTGCGGCTCCAGGTCCTTCGGCATCCGTTCTCCTTCGATCCATAAGGCAGCCTTATGCTCTTCCCCTGACAATCGCTTTGTCGGTCCCCGGTGTCGAGGCCATTTTCCCCGATACGGCATAAGCACAGCTAGGGCTTGGAGGAACGGAGCATGGCGCAATCACTGGAGATTCGACGGCAAAGCGGCGGCGGGACCTCGGGGATTCTGGCCGGTCTCCGCCGGATCTGGGCGCGACACGGTCCCGTCGAGCGGGCGACACGGCTCGATGTCGAGACGTGGCCGGACTACATGCTGAAAGATATCGGCCTGCCCGTGGCCGAGTATTCCGAACGTGGATGGGGACGGGACCGCATGATCGACCGGCTGCGATAGGCCCGCCCGACACCTCTTCCCCGATTTCGCGGAGAAGCGTAGATTGCTACCTTCGCGCGAGGAGAGGGTGAGGGTGCAATCTTTTCTCGATCCATCCGGAGTGAAAGCACGCTGGGCGACCGGCCTCACGGCGTTGCTGCTGCTCCAGGCCTGCGCCAGCGACGCGACCTTCCTGCGCAACGGCGGTGCGCAGCCGGATCCGCAGCAGCTGCAAGCAGATGCCTCCGCCTGCCGCGAGATCGGGCCGCTGGTCGCGGGCTTCTTCGGTGGCGCCGCCCTCGGCGCGGCCCAAGGCGCCATCATCGGTGCCTCCTCCGGTGGCGCGGATGTGGGTGCGATCGTCGGTGCCGGGGCCGGCGGGGTGATCGGCCTCGTCGCCGGCGCGGTCACCTCGGCCAGCGGCGACGGCTATGACCGTTGCATGGCGGAGAAGGGCTACACGCGCATTTCGATGCGCTAGCCGAGACGAAATCGGCTTTGATTCACATCAAATTCCACCCCCTCCTACACCCTGCGCTCCGACAGGTGGGGGAATAATTAATTCGGATCAGAGCTTTATAAAAATCTACGTTTCACAAAAAAGAGCGTGCAATTCGCCGCCAGGAATATTTGGATTAACCCTGGGAACGGCAGGGGGAGCCGCAATGTCTGGCAGAATCCGAATTTCCGAACGCGCGGCCGGACACTGTCCGTCCTTGGCCGGGCATCCGGCGGAAGCCGAGATCCGTCGCTGGCAGAACGAATTCTCCAAAGCCGCATTGCCGATGGGCGTTCCGCGGGCGGTCCGACACAATGCCGCGCTCTATCGCGAGGGCGATGCCTCCGATTGCGTCTACGGCGTGGTCAGCGGCGCGATCCGGACCTCGCGGCTGCTCCGCGATGGGCGGCGCCAGATCGTCGAGTTCTATCTGCCCGGCGACCTCATCGGGCTCGATTGGCAGAGCGAGCACGGCTTCACGGCGGAAGCCATCACTGACGCCACGGTGATCAGCTATCCCCGGGCGCAGCTCGAAGCGCTCAGCGAGCAGACGCCGGCGGTCTGCAACCTGCTGCTCCGCCTGCTGGCCCGGTCGCTGTTCACGACCCAGGAGCATCTCGTGATGCTCGGCCGCCAGACGGCACGGGAGCGCATCGCCTGGCTGCTCTTGAGCATCATGCGGCGCACGCATTCGAAGTGCCGGGTGCAACTTCCGATGCGGCGAATGGACATCGCCGATTATCTCGGCCTCACCATCGAGACCGTGTCCCGCGAATTGAGCGAGTTGAAACGACGCGGCTATATCGATTTCGTATCCTGCTACGAGATCGTCGTGAAGAACGGCGAGATGCTGCATCTGTTCGCCAACGGCGAGATCGACTGCCGGGATCCCATCGCTCGGCCGGCCCCCTGCTACACCGGCCCGGCGCGCCCTCGAAACGTCAAGCATCCCGGCGATAAGGGGCGGCGAACGAGGGCCCGGCGAATCACAGAAGTGGTGGAATACAACCGCATCTGAAGGCGGTTTATTCCCGGCGGACGTTTCAAAACCTTGCGAGTTGCGCGACGGCAGGAACCTGCCATGGTTGCCATATCACGCGTGCAATCTCGAGGGAGTCCCCGTGATGTCGCTGGAAGCCCGCCTGTCCGCTGCGCTCAGCCCGCTGGCGCCGTATCTGCTCAGCGTCCTGCGCCTAGTGGCCGGATTGCTGTTCCTGGAACACGGCTTGATGAAGCTGATCGGCTTCCCGGCGCCGATGCGGATGCCGATTCCGCTCTTCTCCCTGCTCGGCGCGGCCGGCGTCATCGAGACCTTCGGCGGGCTACTCTTGGTGCTGGGTCTCTTCACCCGGCCGGCAGCCTTCATCATGTCAGGCGAGATGGCCTTCGCCTATTTCCTGGAGCATTTCCCGCACAGCTTCTTCCCCGCCCTCAACAGCGGCGATGCCGCCGTGCTCTTCTGCTTCCTCTATCTTTACCTGGTGTTCGCGGGCGGCGGCGACTGGAGCGTCGATGCGATGATGGAGGCGAAGAAACGCAGCGCCCCTGCCTTCTGAATCTCGGCCTGATTCCCTCCCCCTGAAGGGGGAGGGAAATCCAAGGGCACCGCAGACTCATCCCTTCCAGTGGGGCGGGATGGTCTTGTCGTAATAGGGCAAGGCTTCGATGCGTTTCAGCCAGGCGGCGAGGTTGGCGGAAAGTGAGTCGCGCTTGTAACCGAGGCCGGCTTCGCGCTCCTCGATGCGCGGCAGGATGCGGATCCAGGGATAGATCGCGAAATCGGCGAGGCTGAGCGCGCCGGCGAAGTGGTCGGCCTGCAAGGCCTTCGACCAGCGCGCCAGCTCTTCGTCCAATTTCACCTTCTTCTCGGCGATCAGCTTCGGATCCCGCTCCTCCTTCTTGGTATAGAGCGTCGCCTCGGAAAATTCACCGACGACGGGACCGAGATAGGCATCCGCCTCCGCCATCAGGCGGCGGGCGACGGCGCGCGCCTTCGCGTCCTTGGGCAGCAGCGGCTTCTCCGGATAGCGGTCTTCGAGGTATTCGGCGATGGCGTTCGATTCGTAGAGCGCGAAGCCGTCATCGACGATCGCCGGTACCCGGCCGCGCGGATTGATCTTCAGGAATTCCGGCGTCTTGGTCTGGTCGGGATCGAAGGTGAGGCGCTTGGCCTCATGCGGAATCCCCTTATGCTCGAGCGCAAGCCAGACCTTCCAGGCATAGGGCGAGCCGGAGCCGTAGTAGAACGTCAGTGCCATGATGATGTCCCGCGATGAATGGAGGGACGGGATTCATAGCGGAGTCCGAGACGGCGGTCGCCCATAACCTCTGTGGGGGGAAGCGGCCCTACCCTCGCCGCATTCGCGCGATTCCGTCAAGCAAGAGGTCGAGCCCGGCTTCGAACGTCCGCTCGAACCGGTCGGGCCTGAAGCTGGGCGCGGCCGCGGCGAGGTTCGGGCAGTCGCGCGCGATCTCCGCGTCCGATACCGGCTCGGCCGCCGACGGACCCTTGGCATAGCCTGCGGTCTCGTCGAGCGCCGCCCCGGTGAGGTAATAGCCGACGCTGCGGAACAGCCGCGCCGCCGTCGCGTCGTCGAATCCGCCGTCGCGGAAGAGACCGATCACCTCGTCGAGCTTGCGGACGCCGACACGCGTGTTCATGCGGTGGACCGCCATCAGCGGATAGAGCCTCGGATGCGCCAGCGCCATGGCGCGGTAGTTGCGGCAGGCCTCGCGCAGGCGCTGGATCCAATCGACGCCCGGCGGCGGCACGGTCAGCGCGCCGAACACCCGGTCGATGACGGCATCGAGGAGATGCGCCTTGCTCGGGTAATAGTGGTAGAGGCTCATCGCCTCGCAGCCCAGCATCTCGCCGAGGCGGCGGAAGCTCAGGGCATCCAGGCCCTGGCGATCGACCAGGTCCAAGGCGGCCGCGGCGATCCGGTCGCCGCTGAGAGCCTGCTTCTTCTTGCGATCGGCGGATCTGGCCGTCGGTTTTCTGTGACGGCCGTCACGCCGACCGGCACCGGCCTGCTTCCGAGCTTGCATTCTTACACCGTAAGTCTCACGTTCACTTACGACCTTACGTCGTAAGGCCACGATTCAGCAACCCGTCGGGAGGCTCCCATGAGCATCGTCGATCTGCTCGGCCTGCTGGTTCCAGTCACGTTCCTCGTCATGCTGGCCCTCGAGGCCCTGTTTCCGGCGCGGCACTTTCCGCCGATCCGGTTCTGGCGCTTGCAAGGCATCGCGTTCCTGCTGGTCGCCGGCGTGCTGGCGAGCACGGTGCCGTTGCTGCTCAATCCGGATTGGCTGGCGCGGCATCGATTGATGGATCTGACCGGGCTCGGCGTGGTCGGCGGCACGGTCGTCGGCTATCTCGCGGTCTCCCTGGTCGCCTATGCCTGGCATCGCAGCGCCCACACCTTCCCGCTGATGTGGCGTCTCTTTCACCAGATCCACCACAGCCCGCAGCGCATGGACATGTCCGGCGCCAACCTGTTCCATCCCCTGGAGTTCTCGGTCTTCATGGCGATGGGCACCGTGATCCCGACCTTCGTGCTCGGCCTCGATCCGGTGGCGGCGGCACTGACCGGCTACGTCGCCAACTTCTACTCCTACTTCCAGCACCTCAACATGCGCACGCCGCGCTGGCTCGGCCATCTGATCCAGCGCCCGGAGGCGCATTGCATCCATCACCAACGCGATGTCCATGCCTGGAACTACGGCGATCTCCCGGTCTGGGACATGCTGTTCGGCACCTGGCGCAATCCGGAGAGCTTCGAGGGCGCGGTCGGCTTCGACACGCCCGCCGACGGCCGCCTCGCCGCGATGCTGGCCTTCGTCGATGTCAATGCGCCGGCGGCGGGACCGGGCAGCCTGGGTCGAAAGCCGGCCGCGCTCTAGGCTAGTTGCCGCGCCGGATGGTGGCGGTCAGCAGGCCGGCGCCGATCAGCATCGAGCCGCCCGCGCGATTCATGATGCGGATCGCGCGGGGCGAATCCATGACGCGGCGCGCCCGCGTCATCATGGCGATGTAGCCGGCCTGGATCGATGCGGCGAGGGTCTCGAACGTCACGGCGAGGACCATCACCTGCGGCAGGGTCGCCCGGTGGGGGTCGATGAACTGCGGCATGAAGGCGGCGAAGAACAGGATGCCCTTCGGATTGAGCACGGTCACCGAGAAGGATTCGGCGATGGCGCGGCCGACGCTGCGCCGTCCCTTCTGCAAGGCCGCCGCGGCGCCGAGCGGAACCGCCGGCGCCCGCCAGAGCCTGATGCCGAGATAGACCAGATAGGCGGCGCCGACCCATTTCAACACCAGGAAGGCTTCCGCAGAGGCCGCCAGGACCGCGCCGAATCCAAGCACCGAACAGGCGATCGCCGTGAAATCGCCCAGCGCCACGCCGACCAGGCTGGCCAGCGCCACCCGCGACCCTGAGCTCATGGCGTGCCCGGTGACCATGAGGGTGGTCGGTCCGGGAATCGCGATCACCACCGCTGCTGCAGCCGCGAAGGCGAGCCAAAGCTGGAACGAAATCATGGCGCTGCTCCCTGTCGTGCATTTCGCGAAAGCAAAGACAGAAGTCGGGAATGCCCGCAATCCCGTTTTCGTGAGGCCGCTCATCGCTTCGTGATCGCCGTATCCGCCGCCGCCCCGCGTGGGACCTTGCGGGCAACAGCGGCGGCGATCGCAGCGATCCCGCCTCATGGAGGACCTGATGAAGACGTCCACGAATGTGATTCGAAAATCCGGTTTCGGCCTGGCGGTGCTGCTGCTGGCAGCGATCGGCCTTTCCGGTTGCATCGTCGAGGATCGCGGCGGCCCCGGCTGGCACCACAACAACTGGGACAATCATTGGGGCGACAACGATTGGCACAGCCACTCCTGGCAGGGCGACGGCTGGAACCACCACTGAGATCGAGGAGATCCGCGATGACGAACTCCGTGGGCAAGTTCATCCGGCGCGGCGTGCTGGGGCTGGCGGCCGGAACCGGCCTGCTGGCGCTGGCCGGCTGCGTGGTCGAGCCGGCGCCCTATGGCGGCGGCTACGGCTACAGCGAGCCCTATTACGCCCCGGCCCCGGTCTATGTCGGACCGACCTTCTACTACGGCCACTATCACTATTGGCACGACGATTGGCACCACGGGGGCGACTGGCATCACGGGGGCGACTGGCACGGCGGCCACCACGGGCACTAGCCACCGCCTAAAGACAAACGGGCCGGCATCGCTGCCGGCCCGCTGGGTCTAGGGACAGTGCAGTGCAGTCCGGTCAGGCCGCGCGGACCTGGGTCAGGAACTGGGTGATCTGCGCCTTCAAGCTGCCGGCGTTCTTGACCACGCCGTCGGAGGCCATCAGCACCACGCCCGCCGACTGACCGACCTCCTGGGTCGCGTTGCTGAGCTGGGAGATGGTCTTCGAGACGTCGCTGGTGGCCGACGCCGCCTGCTCCACGTTGCGGGCGATCTCCGCCGTCGCGGCACCCTGCTCCTGCATCGCGGCGGCGATCGCCGTCGCGATGTCATCGACACCGCGGATGGTCTCGGCGATCTTCTTGATCGAGACCGCCGAGCGATCCGTCATGGTGCGGACACCGTTGATCAGGGTCGCGATCTCTTCGGTCGCCTTCGCGGTCTGGGTCGCCAGCTGCTTCACCTCCGAGGCGACCACCGCGAAGCCCTTGCCGGCCTCGCCCGCCCGCGCCGCCTCGATCGTGGCGTTCAAGGCCAGGAGGTTGGTCTGGCTGGCGATATCGTTGATCAGGCCCACGACAGTGCCGATGCGCTGCGCCGAATCGGTCAGCGATTCGACATCGGCATTGGCCGTGGTCGCCGCATCCACCGCCTCGCGCGAGACCGCGGTGCAGCGGGTGACCTGCTGGTTGATCTCGCCGATCGCCGCGGTCAGCTCCTCGGTCGCCGCGGCGACGGTCTGCACGCTCTGGCTGGCCTCGTGCGAACCGCTGGCGATGGTCGCCGCCTGGCGGCTCGATTCCTCCGTGAGGCCATTCATCGTGGCGGCGGCATTCTTCATGTTGCCGGCGGAATCCGCCAGCACGCCGACCAGGCTCGCCACCGAGCGCTCGAGATCGTCGGCCATGGCGAACAGCGCCTGGCGACGTTCCTCTGTAGCCTTGCGCTCGGCCTCCTCCTGGGCGGTGCGCATCGTCTCCATCTTCAGGGCATTATCCTTGAAGACGTGGAGCGAGCGGGCGAGATCGCCGACCTCGTCGCCGCGCCCGGTATAGGGCGTGTCGATGGTGAGGTCGCCCTGCGAGAGCCGACCCATGCGGTCGGTGATGGCGTTGACCGGCCGGGTGATGCTGCGAGCGATCACCCAGGCGACGCCGAGGCCGACCAGCAGCACGCCGAGCGTGATCAGACCAAGCTTGAGCGCCGCGCTCTTGAACTGCGCGTCGACGTCGTCGATGTAGATGCCGGTGCCGACCATCCACTGCCAGTCGGGCGCCAGCGCGGCGTAGGAAATCTTCTGCACGGGGATGTCGGATCCGGCGCGCGGGAAGCGGTAGGCGACGTAGCCGCCGCCGTTCTTCGCCTTCTCGATCATCTGCGCGGTGAACTTGACGCCGTCCGGATCGGTCTGGTCGATCTTGTTCTGCCCCTCCATCTCCTTCTTGGCGCCGTGCATGATGTTGACGCCGGTGAGATCGTAGATGAAGAGGTAGTCCTTGTTGCCGTAGCGCACCGGGCGCAGCGCATCCTTGGCCTGGGTCTGGGCATCGGCGACGCTGAGCTTTCCGCTCTTCGCCAGGTCCACATAGTGGCCGATCACGCTGATCGCGGTCTCGACCTGCGCCTTCACGGTCGCCTGGCGGTCGGTCATCAGCGTCGAGCGAAGCTGTATCAGGCTCATCGCCACCACGCCGAGAACGCCGAGGGTCATCAGGAGGATGACCCCGCCGATCCGATGCTGGATCTTCACACGCTTGAACATAGTCGCCCTCGCCCTCTAAGCCCGCCTAGGAACCACAGTGCATGCATGCGATATGTGCACGCATGGGTTAAGAAGGTATTGCTATGCCTGGGAACACGGGCCGCGAGTTCCGGAATCGGGTTTTGATTTCAACCAGTAGAATATGGGTCGCAGATCAGCGCCGAGACTGATGGCGGTCAGGCGAGGGTGGTCGATGTCGGCAGCAACCGCCTGTTAGCGTGCAGCAATTTACGTCTCGGCGTGATGGTATATCAGCCTGGATTCCTATCGCGCGCACACTTACGCGTGGACCAGAGATCCTCAGATTCCTGAGGACACCGAGACAGAGTGTCGCTTACGCCGCGCGGCGCGACAGAAGGTAGCTGTCAACCAGCTCAAGCATGCGATCGCGGCCGAAGCTCGGGTCGTGGCCCCCATGAACCACCCGAACCGGTAGCTCGCGCAATCGCTCCATGGTGCGGATGTAGGCGGCGACGTCGCTGTCCTCGAGCTGGTCGAGCAGCGGCCCGTCATAGATGGCGTCACCCGAGAACAGCGTGCCGGTCTCCTTTTCCCAGAGGCCCATACTGCCGGGCGAATGACCGGGGAGATGC
>Ga0335070_10003425_pt1 | contig 18526 bp, 13 predicted proteins | sample Lox_Sample_13_FD_206722 | JGI IMG/M metagenome (GOLD analysis project Ga0335070, IMG submission 206722) | Soil microbial communities from Loxahatchee National Wildlife Refuge, Florida, United States - Lox_Sample_1.3 | ecosystem: Environmental > Terrestrial > Soil > Wetlands | place: USA...
GTGGGCTACGACCGGCTGGAAAGCGCGGAGGAATTGGCCCTCTTGCGCTCGATTTACACGGACTTGCGGATCTATATCAACTTCTTTCAGCCCGTGCTCAAGCTGATAGGAAAGGAGCGGATTGACGGCAAGGTAGTTCGCTCGTATGATCAGGCCCAGACGCCCTATCGTCGCGTGCTGGCATTGAACACGATCCCCGTGGCAGTCAAAGCTCGCCTGACCGCCCAGTACGTGCAATTGAACCCGGTGACTTTGCGCGCCAGCATTGACGCCAAAGTGGCCCATTTGTGGAAAATCGTTCGGTAACATTTGGATTTGAGGCAACGATACCCCTAAAGTAACATTTTATTTTGAGGCATTACGGTCTATCTGGTTTTTGCCTGGTTGGCCAGCGCCGCCTTCAGCCCATTCTGCTGCTGCTGGTTGAAAAAAGGCAGAGTTTTTCGTACCAGCCGGGCGATCGAGGGGTCGCTGCTGGCATTGATCGATTGGCGTAAGAAATACGCGGTTTCTGGCATAGACCGGCGTGCCAGCGTTTCAATTAAATCCAGATAATCGGCCTGCAGGTTAGAGGGCACCACCTGCATGGCCGGGATCAATAAGCCAAAGATAACCGGCAGGTTTTCAAAATCGCTGTCCCGGGCCAGGTAGTGGAGCGCGCGCAGGCCGATTCCAACGATCGCAGGGTCTGGGCTCCTCATCCACTCCTCGATGATCGCCTGCCAAAGATCTGGACGCTCGCGTTGAAGGCGGCTGCTCCCGGCGCTCAACAGCGCAGCCAGGACAGTGGAGTCCTCGCCGGGTTTTGCCCAGGCACGGATGCGTTCGATCAGCGGCTCTGGTGGATCAGGGGGAACCTGGGAGAGCAAAAAAATTGCCAGGAGACGGGTCTCCAGGTATCCATCCGCCCAGATGGCAGCCATGAGCTGAAATGCTTCTTCAGGGTGCGCTGCAGCGAGCAGCCCCAGCTCAATTTCAATCTGGCGCATCACCGGTTGAGGGACGCGGAATTGAGGGAGCAAAGAAACATGCCGACCGGACTGACCGGGACGGTAAGTCCGGTCGGCATAGAATTCGAGGATATCGAACAGTCGGCGCCGAAAAAGTCCCGGCTGGTAAAACGCATCGGCGAGCTGAACGGTCAAGGTTTTCAGCCGGGCAAGCAGAATGGCTGGCATGGATCGTTTGAACTAATAGGCTTTGGCAAAATATACTTTCTCGGTAGCTTCCGCACCGCAGTAGATGCAGCGCCCGGTCCCGCCTGGCTGCTCCAGGGGGATATTGCGGGTGGTAGCCCTGGTCTCCTCCTTGATCCTTGCCTCGCATTCGCTGCTCCCGCACCACCAGGAGAGCGCCCAGCCGTTTTGAACGACCTCTTTCAGTTCGGCATAATCTTTTGGATCGAAGATGTGTGCGTCGCGGAAGGCTTTGGCTTTATCGAACATCGATGCCTGGATAACCATCAAGGCTTCGCTAATTGCACCGGAGATGCCTTCCTGGGGGATGAAGGATTTGCCCGCCTTGCCTGGAATGTCTCGCCGCGCCATTGCGACGGTGCCTTTCTCTACGTCCCTGGGTCCGATCTCGATCCGCAGCGGGACTCCGCGCAGCTCCCAGTCGTTGAATTTAAATCCGGGGGTGACTTCAGTGCGGTCATCGATCTTGACCCGGAACATATCGAGCTCCTGGCGGACCTGCTCGACGACCGACATCACCCGGGATTTCTCGGCTTCGTTGCGGAAAATGGGCACGATCACGACCTGGATCGGGGCCAGCCTGGGCGGCAGGACCAGGCCCTGGTCGTCTCCATGGGTCATGATAATCGCACCGATGAAGCGGGTAGAAAGCCCCCAGGAAGTGGTCCAGCAGTACTGCAGCTCGTTTTGGGGATCCAGGTAGCGGATGTCGAAAGCTTTGGCAAAATTCTGGCCGAGGTTGTGCGAGGTGCCAGCCTGCAGGGCTTTGGTGTCGCCCATCATGGCTTCGATCGAGTAAGACCGGTTGGCCCCGGCGAACTTCTCGGCGCTGCTCTTACGACCCTGGATGACCGGGACCGCGGCGTCATCGACGGCAAAGCGGGTATACACCTCGAGCATGCGCAGGGTTTCTTCTTCGGCTTCCTTTGCGGTAGCGTGCGCAGTGTGGCCTTCCTGCCAGTAAAACTCCAGGGTGCGCAGGAAGAGGCGCGTGCGCAGCTCCCAGCGGACGACGCTGCCCCACTGGTTGATCAGAACGGGTAAATCGCGGTACGATTTGATCCATCTGGAATACATGTGTCCGATAATGGTCTCGGAAGTCGGGCGGATGACCAGCGGTTCTTCAAGGGTTTGGCCGCCGCCGATGGTGACCACAGCCAGCTCCGGGGAAAATCCTTCGACGTGTTCTTTCTCTTTTTCCAGGAAGGACATGGGGATGAGTAAGGGGAAGGCGGCGTTGACGTGCCCGGTGGCCTTGAATCGCCGGTCCAATGCGGCCTGGATGTTCTCCCATAGCGCCCAGCCATAAGGGCGGACGACCATGCAGCCGCGCACGGGGGCGTAATCGGCCATCTCGGCGCGTATGATCACCTGGTTGTACCATTCAGAATAGTTTTCGCTGCGGGTGGGTAGTTTTTCGTCAGACATGGGAATTTTCGATTTTTAATTTCCGATTTTCAATATAATTGCTTGATTTCCTTGAGGTTATTGAAGGCTTCCTCTACCGTGTCGGCGAAGATCAGCCAGCTACGCTCAGGCTCGTGGATGTGCTCGCCCAGGTTGTCGAACATAGCCTGGAACACCGCCTGCCAGCCGGGACCAACCAGGATGAGGGGGCGTGGGGGGAGGGAGCCGATGATCAACTGGTTCCAGACCAGGGAGATCTCGGTGAGGGTGCCGGCTCCGCCGGGCAGGGCAATCGCTGCTTCACTGTGGTCGATCAGGGCGAACAATCGCTCGCGCAGGGTGGGGAAACGGCGCTCCTCGCGTATCCAAGGGTTGGCGCGGCCTGGTCGCCATTTTTCGATCTCATCGCAGGTGACCCCAATCACGTACCCGCCAGCCTCGTTTGCCCCGCGCGAGACCGCCTCCATGGTTCCGATGTAACCACCGGTCAGAACGGTATAACCAGCGCCGGCGAGCAATTTCCCCAGGTGGTATGCTTCCAGGTATGCTGGATCTCCCGGCATGGGTTTTGCGCCCCCAAATACGGTCACGTTCATTATTGATCCCAGATTCGTTTGTAGTTTTGCTGCAATATTCCCCGATTATACCCGGGTGGAGGGGAAAAGTACATCCAGAGCGGCCTGTGCAGAATCGCGCTGCAAGGGGTGCCAGCCTTCCTCGGTGGCCATCCGTTTCAGATGCGCGAGGACGGCTTTCTGTGATTCCGGATCCAGTTTCTGGAATGCCGCTTCAATCCGCGCCCTGTCTCGAGAGAGGAGGTTATCCCAAAAGCTCTCAGGATCTATGTCGTAATCGGTCATTGAGGTTTTGAAGGGATTATATCTTAACAGGAGTGTGGAAGAGGTTCCGGATCGATTTTCTGATTTCGTTCCAGATCGACTGCCAATCGGACTGCAGGAGCAGCCAGATCACAAAGATCGCATTCAACAGCACCGGGGATCGATCGATCGGTGAAGAGGTCCTGCCGAAAGCAAAAGCCAACCAGGAGTAAACCAGGGCGATTGTCCAAAATAGGATGACCGTGCGAGGTTGGCTGCGAAAAGAGAGGGCTGCCCATAAAAAGAAAGGGACCAAAAAAGTCAATTGTTCGTAGGCAAACCCGTGTGGGTGGATCAGGTAGGTGACCAATCCAATCCAGGAGAGCAGGGGCAGATCTCCGATCTGGTTTTTTAACCAGGCGGCAAGCAGCATCGCGCTAAATAAGCCAATGACTCCAATGACGACCCAGGTCGCTGAAAGGGCCAAATTTTCAGGTAAGATTGCCGAAAATAAGATCCGCAGGGTTGCCTGGCCGCGGTTGTATTGCGTATATTCAACTACCCGCCGGATCCAATCGACGATCCAGTTGGGGACCAGGATCTGGGCCAGGAGAAGGTCAGCAATCATTGCACTCCCTAATGAAGCCAGGAACGGCCATAACCGTCGCCTGACTGCGTACAGCACGCAAAAAGCGAAATAAAAAACCATGAATTGGGGTTTGATGGTAGACCAGGCCAGTAGAATCCCTGCCGCGATCTGGAACCATACAGGTTGGGCGGACCTGGTCACAAAGGAGTGTAAAACAATCAGAAGAATTACCCCCAGCGGAACCGCAAAATTGCCCAGGATCAAACCGAATGCAATCGGATAGAAGAGCAGGCTCGATACTATCAGCGCTTTGGGCGCGCGGAAAAATACGAGCAGCGCCACGGCCAAAAGAGACTGAATGTTGAATGCCGTCCAAAATGAGCTGGCCCAGGGGTAGCTCATCCAGGCGGTGGGTGCGATGAGCAACAGACTGTAGACAGGGTAAGCAAAGGCGACCTGGTCCTGGTCAGGGCTGGCTACGTGGCCGTAAATGCCGATCTGGCTGGCCCGGGTGACTGCCTCACTGTAAGGGTTCAGGTGATCGAGGAATAATGATTTTTCAGCCACCCAAAAAGTAAAAAAATCAGCCCCGATTGAGCTGGACTGCATCACAGGATGGAGCGCTACCGTAAGGGCGCCTAACGCCGCCACCCAGAGCAGGCACAAGAAGATCATTTTTCTGAGCGGGAATTGTTCGAGGATGGAGGGTGGCCTGGACAATGGATTCGCCTTCTTACTTTTTCGCTTTTTAGTCGAGCGCTGAAAGGATCCCCGAACGGCTGAGGAGCGGCCTGGTGTTTTTGCGCGAGGAGACCATGGATATTTTAACCGTTTCTGATCCAGTTGTTAAATCCTTTCGCGTATGATATAGTAATGTATTCTTCCGCGGGCTGGCAAAGATTTAACAAAAAAGGCAATATTCTAATCCGAAAAAAGGTAGATGCAGCTTATGGGTGTATCCTCGACCGTAGTCAACGAAAAGCGTGAGATTTTTGGCTGGGCCATGTACGACTGGGCCAACAGCGCCTTCAGCACCACAGTGGTCACCGTTTTCCTCGGGCCGTACCTGACTGCTATCACCAAGGCCTCAGCCGATCCAAACGGCCTGGTGTATTTGTTCGGGGTGCCGATCCGCTACGATTCTTTCTTCACCTATTGCATCTCGGCCTCGGTCCTCCTCCAGGTCACGTTTTTGCCCATCCTCGGTGCGCTGGCGGACTATTCACACCTGCGCAAGAGCCTGATGCAGTTGTTTTGCATTCTTGGATCGGCCGCGACGATTCTCATGTTTTTTATTCTGCCAGGCGGATACTGGCTGGGCGGCTTTCTGTTTATCATCGCCAACCTCGCCTTCGGAGCCAGCATCGTCTTCTATAATTCCTACCTGCCCAGCATCGCCAGCGAAGACCAGCGCGATCGCGTTTCCGCCTACGGCTGGGCAATGGGGTACCTCGGTGGAGGGCTGCTGCTGGTCCTTAACCTGGTTCTTTACCTATTCTCTGGAAAAATCGGCCTGGACTCGGGCCTGGTGGCGCGGATCAGCCTGGTGTCCGCCGGCGTCTGGTGGCTGGGTTTCTCCTTCATCACCTTCGCCAGGCTTCACACGCGCCATGCGGTCCGCCCTCTCCCCACCGGCGAGACGTATCTATCCATCGGCTTCAAGCAGCTCGCCTCGCTGATCGGCCTGCCATCCAGCACGGTGACCACCCTCATGCTCCTGCCGCTGGTCATCCCGGTTCTTATCCTCCTCCGGCTGCCGGTCTGGATGGCGATCTTACCCGGCCTGGGCCCGATCGCGGTGATGTTTATCTTTATCATCCGCAAATCTCGCACCTTGCCTGAGGCAATGAAGTTCCTGGTGGCCTATATTTTCTACAACGACGGGATCCAGACTGTGATTGCGGTATCGGCCATTTTCGCCGCGGAGGAGCTGAATTTTTCCTCGACCAACCTGATCCTGGTTATCCTGATGATCCAGTTTGTGGCTTTTCTTGGCGCGTTGGGCTTCGGGCGCCTGGCAAACTGGATTGGCGCTAAACGGGCGATCCTCGTCAGCCTGGTCATCTGGAGCGGTACGGTGATTTACGCTTTTGCCGGGATGAAAAGCACCGCGCTCGTACTGGGGATGGAGGAACGACAGCTTGAATTCTGGGTGCTGGGCTTTATCATCGCCCTGGTGCTGGGAGGCAGCCAGGCGATCAGCCGCAGCCTGTTTGCCCAGATGATCCCCAAGGACCAGGAAGCGGAATTTTATAGCTTCTACGAGATCAGCGAGCGAGGGACCTCCTGGATGGGCACTTTCCTGTTTGGATTGGTCAACCAGCTCTTCGGCAGTTTGCGCATAGGCATTGTCTCGGTGATTTTCTTCTTCTTGATCGGCCTGATCCTTCTGCCCATGGTCAATGTCGAACGGTCCAAGAATCAGCGCAAGATGGAGGATGAAACCCGGCGGGGATCAAGCCCGGCGACCGCACCGGCGCTGGAAGTCTGAAGCCCTCACTCCAATGGCTCCACCGCTGCTGAAATCCAAGCTGTTTATCCCCCTGAGCCGGCCTGGGCTGGTGAGCAGGCCACAACTTCAAGAAAAGCTCGACAGGGCGCGTACTCCTGGAATCCGGATCATCCTGATTTCTGCTCCGGCTGGATTTGGAAAAACGACCGTCATGACCCAATGGATCCAGGCAACCAGTTGGCCGGTTGCCTGGATTTCTCTCGATGAAGGCGATAATCTTCCCACCCGTTTTGCCCGGTACATCATAGCGGCTGTGCAGAAGATCTCGCCTGCAATCGGCCAATCGGCTTTGGAATGGCTAGATAGTGTCCGGCCAGACCTGGAAGAGATGATGGGCAGTCTGGCCAATGACCTTGGCACATTCGGTCATCCTTTTCTGATTGTTCTGGATGATTATTATATGATTCATGAGGCGGAGCTGCACCGCGCAATCCAGCACCTCCTGGATGCTTTGCCGCCGAACGGCCGCCTGACGTTTCTCAGCCGCGAGGATCCTCCACTGCCGCTGGCGCGGCGCAGAGCGCGCGGTGAGATGGTCGAGCTCAGGCTGGAAGATTTACGTTTCAGCATGGAGGAAGCAGCCAGTTTCCTTAACCAGGCCATGGGGCTGAACCTGACCGCGAAGCAGATTAAGGTTCTGGAAGAGCGTACGGAGGGATGGATCGCTGGCCTTCAGATGGCTGCCCTGGCGATGGGCAATACAGAAGATAGGGATCAGTTTATCCAGGCTTTCTCCGGCAGCCAGCGTTTCGTCCTGGATTACCTCATGGAAGAAGTCCTTAGCCACCAGCCAGTCGAAATCAAACACTTTCTCCTGCGTACCTCGATGCTGGAAAAAATGAGGGCGGATCTATGTGACAAATTAGTTACCGAGAACCAAGAATCGAGAACTGAGAACCGTCAAGAAGTGAAACAACGGATCTCGAATCTCGGTTCTCGGTTCTCGACCTCCGAATCTATTCTGTCTTATCTAGAACATTCCAATCTCTTCCTCATTCCCCTGGACGACCGGCGTGAGTGGTATCGCTATCATCATCTGTTTGCCGACCTGTTGAAGATGCGCCTGAAATCCACCCACCCGGAGTGGATGCCAGAGCTTCGCCGCCGGGCATCTCTCTGGTTCGAGCAGCACGGCGATCCCGGCTCCGCATTGGAGTATGCCCTTCAAGGCGAGGATTTCGAGCGTGCGGCGGACTTAATTGAAATGTATATCGTCGCGAAATGGCGCGAAGTAGACCCGGATTTCTTTTTTGCCGTTCGCAAGATACCCGACTTAATCATCCATGAACGGCCCACCCTATGCCTGCACAGCGCCTGGAGCTGCGTGTTATCCGGGCAGGTCCATCGCGTACCCCGACTGGTGGACGCTGCCGAAGAGAAACTCAAGCCACTTTTAGAAAAGAACCCAAGCAGCCGCGAGCTCCAGGGAAGCGCAGCCTTTGCCCGCGTGCTGCGCGCGTATGTGGACGACCTTGCCAACCAACCTTTTCGCCTCGACGATACCCTCCGCCAGGCTGTGGAATCCGTTCCGAAAGAAAATGTGGGCATGCGCAACAGCATCGCGGTGGTTTTGGGATCGATTTACTACATGGAGGGCGATTTTCGCACTGCCCCGAAATATTTTGCGGATGCCATCGAGCGGGACAAAGAGGCCAACGGGACCAATGCGATTCCCATCGCGGCGTCTCGCTGGGCGCGGATGTTGATCATCCAGGGCAAACTCAATGAAGCGATTCGCCTCTGTCGGCAAAATGAGGCATACATTCGTGAGCGGGGCAGCCGGCGTTTTTATATTCCCGGGAATTTAAATATCTTCAGTGGGCACGTTCTCCGTGAATGGGGCCGGTTGGAGGAGGCCGAAAAGGAAGTCCGGGAAGGGCAGCTTCTCAACCAACGCTGGCCCGTCCCGCAAACTCAACTGGTAGGACTATCGGCTCTTGCACGTATCCTGATCGCAAAAAATGACCTTGAAACCGCAAGAAGTACCCTGGAGCCTGGGCTGGAGATTGTGCAAAAAACTCAAACCCATCCTGATTTTCTGGCTGAATTTCAGGGTGCTTTGGTCCGCCTGTTGATTGCTGAAGATAACCTCCTATTTCTCGAGAACTGGATTGCGGAACAGATCTCCCGGTTGGAAAAATTCCCGCGGGATCAGCGCCTGACCTTCCGTCACGAAATTGAGCAAATGAACCTCGCCCGGGCTTTTATAGCGGTTGGTCGCCAGTTCGACGCGGTCAAGATTTTAAAGCCGCTGGAGAAAGCTGCGATTGCGGCCGGGCGGATCGGCCACTGGATCGAGATAGCCTGCCTTCTGGCGGTCTCCCTGTCGATCGAAGAGGGTCTGGTCTATCTGGAACAAGCCCTTCGCCTGGCTCAACCAGAAGATTACCTCACCGTTTTTGTGGAGCTGAGCTCGCACCTCATGCCCGCCCTCGAGGTTTTGCGCCGAAAATTTAAGAAACAACCGGAAGACAAGCCAATTTTGACTTACCTCTTGACCCTCTACAATCCGATGAGGCCGGCAGAACTGGTGCAGACGGACCGAGCGAAGCAGGGTCTGATCGAGCCGCTCAGTCAGCGCGAGCTGGAAGTGCTCCGCCTGGTGGCGGCGGGCCTTTCCAACCAGCAAATCGCAGACCGGCTGGTCATCTCGATCCGCACCGTGAAAAAACACCTGGAAAATGTGTACAGCAAGCTGGGGGTAGAAAGCCGGGTCCAGGCAATTACCCGTGCTCGCGAGCTTTCCCTCCTCTGATTACTCAACTGAATTCACCCCAGATACTCCCCCCATCGATCCAGAATACGCCTTTCGGACACTGCGGATACGCCTTACGCCAGGGTATATTCAGGTCAGAACAAAAAAGAATTCTGAATTAGAGAGGAAACGATTGAAATGAAAGCAACTACTTTCTCTACCGGATCTGCCCTTGTCCTTCCTCTGGTTTTGGGGATCATCATTGCGACCATCACCTATGCCACGCTTACTGGCAAACATCTACCTCTGGTCAATAGCCCTCGAGCTGCCCTGGTTGCAATCTTGATCGTTGGATTGGCTATGTGCAGCGGTGGCATTGGCCAGGTCGGAGCCAGCGGAAAATGGGTCTCTCCGCTCGCGATCATCGGATACCTGCTGGGGGCAGCGATCCTGGTGGTGATCGGCGGCACGCTCCTTCGCTGGAAGCTTCCCCTGATCGCCAGCGAGACTAATGCGGTTTTAGTCTCGGCTGTGCTGATCGGCGTCAAATATATGATCGGTACACTGGGCTATTTCTTCCACCTCCTGTGACTTCATGGGAACCAGAGCGCATGTCTACGAAATCCGGATCGAGGAAACGCTGGATGACTGCTGGACCAACTGGTTCTCTAGTCTGGAGATTAGCCGCGGAAGGGCGGATGCGGATGGGGGGGAGCATACCATCCTGCGCGGCGCAGTGCCCGACCAAGCAGCGCTGTATGGAATTCTTGCCAGTATCCGTAACCTCAATCTGACCCTGGTATCTGTACACAGGCTTAAAAATTAACTGGAATCAAAAAGGCCGGCGTGGATCGCTGGCCTTTTTGATTCCGAAAGAATTTATTCTTCCTTACGCGCCGCCAGCTCTTTCTGGCGGCTGGCGATGATCTCGCCGGTGATGTGGCTGGGGACGACCTCGTAATGGTCAAACTCCATGGTGAAGATACCCCGCCCGCCAGTGATCGAGCGCAACTGGGTGGTATAGCGGAGCATCTCGGAGAGGGGCACCAGAGCCGAAACGACCGAGCGGCCTTTTTCGGTCTCCATCCCCAGGACGCGCGCGCGGCGGGTGTTCATGTCGCCCAATACGTCGCCCATATTCGCCTCGGGGACAGTCACTTTGACCATCATGATCGGCTCGAAGAGCACGGGAGAGCCTTCCTTGAAAGCGGTCTTGAAGGCTTCTCGCCCGGCGATTTCAAAAGCGATCGGTTTTGAGTCGACCGGGTGTTCTTTGCCGTCGTACACGGAGACTTTTACGCCCCGCACCGGATAACCGGCGAGAATCCCTTCTTTCATCACCGCGCGGATGCCTTTTTCGATCGCGGGCATATACGAGTTGGAGATCGCGCCGCCGAATACGTCGTTGACGAACTCGAACTCTTCTTCCTGCAATGGCTCAATGCGCAGATGGACCTCGCCAAACTGGCCCGATCCGCCGGTTTGCTTCTTGTGACGGTACATCGCCTGGGACTTCTTGGTGATAGTCTCCGTATAGGGGACCTTGGGTGGTTCGATGGTCAGGCCGACCTGGAACTTGGCTTCAGCCCGGCGGATGGCCACATCGATGTGCTGGTCGCCCATCCCCTGGAGAATGGTCTGGTTGGTAGCCGGGTCCATGTGCCAGCTCAGGGTCATGTCTTCCTCGGCCAGTCGGGTGAGCGAGGGGCTGATCTTGGTCGAATCGGCCTGGGTCCGTGGGTTGATGGCTACCTGGTAGAGCGCGTTGGGATAAATGGGCACCGGAAGGGTCAGCGGGTGGCCCTTATCACAAAGTGTGTTGCCGGTCGCGGTCTCGCTGAGCTTGGGGACGATAGCGATATCTCCTGCATGGACGATCTTCACCGGGGACAGCTCTTTCCCACGAGGGATACTGACGGTCCCGAAGCGCTCCTCCACACCTTTGGTCTGGTTCCAGACCCGGCTGTCGGAGGCAATCGTTCCGGAATAGACGCGGAAATAGCTTTGCCGGCCAACGAAGGGATCGGCCGTCGTTTTCCAGACGTAGGCCGCCAGCGGCCCGCTGTCGGTCGCGGTGAGCTCCTCTTCGGCCCCATCTTTGCCAGTCGCGACCGCTTTGGGCGCTTCGCCCGGGGAGGGGAGCAGGCTCAACGCGGCGCCTAGGAGAGGGAGAATCCCAATTTCTTGCTGGCCGCTGGCAACTGCGACCGGGATGTAGCTTCCGGCCAGGATCACTGCCTTGAGGCCGCGGGAGATTTCCTCCGCGGTCAGCTCGCCGCCCTCGAGGTATTTTTCCAGCAGGGCATCTTCGCCTTCCGCGGCCGCTTCGACCAGCGCAGTCCGCGCTTCTTCGGCCTGGCTCTTCAGTTCGGAGGGGATCTCCGTTGAGGTCTTTCCATCGCCAGAGAAGGCTTTCATGCTCAGCAAATCGATCACACCCTTGAAAATGGCTTTCTCCCCCCAGGGGAGCTGGATGGGGATCAACCGGGTTTCTGAGAATTCCTGGACGGAGGCCAGGGCTTTATGGAAGTTAGCGTTTTCGCGTTCCATCTTATTGATCACGATCAGCCGCGGAAGCTGAAAGCGATCGCATAATCCCCAGGCGACCTCGGTGCCTACTTCCATTCCGGAAACCGAATCGACCACGACCATGGCGCCATCAGCTACCCGCAAGGCAGAGATGACCTCGCCGACGAAATCAGTGTATCCGGGTGTGTCCAGGAAATTGATTTTGTAGTTCTTGTATTCGACCGGGATCACAGAGGTGGATAAAGAGATACCCCGGCGGTGCTCCTCATCTTCGAAATCGGATAGGGTGGTGCCATCCTCAATTCTTCCCATTCGGGTGGTTGCGCCCGTGGAGTGCAGGAATGCCTCGGTCAAAATCGTCTTACCGGCGCCGCTATGCGATACGAGTGCAATATTGCGGATGGACTCAGTGGAATACTCTTTCATGCGAAGGACCCTTCTATGTTACTGGACTCGATTGGACGGATCTATTTTAAAGGATGAAGCCGTTCTTGTCAAAGAGAGGTTTTCGTCCAGGTTTTCTGCTCTACGGAGTTGCCCTCCTCCAGGGCAATGGCGACCGCCTCATCCACGCTCATCTTCCGGCCCGCGGACCAGGCGATTTCCCAGGCCTGTTCATCCACCTGGGGGCGAAGCAGTTCCAATTCAGTTTCGTATTCCACCTGCTCGTAATCCGTCCTGCTCGAGTTGACCGTTTCTCGCAACGCCTCAGCCGCTCCCAGGAGGCGCAGCGCGCGCAGCGGTTGGCCCGCATGTCGGGCAAGAAAGGCAAAGCATTCCAGTTGGTGCGCCACAGCAGGCAGGTGGCCCAGCTCTTTCCACAATAGGATCGTTTTCCGGTACTCACGGTAGGCTGCGGCGTCATCCCCGTGCAGCCGGCGGATGTGGGCCAGCTCACTGGCGATCATGGCTTCATACGGCCTGCTGCGGATTGCCGTCGTAAACCTCTGCGACTTGGTGAAATAGAGGAGCGCCTCATCCAGATGACCGCGCGAGCGGGCTTCGAATCCCAGAAACATCAACCCATCCGCGGTAAAAAGGTTGTTGGATTGGCCGATGGTTGCCATTGCCTCCGCGATCAGCTCTTTGCGCCGGGCTTCGTTTCCCTGAACGCCTTCCGCCCAGGCCAGCGGACCTGAAGCCATCGCCAGGCCCCAGGTATCTCCGGCCTGGCGCGCGAACTCGATGGATTCCATGGCAGCCTCGCGAACCCCATTTGGATCGTTGAGAAAGAAGTAGGCGATTGAGAGCATCCCCAGGGCCAACCCCAGAAGCGGCTTTTCTTGCAGGCGACGGGCGATGTCTGCGGCTTCAATTAAAACCAGACGCCCGTTCTGGATCTCGCCAAGATTTAAATAGATCTGTCCCAGCGCGAGCAATCCTCTGGCTCGCAGGCGCAGGCGCGCGGTCCCATCCAGGTCTGTTGTTGGCAGGTGGCTGACCCGTTCGAGCGAATCCTGGATCCAACCGCGCACTTCGACCAGGTTTCCCCAGAGCAAGAGGAGAAAAATGATATTTCCAACCAGCCTCAGCCCGTCCGCCGGGCGCTGCTCGCGAGCCCATTCGAATGCCTGGCGGACATTCTCCATCTCGGCGCTCAACTCGTCGATCCAGGTGATGGTATTGGAGCGCAGGATACGCTCATCAACCGTTTTCGACAGCTCAAGGTAATAATCCAGATGACGGTTGCGAGTTTCCTGGATCTCGCCCTGGTCGAACAGCTTTTCGCGGGCATACTGGCGGATCGTTTCCAGTATGAAGTAGCGTGCCGCAGGGATGTCTTCGTTGATGACGACAAGCGATTTATTGACCAGATTAGGCAGCACAGAGAGCACGTCCAGTCCACCGCTGACAAACTCGGCCGCTTCCAGAGTCCACCCACCCATGAATACGGAAAGGGTCCGGAACAGACGCTGTTCCTCAACTGAAAGCAAATCGTAGCTCCAATCGATCAATGCCCGCAGGGTCTGCTGGCGGGGGAGTGCGGTGCGACTTCCACCAGTGAGCAGCCGGAAGCGGTCATCCAACCGGGCAGCGATTTGATCGGGGGTGAACGCCCGGATCCGTGCGGCGGAGAGTTCCAGGGCCAGCGGGATGCCGTCCAGCCGTTGGCAGATGCGCGCCACGGCCAGAGCATTGTGCTCGTTGAGTGAAAAACGCGAATTGGCGGCAGTCGCCCGCTCGACAAACAGTTGGACAGATTCGGATTGGATCAATTCGTCCGGATTCATCCTATCTTTGCCAGGCAGCGACAGCGAGGGGACACGGAAAATCACCTCGCCGGTGATCCCCAAACCTTCGCGGCTGCTGGCCAGGATTTTCATCTGCGGGCAGGCACGCAAGAGCGTATCGCTGAGATGCGCGCAGGCTTCGACCAGGTGCTCGCAGTTATCCAGGATCAGCAGCACCTGCCTGGACCGCAAATAACCGGTCAAGATAGAGATCAGAGGAGGTCCACCGGGGAGCTCGCGCAGCTCGAAGACCGAGGCTACCAGCTCAACCACCTGCTTGGGATCGGTGATCACCGCCAGTTCCGCCAGCCAGACTCCGTGGTTAAAGCGTGGAATCAGATCCGCAGCGACCTGCAGGGCCAGCCGAGTTTTTCCGGTCCCGCCCGGACCAATCAGGGTGACCAGGCGCGAAATTCCCAGGATCTGCTTGACCTCGTTCATCTCGTGGTCACGACCGACAAAGCTGGTCAATTGTACCGGAAGGTTGTTGGGATATGCATCCAGAGAATTGAGCGGCGGGAATTCGCTCTTCAAATCCGGTCGGCGGATCTGATATACCCGTTCCGGGCGCACCAGGTCTTTCAAGCGGTGCTCGCCCAAATCAATCAGGCTCACCTCCGCCGGGAGCTCATCTCGCACCAGGTCAGCGACAGTGGTCGAGGCGAGGATCTGCCCGCCGTGCCCGATCGCCATCAGCCGCGCGGCGCGGTTGAGCGTGGAGCCATAATAATCGCCGCCGCGGGCGACGGCCTCACCGGTGTGCAGGCCAATCCTGGAGCGGATCTGGTAAGGTTGGATCGCATCCCAGTTTGCCTTGGAGAGGCCATTCTGGGCGTCCAGCGCCGCCAGGACAGCGTCTTGAGCGCTTTCGAAGGCCGCGTGAAAACCGTCACCCGTGGATTTAATCACGACACCCCGGTTGGTTTCGATCGCCTGCTGGAAGATCTGGTCGTGCCGTTCCAGGGCTGTTTTCATCGCCTCGGGAAAACTTTCCCAAAGCCGGGTGCTGCTTTCAATGTCGGAGAAGAGGAAGGTCAGCGTTCCAGAAGATTTCATCGAGGTCACAATAAACGTTTTTCCATCCGCCAGGCAGGTTCTTCGACCGTATGCCAGATGTTCTTTTCGTCCAGATAGGACCAGATGCCGGGCTCGGGGGCGACGATGCGGTATGCGTGGCGCTCGTAGAGGTGGCGGGCACGGGTATTCTCTCGAGCGACGTTGAGCGTGATCATTCTAAATCCCCGTTGCCGTAAGTCATCCTCGATAATTTTCATCATGTACGTTCCGATCCCCCGGTCGCGGTAAGCTTCACGGACTCTGAACCCGTACAGGTAAGCCCGCTCGTGCCCGTCTGCCAGCTCCGGCCGGTCGCAGATCAACTGGATGAAAACCTGGCCGATCAGGCCCACCACGGGAAGCTCCGCTACCCATAACACCGACCGGCCCTGCCTGGCGCGTTCGAAGGCATCCAGGTACAGGTTGCGGTAGTGGGCGTACTCTCCCTCCCATTCCAGCGCCGGCAAATCCTCCGCGATGACCTGACGGATGACTAACTGCTGCAGATACGTATCTGTTTGAGTCTCCACTACCATCAATCACCGCTCCTGTTCCGGGCCGGTTTTCGCGGCGAGAAGCTGTTCCAGAAAGGCCTGCTCCTCCGCCAGATTGTGGATCTGCCCATCCAGCCAGGCAGACCGGATTTCCGTCAGGATCTCGCGGTAGACCGGTCCGGGCGGCACTCCCAGCGCGCGCAGCGTATCGCCCGTGGTGGACGGTTTTTGCTTTCGCCAGTCACGCAAGTACACCCGGATTAAATCACAGATCTGAGGATCGCGTTCGGTCTGGTAAATGGCATACAGACCGACCAGGGGAGCGGTTTCCAGGCGGGCGACGACCTGGCTTGGGACAGCCTGAACGAGATTGGGGAGATCCGGTTTCAGCTTCGCGGTAGCCAGGATAGTTGCCTTGAGGCTGGCGGGCAGTTTGAGGCGGTCCGCGATCCCCCGGATAGTTTCACCGGGCAGGTTGTCCAGCCAGAGGATGTAAGCCAGCGCAAGGGAGGTCGGCATCCCCGTGGTAGCGTCGGGCAGTTCCCATTCATCGGGCGGTTCAGACCGGTAATCGCCGGATATGGAAGCGGGCAGGCCCGGGTGGATGAGGCTGAGCAGGTTTAACTCCTCCAGGCGAGCCAGCATCTCCACGGCGCGCTCTTCGGCGAGAATCGCATTAAGCTCGTGGCGGATTCGGTCGCCCGAGACCTGCTTGAGCATTTGGCGCGCCTCATCCATCAACTGCAAGGTGCGCATCTCGATCTCAAAACCGAAGCGCTGCTCGAAGCGAACTGCACGGAGCAGGCGGGTGGGGTCATCGATAAAAGAGATGGAATGCATCACCCGGACATAGCCTTGCTCCAGATCCTTCAGTCCACCCCAATAATCGTGCAACTCTCCATAATGGCGCCCATCCAGCCGTAGAGCGAGGGTGTTGATGGTAAAGTCTCGCCGGTGAAGATCCAGCTTGATGCTGGAGTGTTCAACCGTAGGCAGCGCAGTCGGGCGCTCGTAAAATTCCGTCCGGGCAGTGATCAGGTCCAGCGTATCTGGCAGGTCAGCCGGGTTATAAAACGCATTTCCGGCAGTGGAAGCTGGTTCGGGAGCGGAAACAAGGCCCATCAGGATGCGGGGTTTGACTTCGCGGATATCCCACTTTGCCGTTCCAAAACGAGAATGGCTGGTGGTCAATCCCCCGTAGGTCTGCGCCAGTCGCCGGGCAAGGGCGATCGCATCGCCTTCGACCACCAGATCAAAATCCAGGCCGGCGCGGTCGAGAAGCAGGTCGCGCACAAACCCACCGACGATATACAGTGCATTGTGCTGCTCGGACGCGACCTGGGCGACAGCTTTCAATAACTTGAGCCGGGCGGGGGGCAGAACTGCTTCCAGTCGTTTGGCGAGGTTCTGACGTGAAGGCAGGCCGGTCTCCACTGCCAGGGTCTTGAGCAGGTCCGTGCGGGTGACGATCCCGATGATCTCACCGTTCGTGGGGTCTACCACCGGGACCTGGCCCCAGCCGCTGCTGGTCATCACTTGCTGGAGCTGTTCGATAGCGTAGCCCGGCTCGACCGTGATCTCCCCGGCCTCCATCAGGCTCGCCGCAGGCAGGTTCAGGCGGTGAGAGATCGCCCGGTCCACGGCGCGGCGAGTCAGCAGGCCGATTACTTTTCCCTCCCGGACGACCGGATATCCTTCATATCCATACCGTTGCATTAACTGGGCTGCATCCTGGGCCGAGGTCTCGGGGGAGAGCAGGCGCGGGTGGCGCGACATGATCTGGCCGATCGTGACCGAAGGGCGAATTTCTTGCGGCAGGATCGCGAGCAACTCGGTCTGCAGGCGCGCCAGGGTTTTTTTCCTGGCTTCCTCGACGGGAGGGGGTTCTCCGCTGGGGGTACGCATCAGCGCAGCGGCGGCGCGATCGTGCCCGCCGCCCCCAAACCGGGAAGCGATGGCGGCCACGTTCACCCGGTCGGTAGTGGAACGAGCGACCAGGCGGATGCCTTCGCTGGTGGTGACGAAGAGGAACAGCGCGTCCGGGTCGAGCAGATCGCGGATCTTATGGGCGATACTGGAGATTTCTTCGCTCATATCCCTGGCGCTGGCGGAGGAGATGACGATATTTTGTCCGTGGATGTGGTGCCATTCAGCCGCCGCGAGCAGGCGCTCGTACACCAGACGCTGATCCGGGGAGAGGGGTGGGTTGAGGTAATGGCCTGCAGTGCGCAGGCTTGCCCCCTGTTCGATCAAATACGCCGCAGCGCGAATATCCCGCGGCGTCGTGCTGGTGTAGGTCAACGAACCGGTGTCTTCGTAAATGCCCAGGAGAAGAAGCGTCGCCTGGACCGAGCTTAACGGCGGGTTGTACTCCTGCAGTGCTTCGATAAACAGGGTCGTGCAGGACCCCGTACGGTCGATGGTCACCTGCCAGGTTTCGGGGAGATCCGGTCGGGCCTGGTGGTGGTCGATGACCTGCACCTGTGTGGCGGCGCCTGTCCCTTTGAGCGTGATCAGGCTCTGCGTGTCGACCAGGGTGATCATTCCAATGGATTCCTGGGGTAGATCCCGTGGGTCCTGGAAGGGTAAATCCGCTCCATACAGGTTCAAAAAAGCCCGCGCGTTGCGGTTGACCCTTCGCGGAAGGATCGGGATCGAATTTTCCTGAGTCAGATAGGCGCCCAGAAGCGCCGCCAGGGCATCGAAATCGGCCTGTTCGTGAGTCAGGATCACGTGCATATCCCAATTGTAACCCACATCGACCATTTTCGTTTTTCCGATAAGGGCGGGCGGATCTTCGGGCTGTAGACGTAAATCTTAAATCCCTGCCAAAAAATGGGCAGACTTCATCAGGTGGGTGATCCCACGCAACTTTTTCTTTCGAATGTCATCTAACGTAACTTTTGTGCAACTAGAAGGCAAAGTGCTTTAAACCGCAAAAACCAGCACTTTAACAATTGAGCAAAATCCATTATGCTCATGGACTACCCAGGAGGGTT
>Ga0335070_10003426_pt1 | contig 18525 bp, 23 predicted proteins | sample Lox_Sample_13_FD_206722 | JGI IMG/M metagenome (GOLD analysis project Ga0335070, IMG submission 206722) | Soil microbial communities from Loxahatchee National Wildlife Refuge, Florida, United States - Lox_Sample_1.3 | ecosystem: Environmental > Terrestrial > Soil > Wetlands | place: USA...
ATCCGAACCAGCGTCCCGCTGCCAGCTCGGCGTGCACCGCGCTCATCGCATCACCAGTCGCGACACGATCTCGAGGATCCTCCGGCGCCGGTCCGGATCCTCGACGCCGCGGGTGCGGTTGTCCTGCGAGGGGCGGAGGTTGATCATCGAGTCGAACTCGATCCAGTCCTCGGCGCCGGCGTCCGGATAGATGTTGATCCCCCAGAGATTCGCTTGCCGGGAGCCGTTCTGCAGGAGCAGCTCTTCCTCATCCGAGTGCAGCTCGCCGTCTACGGCCATGATGCCTCTCTCGATATCCACGACGGCCTTCACCATGTCCCCGAAGGTGCGCTCGGCCATCTCGCGCAACCGGGCGAGGGGGATCGGCTCGGTGATAAGCTCCACGGCGGCTCCCGGGGCGCGGGCTGGCATGCCGGCGCAAGGGTAGACATGCCTCGGCGGTTTGATGGATCCCGGTCGCGGGCAGACGCAGGCTGGCTCCGGGGATCACGCCGTGCGCGACGCTAGCACCGCGCAGGGGGCGCGTCAAGCCGAAGGTGGCCAGATCCAACAATGCATGGCTGGGCAAGGCTGGCGGGAGGCTGACTTGACAGGGGACGGCGGCACTGGGAGCGTGCCGGCCACCCGCGATAGGGAGGCTGAGCCGCACGGTTCCCCCCGCCCCGCCTGGCGGCGTCGCCCAGATCGGTTGTTGGCTACCGCCAGGGCCGGAAGAATTCCGCGAGCCGCGTGGCCTCGGCGGCCGTCTCGACCACCACCTGGAGGTACAGCCCGGTCGGGGAGAGGTGGCGGCGCAGCAGGGCGAGGTCGTCCAGGTCGAGCTTCCCCCGGAGGAGCAGGCTTCGGCCGCGCGCCTGGACGCGCTGCAGGGCGGGCAGCATCTCGGGGATGGCCGCCTCGCCGACGTCCTTGTTGATCTGGATGCAGCCGAGCGCCTCCACGTCCAGGATCTGGTCGATGAGGAAGAGCGAAGAGGAGTGGAGGTGGATCAGGCTGCAGGGGAAGGCCCCGGCCGCCTGCCGGTCGTGAGGCTGCAGGAGCGCGACGTACAGATCGGGCGAGAAGAGGGCGGAGGCATCCTCCTGGAGGCGGGCGAGCCGATCGGGCGCCCAGATCCCCAGCGCGTCGATGACGTAGCCCCCGGCGAAGGGCCCGGTGATGGCGTGATGGGCCCGCAAGAGGTCGATCAGCAGGCCCGTGCAGGCCTCGCCGAGCCGCTGGAAATCCTCCGGGCGGTCGTAGAGATCGAAGACCATCCGCTCGGATCCGCGCAGTGCGGCCACCATGTCCGAGGTGCCGCGCAAGATGGGCAGGCCCACGGGGACCCGGCCCCGGAAGTGGTCGCCCAGGACGCGGACGAACTCCAGATACTTCTGGCGCCAGGGGTTCCTCTCGGAGAAGTCGATTCGCCCGAAGTCGGCGTACTCGAATCCCCCCTCCTCGGCCCAGACCGACTCCTCGCCCACCTGGACCCGGCAGCCGAGCATCGCCTCGAGCCAGGGGAGGAAGGGGAGGGGGGAGATCCCCCGGATCATGTCGTCCTCGATGCCCTCCCACCCGGCGACGATGCGCTCGTAGTCGGCGAGGAAGGCCTCGGGCCGCAGGGCCTGTGGATCGAGGCCCGCCCGGCCGCGGAAGGCGTGCATGGCCCGGTAGTGCTGGAACGGGAACCAGCCGCCCACGGAAAAGCCGATCAGGGGCCGGTCCACGGGGGTCCGGTTCCAGAACCCGAGGTAGCGGTCAATCTTGTCCGGGATGCTCTGGGCACCCGCCATGCGCGCTCTCCTGACGTGTCCTTCATCCACCCGGGAAGGACGCGTCAGCTTGCCCGACGCGGGCCGCATGTGTCAAGGCCAAAGGCATGCTGCGGCGCGATGATCCCACCGGGGGAGCCGTCTCGACCGGGGGACCGGCGAGCGTTGACAAGCCATCTCGTCGCGATTAGTATGCCCCACGACTTGCGGTGTGCCTCACGCTTTTCCCGAGCCTGCCCGGTGACCCCTGCATTCATCGGAGGAAGGGAGGTACCACTCATGGCCCCGCGAACCACCCCATCGCAGCAGATGAAGCGTCGCGAATTCTTGGGAGCGCTGGCGGTGATGGGGGGAGCGGCCGCGCTGGGAACGGCATCCTCGCCGGCCCCCGTCGCAGGTGCCGCCGCGGCCGCCAAGCGGGGAGGCACCCTCAACTGGGCCGAGACCCAGGAGTTCAACAGCTTCAGCCCCTGGGGGCTCAACGCCGCCAACATGATCATGCAGAACGTTCTGTACAACCGCATGGTGGCCCTGAACAAGGACGGCAAGCCCGAGGGACACCTGGCCGAGTCCTGGAGCCTGGCCTCCGACGCCAGGTCCATCACCATCAAGCTGCGGCCCGGGCTGAGGTGGCACGACGGGAAGGGCTTCAACGCCGACAGCATCGCGGCCCACCTCGACTGGGCCAAGGATCCCAGCATGGCCAAGAACTTCGGCGTGGCGCGCCTGGCCGGCCTCCTGCCGAAGGGCATGACGATCGACACCCCGGACAAGCTCACGGTGGCGCTCAAGTTCCAGCAGCCCACCCCGGCCATCTTCGACATCCTGGACTACTGGTACATCGGCCGCATCGACGACACGTCGGACCCGGACTGCCTGAAGAAGCTCGCCTCCGGCACCGGCCCCTTCAAGCTGACGGAGTGGGTCACCGGCAGCCACTCGAAGTACCAGCGCTTCGACGGCTACTGGAACAAGGGGCTCCCCAACCTGGACAGCCTGGTGATCAAGCGGTTGGAAAAGGCCGAGACCCTGGCGCCCAACCTCCGGGCCAGGTCCGCGGACATCGTCGCCGGCATGCCGGTCGCCGATACCGACCTGGTGCGCAAAGATCCCAACTACGACGTGCTTCTGAACGAGGCCAACGGCGTGCACGCCCACCTGATGCTCAACCCGAAGAAGCCGCCGTTCGACAAGCTGAAGGTCCGCCAGGCCCTGGCGCACGCCATCAACCGGGAGGAGATCATCCGGACGGCCTGGTTCGGCGTGGGCTCGCCCATCTCCTCGCCCTGGTACAGCCCGGTCTCCCTGGCCTACGTGCCCGGGCTGGTGAAGGCGTATCCCTACGACCTGCGCCAGGCGCGGAAGCTCCTGGACGAGGCCGGGATCAAGACGCTCGAGATCACCACCTTTGCCAACACCGGCTGGCCCGAGGACAAGGTGACGCTCCAGCTGCTGCAGGCGGACTGGGCGAACATCGGGATCAAGCTGAACTTCTCGGAGGTCCAGACCTCGCAGTACTACGACCGGCGCTTCAGCGGCGATTTCGAGTTCCTGCTCTGGTTCAACGCCCGGGCCCTGCGGGACCCCTACATCTTCCTGGGCACCCAGAGCGAGATCACCGGCCGCGGCGTCCCGTACGGCATTCCCAACCCGGCCCTGGACAGGCTGGCGCAGGACGGGGCGGTCGAGGTGGATCCGGAGAAGCGGCGGAAGATCTACCAGGAGGCCAACCGGATCATCGTCGAGGAGATGTGCACCTGCCTGTGGTACCGCACCCGGCCCTACATCTACGGCGCCGCCAGGTACGCCAAGGACTGGAACTGGGACCTGCTGGGCCACATCGTCTTCGACAACGCCTGGCTGGACAAGTAGGGCATGGCCCGGTACCTGATCCGCCGGGTGTGCGAGCTGGTCCCGTCGCTCCTTCTGGCCACGGTCCTCGTGTTCCTGATCATCAACGCCAGCCCCGGCGATCCGGTGAAGATGAAGCTGGGCACCGAGGCGACTCCGGAGCAGATCGAGGCCGAGCGGGCGAAGCTCGGCCTCGATCGGCCGCTGCCGGTGCGGTACGCGATCTGGCTGCGAGACGTGGTGCGGCTGGACCTGGGACGCTCCTTCATCAACCGGCAAGAGGTCTGGTCGCTGATCCGGCAGCGGTTCCCGGCAACGCTGGAGCTGGCGCTCCTCGCGATGGCGGTGGCGGTGCTGGTCGGCGTGCCGCTGGGCGCCGTCGCGGCCCTCAACCAGAACGGCAAGGTCGATTCGTTCGTCACCGGCTTCAACGCGCTGGGCCTGTCCGTGCCTGTCTTCTGGCTGGGCCTGCTGCTCATCATGTTCTTCAGCGTGCACCTGGGGTGGCTCCCCCCGTCCGGGCGTGGCGACCTCACCGCACATCCCTGGGAGGCCTGGAAGAACCTGGCCATGCCGGTCGTCTGCCTGGCGTTCTACAGCTGCTCGGTCTTCGCCCGGTTCGTCCGGTCGGCGCTGATCGATGCCCTGGGCTCCGACTACGTCCGGACCGCCCGGGCCAAGGGCCTCACCGAAGGTGCGGTGCTGTTCCGGCACGTCCTCCGCAATGCGCTGATTCCCATCGTCACGGTGATGGGCATCAGCTTCGGGCAGCTGCTGGGCGGGGCCGTGATCACGGAGTCGGTCTTCAGCTGGCCGGGGATGGGTCGGCTGCTGGTCTCGGGCATCATGAACAAGGACTACTCGGTGGTCCAGGGGGTGCTGCTGATCACGGTGACCTTGTTCATGCTGGTGACCCTCTGCGTGGACATTCTCTACGCCTACCTCGACCCGCGGATCAAGCTCGTGAAGTGAGCCACCGGTGGCTGGCGACGCACCCTCAGGTGAGATCGAGATTGAGGCCGTGCAGAGATCGGCGAGCGGGACGGCACATCACGGGTGGGCTCGAGCCGGGCGGCTGAAGGGGCACCGGACCTCCGCGCTGGTCCGCCGCGTGCTGAGCACTCCCAAGGGGGTGGCGGGGGCGATCATCGTGGGCGCGCTGGTGGTGATCGCGGTCGCGGCCCCCTGGATCGCGCCCTACAGCCCCATCGAGCAGCACCTCCGGGATCAGCTGAAGCAGCCCTCCGCCCGGTTCCTGTTCGGCACCGACGAGCTGGGCCGCGACATCCTGAGCCGCGTCATCTACGGCGCCAGGATCTCGCTGATGGCCGGGCTGGTGGCAGTGCTGATGGCGGGCGTGGCGGGGGCCTCCCTGGGGCTGCTGGCGGGCTACCATCGGGGGTGGCTCGACTCGGTGACCATGCGGGCGCTCGACACGCTCCTCGCGTTTCCCGCCATCTTTCTCGCGATCGGGATCGTGGCCATGATCGGCCCCGGCCATGTGAACGCCATGCTGGCCGTTGCCGTGATCTACACCCCCCAGATCGCCCGGCTGGTGCGGGCCACCACGTTGGCCGAGACCGCGAAGGAATACGTCGAGGCCGCCCGCTGCCTGGGCGCCTCCGACGCCCGCATCGTGCTGCGGGCCATCTTCCCCAACTGCGCCGCAGCCGTGGTGGTGCAGATGGCGATCGCCGCGCCCGCCGCGGTGATCATCGAGGCCTCGCTCGCCTTCCTCGGCCTGGGCACCCAGCCGCCAGACCCCTCGTGGGGCGCCATGCTGCAGACCGCCCAGGGATACCTGAGCAAGTCCTGGACCTACGGCATCTTCCCCGGCTCGGCCATCACCATCCTGGCCGTCGGGCTGAACTACCTGGGCGACAGCCTGCAGGACGCCCTCGACCCGCGCCGGGCACGGGCCGCCGCCAAGATGGGCTGAGGGATCAGCCTCGGCTTGCTCCTTTCCCGGCTGGGCAGGAAGAGCCCCACCTGAAGCTTCTGAAACGGTGCGATCTCCTCGGGGGGAGGCCCTCACATCTTCACCGGCCCGCCGGCGTCGATGGAGCGGTGGATCGCCTCCAGGATGCGGGTGACGCGGAGCGAGCTGTCCAGCGTGACGCTCGGCTCGCCGCCGGTGCGGCGTGCACGGAGTCGGGCGTGCAGATCGAGACCACGTCCAGGGGCGTGGCCGCCCGCATCGCCTCGCACGATGCGAAGGCGGCCGGCGCGCCCAGCTTGCCCGCCAGAGTCTGAGCCTTCTCCAGCGCCAGGTCGCAGACCGCGGCGAGCTGGCAGTCGGACTGCCGGGCGAATACCCGGCCGTGCATGTCGCCCATGATCCCCGCGCCGACGATCCCGATCCTGAGCGGTGGCATGCGTGCCCTCCTATCCGCCGTTCGAGCCCAGCAGCCTCTTGATGTTTCCCCCCATCACCAGGCGCAGCGCCTCGGGGTCAAGTCCGGCGAAGGCCGCGCGCCCCAGGCCGTAGCGCAGGTCGATGAAGGGGATGTCCGAGCTCCAGACCACGCGATCCGCGCCCGCCTCGCGCACCAGGGCCGCGATCCAGGGGCCCGTGATGAACGAGCCGCTCAGGTCGAGGTAAACGTTTGGGCAGGCCCGCGCCAGGGCGATCGCCCCCGGGAAGGCGGCGGTCTGCGCCCCGCTGTGCACCAAGAGGATCGGCAGGCCGGGGTAGCGCTCGGCCAGGGGCCGCAGGGCCGATGGATCGCAGAACCGCGAGGCGTGAAAGGTGTGGGCCAGCACCAGGCACCCTCGCTCGGCGGCGAACTCCCAGGCCGGGCCGTAGCCGGGGTCCCCGATGGGCAGTTCGGCCAGGTCGGGGTGCAGCTTGAGAGCCACCATGCCCAGCCGGTCGAAGCAATGGGTGAGTTCCTCGCGAATGCGGCCGGGCTGGTGCGGGTCGGGCACGGCGTATCCGAAGAGCCGGTCCGGGTGTCGGGCCACCGCGTCGGCGGTCATCCGGTTGCCCGTGATCCACTCCGCCCCGATGGCCAGGTGCGAGGAGATGCCCAGCCGGGCCACGCCGCAGCGGTCCATCAGGCGCACCATGGCGTCGGCCCCTGGGTCGGGGATCGCGAAGTTGCGGTAGGGTCCCAGGTGCCCATGCGCGTCGATGATCTCGAGGCCCGCCTCGCTCAGCGGCCGGCCGGCGTGGACCAGCCGCTCGGTGGGTGGACTCGCCCGCCTGCTCCCAGGCGGAGAGGGCGGAGTGGTGGCTGACGGCGAGAGACTGGGCTGGTGGGTCAGGCGTGCGCGCTCACGGGCTGCGGCACGGCTGGCAACCCGGTCCAGCAATCGCTCCAGGTTCGCGCTGGCGATCTGGGTCGCCTGCCCGTCGGTGAGTTCGGCATAGCGCAGCCGCGCGATCGCGCCGCCGCCGTCCACGTACGGCTGGCCGCTGGCGAAGAGGAGGCGCCCGGCCCCGACCTGCGCGGCCACCTCCTCGACGCCCAGGTGCGTGGCGAAATAGGAGGTGTCCAGGTGCAGGTTCGGGCAGGCACGCAGGAGCGGCAGCAGGGCCCGGAGCGACCGATAGCCCACGCGCGTCAGCAGCACCGAGAGGCCGGGGTACGTCTGGCACAGCCAGACCATGTCCCGCCAGGTGGACTGGTTCAGGTCGTACATGGCGCTGGGGAACAGCACCTGGTCCAGGTCCAGCGAGACGAGGTAGCTTCGATCTCCCAGCGCCGCGAGGAGCGGTCCGGCCATCCATTCCGCCAGGGGGTACCCGTGGTCGCGCGGGTAGATCCGGACGGCGCGCACCCCCTGCGCGCCCATCGCATCGCAGAGGGGGGCCTCGGCGCCGGGACGGGCCGAGCCCTCCCCGGGCAGGAGCACCCAGCACGGCTCGAGTCTCGGCTGCCCGGCGATGGCCTCCATCAATCGCGCGTTCCCATCGTCTGGCGCGTGGGCGGCAGCCAGCGTGTGATACACCAGCGCCCGCGCGACGCCCAGCCGATCCATCTCGGCCAGCAGGGACGGCGCATCCTCCTGGGCCAGCGGAAGGCGGGGTGCAGGTCCGAGCGCGCAACAGGCGTCGAATAGCTCCATGCACGCCTCACTTGGGAATGGGTGTGGGTCTACCCGGGCACCTGGAAACAGACGGGCGGGAGTATCCGGCGCACCGGACGCAGCCGTCAAGGGGAAAGGCAATCTTGACGGATCGACACGCCACCTCGCCGGCGGTCAGGGGCGGACTATTACATATCGAAGGGCGATTCGACTGCACGGACAGCAAGGCGGCGGAGCACGAGATGGGCGAGCGAATTTCTGCGCCCCCCGTCGCCCCAAAGTGGAGTATTTGTGCATCATTCATGTTAGGGGACGTTGGTTCTAAGTGATATTACTTTTCTCTATTTGCTTCTAGAAATCCCTCGCTCGTGTCCACAAAGTTGTGAACGATATCATCTCGCCGCAGCCGGCCTCAGACGGTCTGTTCCGAGCATGGGGATCATCCCCACATAATACCGGTCTCTTCCTCAGTGGTCCATGCGGTCTCCATGGGCACGCCGCGAGAACAAGCTCATCTCCTAGAACCAACGTCCCCTAAATCCGTCCCCTAAATCTCCGCTGCTTGGCTAGCCGCGCGGGTGGTACTTGGCGTGGATCGCCTTGAGGCGGGCCCGCCCCACGTGGGTGTAAATCTGGGTCGTACCGATGTCCGAGTGGCCGAGCATGAGCTGGACCACGCGCAGGTCCGCGCCCCTCTCGAGCAGGTGCGTGGCGAAGGAGTGGCGCAGGGTGTGCGGGGTCACTCGCTTCGTGATCCCGGCGGCGTGGACGTAGCGCTTGAGGAGGATCCAGAACATCTGGCGGGTGAGTCCTCGGCCGTGGCGGCCCAGGAACAGGTGCGGGACGGCGCGCCGCTTTTCCAGCAGGGGCCGCGCCCGGGTGAGATAGGCGCGCAGGCTCGCGATCGCCGCATCGCCCAGGGGGACCAGCCGCTCCTTGTTGCCCTTGCCGAGCACCCGGACTACCCCGACGCTGAAGTCCAGATCCGACAGGCGGAGCCCCACCAGCTCCGACACCCGCAGCCCCGAGGCGTAGAGCACCTCCAGCATGGCCCGATCCCGCATCGCCTGCGGGGTCGTCAGCGGGCGCGGGGCGAGCAGGCGCTCGACCTCGGCGCTGCTGAGCACGCCCGGCAAGCGCCGCCAGGGCCGGGGGGACTCCAGGTGGGCGGTCGGGTCCTCGGTGACGATGCCCTCGCGGACCAGGAAGCGGTGGAACTGGCGGATGGCCGAGAGGTGGCGCGCCACGGACCGCGGGCTCAGGCCCGCCTCGCGCAGCTCGAGGAGGTAGCGGGGGATGACGGTGCGGTCCAGGGCCGTGGGCAGCCGCTTCCGACCCCGGAGGTAGGCGGTGTACCGGGTCAGGTCGCGCCGGTACGCGTCCAGGCTGTTCTGGGCCAGGCCGCGCTCGACCACCAGGTGCTCGAGGAAGCGGTCCACCAGCGGGTCGATCACGTCTCGGCTTCCCGTGGCTGCCCCTGCGGGCGGGCAGGTGCCGGCTGCCGCCCTCGGACGAGATCGCCGTACAGCTCGAGGAGGGCGGCGGCGGTCGCCTCCGGGCTCAGCCGGGCCGCCGCGCGCGGTCCTGCCTGGCGCATGGCCTCGCGGGTCTCGGGGTGATTCCAGAGGTCCGCCACGCCGCGGGCCAGCGGCCCGGGTGCGTCCTCCGTCACGACGCCCGCGGCGGTGCCCGCCAGGAGATCCGTGGCGGCGTCCGAGGAGACGGCGACCACCGGGAGTCCCGCCGCCAGGGCCTCGAGGGCCGCCAGCCCCTGCGTCTCGGAGGTGGATCCGAACAGGAAGAGGTCGGCCGCCTGATAATACTCGTGGACCACCTCGTGCGGCACGGCCCCCACGAAGCTCACCGCCCGGGCGAGGCCGAGGCGCCGGCACGCGGCCTGGAGCGAGGAGCGCTCGTCTCCATCCCCCACTAGGGCAAGCCGCGCCGCCGGGAGCTGCCGCCGCACCAGGGCGAAGGCGGAGAGGAGGGCCGGGAGGTTCTTCTCCCGGGCGAGGCGCCCCACGTGCAGGCACAGGGGGCCGCCTGCGGCCGCCCCGAGTTCCTGACGAAGGTACCGGCGCCGGTCGGGCGCCAGCTCGGGCGGGATCGCGACGCCCGTCGGGACGACGGCCATCCGGGTGCGGACGCCCTGCGCTCGGAGCCTGCGGGTCAGGGAGGGGGCGGGGACCACGACCAGATCGGCCCGGTTGGCGAAGGCGACGGCCTGCCGCACGGCCAGGGCCGCCACCAGCCGGGCGGGGCCCGGGACGTAATGGGCGTAGCACTCGTAGTGGGTGTGGTAGGTGAAGACCAGGGGACGACCGGCGCGGCGGGCAGCCCGCAGGGCGACCCCCCCCAGCAGCAGCGGGTGCTGCGCGTGGAAGACGTCGAGGTCGAGCCCCCCGATCGTCCGCGCGAGGCCCCGCCCCCACGGGAGCGGCAGGACATAGGCGTGGTGGGTCGGCGCGCGAAGCCCAGGAACGCGGATGACGTCCGGTTCGCGTCGCGGCGCTCCCGGGTAGCAGGGGGCCACGATGCTGGTGTGGTGGCCGGCCGCGCGAAAGGCGCGGGCGAAGGTGGCGACCGAGGTCGCCAGCCCGTTCACGAGCGGCCGGTAGTTGTTGGTGAAGAGGCCGATCCGCATGCCGGGCCGATCCCGCCCCCGTACCGTCTTGAGTCGTGGCGGCCCGGCCGGCGCGCGGGGCAGGACCAGAGCCGGCCGGGGCCGCCCTACTTTCTCGTGACCGGCGTGTGGGCGATGGGCAGCCCCAGGGCGAGCTTGCCCTGGGTGTAGAGCTGGGCGGTCGCCATCAAGAAGTAGTTGTGCAGGTTGATGGGCGTGCACACCAGCCGGAACCACTCCAAAAACGTCCGGGGCCACCGCCAGCGGCGCGGCGGCCGCTGGTAGATGATGGGGCGGAGGGTGTAGGGGACCACCACCATGCCGAGCAGCGTGGAGGAGGTCAGGACGATGGTCTGGAAGACCAGATTGAAGGCCGCCATCGGGCTCACGCACAGGCTCTCGCCGGCGTGCTTCAGGGCCAGGACGTCCGGCGACAGGAACACGGGCGCCGGCCACAAGTCCCGCACGCACGGGCTGATCCACGAGATCAGGATCAGCTGGGCGGGCAGCAGCACGGTGAGGGGCGGCATGGCGTTCGCCAGCAGGGCGCGGAGCGCCTGAACGCTCTTGGTGTTGAGGAGGGGCAGGCGGCCGTCGCGAAACCGGCGGGTGTAGCGGACGATGAACTTCACGTCCACGGCGCCGCGAGCCCAGCGCGCGATCTGGCCCCAGGAGTCGCGAGTGCAGAGGGGCGCCTGGCCCCAGGTGGGGATCTTCAGGGGCGCCACCCGGTAGCCTTCCATCACGACCTTGTACCGGAACTGCATGTCCTCGTTGTGGCGGTTGGGCTCGAAGTAGTCCACGGCCTCGAACAGGCGGACGTCCATGCTGGTGCCGGGCCCGAGGACCAGGTAGTCGCCCTGGCTCTGCATCTTCCCCATCTGGTAGAGCACGAAGCCCGTGTTGTGCAGGCGGGGGAGCATGGGGACTTTCCAGTAGTTCGCCGTGTAGGTGGTCAGGGACTGGAGCACCACGCCGCGGCGGCCGCGCGCCGGCGCCCGGGCCTCCTCCTCGCGGTGCGTGTGCTCGCGAAACGCGAGGTCCCGGGGGTGGAGCAAGGTGTCGGCGTCGATGATGAGCACTCTCACGCCCCCCGGGCCCGCCGGGAAGGCGCCGCTGGCGATGCGCGCGCTGAGCCACCGCCCGCAGGTCGAGATCGAGGTGGCCTTGCACCGGACCGGGACCCGGTCGGTGGGATAGCTGAACACCTCGACCTGCAGCCGCGGGGCGAACTGGGCCACGACCTCGTCCAGCTTCTCGCGGGTGGCGCGGTCCTCGGCCTCCACGATGGGGATCAGGGTGACGAGGGACCGGGGGTAGTGGAGTCGCTCCACCGATCGGAACGTCTGGTAGAGCACGTGCCGGTTGGTCTCGTTCTTGAGGGGCATGAAGATGGCAAAGTGGCTGAGCGCCGCCTGCTGCGCCCGCAGCCGGGCGAGCCAATCCACCTCCATGTTGTGCAGGATCGTGTGGCGGGTCTTCTGGGCCCGGACCATGTTGACGATCAGGAACCCGATCCAGAAGGAGATGAAGCCGAACCGGAACACCTCGGCCGGGAACGGGTCGCGCAGCAGGTACCGGAGCAGCGGATAGACTGAGAGGAGCAGCAGCGTGGTGAGCAGCGGCGCGATCTCCAGGAGGCGATCGGTCGCGCCCCTCAGTCGAGACCGGAAGGAATATGGGGACGTGGGTGTCGCCGAGCTGACCCGCACGGCCGCGCGGTCCTCCGCCGGGCAAGCCCCGCTGCCAGTGTCCGAGACCTGGGTCGCCTCGGCACGCTCCGTACCCATGTCGAATGCTCCGCTGCCCCGCAGGATCACGCCCGGGGGGATTCCAGCAAGATGGTCACGGGCCCGTCGTTGACCAGTTCGACCTGCATGATCGCCTGGAACCGGCCGGTCACCGTGAGTATACCATGCGAGGTGAGGCCGTTCACGAATTTCTCGAACAGCGGTCGCGCGACGTCCGCGGGGGCGGAACCGTCGAAGCTCGGGCGCCGGCCCTTGCGCGCGTCGCCGTACAGCGTGAACTGGGACACGGCCAGTGCCTGCCCGCCGACATCCAGCAGCGACCGGTTGAGCTTTCCCGCCTCATCGTCGAAGATCCGGAGATGGGCCACCTTCTCGGCCATCCAGGCGATCTCCGCCTCTCCGTCGTCCCGTGCGAAGCCCACCAGGAGGAGCAGACCGCGACCGACGGCGGCGACGGTCTCGCCGTCCGCCCGGACGGCGGCGCGAGACACCCGCTGCACCAGGACCCGCATGAAACACCCCACTGGGATTTGCGAAATTGGTCATTGGGTCATTAGGCCCGGAGCATTCCCGGGTATCTTCGTGAATGCTCCGGGCTACAGGATCTTCTCCATGATGACCGTGTCCACCCACTTCCCGTCGAGCAAGCCCTGCTCCTTGTAGATCCCGACCGTCCGGAAGCCGTGCTTGCCGTACACGGCCATGCCGGCCGCATTCCAGGGAAAGGCGGCCAGGACCAGCTTGTGATACCCGAGCCCGCGCGCCCGCTCGACCAGGGCCGCGAGCAGGCCACTCCCCACGCCCCTGCCGCGCCACCCTCGCTCGACGTACAGCGAGAAATCGGCGACGTGATCGTAGGCCCTGCGGGGGCTGAATGGGTTGAGACTCCCCCAGCCCACCATCTGGCCGGCGACCTCGGCGACCAGCACGGGGTGCCTGGGGCCCCGCGCGGCGAGCCAGGCCGCCCGCTCCCCGGGTGTGCGCTCCTCGGTCTCGAGGGTGGCGATCCGGTCAACGATGCCCTGGTTGTAGATGGCGGCGATGCTGCCGGCATCGGCGGCCCGGGCCTCTCGGATGGCGAGGGTCTCAGGCCCCATGGGCGGATCGCTCCGTGATGACGGCGTCGGCCTCGATCTCGACCAGCATCTCGGGGTCGACCAGGCGGCGGACCTCGACCAGCGTGCTGGCGGGCCGGATGTGGCGGAAGAATTCGCCGTGCGCCTTGCCGACCCGCTCCCAGTCCTGGATGTCAGTGACGTAGATCCGGGTGCGGACCACGTCGTCCAGGCTGGCCCCCGCACGCTGGAGAGCGGACTCGATGTTGCGGAGGGCCTGCACCGCCTGGGCGTACGCATCGCCCGCACCCACGATCTTGCCGTCGATCCCGGTGGCGGTGGTGCCGGCGACGTGGATGATTTCGCCGACGCGGACGGCCCGCGAGTACCCGACGACCGGCTCCCACGGCGTTCCCGAGCTGATATTGGTCCGCTGCATGACCTGGCCTCCCTCCTGCGCTCCTGCCGTCACGATGGGAGGGATCTTCGCAGGGTTCGCCAGGAAACGCAAGTTGTGGGTGGAGGAGGGGTGGGGCCTTCGCGAATCGCGCGCGGGTCGGTCGGTTCGCAGCCGTCCCCCGGACCTAGCCGCCCACTCGATTCTAAGCGCCGGCAGCTTGGTGAAGGCGGGCGAGACGGCGCAACCGGCAGGAGAAGGGCAGCCCCTCTAAGGAGGCAGCGCGGTTCTCCGGACGATTTCCGCCTGTCACGCAATCGGCATGACCTGGTGGTTGACGGACCAGACCAGGCACGGTTACCATATGTGGCAATGTGCACATGAAGAAGCGGCGATCAGCGCTCTCCGCCCTGGCAACCGTGCTGGCGGCCATGGCGGATCCTGTGCGGCTGCGAATCCTCCGCCTGGTGCTCCAGCACGAGCTGTGCGTGTGCGAGGTCGTGGACGCGCTGCAGATTCCGCAGCACCGGGTGTCCCGGCACCTCGGCAGCCTGGCCGAGGCTCGCAGGGACGACCTGCGCCTGAAGCGGCGTCTGGCGATGCGACAGGCAGGCCACTGTGTGGTGGGGACCCAGGGCCGGTCCCGGCCGGCCTGCTCGGCGCCGGGCGCGGCACCTGAACGGAAGAACTGGAAGAGGGCGAAGGCGAGTAGCGAGCCATGAATCCCCTCGCTGGTCGAGCCATCACGGAGGCTACTCGGTGGCCGCACGAGGCGGCGGCGACGGCCAAGTGCTGGCCCTGTGGCTGCCTGCACGCGACGCTCGCGGGACTCGCAGCGGCCGTGGAGGCACGAGCGGAGGAGCCCACGCCGCTGCGGGAGGTGCTCGGTCGGGCGCGCGAGAGGCTGCGCCCGCAGGTGTACGAGTGCCTGGGCTGCGCGGAATGCTACCCGGCGCGGGCAGCGCGTGCCCTGACCCAGGCGTATCCCCATCTTGAAACGCTGCCCCTATGCCCCGCTGACATTCCCGCCAAGCGGCCAGGCTGGCCGCCTCTTCCGGGCGAGTACCGGGTGCTTCGATTTCACGCGCCCGTGGCCATCTGCACCCTGACGGATAGCGCGCTGGCGGTTCGACTGGCAGCAGGGCAGCCCGCCGGCGTGCCAAGTGGTCCTGGGTGCGGCGGCGCTCGTGGCCCAGGCCGATCGGAGCCCGAGCAGCCTGGACCTGATGATCGGGACCCGCACCCTCGACGAAGCCGCGGCGCGCGCACTCTTTAGAAAAGCGCTGGAGGATGCGCTGGGAAAGATCGAAGCTGCAGAGGCCAAGGTCGCTGTGGCAGCCGGGCAGGGGCGCTGGGGGACAGAGGAGCACCGGGGCAGGGGAGCGGAGGGGTAGCCAAGCAGAGGAGGCGGGCACTGGTGCCGCAAGGGCGAGGAAAGTGAACCGCCCCTCCGGGAAGGCGGAGGGGCGGAGTCGTTTGGCTCGACAACGGGGACTACTTCTTAGCTTCTTTCTCGTACTTGTCCTTCCACTTCGTGTTCAGGTCCTCGATCCCGTCGATGTGCTTGATGGTGCTCCAGGTGGCGCGGGCGGCACCCCGCATGGCGTAATACAGCGTCTCCATGATCTCGTCTTCCGTGGCGCCGGCTTGCTTCGCGGCCGCGAAGCGAGCGGGCACTCAGCTGGTGCAGCCGGCCGCGGCCATGGCGGCCATGGCCACGAGCTGCGTGGTCTTGGGGTCCAGCGCCCCCTCCCGGTAGAACACCCCCGCGAACTCCTTCATCCCTGGCATCGAGCTCCTCCTGTGTGCGGGTTGTGCGGGTGACGTTGACGGGCACGACATTATACCCCACCTGACCCCTCGCCAGAGAGAAGAAGTGTCCGGAGTGGGAGCGCGGCCCTGGGGGAAGGGTAGGACGGTCCCGGGCCCTCGCCGGCGGAACAGGAAGACTTGCAACCGGCGGGCGGGCTGTGGTGAAATGGATCCAGGGCACGATAGCTAATGGGAGCCGTCAACCGGACGAGGAGAGAGGAGGAGCCATGGGCTGGTTACGCAAGCAGGAGTGGTCCTGGTGGGAGGCGGGGCTCATGCTGGGCGTGCTGAGCGTGGCCGCCTTCTACACGGCTAATGCCCCGATCGGAACGTCGACCACGTTCTCCCGGGCGGCCGGGATGATCGTCGGCATTTTTGCGCCCGAACACGTGGCCGCCAACGCCTACTGGAAGGCCGTGAAGCCCATCCTGGACTGGCAGTTCATGCTGGTCCTCGGCATCCCCATCGGGGCGTATCTCTCCGCCCGGCTGAGCCGGGGGCAGATCCGCTTCACGACCAATCTTCCCGAGGCCTGGGTCAGCCGCTTCGGCGCGAGCCCCGGCCTTCGCTGGGGCGTCGGTCTGCTGGGCGGGGTCCTGGTGGGCTTCGGGGCGCGCTTTGCCGATGGTTGAACCAGCGGCCACGGGCTCAGTGGGAGCCTGCAGCTCGCGGTGAGCGGGTTTCTCTTCATGATCGCGATGATGGCGGCCGGGATGATCACGGCCCGGCTGGTCTTCCGGAGGGCATAGGCATGGGGCCGCTGGAGATTTCCGGCTCGGCGAAGCTGGTCCTCGGGCTCGCGACGGGCATCGGCTTCGGGTTCGTCCTGCAGAAGGCGCAGGTCACTCGCTATGAGAAGATCGTGGCCTTCTTCCGCCTGACGGACATGACCGTGCTGAAGGTCATGTTCGGGGGCGTCCTCGCGGGCATGGTGGGGGTGTATGTGCTCTTCGACCTCGGGCTCGTCAATCTGCACATCAAGCCCACGCTGGTCGCGGCAAACCTGACGGGCGGGGCGATCTTCGGGGTCGGCATGCTCCTCCTCGGGTTCTGACCCGGCACGTGCGCCGGGGCCTTCGGTGAAGGCCGAGTCGATGGGCTGCTGCGCGGCATCCTGGGTATCCTGGTCGGGGTGTGGCTGTACGCCGAGGTGTACCCGTATCTTCAGGGGAACCTGCTCGGGCTGGGGGACTACGGCAAGCTCACGCTGCCGGGACTCCTGGGCCTGAATCACTGGGCACTGATCATCCCGATGGTCGCCGTCGTGGGGGGGTTCCTGTTCTGGCTGGACCGGAAGGGGCTGTGAGGCTCTCCTAGTGCGCCCTGCCGCGGTCAGGGCAGGCGAAGGCCCGGGAGCTTCGATACGTCCGTCGGGCGGACGACTATACTCTCGATCTCCGGCTAGCGTCGGGGCGCCCCCGGCCGACCTCGCCACCGCCCGCACGGTGGGTCGCGGCGCCCTTCCGGACGAGCGGGGGTGGCCGCACCCGGCGGGCGTCGGCCCTCGGCGGCCACTCGGGAGTCAGCCGGAGATCTGGACACACACCAACAGAGGAGGGGTTGTCATGGAGCACGCGGTAGAGCAGAAGGCGGTCCCCGGTCTCCCACGGCTCGGAACGCCGGCTCCGCCCTTCCAGGCGGAGACCACGCACGGCCCGATTCGGCTGGAGGACTTCAAGGGAAGCTGGCTGATCCTGTTCTCGCATCCGGCCGACTTCACCCCGGTCTGTACCACGGAGTTCCTGGCCTTCGCGGAGATCGCCCCCGAGCTGAAGCAGCGGAACGTCGAGCTCATGGGCCTCAGCATCGACAGTACGTATTCCCACATCGCCTGGCTGCGCAACATCGAGCAGAACTTCAAGAAGAAGATCCCGTTCCCGATCATCGCCGACCTGAACAAGGAGGTCGCCGGCCTCTACGGGATGATCATGCCGGGGGAGAGCAGGACTGAGACCAGCCGGTGCGTCTTCATCATCGACCCGAACGGCATCGTCCGAGCGATGATCTATTATCCCCTGACCACCGGGCGGAACATGGACGAGATCCTGCGGCTGATCGACGCCCTGCAGACCACCGACAAGCACGGCGTCGCCACCCCCGCCAACTGGCGCCCCGGCGACAAGGTCATCGTGCCCCCGCCCAAGACGGCCGAAGCCGCCGAGGAGCGCGTGAAGGCGGGGTACGAGTGCGTGGACTGGTACTTCTGCAAGCGCGAGGAACCGAAGTAGGAGGCCCGGAGTAGGAGGGGAGGCCATGGCGTGCATCAACGTGGACGGCACGCTGGTCGCATCGGCGCGCACGCTCCTGGTGAATCTGGTCGAACCCCGATCGGCCGAGGAGGCCTCCGCCCGGACCGGCCTGCCGCTGTATCGCGTGCGGGCAAGTCTCCGGGAGTTCCTGCAGGCAGGGCTCGTCGTGGAAGCGAACGGCACCTACCTCCTGACCGACGTCGGCCGGAAGAGGCTCGCCGGTCAAGGATGAAGGATTCTCGCCACACACAAAAGGAGCGCCGGGCCCGTCCTGTGATGCCGCGCGAGGCCCGGCGCTCTGCTTTGCGGGCGCGAAAGAGTTATTCCGGTTTGTCAACAACGTCCCCTCGAAGAGGGAGAGGAGGGTCGGGCATGCGAGAGGCGTATTACGCCAGCGGGAAGGCGGGGCGGCTGGTGCCGGTGCGGCTGAAGACCGGCACGGATGTCACCAACGGCATCAAGCGGGTCTGCGAGGATCTCGGCATCAAGTACGGGGCGGTGCTGGTCGGCATCGGCAGCGTCCGGCAGCTGAGCTACTGCGTCCTGACGCCGAAGCCGGAGACCAAGGTCGGGGCGGGATACACCGACCCGGAGGTCGTCGCCGGCCCGGTGGAGATCGTGGGCCTCTCGGGGGTCATCTTCCAGTCGGAGCAGGGGGAGACGCTCCTCCACCTGCACGGGACGTTCTCGGACAAGACCGGCCGCGTGTACGCCGGCCACGTGGTGGCCGGCGCCAATCCGGTGTTGGCGACCCTGGACGCGCTGGTGAGCGAGGTGAGCGATGCCCGGATGATCCGGCGCATGGACGACGAGGTCGGCATGGGCCTCTACACGCCGGAGGCCGCCTAGCCTTTGCCGAGGAGGTGGGCGTCGAGCTGGGACTGGGCCTCACGGAGGGTGGCGTACGGCGTGCACCGGTGCAGGTGCTCCTGGGCGTGGCCGCAGGCGGGGCACTGCATGACGTGGACGGTCTCGAGGTAGAAATGGCCACAGTTGGGATC
>Ga0335070_10003427_pt1 | contig 18523 bp, 13 predicted proteins | sample Lox_Sample_13_FD_206722 | JGI IMG/M metagenome (GOLD analysis project Ga0335070, IMG submission 206722) | Soil microbial communities from Loxahatchee National Wildlife Refuge, Florida, United States - Lox_Sample_1.3 | ecosystem: Environmental > Terrestrial > Soil > Wetlands | place: USA...
GCATCATCGCCGCCCCGAGCAGCGTGTCCACGCCGCGGCCGCGGTACCCCTCCTTGACGCCGCCCAGGAGCAGGTCGATCTGCCGGGACCGCCGCATCGCCCGGAGGATGTGCACGAAGCCGAACGGGAGCAGGCGTCCGCGGGCCTTCACGATCCCCTCGGCCATGTTGGGGATCGCGATCATGAAGCCCACCGGCTCGTCGCCGGCGGCGACCGCCTTCACGAACCGCGGATCGAGGAGCGGCATGTACTGCCGGGCGAGCGCCTCCATCTCCTCGTGGTCGAGCGGCGAATAGCCGTAGATGCCGAGGAACGTCTCGTTCATCAGCCCGAGGATCGGGCGGATGAGCGGCTTGAGATCCCGCTTCCTGGTGAACTCGAGCACCCGCAGGTGGCCGCGTTCGGCGATCCGTCTGGCGACCCGCTCGTACAGGTCGGGGATCCGGTCCGGCACGGGGACGCGGTAGACGACGTAGTCCGCTTCCTTCGCGTAGCCCTCCGCCTCGACCAGGCGGACCAGCCACGGGAAGTTGTAGTAGGTGACGATCGTCGGCTCGTGCTCGAACCCTTCGACCAGGAAGCCCTCCGGGTCCTGGTCGTTGAAGCCGAACGGGCCGATGATCCGGTTCATCCCGCGCTCGCGCGCCCAGCGCTCGACGTGCGCCAGCAGCGCGTGCACGACCTCCGCGTCCTCGGTGGCCTCGAGCCCGGCGAACCGCGCCGTCCGCTCGCCGGTCATCTCGTTGTGGCGGCGGTTGACGATGCCCATCGCGCGGCCGACCAGCCGGCCGTCCTTCTCGGCCAGGAGCAGCGTGGCGTCGCAGTAGCGGAACGCCAGGTTCTTGCGCGGGTTGTAGTACTTCCACTCGTCCATGTAGATCGGCGGCATCCACCGCGGATGGTCCCGGTGCAGCTGCTCGGGCAGGTAGATGAACCGCTTGAGATCGCGTTTGCCGGTTACGGGGGTGACCTGGACAGACATGCTCGTGGGCTCGCTTCCGCTGTGGTCGCGACCGGCGCAGCGGTCGCGAGGTGGACACAAGCTACGGCGGCGCGACGGGCCTCGCCAGTTTCGGGCGGCGGCGCCGGCGGCGCGCGGGGCGCGCGCCGCGCCTCGCGCGGCCGCGCCGCCGGACGTAGCTTCCGGGCTGCGTGACGACTCCGGTCTTCTTCGACGCATCCGGCAGGCGACGGCGGGCGGTGAACCGTTCGTGGACCGTGTTCGGACTCGGCGTGGCCGTCGTCACCACCATCTTCGTCGTCAGCCTCCTGGTCGTCCCGTTCCTGCCGCGCTTCCCCGGCATGGCCAACCCGGCGCGCCAGCTCACCCGGGCCGGGCAGACGCTGCTGCCGCGGCGCAGCCAGCGGCTCAATCGCGCGCTGCTCCGGCGCTCGCGCAACGAGCTGTGGAAAGACATGACCGCGCGCCGCGCCCGCGCCGCCCGGCGCGCCGCGGCCGCCGGCGCGCCGCCGAAGCCGGACACGATGATCGCGGCGTTCTACGCCATCTGGCAGCGCAGCGGCCTGTACTCGCTGCGCCTCAACGCCGACCGGCTGACCGACCTGTTCCCCGAGTGGCTGCACCTCAACCGCGCCGGCACCGGGCTCGACCTGAGGGACTGGGACCCCGAGGTCACGCAGTCCAACCTCGACGTGGTCGAGGTCGCCCGCGAGCACCACATCGAAGTCCACCCGGTGCTCAACAACGCCGAGGGCGGCCAGTTCGACCCGGTCCGCGCGCACGCGTTGCTCGCGTCGGGCCGGCGCCAGCTCGAGCTGGCGTACGCGGTGCGCGACTGGCTCGTGAAGGAGGAGTTCCAGGGCCTCAACCTCGACCTCGAGAACCTCCGGCCGGACGACTACCCGCGCCTGGCGGGCTTCGCGGCGCTGCTCGAGGGCGTGCTCCACGCCGCGGGCCTGCAGCTCAGCGTGGACGTGGAGGCGGGACGCCGCGACGTCCCGCTCGAGCGCATCGCCGCGGTGGCGGACTACGTGATCCTGATGGCGTACGCCCAGCACGCGCCCAGCGGCCCGCCGGGCCCCGTGTCCTCGGTGGCGTGGTTCGACAGCGTGCTCACCCGCACGCTCGCGCACGTGCCCGCCGCGAAGCTGGTCGCGGGCATCGGCAACTACGGCCTCGACTGGCCCGCCGGCGGCAAGCCGGCCACCCCGGTGACCTACCAGCAGGCGCTGTTCACCGCGCAGGACAACCACCCGGACGTGCCGCCCCGGCAGGTCGTGGACTTCGACCCCGTCGCGCTCAACCCGACCTTCCAGTACCAGGACGACTCGGCGCGGACCCATGAAGTGTGGATGCTGGACGCGGCGACGGCGTACGACGACCTGGTGCTGGCGCGCCGCAGCGGGGTGACCGGCGCGGTGCTGTGGGTGCTCGGCTCCGAGGACCCGTCGCTGTGGGCGGTGTACGACCGCCGCGCCGTGGACTCCGTGCCCGCCGCCGGCCGTCTCGACACCATCCCGCCGCCCTACGCCCCGCTCCGGTCCGGCGCGGGCGACGTGCTGGAGGTGGTCTCCACCCCGCGCGGCGGGCTGCGCACGGTGGACGCCGACTCGCTCACCGGGCTGGTGACCGACGAGGAGTACGTCGCCTTCCCGTCGCCCTACGTGATCCGGCACTCGGGCTACAAGCCCAAGAAGCTGGTGCTCACGTTCGACGACGGCCCGGACCGCGTGTTCACGCCGGAGATCCTCGACGAGCTCAAGGCCCTGGGGGTGAAGGCGACCTTCTTCCTGATCGGGGAGAACGTCGAGCGCTACCCGGAGGTCACGCGGCGGATCCTGCGCGAGGGCCACGAGATCGGCAGCCACACCTTCACCCACCCCAACATGGGGGCGGTGAGCTACCGGCGGCTGCTGCTGGAGTTCAACACGACCCAGCGCGCGCTCGAGGCGGTGCTCGGCCGGTCCACCATCCTGTTCCGCTTCCCCTACAACGCCGACCAGGAGCCCAACACCAACGAGGAGACCGACCCCGTGCTGGTGGCGTCGCGGCTCGGCTACATCACCGTCGGCGAGCTGATCGACCCGCAGGACTGGAACCTGTTCAAGACGGACAGCACCGGCGCGCGGACGGCCCGCACCGCCGACGACATCATCGCGTCCACCCTGTCGCAGGTGGACAGCATCAAGGGCAACGTGATCCTGCTCCACAGCGGCGGGGGCGAGCGCAAGGCGACGGTGCAGGCCCTGCCGGCGCTGGTGCACGACCTCGAGGACCGCGGCTACCAGTTCGTCACGGTCTCCGAGCTCATCGGCGTGCCGTCCGACGTCGTCATGCCCTCGGTGAACCCGCACGAGGAGCTGCTGGTCGGCCTCGACCGGGTGACGTTCGACGCCCTGTTCACCTTCGAGACCCTGTTGGGCGCCACGTTCATCTTCGCCGTCGCGCTGGCGGTCGGCCGGGTGGTGTTCGTCATCCCGGTCGCGCTGCTCGCCCGCCGCCGGGCAAAGCGCACCGCGTTCGACCCCGCCTACCACCCGTCGGTGAGCGTCCTGATCGCCGCCTTCAACGAGCGGCCGGTCATCGTCCGCACCATCAAGAGCGTCCTGGCCAACGCCTACCGGGACCTCGAGGTCATCGTCGTGGACGACGGCTCGGCGGACGGCACCGGCGACGCCGTGCAGCGCGAGTTCGGCGCGGACGCCCGGGTCCACCTCATCCGCCAGGAGAACGCCGGCAAGGCGGCCGCGCTGAACCGCGGGATCCAGGACGCGCGCGGCGAGATCCTGGTGTGCTTCGACGCCGACACCCAGATCGCCGCCCGGGGCATCGCGACCATCGTCCGCCACTTCCAGGAACCGGCGGTGGGCGCGGTGGCCGGCAACGTGAAGGTGGGCAACCGCATCAACGTCCTCACCCGCTGGCAGTCGATCGAGTACATCACCAGCCAGAACCTCGACCGGCGGGCGTACGCCTACCTCAACGCCATCACGGTCGTGCCCGGCGCGGTGGGCGCCTGGCGCCGCAGCGCGGTGCTGGCGGTCGGCGGCTACCTCAGCGACACGATGGCCGAGGACATGGAGCTGACCTACCGGCTCCGGCGGGCGGGCTGGCGGATCACCGCCGACACCGAGACGCTCGGCTACACCGAGGCGCCGGCCACGTTCAAGGCGTTCTTCCGCCAGCGGTTCCGGTGGGCCTACGGCACCCTGCAGTGCCTGTGGAAGCACCGCGGGGCGCTGTTCCGCTACGGCTGGTTCGGCGGCCTCGCGATCCCCGCGGTGTGGGTGTTCCAGGTCCTGTTCCAGGCGCTGGGCCCGCTGGTGGATCTCAAGGTGGTGTGGACCCTGATCGATTTCGCCTGGTCCTGGGCCACGATGGGCGCCCTGCACCAGGACTGGCAGCCGCTGCCGGGGATCACCCGGCTGGTGCTCGAGGTGGGGTTCTTCTACGGCATCTTCTTCGGGGTGGACCTGGTGGGCGCGTTCATCGCCTACCGGCTCGACCGGGAGAAGTACCGCGACCTGTGGTGGCTGTTCTGGCAGCGGTTCGTCTACCGCCAGCTGATGTACGCGGTGCTGTGGAAGTCGGTGGTGACGGCGATCAAGGGCAAGCGTCAGGGCTGGGGGAAGCTGGAGCGCAAGGGCACCGTGCGGCTGGCGGTGCGCACGGCGTAGCGCGGCTTGCGCCGGCGCGCGCCGCGCGCTACCTCTGACGCCACCCGATCACCTCCTGAGGACCTCATGCGTCACCCCACGTCGTTCGTCGCTGGCGCCGCGCTCCTGTTCCTGGCCGCGTGCCAGCCGTCCAACAAGCCCCAGCCCCTCACGGGCGCCGACTCCACGGCGATCGCCAAGAACCGGGCGGACTACGCCGCCGGCTGGAACAAGGGCGACGTGGATGCCGTGGTCGCGCTGTACACCGACGACGCCGTCGAGCAGCTGGCGGACACCACGGCCCTGAAGGGCAGCAACGCGATCCGCACCTACCTCAACAGCGCGCTCGGCACGCCCACGCGGCCCACGCTCGCCATCACGCTCGTCACCCTGACCGGCCGGCAGGACCTGGCGGTGGAGGCGGGCACCTACACCCTGACGCCGCCCGCCCCGGCCGCACCGGCCACGGGAGCCGCGCCGGCGGCGCCGCCGCCGATCGCGGGCAAGTACCTGATCGCGATGATGAAGCAGGCCGACGGGCGCTGGAAGATCGCCCAGGCGGCCATCAGCCCGGACGCGCCCATGATGGCGCCGGCACCCGCCAAGCGAGGCAGGTAGCGGCAGTCGGAGGGCAGCGCGCAGGGTAGTTGCCAGACGGCAAGGCGACGGTGGTTGCCGGTTGCCGGACGAGAGGGGCCAGATCAGTTGCCGGGACCGGCGACTGGGCTGGCCCCTTCAAGCTCGCGGCTGGCAACCACTTCCCCTTTGCCGTCCGGCAACCGTCTAACTAGCTTTAGAGGCTTTTATGGCCGACGTCTCGCTTCGGCGCAGCCAGCTCATGCTGCTCGCGGGGACCGCGAACCGGCCCCTGGCTGAGGAGATTGCGGCGCACTTGAAGCAGCCGCTGTGCGAGCTGACGATCCGGCGGTTCTCCGACGGCGAGCTGTTCGTCAAGATCGACGAGAACCTGCGTGGGCGGGACGTCTACATCATCCAGCCCACCAACCCGCCGGCCGAGAACCTGATGGAGCTGCTGCTGCTGATGGACGCGGCGCGGCGGGCGAGCGCGGCGCGGATCACGGCGGTGATCCCGTACTTCGGCTACGCGCGGCAGGATCGCAAGGACCAGCCCCGGGTGGCCATCAGCGCCAAGCTGGTCGCGAACCTGGTGAGCACGGCGGGCGCGGACCGGGTGCTGGCGATGGATTTCCACTCGCACCAGCTGCAGGGGTTCTTCGACATCCCCGTGGACCACCTGTACGGGGCGCCGGTGCTGACCGCGCACTACCGGCAGAAGATGCTGAAGGACCTGGTGGTGGTGGCGCCGGACGTCGGCTCGGCGAAGATGGCGCGGGGATTCGCGAAGCGGCTCAACGGCTCGCTCGCGATCATCGACAAGCGGCGCCCGTCGGCGAACATCGCCGAGGTCGTGAACGTGGTCGGCGAGGTCGAGGGGCGGGACTGTCTGATCCCCGACGACCTGATCGACACCGCGGGGACCGTGAGCGAGGCCGCGGCGGCGCTGAAGCGGCTGGGCGCGCGCAACGTATACTGCTGCGCGTCGCACGCGCTGCTGTCGGGCCCGGCCATCGACCGCTTGTCGGCGTCGCCGATCGAGGAGCTGGCGGTGACGAACACGATCCACCTGCCGAACCGGAAGCCGTTCGACCGCCTGGTGGTGCTGTCGGTGGGGAGCCTGCTCGCGACGGCGATCGCGAATACGCATTCGGACAAGTCGGTCAGCAGTTTGTTCGACTGAGGGAACAACAAAGTGAGAGTTGAGCAGTGAGGCGTGAGACGTTCACGTGAGACGTGAGAGGTGGAAGAGCGTGAGAGGGTGCTCACCGCTCACGCCGTTCCGCTTCTCACCGCCCACGTGAACGTCTCACCTTTCACCTCTCACGCCTCACGCTACAGGGATCGGGCAATGGCTCATACCGTTCAACTCAAGGCAGTTAACCGCTCCACCCACGGCAAGGGTCCCGCGCGCGCCATGCGCCGCAGCGGCCAGGTGCCGGCCGTCATCTACGGGCGCGGCCGCGAGCCGACCGCCCTCGCCGTGGACGGCGTCGCGCTCACCCGGCTGCTCGAGAAGATCCATCCCGAGAGCACCATCGTGGAGCTGGCGCTGGACGGCGGCACGGTCCAGACGCTGATCCGCGAGGTCCAGCGCCATCCGGTCCGGCCCGGGATCGTCCACGTCGACTTCTACGAGATCAAGGCCGGCGAGAAGATCCGGCTCGAGGTGCCGATCCACTGCGTGGGCATCCCGGAGGGCGTGCGCAACCAGGGCGGCACCCTGGACCAGGTCATCCGCAACGTCATGATCGAGGTGCTCCCGGCCGACATCCCGGAGCAGGTGGAGCTGGACGTCACGGCGCTCACGATCGGCAAGTCGCTCCACGTGTCCGACCTCAAGATCCCCAACGTCCACATCCTGATGGACGGGGCGCTGACGGTCTGCACCGTCGTCGCGCCGCGGATCGAGGAGGTCGCGGCTCCGGTGGCGGCGGCGGCCGAGGGTGCGGCGGTGGAGGGCGAGGCCGCGGCGGCGGCGGTCCCGGCCGAGGGCGCGACGGAGCCGGCGGAGCCGGAGCTGATCCGCAAGCGGAAGCCGGCGGAAGAAGACGAGGAAGAGAAGTAGCGGGCGCCGCGCCCTGAAGCTCATCGTCGGGCTCGGCAACCCCGGCGCCGGCTACGCCGACACCCGCCACAACGCGGGCTTCTGGCTCGCCGACGCGCTCGCGCAGAGGTGGCGGCTCCCGCGCTTTCGCCGGGAGCCGCCTTCGCTTGCGACCGGCGGCCGCACGCCCTTCGGCGCCGTCCACGTGCTCAAGCCGCAGACCTTCATGAACGACTCCGGGCGCGCGCTCTCCGGGCTCCGCCCGCCGGAGCCCGGCGGCCCGATCGCGGACCTGCTGGTGCTCGTGGACGAGGTCGCCCTGCCGGTCGGCTTCTTCCGCATCCGTCCCCGCGGCAGCGCCGGCGGGCACAACGGGCTCAAGAGCGTCGAGGCGGCGCTCGGCACGCGCGACTACGCCCGGCTCAGGATCGGCGTGGGACCCAAGCAGGAGGACGACCTCGTCGACCACGTGCTCGGGCCGATGCCGAGGGACGAGCGCCACGTCATCGATGACCTCATGCCGACCATGTGCGAAGCGGTCGAATGCTGGATGGCCGAGGGCGCCGAGCGCGCGATGAACCGCTTCAACCGGCGGGTGCCGCCGGCCGAATGACGGCCGGCCCCGCCCGTTCCCGAAAGGACGCCCGATGACCGTGCGCCGTGTCCTGTTCTCGTTCGCCGTGGCCTTCGCCGCCGCCCTGGCGGTGTTCACGCTCCCGCGGTTCGTGTACAACTCGGTGGCCGCGGCCGTCGCCCAGGCGCCCCCGGCGGGGGTTGGGGATTCGGGGTCGGGGGCTGGGGAGAAGCCGGCTGCGCCGCCGCAGCCCGCAGCCCAGAGCCCGGCGCCGGCTTCCCCAAACCCCACCCCCCAAGCCCCAGGCCCCGTCTCCCTGCCCGCCCGCCTCACCGGCGTCCTCGGCATGGCCCTGTTCCTGACGGTGGGCTACCTGCTCAGCCGCAACCGCCGCGCCATCAACTGGCGCACCATCGGCTGGGGCCTCGCCCTGCAGGTGCTGTTCGCGGTGTTCGTGCTGCGGGTGCCGTTCGGCATCCGGCTGTTCCGCGCGCTCGGCGACGTCGTCACCCGGATCCTCAGCTTCTCCTACGCGGGCTCGGAGTTCGTGTTCGGCGACATCGGGGCCCAGCACGCCAAGGTCGGCGTGGTGTTCGCCTTCCAGATCCTCCCGGCGATCATCTTCATCTCCGCCCTGATGGCGATCCTCTACTACCTGGGGATCATGCAGGTGGTCGTGCGCGGCATGGCGCTGGCGATGAACAAGGTGCTCAAGGCCAGCGGCGCGGAGAGCCTGAACGTCGCGGCCTCGATCTTCATGGGCCAGACCGAGGCGCCGCTCACCATCCGCCCCTACCTCAACAAGATGACCCAGTCCGAGCTGATGACCGTCATGACGGCGGGGATGGCGCACGTCTCCGGCTCGATCATGGCGGCGTACATCGCCTTCGGCATCGAGGCGCGGCACCTGCTGACGGCGGTGATCATGACGGCGCCGGGCACGATCGTGATGGCCAAGCTGCTCCAGCCCGAAACCGAGCAGCCCGAGACGCTCGGGGTGGTGAAGCTCGACGTGCCGAAGACCGACGTGAACGTCGTGGACGCCGCGTCGCGCGGCACCGGGGAGGGGCTGCACCTGATGCTCAACGTGATCGCGATGCTGATCTCGTTCATCGCGATCATCGCGCTCCTCAACGGCGGCTTCGCGGTCGTGCACGGCTGGCTGGGCTGGTTTCCCGCCAGCATCCAGGTGGTGCTGGGGTGGGTCGGCCAGCCGGTGGCCTGGGCGATGGGCGTGCCGTGGCGGGACGCGGGCACCATCGGCAGCCTGCTCGGCACGCGGGCGGTGCTCAACGAGTTCATCGCCTTCGCCCAGCTCGGGCCGCTGCGGGCGGCGCTGGACCCGCGCAGCTTCACGATCGCGTCGTTCGCGCTGTGCGGGTTCGCGAACATCAGCTCGGTGGGCATCCAGATCGGCGGCATCGGCGCGCTGGCGCCGGAGCGCAAGCACGACCTGGCGCGCCTGGGCTTCCGGGCGATGCTGGCGGGGACGCTGGCCAACTTCATGTCGGCGTCGATAGCGGGAATAATGCTGTGATGGTGAAGCGTAGACGATGAAGCGTGAGAGGTGAGAGGCAATGACGTGAGAAGTCGTGAGAGGTTGTGAGCGGTGAGAGGTTGCCCTCTCACGCCTTTCGCCTCTCACCTCTCACGTGAACGTCTCTCTTCTCACCTCTCGCCTCTCACGTTATCTTTGGGTCTACATATCGCCTGCTCCCGCCCACACCTGGCGGGGGCCGCTCAGACCAAAGGGAGGTGTCGATCGTGACCCGTCGTTACGAAGCCGTCTACATCTTCGACAGCGCGCTGGAAGAGCCCGCCGTCAGCGAGAAGCTGGCGCGGTTCCACGCGCTGCTCGGCCCCGACGTGCAGGTCAGCGTCAATCACTGGGGCAAGCGCACCCTGACCTACCGCCTCAAGCGGCACGACACCGGCTACTACGTGGTCGCGCAGTTCGAGGCGCCGCCGGCCGTGCTGCCGGAGTTCGAGCGGGCCGTGAAGCTCGACGAGGGCGTGCTCCGCTTCCTGGTCGTGCTGGCCGAGGCCGCCACGCCGGCGCCGGCGCCGGCCGAGACGACCGTGGCTGCCGCGGCCGAGGAGGAAGACGAATGAGGACGCGCAGCAAGACGTGCCCTGTGTGCGAGGCCGGCGTCCGGGTGGTGGACTACAAGGACGACCGGACGCTGGGCCGGTTCCTCACGGATCGGGGCAAGATCCTGCCGAGCCGGCTGTCGGGCATGTGCGCCCGGCACCAGCGCCAGATCTCGACCGCCATCAAGCGGGCGCGGCAGTTGATGCTGCTGCCCTACATCAAAGGATACGGCCAGTAGCCCGAAGCTCCGGCCGCTGATCCTGGGGGCGCTGGCCTACTTCTTCGGGATCGCGCTCGTCTCGCCGGTCGTGCTCGTGACGGCGCCGCTCGCCGTGTACCTCGGCCTGCAGCCGTCGGCGCGGCGCGACCTGGCGTACGCCGGGGCCTGCGTCCTCGTCACCGTGGCGCTGAGCTGGGGACCGGCCGACGAGTTCGAGCAGCTGGAGCGCGCCTGGGTGGTGCTGCTCACGGGCGCGATCGCCAGCATGGTGCTCGTGAACGGCGGCAGGAGCTGGATCCGGACCAGCCTGGGCGCCCTCGGGCTCGCGGGCGGCGCGGCCGCGGTCCTGATGGTGGTCACCCACCTCACCTGGGGGAAGGTGGCCGGGGTCGTCGAGCAGCACTTCTTCCCGCCCGCCCGGGCGGTGGTGGACCTCATCGCCCCGGTCGGCAGCCCGTCGCGGGAGCCGATCAACGCCTCCGTGCTGGCGGTCGTCCGGGCGCTGAGCAGCCTGCTGCCGGGCGTGGTGCTGCTCCAGTCGCTCGCCGCGCAGGCCCTCGCCTGGGCGCTGTACCGCCGCATCGCGCGCACGCCGCGCGGCGAGCCGCTCGGCGCCCTGGCGCTGTTCCGCTTCAACGATCACCTGATCTGGGGCGTCGCGCTCTCCCTGGTGGCCGTGCTGCTGCCGCGGCTCGCGTGGGCGCGCGCGCTGGGCGGGAACCTGCTGCTGTTCTTCGGCGGGCTGTACCTGGTGCGGGGCGTCGCCGTCCTGGCGGCGGTGGCCTCGGCCGTGGGCTTCACCGGGCTGGTGGCCTCGCTGGCCGTGCTGGCGGGCACCGTGCTGCTGTGGTGGATCCTCGCGCCGGCGCTGCTGGTGCTGGGACTCACCGACACGCTGGTCGACTGGCGGCTGCGCCTGGCGCGTGCCGCCGGCAAACCCTGAGAGGGCGATTCCATGGACGTGATCCTCCGCGAGGACGTCGAGAAGCTCGGGAAGAGCGGCGAGGTCGTCAGCGTCAAGGACGGCTACGCCCGCAACTTCCTCCTGCCGCGCGGGCTCGCCTACCTGGCCACCGACGGCAACAAGCGCCGGCTGGAGGCCGAGCAGCGCCAGCGCGACCGGCGCACCGCCGCCGAGGTGGCGGGCGCGCGCGACCTGGCCACGCGGCTCGCGACCGTCTCGCTCTCCTTCTCCATGAAGGCCGGCGAGGGTGACAAGCTGTTCGGCTCGGTCACCGCCGCCGACATCGCCGAGCGGCTCGCGGCCGAAGGCCTGAAGGTGGACCGCAAGCACATCGAGCTCGAGGAGCCCATCAAGGCGCTCGGCGTCTACAAGGTGCCGGTCCGGCTCCATGCCGACGTGAAGCCCGAGGTACGCGTCTGGGTGGTCAAGGAATAGGGACGTGGGCACGGCGATCGGCTACCTGGACGGCCGTCGCCTGCGGCGCTCGCTGCTGGCCGCCGCCGCCTGGGTGGTGGCGGGCCGCGACGAGCTGAACCGCATCAACGTGTTCCCGGTGCCGGACGGCGACACCGGCACCAATTTCACCCACACCGTGCGCTCCATCGCCGACGCCCTGCACCGGCTCGGCGACACGCCCCGGCTGCCCGACGTCACCCGCACCGCCGCCGAGGCGTCGGTGAAGGGCGCGCGCGGCAACTCGGGCATGATGCTCTCACACTTCCTGCTCGGCTTCAGCGAGGGCATCGGCCAGCGGATGCAGGTGCGCACCCAGGAGCTGGCCGCCGCGATCCGCCGCGGCTTCGAGCGCCTCCAGGAGGCACTCGAGAAGCCGGTCGAGGGCACCATCCTCTCGGTGGCGAGGGAGGCGGCCCGGGGCGCCGAGCGGGGCGCGAGCGAGCACAGCGACATCGTGCCGATGCTCCGCACCACCCTGGCGCACGCCGACGAGGCCCTGCAGCGCACGCCCGAGCAGCTCCCCGTCCTCAAGGAAGCCGGGGTCGTGGACGCGGGCGGCAAGGGGTTCGTGCGGATGCTCGAGGGCGTGGTGCGCCTGATCGAGAAGGGGATGCACGCCGCCGAGGTGCCGCCCCCCGCCGCCGACGCGCCCGCGCCGGCCGCGCTGGCCGCGGTCGCCGCCGAGCAGGACTACCGCTTCTGCACCGAGGTGCTGGTCCGGGGCGACGCGCTGCCGGGCTCCGCCGAGGCGCGCGCCGCGCTCGCCCCGCTGGGCGGCTCCCTGCTGGCGCTGCGCACGGCGGACCTGCTGCGCGTGCACATCCACACCGACGACGCGGCGGCGGTCTTCCGGATCGCCGAGGCCTGGGGCGAGGTGGTGACCCGCAAGGCCGACGACATGCGGGAGCAACACCGGCTCCTGACGACGGCCGCCCGGCGGGTCGCGATCGTGTGCGACAGCGCCTGCGACCTGCCCGAGGCCGTTCTCGACCGCTACGGCATCGCGCTGGTGCCGCTGCAGGTGCTGTTCGGGGACGAGGTGCTGCTCGACCGCGTGGAGCTGACGCCGCCGGAGTTCTACCGGCGCCTCAGGGCGGGCGGCCCGCCGCCCACCACCAGCCAGCCGACGCCGGCGCGGTTCCTGGCCGCGTACGAGCACGCGCGCGCCGACGCCGACGGCGTCGTGGCCGTGCTGCTGTCGTCCGCGCTCTCGGGCACCTACGCCAGCGCCGAGGCGGCGCGGCGGTCGTTCGCCGCGGGCGGCATCCACCTGGTGGACAGCCGCAGCGCCTCGTTCGGCACCGGCCTGCTGGCCCTGCGGGGCGCGGAGCTCGCCGAGGCCGGGTGGGACGCCGCGGCCATCGCGCGCGAGCTGGAGCGGGTGCGCGACCGGTCGGGCACGTTCATCACCGTGGACACGCTCGAGTACCTGCTGCGCAGCGGCCGGGTGAGCCGGATGCAGGCGTGGCTCGGCGGGCTGCTGGACATGAAGCCGATCCTCTCCCTCGACCGCGACGGCAAGGTGGTGGCGGCGGGCCGGGTGCGGGGCCAGGCCGCGCTCCTGGACCGGGTGTGCCGGCTCCTGGACGCGGTGCTCCCGCCGACCCGCGTCCGGCTGCGGCTCGCCGTCGCCCACGCCGACACGCCGGAGCTGGCGGAGCGGGTGCGCCGGGCGCTGGACGAGCGCTACCGGCCCCTCGAGGTCCTCCTCGCGCCGGTCACCGGCGTGCTCGCCGCGCACGTGGGGCCCGGCGCGTGGGGGGTGTTCTACCAGATCGAGGACGGCGCGAGCGGCGGGAACCTTTCGTCCCCCGGGCGGCTATGACCGGTAGGCGACCGGCGCGCCGCCCGCCCCGGCGCCGGCCCGCGCGTCCGGCACGGAGCGAGGCGCTGGCGTGGGCGGAGACGGCGTGCGCCGACCGGAAGGCGGTCGACGGGGTGGTGCTGGATCTCCGCACGGTGAGCGACGCGACCGACTACTTCATCGTCGTCTCCGGCACCTCGGACACCCACGTCCGCGCGATCGCCGAGCACGTGGTGGAAGACCTGCGGGAGCGCGGCGTGCGCGCCCACCACGTCGAAGGGCTCGCGGGCGGGCGCTGGGTGCTGCTCGACTTCGTGGATTTCGTGGTGCACGTCTTCCACCCCGCGTTGCGGGAGTTCTACCAGCTGGAGGGGCTGTGGGCGGACGCGCCGCAGCGGGCGATGAGCGGCGGAGAGGAGCGGCGATGAGACGCACGCTCGCGGCGGTGCTGCTGGGGCTCGGCGCGGTGGTCCTGCGGCCGGCGGAGGGCCGGGCGCAGTACTTCGGCCAGAACAAGGTCCAGTACGGCAGCTTCCACTGGCAGATCATCGAGACCCAGCACTTCGACGTCTACTTCTACGGCCGCGAGCGCCTCGCCGCGCTCGATGCCGCCCGGATGGCGGAGCGCGCGTACGCGCGGCTGTCGCGCATCCTCCAGCAGCAGTGGATCGAGAGGAAGCCGCTGCTGCTGTACGCGTCGTCGTCCGACTTCCAGCAGACCAACGCCACGCCGGGCGACGTCGGCGAGGGCACGGGCGGCTTCACCGAGCCGTACAAGCACCGGATGGTGGTGCCGTTCACCGGCTCGTACGCCGACTTCGAGCACGTCCTCCAGCACGAGATGGTGCACGCCTTCCAGTTCGACGTGTTCAGCCACGGGCACCCCGGCGCGGGGCTCCAGGCGCTGACCCAGGTCAATCCGCCGCTGTGGTTCATGGAGGGGATGGCGGAGTACCTGTCGATCGGCCCGGTGGACCCGCACACGGCGATGTGGCTCCGGGACGCCGCGGTCGAGGGCAACCTCCCGACCATCGAGGAGCTCACCTTCAACCCGCGGATCTTCCCGTACCGCTTCGGCCACTCGATCTGGGCGTACATCGGGCAGCGCTGGGGCGACGAGGCCATCGGCGCCATCCTCCACGGCGTGATGGCGGGGGGCGTCGACCGGGCGTTCCAGCGGGTGCTCGGCGAGTCGCTGGAGCAGCTGTCCGACGACTGGCGCGACGCGGTCCAGACCACCTACCTGCCGCAGCTGGCCGACCACCAGCGCGCCCGGCGGTTCGCGCGCGCGCTGCTGACGGAGAAGATTTCCAAGGGCTCGCTCCACGTCTCGCCGCAGATCTCGCCCGACGGCCGCGAGGTGGCCTACCTCTCGGAGCGCGACTTCTTCTTCGTGGACCTGTACCTGGCCGACGCCGACTCCGGGCGGGTGCTGCGGCGGCTGGTGCGCTCGTCCATCAACCCCAACTTCGAGACGCTGCGGTTCATCAACTCGACCGGGGCCTGGTCGCCCGACGGCCGCGAGTACGCGTTCGCCGCCAAGAGCGGCGAGCAGGACAACCTGGTCATCCTCGACGTGCGGCGCGACCGGGTCGTGGCGCAGCTGCGGCTCGGCGTCGACGCCATCACCAACCCGAGCTGGTCGCCGGACGGCACGCAGCTGGTGTTCACCGGCTACGACGGCGGCTGGTCCGACCTGTACGTCGTCGGCGTTGACGGCCAGAACCTGCGGCGGCTCACCGCCGACCGCTACGCGGACCTGCTGCCCTCCTGGTCGCCCGACGGCCACACGATCGCCTTCACGACCGACCGCGGGCCGGACACCGATTTCGGGATCCTCCGCTTCGGGAACATGCGGATCGCGCTGTACGACCTCGCCGGCGATTCGATCCGCATGCTCCCGGGCATGGACCGGGGCAAGAACATCGACCCGGTGTGGGCGCCCGACGGCCGCTCGCTCGCGTTCGTGTCGGACCGCTCCGGGATCGACAACGTGTTCCTCTACGACCTCGGGGACGAGCAGCTCTACCAGCTGACCAACGCGTACACCGGCATCACGGGGATCACCGACCTCTCGCCCGCGATCTCCTGGGCGAGCGGCGCGGACCGGATGCTGCTGACGTACTACCAGGACGGCGCCTACGACGTCTACGCCCTCGACAACCCGCGCTCGCTCCGGAAGGCCCCGTACCGCGAGCAGGAGCCCGACTGGATCACCCTGGCGAACGCCACCGCGCTGCCGCTGAGGAGCGACGCCGCCGTGGCGGCGGGCGGCCCCCCCGCCCCGGTCAGCGACGCGGCCCTCGCCCGGCTCGACGGGGCCGCGCCCGCGGCGGCCGAGGCCCCGGCGCGTCCGGCGGCGCCCGCCGCCCCGAGCCCCCAGCCGGCCGGCGTCTCGACGTCGATCTACCGGGCGGGCGAAGAGTTCCGGCCCTCCGACACGCGGCCCGCCCCGGCCGACAGCGCCGCCGCCCACCCGCTCTCGGTCGCCGCGCTGCTCGACAGCGCGACGCTCGCGCTGCCGGACACGACGACGTTCGGCCTGCACGCCTATCGGGTGCGGTTCACGCCGGACTACATCAGCCGTCCCACCATCGGCTACCAGCGGGACAACTTCGGGCGGGGCGTCTTCGGCGGCACCGCCATCGAGCTGTCGGACATCCTGGGCAACAAGACGCTGGTCTTCTCCGGCGCCATCAACGGGCGGATCTCCGAGGCGCAGGTCCTGGCCGCGTACGTCGACCAGGGCCACCGCTGGACCTACGACGTGGGCGTCCAGCAGCAGCCGCTGTTCTACTACGTGAACTCGGACTACGCGCCGGGGGCCGGGCCCGGGGGCAGCGACCTGCTCACCCAGCAGGTGCAGCGCCTGGTGCTGCGGAGCGCGTTCGGCGACGCGTACTACCCGCTGAACCGGTTCCAGCGCCTCGAGTTCGGCCTGCGCTACACCAACGTCGGCATCGCCACCCTGAGCCTCCAGACGGCGATCGATCCGGCCTCCGGGCAGCCGCTGGCGTACGCGGACAGCACCGCCGACGGCGGCAGCCTGAACCTGCTGCAACCGTCGCTCGCGCTGGTCTACGACAACTCGCTGTTCGGCTACACCAGCCCGTTCTTCGGCAAGCGCTACCGGCTCGAGGTCTCGCCGGTGTTCGGGAACTGGCGCTACACGCAGGTGCTCGGCGACTACCGGCGTTACGACCTCATCAAGTACCCGTTCACCTTCGCCACCCGGCTGCTGCTGCTGGGCCGGTTCGGGCGCGACGGCGACCTGTTCCCGAACTTCCTCGGCTCCACCGACCTGGTGCGCGGCTACACGTTCGGCTCGTACGACGCGTCGATGTGCACGACCTCGCGGGCCACCATCCCCTCGGCGACCGGGTGTCCCGAGGTCGACCAGCTGATCGGCTCGCGGATCGCGGTCTTCAATGCGGAGTTCCGTTTCCAGGTGGTGCGGAGCCTGACGCTGGGATTCCTCCCGATCGGGCTCCCGCCGATCGAGGGCGCGCTGTGGTACGACGCGGGGATCGCGTGGAACGGCAACTCGACGCTGCGCTGGTCGCGGCCGGCCGACGCCGACCCGAACGCCGTGCGGGTGCCGCTCACCAGCTACGGCGTGGGGCTCCGCTTCAACGTGCTCGGCATCGCGATCCTGCGCCTCGACTACGCGATCCCGAACCAGCGGCCGGGGCACGGCGGCTACTGGATGTTGAGCCTCGGGCCGCCCTTCTAGCCCGCGCCGCCGGGTGGCGGGCGCGCCGCCCCGGCGCTGCGCCCGGCCCCCCTCCCACCTCCGACGGCCGGAAGCCTTTGCCGGGCCGCCGCCGACGACTAGTTTTGGTGTCTGTTGAGACGCCTTCTTTCGCTCGTCCTGCTCGGAACGGCGTGCTCCGGCCACGGATCCGGCGGCACCGCAGGGAACGAACCCCCGGCCCCGCCCCCGGCCGAGGGACCGCGCTCGATCCCAGTCGTGGCGGTCCGCCTGGCGGCGCGGGGTGGTCCGGTCCGCGTGTACAGCCTGCCGACCCTGGCGCCCGCCGACTGGCAGACCGGCGCGCGCACCTCGCCGGTCCGCGCGGCTATCGGGGTGGACGCCGCGGGGCGCCGGCTGCTGTACCGCGACAGCACGGGCGCGATCGACGCGCTGGACCTGGTCGCGCTGCTCCAGAAGAACGTGGCCCCGGGCGGGCGGTTCGCCGCCCTCGCCACCGACGGCACGCTGCTGGTGATCACCCCCGACGGCGGCGTCATCCAGTCCGAGCCGTGGGGCACCCAGCGCTGGCCTGCCTCCGTCGGCGGGGGCGTGCGCGACGCGTTCGCCGGCCTCGACTCCCGGCTGATCGTCGTGCGCCGCGACTCCCTGATCTCGGTCGGCCACGAGCCCGGTCCGCCGCTCGCGGCGCCGGTGCCGGGTGCGGCGGCCGTGGCGGGCTCGCGGGACGGCGACGCCATCGCGTTCGCCACCGACTCCGGGCTCGTGGTCGTCGAGGACCGGGACCAGTGGCGTCCCTGGTTCGTGCGGCTCGCCGGCACGCCGGTGGCATCGGTGTTCGCGCCGTCGGGCTACCGGGTGTACGTCGCCCTCCGGAACAAGAGCGAGCTCGCGGTCGTGGACCGCTTCCAGCGCAAGCAGCGCCCGACGATCCCGCTGCCGGGCCCGGCCGCGGACCTGCGCATGGACCCGTGGGGCCGGGTGGTGATGGTCAAGCCGGCGGGCAGGCCGTCCGAGACGTGGGTCGTGGGCGTCGCGAACGGACGGGTCGCCGGCCGCCTCGACACGCAGTGGGCCAGCGACCTGCCGACGGTGTCCGAGGGCGGCGTCCTGCTCGCCCGCGAGGGGCGTGCAGTGATCGCGCGCGACGTCCGTTCGCTCGACTCGCTGGGCGCCGTGCCCGACGGCGCCGGCGACCTGTGGTTCGTCGGCCGCTGGAAGGCATCGTCCGCGATCGTCGCCGCGCGGCAGGAGGCGCGTCGCGCGGCGCTGGAGCCCGCGGCCGCCGTGGCCGAACGCGGGGTCGCGCCGCCGGCCGAGCCGCGGGCGTCGGGCGCGCCCGCCAGGCCGGCGACCCCGGCTTCCGCCGCGGCGCCGGCCCCCGCAGCCGCGGCGCCCGAGCCCGGCGCGGCCGCGGCGCCCGAGCGCGTCACGCCGTTCTGGATCCAGGTGTCCGCGTCG
>Ga0335070_10003428_pt1 | contig 18521 bp, 21 predicted proteins | sample Lox_Sample_13_FD_206722 | JGI IMG/M metagenome (GOLD analysis project Ga0335070, IMG submission 206722) | Soil microbial communities from Loxahatchee National Wildlife Refuge, Florida, United States - Lox_Sample_1.3 | ecosystem: Environmental > Terrestrial > Soil > Wetlands | place: USA...
GGCTTGACGGCCGGAGCCGTGGAGTTTCACGGCCGCCAGCAGCTTGCGCGCGACCGCGTTGCCTGTTTCGGATCCCCCCATGCCACCCGTCCCGCTAGTCGCCGAGGCAGATCCCAAGCCCGCGTGCGGTCCGCACCAGCGGGCCCATCGGATCGACGACGTGCGGATGACGGATCGCTTCGCCGAGCGGCACGTCGATGATTTCGCGATTCCACAACGCCACCATGCGATCGAATTTCCCTTCGGCGATCAGGTCGACGGCCTTGACGCCGAACGCCGTCGCCAGCAGGCGGTCACGCGCCGCAGGCGTGCCGCCGCGCTGGACGTGACCGAGCTGGGTCACGCGCGTCTCGGCACCGGTCAGTCGCGTGATCTGGTCGGCGAAATAATGGCCGATGCCGCCGTAACGCACCTGGCCGCTGGCATAGGCCACGTTTTCGGCTTCGCCTTCGGCCGTGCGCACCGCTTCGGCGACGACCACGAGCGCGAAGTTCCGTCCGCGTGCCTTTACCGCCTCGATCTTCGCCTTGATGCTGGCGAGGCGATACGGGATTTCCGGGATCAGGACGATGTCGGCTCCCCCGGCGATGCCGGTCGAGAGCGCGATGTGGCCGGCGTCGCGGCCCATCACCTCCAGCACCATCACGCGGCTGTGGCTGGCGGCGGTCGGCTGCAGGTTGTCGAGGGCGGCGGTGGCGACTTCGACCGCGGTGGTGAAGCCGATCGACGCCTCGGTCATGTCGAGGTCGTTGTCGATGGTCTTCGGGATGCCGACCAGCTTGATACCCCCTTGTTCCGCCAGCCGGCGAAGGATCGCGAAGCTGCCATCGCCGCCGATTCCGATCAGCGCATCGAGCTCGAGCGCCCGGAATCCTTCGATGACCTCGCCCGAACGGTCGATCTTCGAGCCGTTCGGCATCGGAAAGGCGAATGGATCGCCTTTGTTCGTGGTGCCGAGGATCGTGCCCCCCTGGCGCATGACGGCGGTTTCCGTCACCTCAAAGCCGAGTTCCATCGCCTGCGGCGGGCGCTCCATCAGCCCAGCCGTGCCGTTGCGGATGCCGAGCACCGTCCATCCATGGCCGGTCGCCCGCAACACCACGGCGCGGATGGCCGCGTTCAAGCCCGCGCAATCGCCGCCGCTGGTCAAAATCCCTATGCGTTTGCTCATAGCCGGACCGCTCCTCCCGAGGCCCTAACATCAGCCTCTTAGCATAAACGTCGCAACGCCGTAGCTGCTCCGAGCCTTCCCGCACCGGTGCGGCTGGCCGTGATTTCTGGTAATATCGCGCGTCATGGACGATCCCGAGCACGCCGCTTTGCGTCGCAAACTCGTCGAGCTCAAAACCGAGCATCGCGATCTCGACGACGTCATCGCGCGGATATCGGAAAACCAGCCCTTCGATCAGATCCAGTTGCAGCGCCTGAAGAAGCGCAAGCTGCACCTGAAGGATCTGATCGCACAGATCGAGAACCAGCTGCTGCCCGACATCATCGCTTAGGCGCCCCGGCGAGCCCCGCCGGTCAGCCTTCCGAGCGGACCTTCTTTTGCGCGTACATCGCGCGGTCGGCGGCTTCGATCGCCTGCGCCGCGGCGTCCAGCGCCTGGTGGACGCTGCCGCTGCCGCTGCGGAAGGTATGGACGCCCCACGACACCGATGCCGGGATCGCGACGCCGTTCCAGTCCACCGGCTGCGCCGCGACCGCAGAAGCCAACGTCGTCGCCTTTTCGACGGCACCGGCGTCGTCGGTATAGGGCAGGAGCACGCCGAACTCGTCGCCGCCGAGGCGTCCGACGACGTCCGAGTCGCGCACGTTCTGCACCAGCACGCGCGCCACATAGGCGATCACGGCGTCACCGGCGGCGTGACCGTAGGTGTCGTTGACGGGCTTGAGCCCGTTGAGGTCGAAATAGATCAGGCTCGAGACCGTGTCGTAACGGTCGGCGAAGGACATCATGCGCGTCAGCTCGCGCACAAAGGCGCGGCGGTTCGCGACCGGCGTCAGTGGATCTTGATCGGCGAGTTGTTCCAGATGCGCGATGCGCGCTTCTTTTTGCTGCATCTCGCGGCGCAGCCGGTCGACCTCGGCCATGAGCGCCATGATCGCCGCACGGACCTTCGGCGTGATCTCCGCCTCCGGGATGTCCATGACCGCCGCCATGTCGGCGATCGGCGTCGACTTCGTCGCGGAGTCGGCCGCGCGCGCGTACGCGGTGGCGCCCACGCCGGCTTTCTTATCGGCACCGGAGAGACGGCCCGAGCTCGACACCCCCTTGGAGTCGCTGATTTTCATGCCGTCCTAATCGAAGGCTACTGACACGACAGGATACACGACATCGGCCGCGAATCTTGGCTAAAACAATACTAACGATTTGCTACCAACACGTAAATTTGGTTTATAGGCCGGTCCCCGCGTCCGCGGTCTCTCAGCTTTCCAGCCCGAGGTTTCCCACCAGCATGGCGTCCCCCCGGAAATCAGGTACCGCAAAAGCGGGGGCTGCGCGATCTCGTCGCCGGCCGCAGGTCGGCATCATCATGGGCAGCCAGTCCGACTGGGAGATCATGCGTCACGCCGCTGAAACACTGGCGGCCCTCGGCGTTCCGCACGAGACGCGAATCGTCTCCGCCCACCGCACGCCGCGCCGGCTGTACGAATACGCGTCGACGGCGCGCGACCGCGGCCTCAAGGCGATCATCGCCGGCGCCGGCGGTGCGGCGCATCTTCCCGGCATGGCCGCCTCGCTGACTGCCCTGCCGGTGTTCGGCGTCCCGGTCGAAAGCCGCACCTTGAAAGGCCTCGACAGCCTCTTGTCGATCGTCCAGATGCCGGCCGGCATTCCCGTCGGCACGCTGGCGATCGGCCGCGCGGGTGCGGTCAATGCGGCGTTGCTCGCGGCCGCGGTGATCGCCCTTGCCGATGCCCCGGTCGCACGCGCGCTCGACCGCTGGCGCGACCGTCAGACCGAGGCGGTTGGGCTGCGGCCCGTCGATGCGCCGGCCGCCACGAAAGGCCGGCGCCGGTGAGCAACGCCGTCATCCCGCCTGGCGCGACGATCGGCATTCTGGGCGGCGGACAGCTCGGACGCATGACGGCACTGGCCGCGGCCAGCCTCGGCTACAAGTGCCACATCTTCTGTCCGGAAAAGGACGCGCCGGCCGCGCACGTCGCGGAGGCGTCCACTGTCGCCGATTACAGCGATCGTACGGCCCTGAAGAAGTTTGCGAAATCGGTGGCCGTCGTTACCTACGAGTTCGAGAATATCCCCTACGAACCGGTGGCCGAGCTCGACACGCTCGTGGCGGTGCGTCCGTCGCCGACGGTTCTGCGCATCGCGCAGGACCGGGTGCGCGAGAAGGACTTCCTCAACAACGTCGCGGGCGCTGCCACGGCGAAGTACCGGCCGATCGCCAGCCTTGCCGATCTCATCGGCGGGGTCGAGGAGATCGGCCGCCCGGCGATCCTCAAGACCGCCCGCATGGGGTATGACGGCAAAGGTCAAGTACCGATCCGCGCCGATACCGACCTGGCGCAGGCGTGGACGAAGCTGAGCGATGCGATGCCGGCACCGATCGAGGGCGTCCTGGAAGGGTTCGTGGACTTCGAGCGCGAGGTCTCGGCCATCGTGGCACGCGGCCTCGACGGCAAGACCGCGTCCTACGTCGCCGTCGAAAACCGTCACGAGAACCATATCCTGGCCCAGACCATCGCCCCGGCACGCGTCGCGTTCGAGACCGCGCGCCGCGCCGAAGCGATCGCGCGCCACGTCGCGGAAAAGATCGGGCTCGTCGGCATCATGGGCGTCGAGATGTTCGTGACCACCGAGGGCACCCTGCTGATCAACGAGCTGGCGCCGCGGCCGCACAACTCCGGGCATTGGACCATCGACGCCTGCGTGACCAGTCAGTTCGAACAGGTCGTGCGCGCCATCTGCGGCCTGCCGCTCGGCAATCCCCGCCGCCACTCCGACGCTGTCATGGACAACCTGATCGGCGATGCCGTCCACCGCTGGCCGGAGATCCTCAAGGACCCCGACGCCAAGCTGCATCTCTATGGCAAGCGCGAGGCACGGCCGGGCCGCAAGATGGGCCACGTGACGCGGCTCTTGCCGCGCAAAGAAGAGCTGCCAGGAGGGTAGTCATGCGGATCACGGTCGCCGCATGGATTTGTGCCGTCGCTGCGACCCTGCATCCCTTCGCCGCGCCGGCCTATGCGGCGGACGCCTATCCGTCGCGACCCGTGAAGTTCATCGTCCCGTTCACCGCCGGCGGCATCACCGACATCGCAGCGCGGCTGTTCGCCCAGAAACTGACCGAGGACCTCGGCCAGCGCTTCTACATCGACAACCGGCCGGGGGCCGGCGGCAATCTCGCAATGGAGCTGGTGGCGAAGTCGCCGCCCGACGGCTACACGATCGGCGTCGCCACCGCGGGCACGCACGCGATCAATCCCAGCATCTACCCGCATATGCCCTACGACCACATCAAGGACTTCGCGCCGGTGACATTGCTGTCGTACGAGCCGAGTTTTCTCGTCGTCAATCCGGCGCTGCCGGCGCGGTCGGTCGCCGATCTGACCGCGCTGCTCAAGGCGAAGCCGAATGCGTACAACTACGCGTCGGCCGGCTTCGGCTCCTCGACGCATATGTCGGGCGAGTACTTCAAGATCAAGACCGGCACATCGATGACCCATGTGCCGTACAAGGGCGGCCCGGAGGTGATCCAGGCGGTCATCACCGGCCAGGTCGAGCTCGCGTTCAACGGTCTGTCGACGTCGCTGCGCCCCGTGCGGGACGGCGCGCTGCGGGCGCTGGCGATCACCAGCCGCGAGCGGTCTTCCGTCATGCCCGGCGTGCCGGCCTTGAGCGAGACGATCCCCGGCTTCGAGGCGCTTGCCTGGAACGGACTGGTGGCCCCCGCCGGCACGCCGCCCGAGGTAATCGATGTTCTGGTGCGCGGCGTTCAGGCTGCGATCAAGGACCCGAAAATCGCCGAGCGCCTGCGCCAGACGGACGCGACGCCGGTCGGCAACTCGCCGGCGCAGTTCGCGGCCTTCATCGCCGCCGAGACGGCAAAATGGGCCGAGGTCGCAAAGGTGTCGGGCGCGAAGGTCGAATAACGACGGTCACGGTCAGGAGCGACGCGCGAAAAACGGCCGGAACGGGTTGGGCAGGCCGCCGAGCCGCGCGCGCAGTTTGCCGAGCGCCTGCGGCACCCGCAACACATCGGCGAGACGTCGGTCGAGAAAGCGCCACGTATCGGCGAAACCCTCCGACTTGTCCTCGAGCCAGTACAGAACCGTGGCGCTGTACACACCCGCGAGCAGCCCGCGCTTGCTGTAGTAGTTGAAGTCGGTCGCCTTGTCGCCGGCGGCGTACCAGATCGCGTCGACGGTTCGCCACAACGACGTCGCGCCCGCCGGCGCATTGTGCGGCAACGCCAGCACGCCGAGGGCCCGCCGCACCGCCTCGCGATGCCGGGTGAGCGCTTCAAGGCGGAGCCGGATCGCCATCGCGATACGGTCGCGCGTCCGGCTGTCGGCCGCACTCGCGCGCTCGAGCGCGCTGACCATCTGCCGGTCGGCGATTCCGATCCATGCCTCGATCGCTTCGACCGGCCCGCGCGGGAATACCCGGAGTGCTGTCAGCGGGTCGTACCCGGCATCCGCGGCCGCGCGCCGCAGCACCGCAGGTGTCCAGCCGTCGAACGGCACGTTCGGCAAAGCCGCCGCGATGATCTTCTCGCGCGCGGTTTCATGGTCGAAAGAACCCATATCGGAAGGCCGCGTGTCGGATGCGCGCTCCATGCCTCACTCCATCTCGGGATCGGTCGTGCCGGTGAACGCCTTTTTCATCTCATCAACGAAGCCGAACAGCCGAAGGTCCTCGACACGCTGCGGATAGAGGATGCCGTCGAGATGATCGCATTCGTGCTGGACGACCCGGGCGTGGAAGCCGGAGACGGTCCGGTCCAAGGCGCCGCCGTCGGGGGTCGTTGCGCGGTAGCGCAAGCGCGTGAACCGCGGCACCGCCCCCATCATGCCGGGCACGGACAGGCAACCCTCCCAGTCGAGATTCTTCTCCTCGCCGAGCGGTTCCAGTACCGGATTGATCAGGACCGTCAGCGACGCCGCGGTATCGTCGGCGGCCCCGGTCAGCCGGCCCGGCGAGACCTTGAATACGACGACCCGCAGCGGCACATGAACCTGCGGGGCAGCCAGACCCGTCCCCGGCGCGTCCTCCATGGTCTCGATCATGTTCTGGACCAGGCGCTGGATCTCGGGGGATGCGGGGTCGGCGACCTCGCCGGCCCGCTGGCGCAGCACCGGATGGCCCATCCGGGCGATCTTCAGAATAGCCATCGGGCCAATATGGGGGGTCCCGGGAGGCTGGTAAAGGCCCTTCCCATGTCCAAGTACTTGTGATATAAGGCTGCTTTTAGTGGCATGTGCTGCTCTCGCGGCACGATGCTGCTTTTACCCATGCCTGAATTCAGGAAAGGAGTGCGGCCAAACCGTGCAAGTCATCGTTCGCGACAACAACGTCGACCAAGCCCTTCGCGCCCTCAAGAAGAAGCTGCAGCGTGAAGGTGTGTTCAGGGAAATGAAGCTGCGCCGTCATTTCGAAAAGCCATCCGAGCGCAAGGCGCGCGAGCGAGCGGAAGCCATCCGCCGCGCCCGCAAGGTCGCCCGCAAGCGCATGGAGCGCGAAGGCTACTGATCCCGCGGCGGGGCTCCTCGATGGTAGATCAGGGCCCCGCTGAAGATGGCCTTGTCGAATATTTCAGGGTCCAGAGTTGCGGTCGCCCGCGAGCGTCAGGTTCGCGGGCGTCGGCGTTTTTGCAGAAGGCCCGCTTTTTCGCGGCACGCCCATGCACGCTTCGCAGTCTCGGCTCTAGCTGAAATCGGCAAGCCATCGGCTAAGATGGCCTGACTTCCCGGGGTCACGTCATGGCCATCCCGATCCTCCGCACCATTGCCGACCCGCGCCGACGCGTCGCCGACTGGCGCTCACGCGGGGAGACCGTCGGGCTGGTGCCGACCATGGGCGCCTTGCACGAGGGTCACCTGTCGCTGGTGCGCCGATCGCGCGCGAGTTGCACTCGTACCATTGTATCGATTTTCGTCAACCCGACCCAGTTCGGGCCGAATGAGGACTTCAACCGTTACCCGCGCGACCTCGCGGGCGACGCCGCCAAGCTCGCGACAGTCGGCGCCGATGCGATCTTCGCGCCCGAGGTGACGGAGATGTATCCCGCCGGCGCGTCGACGACGGTGACGGTCGCCGGCCTGACCGACAGCCTGTGCAGTCCGTTCCGCCCGGGCCACTTCGCCGGCGTTGCGACGATCGTGACCAAGCTCTTGCTGCAGGTCCTGCCCGACGTCGCGTTCTTCGGCGAGAAGGACTACCAGCAACTTCAAGTCATCAAGCGCCTGGTGCGCGACCTCGACATTCCCGTGCGCGTCGAGGGGGTCGCGACGTATCGCGAAACCGACGGCCTCGCGATGTCGTCGCGTAATGCTTATCTGTCGCCGCAGGAGCGCGCGACCGCGCCGGCGCTGTACCGTGTGCTGACGGGCGTCGCCAAGGCGCTTGCCGGCGGTGAGGGTGCCGCCGCGGCGATCGCACGCGCCAAGGGCGAGCTCACCCAGGCCGGCTTCACCAAGATCGACTATGTCGAAGCGGTGGATGCATCGACCCTGCAACCGGTCGAGAGCGCCGCCGGTCCGACGCGCGTGGCCGCCGCCGTGTGGCTCGGCGGCACGCGGCTGATCGACAACGTCGCGGTCGGGTGACATGAGCGGTGCGGCGACCCTGGCCCGGCTCGCCGATCACAAACCGATCGTGATCGCCCGCCTTGACGCGATCCCGATAGATCTGCCGCTCCGCGTCCCGATCAATCTCAGCGGCCGGCTCAAGCTCAATACGGCGGAGATCGTCGTCGCGCGTATCGAGACTGCCGACGGCACGATCGGCTGGGGAGAGTGCGCGTCGGGACCGATGATGACCGGCGACCTGATCGCCGGCATGGTGGCGGCGATCCGCGACTTGATCGCGCCGGCGTTGGTCGGGCGCGACTTGCGCCAATTGCATGAAGCGCTCGCCATCACCGGCCGCGCTGTCTTGCGCAACACGGCGGCCAAAGCCGCCGTCGACCTGGCGCTGCACGACCTTGCCGGCAAGTCGCTCGGCGTGCCGGCCTACGAATTTCTCGGCGGCGCCAAGCGGCCGCGCGTCGCCGCGATGTGGATGCTCGGCAATGCCACCGTCGAAGCCGACGTCGCCGAGGCCGCGACGATGCACCGCCAGGGCTATCGCGTCTTCAAGCTCAAGGTCGGCAGCAAGGACGTCGAGTCCGACGTCAGGGCCGCGCAGGGCGTGCGCTCCGCAATCGGCCGGGACGCCGTGCTCTCGGTCGATGCCAACACGACCTGGAGCGAGGACAAGGCTGTCCGCTTTGCCGCGGCGACGCGGAACCTGGCGATCGCCAATCTCGAGCAGCCGCTGCCGGCCGACGCGCTGGACGGCATGGCGCGCATTGCAGCGGCCACCGGCGTGCCGGTCTGCGCCGACGAAGGCATCTTCGCTCTTGCCGACCTCGATGCGCATGCGGCCAAGCGCGCCGCCCAAGGCGCCAGCCTGAAGCCGCTCAAGCTCGGCGGCCTGCGCGGCGTCGTGCAGGCGGCGGAGCGCTGCGCCGCCATCGGCTTCAAGGTCAATCTTGCCGACAAGGTCGGTGAGTCGAGCCTCGCCACGGCCGGTCTCCTGCAGGCGGCCGCCGCCGTGCCCAGCGTCGATTGGAACATCACGCCGACCAATCACTATCTCGCCGACGACATCGTGCCGGGCGGACTCGTTCCGCGCGACGGCACTCTCGAGGTGCCGCAAGGGCCTGGTTTGGGCATCGCCGTGGACGCAGCGCAGGTCGAGCGCTATCGCCGCCGCTGACCGTCAGCGCTTGCGGCAGGCCGCCTTGCCTTCGCCGACCGTCTCGCACAAGAGATCGGGATTGATGAAATAGGCATCCGGATGGCCGCCGAGATAGTCGCGCCGGATCATCACGCCGTTGCTGAAGGCGGTCCAGCCGAAGGAGTTGCGGCCACCGCTCAGGCCGTTGCCGAACTTGTAACGCCCGTCCTGGATGTAGACCGGCGTGCCGTTCACGCTGACGGCGTTGGTGCGCGGATCCCAGGTCCCGGTCGTGCCGTTCGAGCACGACACCACCTGCTCGGACTTGGCCTCGCAGGCGATCGGCGCGGGCGTACCGCTGAGGATCACGGCGTAGACCAGGATATCGAGGACCGGAGGAACAGCCATGCGCGTTTATCCCTCACGGCGGCGCGGCGCCGCCTTGATTTGGGTCAACGGCCGGAGGCAGCGCTATTCCTCCGTTCGTGCCAGCGCCGACGCCGGTACGACGCTCAGCTTGGCGCCGGCCGGCGCCCACATCAGCTGCAACGCCCATGTCCCGCGGCGCTGGAAATAGAGCACGCGCAGCGGATACCAGACGCCGCCATCGACATTGATCTCGCCCGGCGGGCTTATTTGATCGGGATGCGCGCCGGGATCGTCGCTGACCCGCGCGCCGCCGACATAGATGCGCACGCCATCGTTCGCATTGGCCGCGATCGCATAGCGCCCGCTCGCCGGGAAACGGATGAAGCCGCTGATATCGGCCCCGATGCCGATCTTGGCACCCGAGGTGAGCACCGGACCGCTGCTGTTGGGATAATCGAGAGCGGGCAACGGTGCGCCCGGATTGCCGCCGCGCGGACTCGCGGCGCGTTGGAGGGCGCTGATGTCCTCGATGTCGAGGCCGTAGTAGCGGACGGAGAGACCCGGCCGCAGTTGGGCCTCGGCCGGCTGCGGCGAGGCCGCCACCGGCTCGGGATTGGACTTCTCGTCCGCGGCGCAGGCGCAGACCGCCAGGACAGTGCACAGCGCCGCAAGGCGCATCCATCGACCCGGTCGCAGCATCTTCCCCTCCATGCCTGCCGGCGCAGCCCTAGATGTACGTGATGTCGACGTCGAGCCCGAACAGGTGGCGGCCGACCATCGCGAAGTGCTGCTGGCGCCCCTGGATCTGCTGGGCGACGGTATTGATATCGCGGAAGCGGCGCTCGTATGGCTGCGTGGCGAAGATCGCCGTGGCGCCGGCCAAGTGATAGATCATGTCGACCACGTCGCGGGCCTCGAGAATGGCGCCCGTCGCCGCCATGCGGATCGCCACCCGTTGATCGAGCGTCAGGGTCTGCGGCGGCTGCATCGCGGCCCAGGTGTCGCGCAACGTCTGCAGCAGGAAGGCGCGGGCGCGGCGGACCCGCGTCTCCGCTTCGCCGAAACGGAACTGGACGACGACGTCATCGCGCAGCGTCTGCGCGGTGCCGCGCGGCGTCTTGTCGCGCGCGGTCGCGGCGAAGGCGTCGAGCACCGCGCGTGCGACGCCGAGGGCTACGCCGGCGAAGCCCGAGGCGAAAAGCGACTGCGCCGGCATCCCATAGAGCTTGTCGGTGATGTAGCGCTTGGTGGTGTCGTCCGGCGACAGCGTGTAGTCGGTCGCGAACGTATAAATCTCCGGCACGAACAGATCGGTCACCGTGTAGGTGTCGCTGCCGGTGCCGCACAGGCCGATGGTGTCCCAGGTGTCGGTCCAGGTCACGGACGCGGCCGGAAACAGCATGGTCTGGCCGACCATCTTGCCGGCGGCATCGAAGCGCGGCTTGCCCGCCGCATCGAGCAGCTGGCAGCGGCCACCGAGCCAGGTGGCGTGCCGGCCGCCGCTGGCGAAGCTCCACGTGCCCGAAACCTTGTAGCCGCCCTCGACCGGTGCGGCCCGTCCCGAACCCGGCCCCCAGGCCATGCTGGCGCGCGGCCCGAAGATCTTGCGCGCCGCTTCGGTGGCTAGGTAGGCCGACGACATCGAGCAGCCCGAGCCCTGGCACAGGCACCAAGCGGTGCTGGCGTCAGCCTCGGCCACCGCCTCGATCACCTGGAAGAAGAACTCCGGCGGCAGTTCCGCGCCGCCGAGCGATCGCGGCAGCAGGAGCCGCGTCAGGCCGGTATCGTGAAGTGCTGTGATGACGTCATCCGGCAGCTGTTTTGCCGTTTCGATGCGGTCCGCCGCCGCGGTGAGCAGAGGTTGCAGTGCGCGGGCGCGGGCGATCCAGCCGGCCCCATCCCTGTCGGCGCCGTCACTGTTGGCGTCGGGTGCTATGACGGCCTCTCTTCGACGAAACGGTTGCGCATCTTGCCGAGGCCTTCGACCTCGGTCTCCATGACGTCGCCCGCTTTCAGGAACGTGCCGGTCCCCTGCCCGACCCCGCCGCAGGTGCCGCATGAGAAGAAATCGCCCGACTGCAGCGTGAGCAGGTTGGAGGCGAACTCGATCTGCTCCTCCGGCGTGAAGATGAACTGCGACGTGTTGCCGTTCTGCTTGATCTCGCCGTTCACCGACAGCCGGATGAACAGCTTGTTGTGATTGGGGACGAAGGCGCGCGGCACCAGGAAAGGTCCCGTCGGCGCGAAGCCGTCATGGCACTTGCCGCCGAGCCAGTCCGAGCGCAGCGCCGGCCGGTCCTCGCGGATCTGCAGGTCGCGGCACGACACGTCGTTGGTGGTCATGAACCCGGCAACGTGGTCGAGCGCCTTCTCGGCCTTGATGCGCTTGCCGGGGTTGCCGATCGCGAGCGCGATCTCGGCCTCCCAATCGATCCGCTTCATGCCGAGCGGGATCTGGATGTCGTCATTGGCGCCGGCAAGGCAGCTCGGCGCCTTGAGGAAGAGATAGGGCCGCGTCGTGCTTTTCTCGCCGGTGAACTCCTTGCCCCCTGTTTTCGACATGCCGGAGCGGATCATCTCGTCGACGTGCTCCTGGAAGTTCTGCGCGGCGTAGAACATCTTGCCCGGCCGCTCGACCGGCGACAGCGGCTTGAGCTCGGCGAGCTTCGCCGGGGCGGCGCGCGCGGCACCTTCCTTCTCGAGGAAGGCGACGATCTCCTGCAGAGCCGCGAAATTGGCGTCCCAGTTGTACAGGAGGCCGTCCACGGTCTCGGCATCGACACCGCCGCGCCGCCGGGCGTCGCGAAACGCCGCATTCGCCGTGACGAGGTCGACGGCGTTGTCGCCGAGGACGATGGCCGTGAATGGCCGGCTGCCGCGCGTGAAGCGGCCGAGCTTGAAAGGCGTGCCGTTCATCGGTTCCTCCCGGGTATCCCTGACCTGCGCCGAAGGGCGCGCCTCAGCCTAGCGCCTTGCAGATCTCCTCGCACATCTTCTTGGCGTCACCGAACAGCATCATCGTGTTGTCGCGGAAGAACAGCTCGTTCTCGACGCCGGCGTAGCCCGTTGCCATCGAGCGCTTCACGAACAGCACGGTCTTGGCCTTGTCGACGTCGAGAATCGGCATGCCGTAGATCGGCGACTTCGGATCGGTTTTGGCCGCAGGGTTGGTCACGTCGTTGGCGCCGATCACGTAGGCGACGTCGGTCTGGGCGAAGTCGCGGTTGATCTCCTCGAGCTCCAGCACCTCGTCGTAGGGCACGTTGGCTTCCGCCAGCAGCACGTTCATGTGCCCCGGCATGCGGCCGGCAACCGGGTGAATGGCATAGCGGACGGTGACACCTTCCTTCTTCAACAGGTCGGCCATTTCCCTCAGGGCATGTTGGGCTTGCGCCACCGCCATGCCGTAACCCGGAACGATGATCACCGAGCTCGCGTTCTTCATGATGAACGCCGCGTCCTCGGCCGACCCCGACTTCACCGGCCGGGTCTCCTTGACGCCACCCGCCGCCGCGGCGCCGCTGTCGGTGCCGAAACCGCCGAGGATGACGTTGAAGATCGAGCGGTTCATCCCCTTGCACATGATGTAACTGAGGATCGCGCCCGACGACCCGACGAGTGCCCCGGTGACGATCAGCGCGTTGTTGTGCAAGGTGAAGCCGATGCCGCAGGCCGCCCATCCCGAATAGGAGTTGAGCATCGAGATCACGACCGGCATGTCGGCGCCGCCGATCGGCAGGATGAGCAGGAAGCCGAGCGCGAACGACAGCAGGATCAGGAGCCAGAACGCGCCGGTGTTCCCGGTCATGGCGAACCAGGCACCGACCACGACGATGGCGATGCCGAGCGCCGCGTTGAACGGATGCTGCATCGGGAACACCAGCGGTGCCCCTGAAATCAGGGCCTGCAGCTTGGCGAAGGCGATCACCGAGCCGGTGAAGGTGATGGCGCCGATCGCGGTGCCGAGGGCCATCTCGATCAGGCTCTGGCCATGGATGTTGCCGGGCACGCCGATGCCGAACGAGGTCGGCGAATACAGGGCCGCGGCGGCGACGAACACGGCGGCGAGACCGACGAGCGAGTGGAACGCCGCCACCAGCTGCGGCAGCGCGGTCATCTGGATGCGCAACGCGATGAACGTGCCGATCGCGCCGCCGATGGCGATGGCGACGACAATCCGTCCGAAGCCGCCCATGCCCGGCATGGCGAGCGTGGTGAATATGGCGATCACCATGCCGACGATGCCGTAGATGTTGCCGCCGCGCGACGTTTCCGGCGACGACAGACCGCGCAGCGCCATGATGAAGCAGACGGCGGCGACCAGGTACAGAAGGGCCGAAAGGTTCTCGGTCATGTGCATGGCCGTGCCTCAACCCTTCTTCTTGAACTTGCCCAGCATGCGCTGGGTGACGACGAAACCGCCGAAGATATTCACCGACGCGAGCACGACCGCGAGCAGGCCCATGGTCTCGGAGAAGCCGACCTGCGACGCCCCGGCCGCGAGCAGCGCGCCGACGATGATCACGCTCGAGATCGCGTTGGTTACCGCCATCAGCGGCGAATGCAGCGCCGGAGTCACCCGCCACACCACGTAATAGCCGACGAAACAGGCCAGCACGAACACCGTGAGACCCATGGTCAGCATGTCGACCCCGCCGGCGGGTGCGGCTTCGTGCGTCGCCATCGTCGTCTGCTGGGCGAGTGCGGCCGCCTTGGCGGCCAGCGCTGCCGCCTGATTGGCCAGGTCGACCGCGGTTTGCGTCAGTGAGTTATCCATGTTGCGTCCTCAGGCGGCCGTCGCGGGAGCGAATGCCGAATGCACGATGGCACCGTCGCGCGTGAGCATGGTGCCTTTGATGATCTCGTCGGCCGGGTCGATCTTGAGCGTTCCGTCCTTCTTATCGACGATCAGGCCGAGGAAATTCAGCAGGTTCTTGGCATAGAGCGCGGTCGCGTCGACGGCGATGCGGCTCGGATAATTCGTGTGGCCGACGAGTTTGACTCCATGCTTCACCACGACCTTGCCCGGCTCCGACAGCGGGCAGTTCCCGCCGGCTTCGACGGCGAGGTCGACGATCACCGAGCCCGGCTTCATTGTCTTCACCATGTCCTCGCTGATCAGGACCGGCGCCTTGCGGCCCGGGATCAGCGCGGTGCAGATGGCGATGTCCTGCTTCTTGATGGTGTCGGCGATCAACGCCGCCTGCTTCGCCTTGTAAGCGTCCGACATCTCCTTGGCATAGCCGCCGGCGGTCTGCGCCTGCTTGAACTCGTCATCCTCGACGGCGACGAACGTCCCGCCAAGGCTTTCGACCTGCTCTTTCGTCGCGGGCCGCACGTCGGTGGCCGACACGATGGCACCGAGCCGGCGGGCGGTCGCGATCGCCTGCAATCCGGCGACGCCGACGCCGAAGATCATCACGCGGGCCGGCGGCACCGTCCCGGCCGCGGTCATCATCATCGGATAGGCGCGGCCGAACTCGGCGGCCGCGTCGACAACCGCCTTATAGCCGGCGAGGTTCGATTGCGAGGACAGCACATCCATGCTCTGCGCGCGGGTGATGCGCGGCACCAGCTCCATCGCGAACGCGGTGACGCCGCGGCTGGCATAGTCGTTGATCTGCTCCTTGTTGCGATACGGGTCCAGCATCGCGACCAGGACGGCACCCCGTTTCATCGCGGCCAGCTCGTCCTGGCCTTCCGATGCGGCAAGCGGGCGCTGGACCTTGAGCACGATGTCGGCGTCGCCGACACAAGCCGCGGCGTCGGCGGCGATGGTTGCGCCGGCATCGATGAACGCCTGGTCCGGGATCGACGACCCGGCGCCGGCGCCGGTCTCCACCGTGACCGTGAGGCCGAGGCCTTTCAGCCGTTTGACCGTGTCGGGAGACGCAGCGACCCGCGCTTCACCCGCGCGACGCTCTTTCGGGACAGCAAGCTTCATGTAAGTGGATTTCCCCTGGATGTGCGCTCAACATGCCAAGCGCCGCCGCGTTTGCCAAGTAGCCAGCCGCGCGCCCGGCCGGCGGCGGTCAAATAAACGTCAAAACCGGCGGCAGCCGCCGTGTTGACCTTTTGCGCCGCCCGGCCGATGTTGGCAGAACAACCAGAACACGTCCGGGGGAGCCATGCCCGCATACGCCGTCCGGTTATTTCTCTGCTTGCTGCTTGCGTTGTTGGCGACGGCCGCGGGCGCGCAAACCTACCCGACACATCCGGTGCGGATGGTCATCCCGTTCGCGCCCGGCGGCAGCAACGACGTCTTCGGCCGCGTCATCGCGGCACAGCTGACCGAGCGGCTCGGCCAGTCGATCTATGTCGACAACCGTGGCGGTGCCGGCGGCGTCATCGGCACCGACATCGTCGCCAAGTCGCCAGCCGACGGCTACACGCTGCTGCTCATCTCCTCGGCTTTCCCAGTCGGCAACTCGCGGGCCAACCTGCCCTACGATCCGCAGAAGGCGTTCACGCCGATCGCACTGATGGGCCGCGGCCCGGGCGTGCTCGCCGTCCATCCCAGCGTTCCCGTGCACTCGGTCAAGGAGCTGGTCGATCTCATCAAGCAGAAGCCCGGGCAGCTCAATGCCGCCTGTGCCGGCGTCGGCAGCTTCCAGCACATGTCGACGGAGATGTTCAAGCTGCTGACCGGCGGCGACGTGGTCGTCGTGCAGTACAAAGGCGGCGGCCCCGCGATGGCCGACGTGCTCGCGGGGCATGTCGAGATGCAGATCGGCTCCTTGATCCAGATGATCCCGCATATCCAGAGCGGAAGCCTGCGCGCCCTCGGCACGACCGGGCCGAAACGCAGCGCCGCGCTTCCCGACGTGCCGACCATCGCCGAGGCCGGCGTCTCCGGCTACGAATCCACCAACTGGTGGGGCTTGGTCGCGCCCGCGGGCACGCCGGCCGAGATCGTCAACCGCCTGCACCAGGAAGCGAACGCCGTCGCGACCTCGCAAGACTTCCGCCAGCGTCTCGGCAAAGAGGGTGCCGAGCCGGTGACGATGGGCATTCCGGAGTTCGCGAAGTTCATCGACGACGAGACGGTGCGCTGGGCGAAGGTCATCAAAGAGCGCAACATCCAGCTGGAGTGACCTGCGCGACGAGCACCGCCCTTCGCTTCGTTGCCTAGGCGATTCCCAGCTCCTCATAGGCGACGCGCAGGTCGTCGTCGCGAAGGTCGAGAATGACCGCCGGCGACGGTTCGGGCTCGGGTGGTGCTGCGAGCAAGACGGCGCCGCGGATGACATCCGCCAGCTGAGCCGCGCCGCAGACCTCGCGCCAGCGCGCACCGGCTTCGATCTGGTCCAGCGCCCCAGGCCGCAGCATCAGCGCCAGCTTGACGAAACGCAGCGCGAGCCGCGGATGCTGCTCGACGTAAAGAGCGACGAGCTCGCCGACAATTTCGGGCGCGGCCGCCAGATCGTCGAGAAAGGATCGCAACACCGAGCGGTCCTGTGGCGGCCGTCCGCGCCCGATGGCCGCCGCCACGCCGTCGGCGACCGACCCCGATGGAGGTGCTGCCGTAACCTGCTCAAGCAGCGCGGCGAACGCGCCGGGTGTTGCTGGAGGGGCGGTCGATGCGGCGGCTGAGCGGCGCAGCGTGAGACGCGCGCCCGATCCGATCGCGCCTGCCGATGAAATCATGTCGACCTCTCCCTATAGCGGTCGACATGCGTGATACCTTTAATTTGTCTTAAAATAAAGTTAACTGAAATTCAGGTTAATGCCTTGATCTGATTGGGGCCGGTGACGGGGCTTCGGCCAGATCCTGCTGCAGGGCCGCGGGCGTCGCGACGTTACGAGCCGGCCGCGGATCAAGATCGGCGGTCGCCGTGCGATGCGCGACGATGACCGGCGTGACGATTGATGCGGCGAGAAGCAGGGCGGCAAAGATGAGCGCGACGCGCATCGGGAACCCCGGGCGACGACGCTGGCCGGCGCCGTCCCTGCAGTAACCCACGATGGCGAAAAACGTTCCCGGTGATGTGCGACCGCGGCGAAGAATCATTCGGCCGGCGCCGAACCGTTCCCGGTCGACCCGGGGCGGCGATGAGATCACATCTCGCAACAGATAAAGCCGGCGGATGTTACGCCCGTAACCCGCCGCGCCACACACCCTGCGAGGTGGCCCATGCAGGTTCTACAAGATCGTGACACCCCTAGGTCCATCGCCGATCTGCGGCTGGATCCCCACGAGGAGCTCTTTCGCACCGCCAGCCCCGTTGCCGGCCTGCAGCTTTTCTTGAGGTATCTGCCCGCCGCGGCGCCGTCCGCCGGCGCGCCCACGGTCGCGCTTTACGTGCATGGCGGCACGTTCCCGTCGGCCTTGTCGATTGCCTATCGGTTCGACGGAAGGTCGTGGCGTGATGAGCTCTGCGCCGCCGGGTTTCACACCTGGGGCTTCGACTTTCATGGCTTCGGCGACGCGTCGGACCCGTATCCCGAGATGGCCGACGCCGCCGATAAACATGCCCCGCTCGGCCGCGCCGAGACCGCCAGCCGCCAGTTGGAAGCCGCCGTGCGCTTCATCTGCGCCCATCACGGTGTGCCGCGCATCTCGTTGATCGCCCATTCCTGGGGCACGATCGTGTCCGGCCGTTTCGCCGGGCGCTGTCCGGAGCTGGTCGATCGGCTGGTGTTCTTCGGCGCCATCGCGCGGCGGCCGGCCAAGACGCCGCAACGGCTGCCGGCGTGGCGGCTGATCTCGCTTCAGGATCAATGGGACCGGTTCGTCGCCGACGTGCCGAAAGGCGCGCCGCCGGTTCTCGACAGCCGACACTTCCGGGAATGGGGGGAGACCTATCTCGACGTCGATCGCGACAGTCGGACGCGCACGCCAGCCGCGGTGAAGACGCCGGGCGGCGCGTTCCAGGACATTTTCGACGCCTGGGCCGGCGATCTCGCCTACGACCCCGGCCTCGTCCGCGCCCCCGTCGCGATCGTCCGCGGCGAATGGGACAGCTTCTGCACGGACGAGGACGCGCGCTGGCTGCTTGAGAACCTGCGCGCCTCGCCCATGCGCCGCGACGTCAAGATCGGCCGCGCCACCCATCTCATGCATCTGGAAGAGAACCGTTACGCGCTGTACCGCGAGGCGCAGACCTTCCTCGAGGGCCGCGACCGGCCGCCCCGGCATCGCTGAATGACCGAAGACAAGGAGATCCCCTATGAACGATCTTCCGGGATATGACTACGGCACGGCCCGCAGCGCACATTCGCCGCTGACGCTCGCCGATCTCAA
>Ga0335070_10003429_pt1 | contig 18520 bp, 13 predicted proteins | sample Lox_Sample_13_FD_206722 | JGI IMG/M metagenome (GOLD analysis project Ga0335070, IMG submission 206722) | Soil microbial communities from Loxahatchee National Wildlife Refuge, Florida, United States - Lox_Sample_1.3 | ecosystem: Environmental > Terrestrial > Soil > Wetlands | place: USA...
TGATCAAGAGCCGCAGGCCCGTCGTCTCCGTCTGCGCCGTCCGCACCGGCTCGGGCAAGAGCCAGACGAGCCGCAAGGTCGCCACCATCCTCAAGGAAAAGGGCCGCCGCGTCGTCGCCATCCGCCACCCCATGCCCTATGGCGACCTCGTCAAGCAGAAGGTCCAGCGCTTCGCCGCCTACGCCGACCTCGACAGGTACGAATGCACGATCGAGGAGCGCGAGGAGTACGAGCCCCACATCGACCGGGGCATCGTCGTCTACGCCGGCGTCGACTACGGCGCCATCCTCCGCCAGGCCGAAAAGGAGGCCGACGTCATCCTCTGGGACGGCGGCAACAACGACTTCTCCTTCTACAAGTCCGACCTCGAGATCGTCGTCGCCGACCCCCACCGGGCCGGCCACGAGCTCTCCTATTACCCGGGCGCGGTCAACTTCCGCCGGGCCAAGGTCATCGTCATCAACAAGATGGATACGGCGACGCCGGAAGGCATCGAGACGGTCCTGGCCAATGCCAAGAAGGTCAACCCCAAGGCCACGATCATCCGCGCCAACTCCCCGGTCATGGTCAAGGACGGCGGCCGGATCGCCGGCAAGCGCGTCCTCGTCATCGAAGACGGCCCGACCCTAACCCACGGCGGCATGAAGTACGGCGCCGGCATCGTCGCCGCCCGCAAGTACGGCGCGGCCCAGATCATCGACCCGCGGCCCTTCGCCGTCGGCTCGATCAAGAAGACCTTTGAGAAGTACCGTCACCTCGACGACGTCCTGCCGGCCATGGGCTACGGCGAGAAGCAGACCCGCGAGCTGGCCGAGACGATCGAGGCCGTCGACTGCGACCTCGTCGTCAGCGCCACGCCCATCGACATCACCCGGGTCATCAAGGTCCGGAAGCCGATCCTCCGCGTCGGCTACGAGCTCGAGGAGATCGGCACGCCCACGCTGAGGGACGTCCTCAAGAAGTTCTGATCCCCGATGAAGCCCAAGGTCGCCCTCATCGCCTTCGGAGGCAACGCGCTCCTCCCCGACAACCAGCGGGGCCTGCAGGACGAGCAGATGCGCAACGCCCGGAAGGCGGCCGAGCTCATGGTCCACATCGTCCGCAAGGGCTATGAGCTCATCGTCGTCCACGGCAACGGGCCGCAGGTCGGCAACCTCCTCATCCAAATGGAGGAGGCCGTGACCAAGGTCCCGCCCTACACGCTCGACGTCTGCGACGCCATGACCGAGGGCAGCATGGGCTTCATGCTCGAGCGGGCCATCACCAACGAGCTCAGGCGCCAGTCCCTCGACAAGGACGTGGCCTCGCTCGTCACCCAGGTCGTCGTGGACCCGGACGACCCGGCCTTCGCCAAGCCGACCAAGCCCGTCGGCCCCTTCTATTCCAGGTACCGGGCCCAGATGCTCGCCCGGGAGAAGAAGTGGGCCATGGTCGAAGATGCCGGCCGCGGTTACCGCAAGGTCGTCCCCTCGCCCAAGCCCATCGACGTCGTCCCGAAGGGCCTCATCCGGGACCTCGTCCACGCCGGCCGGGTCGTCATCGCCGCCGGGGGCGGCGGCATCCCCGTCGTCATCAACAGCCGGGGGTTCTTCGAGGGCGTCGAAGCCGTCATCGACAAGGACTACGCCGCCAGCCTGCTGGCGCGCGAGGTCGGCGCCGACCTGTTCATCATCCTGACGGCCATCGAGCGCGTCTACCTCGATTTCGGCAAGCCCGGCCAGAGGGAGGCCGCCGTCCTGACGGTCGAGGAGGCCAAGAAGCACCTGGCCGACGGCCAATTCCCGCCGGGCTCCATGGGACCCAAGATCCGGGCGGCCGTCGAGTACATCGAGGCCGGCGGGCGGGAGGTCCTCATCACCAAGGACGCCCACCTCAAGGCCGCCCTGCTCAACCGCTCGGGGACCCGCATCGTCGCCGACGCATAGGAGAAGCCGCGATGGAAAAAGACTTCTTGTCAATCCGCGACCTCAGCCCCTACGAGTTCAGCCAGGTCCTCGACCTGGCGGCCGAGATGAAGAAGCATCCGCACAAGCACCGCAAGGCCCTCGAGGGCCGGATCCTGGCCATGATCTTCCAGAAGCCGTCGCTGCGGACGCGGATGACCTTCGAGGCCGGCATGCTCCAGCTCGGCGGCGAGGCCATCTACCTCGCCCCCTCGGACATCCAGATGGGGAGCCGCGAGAGCGCCTTCGACATCGGCAAGAACCTCGAGCGCTGGGTCGACGGCATCATGATCCGGACCTTCGGGCACCAGATCGCCGTCGACCTGGCCCGGAGCACGCGCATCCCGGTCATCAACGCCCTGACCGACCTCTCCCACCCCTGCCAGGGCATGGCCGACTTCTTCACCCTGCGCGAGCACAAGGGCGGCCTGGCCGGCCTGAAGCTCGCCTATGTCGGCGACGGCAACAATGTCTGCCACAGCCTCCTCCTCGCCGCGGCCAGGGCCGGCACGAAGATGGCCGTCGGGACGCCCGCGGGCTACGAGCCGAAGCCGGAGATCGTCCGGGCCGCCCGGGAGGACGGGAAGGCGACGGGGTTCGAGGTCGTCCTGACGACGAGCCCCGAGGAGGCCGTGAGCGGCGCGGACGCCGTCTACACCGACGTCTGGGCCTCCATGGGCCAAGAGGCGGAGAAGGCGGAGCGGGCCAGGATCTTCGCCCCCTTCCAAGTCAACGGCCGGCTCATGGCCCACGCCAAGGCCGGCGCCATCTTCATGCACTGTCTGCCCGCCCATCGGGGCGAGGAGGTCACGGACGAGGTCATCGACTCGCCGAACTCCGTCGTCTACGACCAGGCCGAGAATCGGCTCCACGTCCAAAAGGTCATCCTGAACCTGTTGATGGGAAAAAAAGACAAGAAATGAACAGCGAAACGAACACCCTGACCACCGTGGCGCCGGACGACATCGCCCTCGTCGAGCGCGAGCTCGAGCGCACGTCCCATCCCCTCTCCGCCAAGGCTCTGACCGAGAAGCTGGCCTTCGAGAAGACGGCCAGCCAGCGGATGCAGGACGTCAAGAAGTACGACCAGAACTGCCGGTACGAGGTCGGCGACTTCATCTACAAGGAATACGACGAGCCCCTGACCGTCGGCAGCAAGTCCGTCGAGCATTTCCAGGGCGCGGTCATCCTCAAGGTCGTCGCCAAGGCCTACTACAAGAACTTTCATTGCGACATGCTCGAGGTCGACTATCCGGGCGGCGGGGTCTTCCGCAGGTACGTCGACTACATGAAGAAGACCCGGACCCAAGTCCTCCTCCCGGCCAACGTCGACGGCCGCGACCAGGCCCCGGAGCTCATCGCCAAGGCCGACGACCCGCGGCTGACCGAGCTGCCGATGACCGAGAGGGACCTCAAGACCCTCGAGAAGCATCTCCGGATCGGGCTCGCCCACAGTCCGAAGTTCTTCGGCTGGGGCGACTTCTGGCAGCTCGCCTCGAAGAAGGTCGATATCCCCGAGGACCGCATCCGCGAGATCGAGACCGACTTCGCCGCGACCAAGCAGTCGGCCGCGACCGAAAGCCTCGTCCGGAAGCACTTCGGCCTCGAGGCCTCGAGCGACCTCTTCGACCTGACCTGTCTGAGCCTCGACCATCTCCTGGAGAAGAAACACAAGAAGGAGTTCATCCTCCTCGCCGACTCCGGCTGGGGCAAATGGCACCTCCGGAGCATCCTCAACGCCCTCCCCGAGGGCTTGCCCCTGGCGGCGCCGACGTCGCGCCTGCCGGAGTTCGAGGAGGCCGAGAAGCCGGAGATGAGCAGCGTCCAAGACTTCCCGATCAAGGTCTACCTGACCTGGCGGGAGATCCTCTCGGGCGGCCTCAAGGTCCCCCGGAGCCTGGCCAAGGAGCTCTCCCATTACCGGGAATACACCTTCACCGACGCCGAGGACAACAAGGCCCACACGCTCTACTACTTCCCGACGCCCAATTATTTCCTCGGCCTGCGGGACTTCTACGCCCAGGCCAACATCCCCCAAGGCACGAGCCTGACCCTGGAGAAGACGGGGCCGAACACCTTCAAGTTCTGGGTCAAGAAGTCGAAGAAGAAGATCGCCGTGCCGCGCCTGGCCTACGATGCGCAGAACGACCGCTTCCAGGACACGGGCGAGGAGGGGTTCACCTTCGCCGAGCCGAACAAGATCATCTTCATCGAGCGCGAAACCCTGGCCAAGCTCCTGCCCCTCTATGAGGAGCGGGGCGACCTCGACCTGCGGGACCTCCTGCTCCTCGTCTTCAAGAACCTTGCCCTCGGCGGCGCCTCCCACTCCCTCCATTTCCTGCGCGCCTACCATCTCGTCGACCTCCTCCGCCAGACGACCCAGGAGGACGTCGAAACCGTGCTCCTCAACACCTCCGACTTCGCCAAGTCCGACAAGAAGAAGGGGATGTTCTATTACCAGGAGCCCTACGTTCCCAAGGAGGAGGCCCCCATCGGCTTCCCGGCCGGGGAACCCTTCGGCGCTCCCCTCGCGGAGGGGATCGCGGGCGAGGAAGGGCTGCCGGGCGAGGAGATCGGCCTCGAAGCCGGCCGCGAGGAGGCCGCCGCGGCCGAGATCCAGGCGGAAGCCGCCAAGTCCGCCGCTGTGGAGAAAGCCAAGGCCCCGGCCGGCGCGCCTGCCGCCAAGAAAGAGAAGCCGTTCAAGAAAAAGAAGCCCAAGGCCGAGGGGGAAAAGGTCGCCCGGCCGAAGAAGAGCGAGCGGCGCGTCATCGAGGAGAAGATCGCCGAGGAGGAATCCGTCCAGGAAGCCCTGTCCGCGATCAAGGAAAAGGAGGACGAGGGAACCGAGACGCGGGCCCGGGAGAAGAAGGAAGAGTTCAAGCCCGTGGCCAAGGAAGCGCCCAAGTTCGGGCTCTTCGGCGACCTCCTCAAGACGGCCCTGAAGAAGAAGGACGACAAGACCCCGGACGCCGAGCCCGAGCCCGAGGCCGAGCCCGGGCCCGAGCCGAAAAAGAAATGAAGCCCGCGGGCGCCGCGGGCGGGGTCAGCGGAGGACGTCGCGGGCGGCGCCCTTGCGGCGCGTCACGCCCATCTCGTCGAGGAGTTCGAGCAGGGGGATGGCGTACTTGCGCGTCAGTCCCGTCAGGGCCTTGAAGTCGGCCACGGTCAGCTCCCTCCTCCCCGAACCTCTGACCTTCTCCACGACCTCGTCGAGCCATCGCTGGTGGACGATGAATCCGTCGGGCCCCTCGACGATCTTCTTGCGCTCCATGAGCTCGGCCAGGAGCCGCTGCAGCCGGCCCGGGCTGAGGCGGAGCCGCCGGCTGAGCCCGTCAAGGGAGACGCGGCCGAATTCCCCTTCGAGGACCAGGGACTCCATCCGGGCGAGAAGGGCCTCGTCCTCGGCCGACAGCGTCGGCCGGTAGCCGACGAGCTCCGCCTCGCCGCCGGCAAGCGACACCCGTCCTTCCTTGGCCAGCGCCCGCAGGGCCAGGTTAAGGACGTTCGCCGCGACGCCGAACCTCTTTTCGATTCGTGCGAGCGGCACGGTTCGCTGGGCCGGATGCTTCTTGTGGTACTGGCCGAGGTAGGTCGCGATCCTGCGGCGGAGGAAGTCGAGGCTCTCCTGGAGGACGAAAGAGAGCGGCGAGAAGGAGAGGATGCGGACCTTCGCTTCGGACTCGAGCCCGCGCGCGATCTCCTCGACCCGGGCCGGCGCGAGCCTGGAGAACGCGGCGACCTCGTCCGCGCCCAGCCCCCGGATACCGGCGAGCTCGGCCAGGACGAGGACCATCCCCTCCTCCCCTCCGGAGAGGCGCTCCAGGAGCTCCCGCCGCCGCGGCGGCTTGAGGTCGGGCGGCGGCGAGGGGAATAGGACGACGCCGCGGCCGGCGGAATGCCCGTCCGCGGCCACGACCTCGAAGGCGTCGTGCCAGCGCGCGTCGAGAGGTTCGCCCGCCGTCACCAGGGCCCAGCCGGGGTCCGCCTTCGGCATCCCGCGCCGGACGAGGACGGCGGGCACGCGACGGCCGCCGAGGACGACGGCCGCCCGGCCGTCCGGGCCGAGGTCACCGACCTCGAAATCGAGGGCGGCGTCGAATGCGGTCGCGCTCATCGGGTCTTCCCTTCCGCGTCTGTCTCCGGGGCCGGGGCCAGGGACATCCGCTGGAGGATCGGGTCGCAGGAGACGAGGACGACGCGGACCCTGTCCCCGATCTCGACGAGCTTCCGCCTGCGGCGCGGCCGCCGGCCGCGGCCGCGGTCGCCGTCGAGGTCCCGGAAGGCGAGCAACCCCTCGACGAAATAGTCGTCGAGCTCGACGATGAGCCCGGCCTTGGTCACGTCGACGACGACGCCCGCGAACTCGTCGCCCAGCCGCTCCTTGAGGAGCCGGAAGATCCGCCACGTGACCAGCGCCTGTTCGGCGGCGTCGGCGTTCCGCTCCCGGTCGCTCGAGTGGCGCCCCGCCCGCTCGAGGTCCGTCTCCCAGCCCTCGCCAGTCGCCAGCACGGACTTGAGGATGCGGTGGACGATGAGGTCGGGATAGCGCCGGATGGGCGAGGTGAAGTGGGTGTAATCCGTCTGGGCCAGCCCGTAATGCCCGACGTTCTCCGGCGAATAGACGGCGAGCTTCATCGCCCTCAGAACCTGGATGCCGACGAACTTCTCCTCCGGCCGGCCCTCGGCCCGCCGCAGGACGCGTTCGAGGTCCTGGCCGCGGACCTTGTCCGCCTCCGGCAGGGAGTAGCCGAGGGGCCGGAGGATGTCCCGGAGCTTTTCCAGGTCCGCCGCGGCCGGCACGGGGTGGACCCGGTAGAGCGTCGGGACCTTCCGGGCCGACAGGAAGGAAGCGACGGCGACGTTGGCCGCGACCATGAAGTCCTCGATCAGGCGATGGGCCTCGTTGCGCTCGGCCGCGGCCACGGCAAGGAGGCGGCCCTCCTCGTAGATGAGCTCGGGCTCGACGAGGTCAAAGTCGAGGCTCCCCGCCTCGAGCCGCCGGCGGCGCAGGGCCCTGGCCAAGTCTCGCATGAGGAGGAGGTCGCCGACGAGCCCGCCGTGGCGGCGGCACTCTTCCGCATTCCCCTCCATGATGGCGAAGACCGAGGTATAAGTCAGGCGCGCCGCCGTCCGGATGACGGACGGAGCGAACTCGCTCCGCAGGACCCGGCCGTCGCGGTCGACCTCCATCAGGGCCGAGACCGTCAGCCGCGGCACGGCCGGCCGGAGGCTGCAGAGCCCGTTCGACAGCCGCTCGGGGAGCATGGGCAGGGTCAGGTCGGGGAAATAGACGCTCGTGGCCCGGTCGAAGGCCTCCCGGTCGAGGGCCGTGCCCGGCCGCACGTAGTGCGCGACGTCGGCGATATGGACGCCGAGGAGGAACGTCCCGCCCGGGAGGGCGCGGACGGATACGGCGTCGTCGAAGTCCTGGGCTTTCTCGCCGTCGATGGTGACGGTCGTCCAGCCGCGGAAGTCGCGCCGTCCCTCGAAGTCCCGCGGCCCGGGGTCCTCAGGCAGGGCCCCCGCCTCGAGGAGGGCCTCTTCGCCGAAGCGGTCGGCCAGGCCGTAGCGCCGGATGACAACCCGGGCGTCGACCCCCGGGTCCTCGGGCCGGCCGTAGACGGCGGTCACGGCGAGCGTCCGGCGGTCGGCCTCGACGATCATCCCGGGCGCCGGCGCCGGCCGTCCCTTGGACTTCAGGGCGATCTCGTCGGGGGAGGGGGAATCGAAGGCCTGGAGGAAGGGCGCGCCGAAGCGCTCCCTGTACAGGCCGAGGAAGGTCGGGCTCCCCCGCTTGACGATGCGCACGACCTTGCCCTCGGGCTTGCCGACGCGGCCGTCCTCCTTGACCACGACCTCGACCTCGTCGCCCTCGATGACGCCCGAGGCCGAGCGCGCCGGGATGAAGATGTCCTCGCCGCCGTCGGCGGGGGCGACGAAGCCGAAGCCCGGGCGCGAGGTCACGAACCGTCCCCGGACGGGCCCCGAACGCGCCGGGAGAAGGAAACGGCCCTTGAGCCGGCGGACGAGCCGGGATCGCTCGAGGTCCTCGAGCTCCTCGAGGAGCTTGGCCCGCTCGCGGCGCCCGGCCCCGAGCCCGGACTGGACCCCGGCGAAGGTGAGCCCCTCGCGGTGCCGGCCGAGGAGGCCGAGAATCTTGGTGCGGAGCGTCGTGTGGGCCATGGCTCAATAGTAGAAAAGCGAGACGTACGGGATGCGGAGCTTCCGCCGCTCCTCCTTGACCGAACGGGTCCTCGCCGCCGCGGCGGCCGGCGGCGCGGCTGGCCGGACGCGCCCGGTCCGGCGCCAGAGAAGCCCGTCCACGGCCTCATCGATCGCCTCCAGGGCGGCCTCGTCGGCGGGCTCGGCGGCCAGGAGCGCGGCGGCCTTTTCGAGCAGGGCGCGCAGCTCCGGCTCGCCCGCGGCCGGCCCCCGCAGGGAGCGCTCGACCTCGCGGCGGGCCAGGTCCGCCTTCTCGGAGCGGGGGGTCGCGGCGCTCCTCCGCCGACCGGCGCCCCGGTCGGCGTGCTGGGCCATGGCCTTGCGGACCTGGGCGTCGCAGAAGGCGAGCGGTAGACCCTTGGTGCCGCGCGCCCGGTCGCGGCGGTTCTCGAAGGCGCGGCCGACGCCCTCGAGGACGACGCGGAGCGGGATGCCGTCGCTCTCCCAGCCCGAGATCACGGCTAGGTCGCGGGGCGAGAGGAAGAACGGCGCGCCGCGGCGGCGGAGGAACTCCCGAGCGATAGCCTGGTAGTACCCGCTCTGGGCCTCTTCGGTCATGGCGTGCGGGCCGGGTCCCGGCTCAGGCCTCCCGGTTCCTTTCGTAGAGGATCCTCAGCCCCTCGAGGACGAGGTCGGGCTCGTAACACTCGATGGCCGGGACCTCGGGCGTGATCTCGCCGCCGAAGCCGCCGGTGGCGATGACCTTGGCGTTGCGGCCGAGCTCCTTGCGGACTTCGGCGATGGTGTTCATGACGAGCCCGATGTAGCCGAAATAGAGCCCGGACTGCATGCTCGAGACGGTCGTCCGGCCGATGGCCCGCTTCGGCTTCCGGATCTCGATCCGGGGCAGCCGGGCCGTCTTGAGGTAGAGGGCCTCGGCCGCGATCTGGATGCCCGGGGCGATGGCCCCGCCGAGGTACTCGCCCTTGGCCGAGATGGCGTCGAAGGTCGTGGCCGTGCCGAAGTCCACGACGATGACCGGCCCGCCGTGTTTCTCGAAGGCGGCCACGGCGGCCACGATCCGGTCGGCGCCGACCTCGAGCGGGTTCTCGTAAAGGACCGGCATGCCGGTCCGCAGGCCCGGCCCGACGACCAGGGGGTCGAGCCCGAAGTAGGCGCGGCACGTTTCCTCGAAGACCGGCGTGAGCGGCGGCACGACGCTCGACAGGATGGCCGCCTCGATCCGCTTCGGCTGGAGCCCGGCGACATGGAAGAGGTTGAGGAGGACGGCCCCGTACTCGTCGCTCGTCTTCTCCCGGTCGGTCTTGATCTTCCAGCTCCGGACGAGCTTCGGGCCGCGGAACAGGCCGACGGCGACCGTCGTGTTCCCGATGTCGAACGCGAGCAGCATCGGCTCCTCCTTCTCACTCCCAGTCGAGGGCTTGGACATCCTCGAAGGCGCGTGACGGCGCCCCCCCGTCCGGCGCCAGCCGTAGCCGGCCGTCGGGCTCGAGCCCCAGGAACAGGCCGGACGCCTCGCCCCGCGCCCCCGTGAGATGGACGCGCGTCCCCGGCGGAAAGGCCATCCTCGCCTGGTAGGCCAGGAGGATCGTCCCGCCGTCTCCGCTGATGAACGGATTATACCAGCGCTCGAGGCCCAAGCAAAGCGAAGCGAGGAGGGCTTCGCGGTCCGCCTCGCGCCCCGTGGCCAAGCGGAGAGACGTGGCCGTCCCGCGGATCCCGGCGGGGAAGTCGCCCTCGCCGTGGTTGACGTTGAGGCCGACGCCGACGACGGCGAAGCCGGGTCGGCCGGCCTCGGAGGCGGCCTCGGTCAGGATGCCGCCAAGCTTCCTCCGGCCGTGGACGAGGTCGTTCGGCCACTTGAGCCGGGCTTCGAGGCCGGCCGCATCACGCACGGCGTCCGCCGCCGCGAGGCCGGCCGCGAGCGGCAGGACGGAGAACGGCGCCCGGAAACCGCCCGGGTCGTCCCAGCGGAGGATGAACGAGGCGTAGAGCCCCAGCCCCCGCGGCGAATGCCAGCTCCGGCCCTTGGTGCCGCGGCCGCGGGTCTGCTCGTCGGCGACGACGACCGTGCCGTGGGCGGCGCCGGCGCGGGCGAGCTCCCGGGCCGTGTCGTTCGTCGAGAGCAGGCTCTCGAACCTGCGGATGTCGGTGCCGATGGTCATGGTCCGCGCCCGCCGCCGGAGCCGCTCCGCGGCTCAGGCCGCCGCGCCAAGGCCGGCCAGGTTCCGCTCGAGCTTCGCCCGGCGGTCCCGCAGCCCCTCGAGGCGGGCCCGGTTCTCGTCGACGACGGCCCGCGGGGCGCGGGCCACGAAATCGGGGTTTCCGAGCTTCTGCTCGACCTTGGCCAGCTCGGCCCGCACCTTCTCGAGCTCCTTCTCGATCCGGTCGCGCTCCCCGGCCAGCCCGGCCGCGGTCTCCTCGACGGGGATGGCCAGCTCGAAGGGGCCGGCGACGCCCTTGAGGACCCGCCGCGCCGCCGGCTGGGCGTCGGCGAATTCGAGCCGCGAGACCCCGGCCAGCGTCCGCACGAGCGCCGCATGGCCGGCCAGGGCCCTGGCCTCGGCGCCCGTGGCCGGCCTGATCCAGAGCTCGAGCTTCTCCTTCGGCGCGATCCGGTTCTCCGTCCGGACCTTGCGCGTCTCGGCGATGACCTCCTGGACGAGGGCCATCGTCCGCTCGGCCTCCGGGTCCGCCCACTCGGGCCGGGCCTCCGGGAAGGGCGCCACGGCCACCGACCGGCCGGCGCCGGGCAGGTGCTGGCCGATCTCTTCCGTGATGAACGGCATGAACGGGTGGAGGAGGCGGACGATCCGGCTCAGCGTGTCGGCCAGGACGGCTTCGGTCGTCCGGTTCCCCTCGCGGAGGCCGACCTTGGCGAACTCGATATACCAGTCGCAGAACTCGTGCCAGACGAAATGGTAGAGCGTGTTGGCCGCCTCGTAGAACTTGTACTGCTCGAGGCTCTGTCCCAGGGAGACCGTGACGGCCGCGGTCCGGCTGCGGATCCAGCGGTCGGCCAGCGTGAGCTGGCCCTCCTTGGCCTCGGCCGGCCTTTCGCCCAGGTTCATCAAGACGAAGCGCGAGGCGTTCCAGATCTTGTTGGCGAAGGCCTGGTATCCGGCCATGCGCTCCTCGGATAGGGCCAGGTCCATGCCCGGCACGGCCATGGCGGCCAGGGTGAAGCGGAGGGCGTCGGTGCCGTACTTCTCCATCATCTCCAGAGGGTCGATGATGTTGCCCTCGGACTTGCTCATCTTGCGGCGCTTGACGTCGCGGACGAGGCCGTTGATGAAGACATGGCGGAAGGGGATGCGCCCCCGGAACTTGAGGCCCAGCATGATCATCCGGGCCACCCAGAAGAAGATGATGTCGAACCCCGTGGCCATGAGGTCCGTGGGGTAGAAGGTCCGCAGGTCGTCGGTCTCCTCGGGCCAGCCGAGGGTGCCGAACGGCCATAGGCCCGAGGAGAACCAGGTGTCGAGGACGTCCTCGTCCTGGTCGAGCGCCCCGCCGCACTTCTCGCACTGCGCCGGCGCCTCCATGGCGACCATGGTGTGCTTGCAGTCCCGGCAGTACCAGGCCGGGATGCGGTGGCCCCACCAGAGCTGGCGCGAGATGCACCAGTCGTGGATGTTGTACATCCATTCGAAATAGGTCTTCGTCCAGTTCCCGGGGATGAACCGGATCTCGCCCGATTCGACGGCGCGGATGGCCGGCTCGGCCAGGGGTTTGATGCGGACGAACCACTGCCACGAGAGGTAGGGCTCGATGACGCTCTTGCAGCGGTAGCAGTGCCCGACGGCATGCTCATAATCCTCGGTCTTGACGAGGAGCCCGAGCGCGTCGAGCTTCTCGACGACCTTGGCCCGGCAGGCGAAGCGGTCGAGGCCCGCGAACTCGGGCCCGGCCGCCTCCGTCATCTTGCCCGAGCCGTCGATGACGACGACCTGCTCGAGGCCATGGAGCTTGCCGAGCTCGAAATCGACCGGGTCGTGGGCCGGCGTCACCTTGACCGCGCCCGTGCCGAACTCGCGTTCCACGCGCTCGTCCGTGATGACGGGAATGAGGCGGTCCTGGAGCGGCAGGCGGACTTTCCTGCCCTGGAGGTGTTTGTACCGCTCGTCGTCGGGGTGGACGGCGACTGCCGTGTCGCCGAGCATCGTCTCGGGCCGCGTCGTGGCCACGACCACGGATTCGTCCGAACCCTCGACCGGGTAGCGGATATGCCAGAGTTTGCCGTGGAGGTCGCGGTGCTCGATCTCGATGTCCGAAAGGACCGTGCCGCAGCGCGGACAGCGGTTGACGAGGTAATAATCGTGATAGATGAGGCCCTCGTTGTAAAGGGAGACGAAGACGCGCTTGACGGCCCGGCTGAAGCCGGGGTCCATGGTGAAGCGCTCGCGCGACCAGTCGAGGGAGGCGCCGAGGCGCTTGAGCTGGCTCGTGATGACGCCGCCGTACTTCGCCTTCCAGTCCCAGGCGATGCGGAGGAACTCCTCGCGGCCGACCTTCTCCCGGGTCAGGCCCTTCTCGGCCAGGCTCTGCTCGATGACGTTGTGGACGGCGATCGAGGCGTGGTCCGTGCCGGGCAGCCAGAGGCAGTTGTAGCCCTGCATGCGCTTCCAGCGGGTGATGATGTCGGGCAGGGTGAAGCAGAGGGCGTGGCCCATGTGGAGGATCCCGGTGACGTTCGGCGGCGGCAGGACCATGGAGAACTTCGGCTTCGTCGAGCGGGCGTCGCCGACGAAAAGGCCCTCGTCCTGCCAGAACTTGACCCACCTCGCCTCGACCGGCGTGGGGTCGTACGTTTTCTCGAGCTGTCGCTTTTCGTTCATGGGTCACCACCAGGGGTCGGGATTGCGCCGGGGCGTCAGGCCCGGACCTTCGGCCCCCGCCCGTTCCCGCCCGTCTGGAAGACGGGCTCCTCGGGCAGGGTCGGCGGGGCGGCCTTGGCCTCGATGAGCTCTCGGACGGACGCCGCCAGCCGGTCCGAATCGAACGGCTTCGTGAAGACGCCGTCGTTGTCGGGAACCGGGCGGGCCGGGTCCGGGGCGTCGAAGGTCCCCTTGAGAAAGAGGAGGGGGACGCGCCGGAAATCCTCGCGGGCCCGGAGCAGCCGGCCGACCTCCAGGGGGTCGCGGCCGGGCAGGGACGTGCTGATAAGAATGGCGTCGGGCCGGAGCTCCTCGGCGGCGCCGAGAAGGGCCGCCCCGTCCTCGACCGGGAAGAGCCGGAATTCGGGCTCCGGGAAGGCCAGCTGGACGGCTCTCTGGACCGAAACGCTCGCGTCGGCGACGATGATCTTGTACGGCACGTCAAGCCTCGGAAAACCGGTCCAACATCCAGAGAATAATCGATTTACTCTACCCTTTTCGTCCCCGGCTGTCAATCGGCCGCGCCCGCGCAAGCCGAGCGTGAAACGCGCCGGAGGGGCTGTCCCCGCATGGGAACAGCCCCTCCTCTCTCTTCGTCCACGGCATGCCCGCGGCGAACAATGCCGCCGAGTCCGCGTGGGCGGCCGCACGCGACCCGGCGCGGGAGGCTTGACTTCTGCGGGATATCTATATGTTAATATGAAAAATAGCAGGCCGCGACGATGGGGAATTCGGCCAAGGACAACCTCCTCCGCTCCTGGAAGGAGATCGCCGCCTACCTCGGCTACGACCAGCGGACCTGCTACCGCTGGGAACAGAGGTTCGGCATGCCCGTCCACCGGGCCGAGGGCGGCGGCTCGAAATCCCACGTCGTCGCCTACAAGGACGAGCTGGACCGCTGGTTCCAGGCCACCTTCACGAATTCGAGCCATCCCGTACCGCCCAAGCCCGCGCCGCGCCCCGCGGCCCGCTGGCTGTTGGCCGGGCTCATCCTCATCGCGGCCGCCGCCGTCTTCCTGGTCCTCCATGCCCGCACGGCCGCGAGCGGCCAGCCGGCCGATTTCCACATCCACGGGTCGGCCCTCGTCGTCGTCAACGAGCGCGGCCAGGAGCTCTGGCGCCTGGATACGAACGTCGACGGCCTGCTCGACGAGGACAGCTACCGCGCCGTTTTCCAGGCGGTCGACTCCTCGAAGTCCGCGGCCCGCCTCCCCTCGCTCGTCATCAGGGACATCGACGGCGACGGCCGCAACGAGGTCCTCTTGGCCGTCCAGAAGAGGGACGACGCCTACGGCGAGGGCCGTCTTTATTGCTTCGACAGCCGGGGGAAAGAGCGATGGCATTTCGACGCCGGCCGGGAGATGCGCTTCGGCGGCCTGACCTATTCGCCCGACTACCGCATCTACGGCTTCGCCCTCCACGATTTCAACGGCGACGGCCGCGAGGAGGTCGTCGTCATTTCCTACCATTATCCCTGGTGGCCCTGCCAGCTGGCCGTGCTCGACGCCCGGGGCCGGCTGACCGGCGAGTTCTGGAACTCCGGCTTCCTCAACGACCTCGCCACCCAGGACATCGACGGCGACGGGAAGGACGAATTGATCGTCAGCGGCGTCAACAACGAGTATGGAGGATGCATCATCGTCCTCGACCCCGCCCATGTCTCCGGATGCTCGCCGCAGACCGGCGAATTCCGGTCCGACACGCTGCCCGCGGGTTCAGAAAAGTACTACGTCCGCTTTCCCCGTTCGGACGTCAGCCTGGCCTCCGGCGACATCGTCGAGGGTCTGCAGCATATCGGCGTCACCGGCAACCGGCACATCACCGCCTACAACGACCACGGCGTCATCTACGAGCTGGACTTCAAATTGCGCTGTCTGAGCGTGACCTTCGGCCACGGATACAGGACTCGGCACAATGAGCTGAAGGCCGGGGGCCGGATCCACTCCTCGCTCGAGGACCCGTCGTACCGCGAGATGTTCCGCGCGGCCATCCGGTATTGGAACGGCTCGGATTGGGCAGCCGGGGCGGCGCCGAATGCCGCGGACTCCCGCGCCGGGAAGTAGCCCGGGGCGCGCCGCCCCGACTCAATAATCCACCGAAACCGAGTTCTCGCCGAGCAGCGCCTCGATCTTCCGGGAAGGGTCCTCGGATCTTCGGACAGGCTCCATGAGCTGACGGCTCAAGCGGTTAACTGAGAGGTTTATGATGGCCCCGAAGTTGCGAGCCTCAGTCAATGACCCTGCGGCAAGCCGCGGGGCATACTGCAAGACTTTCGGTTAACACGGCCAGGTCGCGCTGTTTGCTGCGGCACAATTGAAACTCTTCAAGACGATGCCCCCGGCCCTATCCGGAATGAACGTGAGATCTCGGTCTCAAAAGAACTGCGTTTTCCCATAAGGGCCCAGGCCTGGAGAACAAACAAGTGGAGCCCGCTTTTTTTTGGTTATTCTTTGGCGCCGAGACTCTTCAGCAATTCATAGGCTTCTTTGCTCCGCGCTGTGTCTCTGGCTATTGTCAGAGCAGTCCCCCCGGACTTCGCCTTTAGGTTAAGATCTGCGCCTCTCTCGGCCAGCAGCTTGATCAGGGCGACTCGATTTTCCCAGGCCGCATGCATAAGGGCTGTCCAGCCTCTCCCGTCTTGCGCGTTGATCTGTGCCCCATGGCCTAATAGAACCCGGGTTCCTTCCAGGTCCCCCGACCCAGAAGCGATCATCAGTGGAGTCAGGCCTTTTCGATCTCTGGCATTCACTTCCGCCCCGTTTTCCAAGAGAAGGTCCAAGATGGACGATACGATTGGTTGCTCTTGCATTCCCGGATCGGTCGAAGCAAGAAAAGCTCGAGCTCCAACGTGAAGTGGCGTCTCTCCATACTCGTTCTTGTCGTTCACGCGTGCGCCATTATCAATAAGGAGTCTGGCAGCTTTCCGATATCCTCCGGAGGCAGCCGCCATCAGTGGGCTATAGCCAAAATGATTGTTCAGCGATACATCTCCCCCGTGCTTGATCAGGTATTCGAGAACATGTAATCTCTCACGGCTATCACCAACGGCAACGAAGATGGCGGTATTTCCATCCTCGTCCTTGGTGTTGACGTCGAGCCCCTTTTCAGCAAGGTACCTCACCTCCGCATAAAAGCCACTCGCGGCGGCGACCATTAGCAAAGACTTGCCCGATCGATCTCTCCACTTTAGGTCGGCACCTTTCCCGATCAAGTAGTCCGCCACATCAAGGTGTCCCCAGTGGATCGAGGCGGATAGCGCCGTTTCTCGATCGTCGGCCCTGCCGTAATTTATCTCCGCTCCCGAATTGACAAAGATAGTCACGAGGGAAACACATCCCTTAGACGCGGCCACGATCAGCGGCGTGTCGTCCCCCTCAAAGGCTGTCTGACCGATCTTTGCCCCCTCCTTCATTAGGAGTTCAGCCATGGCAACGTGACAATTGCGCGAAGCCCAGATGAGGGGTGTATAGCCGCCCTCTCCCTCCGATTCACACATTTCACTTGCCGCGTTGACGTCCGCCCCTTTCTCGATAAGAAACTGAGCGATTTCAAGCCGATTGTATTTCGCTGCGGTTATAAGCGGCGTATACCGAAAGTTGCCGCGACAATTGACATTCACCCCGTTGGCTAAAATCGAAGAGACTTGCTGGATATTTCCTTTCTCGATGGCTCCGAAGAGCTCCGCACACGGCTCCTGCGCTTGTCCGTGGCGGGGAAATAAGCAAAGGCAGACGAGCACTAATACAAATCCGACAAATTCCTTCATCGTCATGCCTCCCCTATATTTTTGACACAGGCTCTGCCGGCGGAGAATCCGGAATATACCATCTAAACCACTCGAATTCATTTTTCGTATTGTACAAGAATCTCCACAGCTCCATTTTTACATACTTCCCCTTTGTAGACGACGTAGTCCATATCCATTCTTTGCCATCTGTATCCACTCCTGCATATATACACATGTGACCGTTGTAGTATCCAATATCGCCAACCTGAGGAATATTACCAGGTGCAACTTGAAGCTTATCGTGATTTTCGCCACCCTCCCTCAAACTCTTAGTGAATTCTTCGTTTGCCGGCTTAAATTCATACTCGTAGCCTGCCTCTTTATAAATGCCCCATGTAGTTCCGCAGCAGTCTCCTGAAATGCCTCTTGCTGAAGATCGGCCTTTTGATCCGTCGTAAAGAGTATTTGCACTTGCCCAAAGCGCAGCTATTCTAACGATCTGCTGTGCATCCTGGACACTGATAAACTTCAGCCCGTCGATGTCCATGAAACCAAGAGGATTATTCCCACTATAGGCGTAGTGATTCATCTCACGCACATCACCGGCGACTATTTCCCCGAAGATATCGGGATCCGTTGAAATAAACCTATACTGGCTCCTGTCATAATATCTTGCCCCAAAGTAATCAAGTTGGGACTCTCCGTCGTGCTCCTTGCCGGAGAACTTGGGCACGGGGTCAAACGTACTGACCCACGTCTTCTGAATTCCCCCATAGGGATCATGAGCCGCGGCATAGACCACCGCCCCCGTGCCGTCTGTCACAATCCTCGTAGAGTTGATTTGGTCCGAGGTGTAATAGTAGTACTGGGACGAGGCCGGATCGTACTCCGCGATGAGCTGGTTGCCCATGTAGATATAGTCCCTTACGCAAACCCCAGAGGTATTGTACTCGGCGAGGAGCTTCCCATCAAAGGAATAGATGTAGTAGCTGCCGCCGGCGGGCGAGACCGAGAACGACTTGACTGTGTTCTTGGTCCCTGATGTGGTCCCATTGGAATTCCTCCTGTTCTGCCTGATTTGGCCTGAGCTCGCATCCCTTCCCGAGGAAGCGCGGCCAGTCCCGGAACCGGAGGAAACGGGGTTTTCTTTTCCGAATTTGCGTCCCTCCCTCGATGTCCCGTAATCGCGATCCGCGAGGGCGTTTCTCTGGGAGTTGGCGCTATTCGCGATTGTGAAATTGTCCTCGTTAACTGCGAAAGGAACCCTGGGCGGGAACGATATCCGCTTGACGGCGTAGGCCGTGCCAGGGTCTCCGCCTTCGAACTTGAACGACCGGGACCTCGAGGCATACTCGGTCTCGTCCACGTAGGCCGAGTCGCCCTCGACGGCCCGAGCCGACCTAGCACGTTGCCGGACATCTCCGTCAGCATCCTGCGCGACGCGTCCGGGAGTGGCCTGTGTTCACTCGCCACTGCATCCTGCTTGCTAAGGCAGCCGCCGCTGGCGGGAAATTCGAGGCTCTTATACTTGCTAAAGTCATCCTTGATGAGGGTCTGGAAAGCGTCTTCTTCGTCGCCCTGCGAGATCACGCTCTTGTCCTGGAACTTGATCACTAAGTCATCCAGCCAGAGCTTGAGCGGCGCGTCCGCTCCCACTTACGCGGATCCATCCGAGATCCTGCTGACTCCGGGAGCGGTGTTAAGGTAGCTCTGAATCTTCCCCAGAACAGCCAAGACGAACAACGCTGCGCCAACTCACGCCTTGATTTTTATTCCGAAGTACTCACCTA
>Ga0335070_10003430_pt1 | contig 18516 bp, 21 predicted proteins | sample Lox_Sample_13_FD_206722 | JGI IMG/M metagenome (GOLD analysis project Ga0335070, IMG submission 206722) | Soil microbial communities from Loxahatchee National Wildlife Refuge, Florida, United States - Lox_Sample_1.3 | ecosystem: Environmental > Terrestrial > Soil > Wetlands | place: USA...
ATGGGCGCAGCCCACCACGAGCCGCGCGGAAGTGCGAATCGCCAAGATCGCTCTGAGTGGGCAGGCCTCTCGCGCGCGCAGCCGGGACCGCGCTCCCGGCGGAGCGCCCACCACCAAGCGCCAGGAGCGCCGAGGAAGGGGGCCCACGGGGGAAACCCGTTTCCCCCGTGCCTCACATGCCGGGAACGTGGAACGGCTCGGGGCCGTCCTTGCGCCATGCGAACGCGGTCTCCGCGACGCGGGGCTTGCCGGCGAGGCACTCGCGCCACTCGGTCGCGGCCTTCCAGACCTCCGAGTCGCCGACGAGACGCTCGACGGCGGCGCGCGCCTCCGGGCCCTCGAACACGAACACCGCCTCGTGCTCGGTGAGGTAGACGCAGTGGCCCTCGAGCGGCGTGTCCTCGAGCCGGAACGGCGGGCCGTGCTCGACGAGCATGCGCGCCGACTCGTACGAGCCGGGCTTGATCGGGACGACGACGGCGACGCGGCTCATGCGGTCCCCGCCGCCGTGCTGAGACGCTCGAACAGCTCCGTCAGCAGCCCGACGCCGGCGAAGCTCCCGATCCGCAGCGCGCCGCCCGCGCGAAGGTCGAGCACGAGCGACGGCCGGCCTCCGATCCGCTCCGGGTTGCCGCGACCGACGTGCACCGCCTCGATCTCCTCGTACGGGACGCGGTGGACGTGCGGAGCGCGACGGGTCCCGCCGGAGCCCTCGAAGCGGAGCCCCTTCGGCTCCAGCTCGAGCTTCCCGGCCTCCACCGGCTCGCTCGGCTCGCTCCAGAGGACGGCGTAGCTCTCCATGTGTTGATGCTCGTCACAGCGCCGCCCTCGAGCATCGGTGCCCCTTCTGAACCGCCTCGGGGAAAACTACGCGCGGCCGGTCACGGGGGAAACGGGTGGCCTCGCAGTTCCGCGCGGCTCGTGGTGGCCCGACGGCCATCCCGAGCCGCGATGGTCGCCTCCGGCTAACGCGCTTCGCAGCGGTAGCCACACCGAAACGCCACTCGTGCCGAAGGAGGGAGCCAACGAGGGAACCACGGGTTCCCTCGTTATTCCCCTTCGCCCTCCTCCAGCAAACCCTGCTGGAGGGCGTAGCGGACGAGCTCGGCGCGGGTCGAGAGCCGGAGCTTCTGCATGATGTGCGCCCGGTGCGTCTCGGCCGTGCGGACGGAGATGTAGAGCATCTTCGCGATCTCCTGGTTCGTGTGGCCGAGGGCGAGCAGCCGCAGCACCTCGCGCTCGCGCTCCGACAGCGGGTCGGCCGCCGCCCGCGCCTCCGCCTCCGCCTCGGCCGCCGCGAGCCGCGCGCCGAGGGTCGGATGGACGTAGCGCCGGCCGGCGGCGACCTCGCGCACCGCCGCGACCAGCTCGGCGTCGGCCGCCTCCTTCAGCAGGTAGCCGCTCGCTCCCGAGGCGAACGCCTCGCGCACGTAGCTCGGGTCGTCCTGCATCGAGAGGACGAGGATCTGCGTCTTCGGGGCAGCGTGCTTGATCTCGGGCGCGGCCTCGAGCCCGCTCCGTCCGGGCATGACGACGTCGAGGAGCACGACGTCGGGCTTGTGCAGGCGCGCCTTGCGGATCGCATCCTCGGCGCTGCCCGCCTCGTCCTCGACGGTGACGTCCTCCTCGGCGTCGAGCAGCAGCCGCAGCCCCGAGCGCACGAGCGCGTGGTCGTCCACGATCAGAACCCGGATCACGTCAGCGGCACCTCCGCCACGAATGTCGTTCCTGCTCCCGGTCGCGACTCTATCGCCAGCCGCCCCCCCAACAGCGCGACACGCTCCCGCATGCCCGCGAGGCCGATGCCGCCCTCGCGCGTGCGGCCCGGCTCGAACCCGACTCCGTCGTCCTCGACCACCACCGACACCGAATCATCCTTGCGGGTCAGGACGACGCTGACGCTCGTCGCGCGCGCGTGCTTGACGACGTTCGTCAGCGACTCCTGGACGATGCGATAGAGCGCGGTCTCCACCTCCGGTGGCAGGCGCCCGGCCGTCGGCGGCAGCACTTGCTGGAAGTGCACGGCGATCCCCGTCTGCTCGCCGAAGCTCTGTGTCAGCCGCTCGAGCGCGGCGACGAGGCCGAAGTCGTCGAGCACCTTCGGGCGGAGCTCGACGGCGAGCTGGCGGACGTCCTGGAGCGTCGAGCGGACGAGCTCGCGCACGTCGGCGACCGCCGCCCGCAGCTCGCGCTCGTCGTGCGCCTCCTCGATCGGGCCGAGCGAGAGGAGGATCGAGGTGAGCGCCTGGCCCGTCTCGTCGTGCAGCTCGCGCGCGATCCGGCGGCGCTCGAGCTCCTGTGCGGTGACGACGCGCTGCAGCGCTTCGCGCGCAACCCGCTGCGACAGCTCGACCGCGACCGCGGCGCGGCCGGCGAAGATCTCCGCGATCCGCACGTCGTCGTCGGTGAACCGCGGGTCCGGCCCTCGCTTGTCGTGCGCCGCGATCACGCCCATCGCGGCGCCGTGGACGACGAGCGGGACGTAGAGCGACGTGCGGGCGCCGAGCCGGCGCGCCGACTCGTGGTCGACCTCCGGGTCGTCGAGCACCGAGTCGACGCGCTCGCTCCGCCGCCGCTCGAGGACCCGCATCGTCTTCGAGCGGCGCGCGAGCTGCATGCCGACGTACGTCTCCCCGTCCTCCCCCGCCGCCGCCTCGATCCGCGCGGCGGCGCCGTGCGGCAGCGCGATCGTCACCGTGCGCGCGCCGAGGAGGTCCCGCAGCCGGGTCGCGGTCAGCTGGAGCAGCCGCGTCAGGTCGAACTCGGTGACGAGGACGTTCATCACCTCGTTCAGCGACTCGAGCTGCGCCGACCAGCGCGTCGCGGACTCGTAGAGGCGGGCGTTCTCGATCGCCACCGCCGCCTGCGAGGCGAGCATGACGACGGCCTCCTCGTCGTCCTCGGTGAAGTCCTCGCCGCCTTCCTTCTCCGTCAGGTAGAGGTTGCCGTACGCGACGCCGCGCAGCGCGATCGGCACGCCGAGGAACGTCGACATGACCGGGTGGCCGGGAGGGAAGCCGACCGCGCGGGGATCCTTGGCGAGGTCGTGGAGCCGGAGCGGGGCCGCCTCGCGGATGAGCACGCCGAGGATGCCGCGGCCGGCGGGCGGGTCGCCGATCGCCTCGCGCGTCTCCTCGTCGACGCCGACGGTGAGGAACTTCTCCAGGCGCTGCCCGCTCGGGTCGAGGACGCCGAGGGCCGCGTAGCGGGCGCCGGTCAGCGTCGCCGAGGTCTCGACGAGCTTCTGGAGGACGGCGTCGAGCGAGAGCTCCGAGCTGAGGGCGATCCCGGCCTCGACGAGGGCTCTCGTGCGGTCCCGATCCCGTGTGGACGCCACGGCCGAACAGTATCCGGGGAATCCCGCACCGCCGTGTGGCGTACGCCGGATGGGCCGCAGCGCGCCCCGTTCCTACGGTTCGACCATGAGCCGGAGGCGCCTCGCTCTCGTCGCCGTGGCCGCGGGCGCGCTCGCCGGCGGGGCGCTCGCCGCGGCGCTCGCGCTCAGCACCGGCGGATCGTCGAAGCCTGCGTCCGCCCCCGTCGGCGCCGCGCGAGTCGCCGCGATGCTCGAGGGGATTCCCCAGCAAGGCACGGAGCTCGGGTCTCGGCGAGCCCCGGTGACGCTCGTCGAGTTCGCCGATCCGCAGTGCCCGTATTGCGGCGACTGGGCGCGGGTGGCGCTGCCGGTGATCGTCCGCGACTACGTGCGGCCCGGGAAGGTGCGCATCGTCTTCAGCGGGATGCACTTCGTCGGGCCGGAGTCCGAGACGGCGCTGCGCGCGGCGCTGGCGGCGGCCGCACAGAACCGCTTCTGGAACGTCCTCGAGCTGCTCTACGAGAATCAGGGCACGGAGAACAGCGGTTGGGTCAGCGACACGCTGCTCCGCTCGATCGGCGACGCTGTGCCCGGGCTCGGCGCAAAGACGGTGATCGACGGTCAGCGGTCCGCCGCCGTCGAGCGGCTGCTCGCGGCGTCCGACGCACTCGCGCAGCAGGCCGGCGTCCAGTCGACCCCGACCTTCGCGCTCGGCCGGACCGGTTCGAAGCTCGCGTTCGTCAACGTCCCGTCGCTCGACGCGAGCGGGATCGAGCCGGCAATCGACGCGGCCCTGAAGCAGTGAGCGAGCGCCGCCTGCAGGAGACGATCGCCGTCCTCGCGATCCTCGGCGCCGGCATCGCCGGGTACCTGACGGTCGCGCACGTCACGCACACGCCGGTCGCGTGCGTGCGCAGCGGCGGCTGCGAGACCGTGCAGCACTCGGCGTACTCGGAGCTGTGGGGGATCCCCGTCGCCGCGATCGGGCTCGCGGGCTACCTGCTCATCGCCGTCAGCTCGCGGCGTCGCACCGACCCGGCGCGCGTCGCCGGAGCCGCCGCCGCGCTCGCCGGGCTCGTGTTCGCGGCGTACCTCGTCTACGTCCAGGTCGGCGTGATCCACGCCGTCTGCCAGTGGTGCATGGCGAGCGACGTCGTGGTCGCGCTCCTCGTCGTCGCGACCTTCCTCAGGATCAGCCGGTCGGCAGCTCCACGCTGACGCGCTCGACGTGGGCGCGGACGAGGAACGTCATCGCGGTGGCGAGCATCGCGATCTGCTCCGCCATCATCGCGAGCGCGGCCTTGCTCTGATCCTGCCCGGCGCTCCAGCCGAACGGCCGGTCGCGCACGTGGACGTAGTACGGATAGAGCGGCGGCGTCGCGATCAGCACCTCGGCGAGCAGCCCGCTCGCGACGAGCATCGAGAACGCGAACATCGCGCGCTGCCCGACCGAGAGCCGCGCGCGGCGGTGCGGGTCGATGATCTGCGTCCACGCGAGGAAGCCCGCGAGCGCGAAGCAGACGTGCTCGAACGTGTGGAGTGCGGGGTGCGCGATCGCCGCGTCGTACGACGCCGGAACGTGCCAGGCACCGAGCATCACCAGCCAGAACACGAGCGAGACGGTCGGCCGCAGGAGGAACGACGCGAGCGTCCGCAGCGGGCTGCGCGCGACGACGCGCAGCACCGGCGGCGGGAGGAAGAAGACGCCGAGCGGGCCGCGCGTCCCGAGCACGATCAGCGCGGGGCCGAGGTCGCCGAGCATCAGGTGCTGGATCATGTGCACCGTCAGCAGCTGGTCCTCGCCGATCGCGTCCACCGGCGAGACGACCGCGAGCAGCGAGACGGCGACGCCGAGGACGAACAGGAGCGCGCGCCCGACGTCGGCGTGCGTCGCCCCCGCCCGGCGCCGCAGCCGGACGAACGCCTGGCCGTACAGCGCGAGCGCGATCCCGGCGAGGACGATCGGCGCCGGATCGAGCGTCCAGACGTTCTCCATGCCGCCGATGATGCCCGTTCGGGCTCCGGCTGTCAGCCGCTCGTCGACTGGACGACGAACGCAGCGACGTCCTTGATCTGCTTCGGCGTCAGCTGGCTCTTGAACGACGGCATCGCGCCCTTGCCGTTGGTGACCCTGTCGATGACGAGCGAGAGCGGCGGCTTCTTCTGGTCGAGGTTCGGGCCGACGGTGCCGGTCGCCCCGGCCGCCTTCAGCGTGTGGCAGCCGGAGCAGCCCGCGGACTCGAAGACGGTCTTGCCGGCGACCGGGTCGCCGCCGCCGAGATTCGCCGGCGTCGTCGTCGTCGCGGACGGCGTCGTCGCGGTGGGCGTCGTCGTCGGGGGCGTCGGCTTCGCGGCCGTCGTCGTCGCCGGCGATTTCGTGACGTTGTCGACGACGACCCAGATCGCAGCGCCGGCGGCGAACGCGAGCGCGCCGAGCAGGACGACGAGGCCGGCCTTCGCGGCCTGCACGCGCCAGCCGCCGCGCTCGTCCGCCGTCTTCGCCACCTTGCCGCGGATCGTCTGCACGATGTTCCAGAAGAAGAGGATCTGCGTCGCGCCGAGCGCGATGGCGATGCCCGCGCCGACCTGCGAATCCGTGACGAACCGGCCCGGCAGCACGGCGAAGCGCCGCGGCGCTCCGTCGAGCCCCTCGATCAGCCACACGACGGTGTTGGCGGTGCCGAACAGGAACGTCAGCCAGATCTGCCATTTCGCCATCGCCTCGCTGTACAGGCGGTGACCGGTCCACTCCGGCAGCCACGCGTACACGGCCGCCATCGCGACGAAGCCGATGTTCAGCAGGGCCATCTGGTGGAAGTGGCCGACGATCCAGAGCGAGTTGTGGACGATCTGGTCGAACGCGATCGTCGCATTGACGACGCCGGAGAGCCCGGACGACAGCCAGCTGACGAGGCCGAGGAAGAGCGCCGTGCCGGCCGCGTTCCACTGGTAGTCGGACTTGTAGATCGTGAAGAACAGGCTGTAGAGCGAGAGCGCGGAGACGATCGTCAGCGCGAACGTCAGCGGCTGCATCGCCGTGTCGATCGCCGCCTGCGGCGAGTTCACCGGATAGTCGAGGTAGACGTGGTGCGCCCAGACGACGACGTTCGCGATGATCGCGATCGTCCAGCCGACGGTGATGACGTTGCCGGCGACGAGCTTGCGCCCGGCGAGGCGCGGGACGAGCACGTAGTAGACGGCGACCGCGGGGAACAGCAGCAGGTACACGACCGGGTGGCCGAACCACCAGAGCACGTTCTTCGCGAGCAGCGGATCGACGTGCGCGCTCGGAACGAACGTCTGGACGATCATCTCGACGAGCAGCACCGCGAGCGGCAGCGTCGCGATGATCATGTCGACGCCGATCACGGTCAGCGGGATCACCGGGTACGGCACCGCCTTCGGGTTCGTCGCGAACCGCTTCGGCCAGAGGTAGCCGAACCCGAGCGCGACGCCGAACTTGTTGGGCCACTTCTTCGACACCGCGTGCAGCGCCGGGCTGATCGCCGTGTGCAGGATCGAGAGACACCACGTCACGATCGACAGCCCGACGAGCAGCACCGACGTGAGGAAGATCGCGGTCGCCCACTTCCCCCACTCGCCTGCCGAGTGGAAGGGCAGCGGATAGAGGAACACCCACGAGCCGGCGAAGTGCAGGGCGAGCGTCGAGACGACGATGCCGCCGACGCCGGCGACCATCAGCCAGTACGTCGCCTCCGCCATCACGCGGCCGAGCTTCCGCACCGGGAAGCCGACCTGCGCGAACACCCAGTAGGCGAGCCCCATCACCGAGAAGCCGGCCCAGCCGACGAACGCGCCGAGGCCGTGCGCCGTCATCAGCGCGTAGAACCAGTTCGGGTCGAGGCGGCCGAGGTTCGCCTGGCTGTCGCGCAGCAGCACGCCGAGCACGCCCGAGACGGCGAGGATCGCCTGCGCGGTGATGACGTACTGGAGCGTCAGCCGCTTCGCGAGGCGGAGCTCGGCCGGGTCGGTGAGCGGCTCGTCGATCGGCGAGACGGGCGTCGTCGGCGCGTCGGCGCTCATCGGACCGTGAACTCGCCCTTCATCTGGTCGTGCCCGACGCCGCAGTACTCGAAGCAGATGATGTGGTACGTGCCGGGCTGCTTGAACGTGTAGACGTAGTTCTGCGTGTGGTCGGGCATCACCTGGACCTGGAACAGCAGCACGTTCTTCGAGTTGAACACCGCGAAGCCGTGGTTGACGTCGGCCGAGGTGAGCGAGAACTTCACCGGCTCGCCCTTGTGCAGCACCCGCCCGGGGACGATGAACGCGAACTGCTCCGCCTTGACCGGGAACGCCTGGCCGCTGCCCTGGCTCTTCCCGTACGGCGTGAACCAGATCGTCGCGAACAGCAGCGCGACGAGCATGACGACGACGATCCCGAACCACGTCTTCTCGCGCTCGGCGAGCTTGTGGAGGTTCGTGTGCCGGTTGCGCCCCCGGGTCGAGCTCCAGACGACGAGCGCGATCACGAGGACCGCGACACCGCCGAGGATCCCGTACGAGACGGCGATGATTTCTCCGATGCGCCCCACCGCGGGGGTTTCTAACAGGTGGGGCGGCTAATGCAAGTCGGTAGGAACTACGGACCGAGATGTGCCCGCAGCTCGGCCGGGCGGAGCACCCTCGCGCCGAGCTCGTCGCCGGCCGGGATCAGCTCCCGGACGATCCGCAGCACCACCTCGGCGTCGTCGCTGAGCGGGCTGAGGATCCGGTTCCCCTTCAGCAGCGCCTTGCCGCGCGGGGCAGGATGGACGGCGAGGTCGCGCTCCGAATAGCCCTTCTCCCGGAGCAGCGCATTGGCCGCGCCGATCGCGCCGGCGCTCACCGGAAGAGGTCCTGGTCCTCGGGGATGACGAGCTCGAGGGCGCTGCCCTCGCCGCGCACGTCGAGACCGCGGATGACGGCGACGGGGACGCGGTCGAGCTTGCCCATGACGAGCTGCGCGGCGCCGGCGATCTCGTCGGCGATCGCGATCACGGTCGCGTGCAGCTCGTAGCCGGTCGGGTCTCGACTCCCGTTCAGCTCGCGCACGACGTCGACGCCGGCCGCGCCGAGCGCGACGTCCGTCGTCCCGCGCCGCCACGGGCGGCCGAACGAGTCGGCGACGATGACGCCGACGTCGCGGCCGGTGCGGGCGCGCAGCGCCTCCCGCAGCCGCGCGGCGGACGCGTCCGGGTCGAGCGGGAGCAGCACGAGCGTCCCCGGCTCCGGCGTGTTCGACGCGTCGACCCCGGCCGAGGCGCAGACGAAGCCGTGCCGCGTCTCGCAGATGACGAGCGGCGGCCGCACGCGGACGACGCGCCGCGCCTCGCGGAGGATCCACTCGATGCGCCTCGGGTCGCCGTCGTCGCCGGCGATCTCGCGCGCCCGATCGGAGGGCTCGAGCGCGTCGAGGCGGACGACGCGTCCCTCGATCTTCGAGATCGCCTTCTGCGCGACGACGACGACGTCGCCGTCCTCGAGCTCGGTCCGCTCGGCGACGAGCGCGGCGAGGTCGTCGCCCTCGCGCAGCTCGGGAAGGCCGGTGATGGGAAGCGCGGTGAAGCCGCTCACGGCAGGCCGACGACGCGGACCCCTGCGTGACCCTTGTAGCGGCGGTTGAGGTTGACGATCACCGCCGTCATCCCCTCGAGCGCGCGGGCGCTCGCGAGCGGGCCCGCGTCGAGCGCGCGCCCGGTGACGAGCTTCGCGGCGAGCTCGAGCGCGAGCTGCTTCGCCGCGGGATCGTCTCCGCAGACGAGCGCGTCGCCCTCGGAGCGGCCGCCGGCGAGCGATGCGGCGGCGAGCGAGTGCAGCCCGGCGGAGACCGGCGCGCGCACGAGGGCGGCGACGCGCTCCGCGATCGAGCGCTCGTCGTCCCGCGGATAGACGCCCTCCTTCGTGAAGCGCAGCTCGCTCGCGACGCTGAGGACCGGCGTCTCGCCGATCGCGCCCGCCAGGCTCTCGGCCGTCGGAATCGCGGCGTCCGCCTTCGTCGCGAGCACCACGAGATCGACCCCGCGGACGGCGTCCTCGTTCGCGGCGCCCGCCGCACCCACCTCGGCCGCCTTCGCGCGGGCGCGCTCCGCGTCGCGCGAGCCGACGACGACGTCCTCTCCGGCCTCGACGAGCTGCCGCGCGAGCGCGAGCCCGAAGTCCCCCGTCCCGCCCACGACCGCGACCCTCACGTCCCTGGCCGCCTTTCGCTCCCGCCCGGCGGAGCCGGGCTCCGCGAAAGGCTGACGGCGCCCAGGAACGTGAGCGAGCTCACGCCGGCACGCCTCCGAGCGCGGCCTCGGCGAGCCGGCGGCGCGCGTCGGCGTCCACCATCAACGTGTGCGTGACGATCGGCCGGACGCCGTCGAGCCCGGCGAGATCGCCGGCGTCGGCCTCGTCCACGACGATCGCGTCGATCAATCCCTTGTAGCAACGTGCCACGTGACGGGGGGAGGTTCCACCGGCGAGGCGCGCCAGCATCCGGTCGGCCGGCCCTTTCACCGCGCGGCCGCCGATCAGCGGGCTGACGGCGACGCACGGGACGCGGCGGCGCCGGAGCGCCTCGCGGACCGCGGCGACCGCGAGGATCGGCGCGACCGAGACGTACGGGTTGCTCGGCGCGAGCAGCAGCGCGTCCGCCGCGTCGATCGCCTCCAGCACGCCCGGGGCAGGAGCCGCCGCGGCGACGCCTTCGAAGCGGACGCCGTCGACCTCGTCGCGGTGCCCGCGCGCGACGAACCACTCCTGGAACGGGAACGAGCCGGCCGGCGTGTCGATCCACGTGCGCAGCCGGTCGTCGGTCGCCGGCAGGAGCCGGGCCTCGACGCCGAGCGCGACCCCGATCCGCGCGGTCACCGCCGAGAGCGGCTCGCCGGAGCGGAGCGCGGCCGTCCGCACGAGGTGGAGCCCGAGGTCGCGGTCGCCGAGCGCGAACCATGCCTCGCCGCCGAGCGCGCGCACGACGTCGAGCGCCTGCCAGCTCTCGCCGGCGCGGCCCCAGCCTCGCTCGTCGTCGTTCAGCCCGGCGAGCGCGTAGAGCACGGAGTCGAGATCGGGTGAGACGTGGAGCCCGAGCACCTCGACGTCGTCGCCGACGTTGCCGACGACCGTGACGCCCGCCGGGTCGACGGCGCCGACCAGCCCCCGGACGAAGCGCGCGCCGCCGACGCCGCCGGAGAGGACGACGACGTTCACGCCGGGATCTCCTCGAGCTCCCGCGCCAGCCAGGCGCGCGTGCGCGGTCCGCACCGCGGGGCGAGCCGGCGGAGATCGTCGAGCGTGTCGACGTCGTCGACGAGGTTCGGCAGGTCGACGGACGCCACGTCGAGACCGAGCGCCGCGGCACGCGCCCGGAACCGCGCGGCGCTGCCGGCGCCGTAGAGCGGAGCGAACGCCGCCGGGCCGGGAAGCGCCAGCGCGTTCGTCGTCCCGTCCGCCGCCTCGACGAGCGCGGCGCCCGCGCCGGCGGCGGCGGCGAGGGCGACGAGATCGTCCGGGACGATGCAGGGCAGGTCGGCGTTGACGACGAGCGCCGCGCCGTCCACGGACGCGAGCGCCGCCGCGACCGCCGCGCCCTGGCCTCCGCCGGGGTCCGGGCATGTCTCCGCGCCGAGCTCCGTCGCGAGCTCCGCGCCGGCGGCGTCCGACGTCACGACGATCGTCGCGCCGACGCCGACGCACGCGTCGAGCACGTCGCCGAGCATCGCGAGCCCCACCTCGCGCCGCGCCCGGTCGGATGCAACCAGCCGTGTCTTGCCCGATGCGCCTGCAAAAGGAACGACGACCGTCGGCATGGAGAGAGACTAGTAACCGATCCCCGGCCGCCCCGCCGCGAGCCACTCGCGGACCTCGAACCAGTGGCTCTCCCGAAGCGCGGCGGCAACCCGGTCGTCCGTGTGCTCGGCATAGAAGACATTGTGGTCGAGGTCGCAGCAGATGGCCACGTCCGAGAGCGGGACGTCCGGGACCAGCATCAGCGCGTCTGCCGGGAGCTTCGCCTCGGCGACCGTGTAGTGCTTGAACTGGAGCTCCGGGGCGATCTCCATCAGCTCCGGCCAGTCGGGGCAGGTCCGCGAGCTCATTCCCGCTCCGGCGCCGGCCGAGCCGGCGCCTCCGCTCCTTGGTCGCCTCCGTCGAGCCTACGGCTCATGCCGTCGTCTCCAGCTCGGCCGGGACGTCCTCGCGCGACCAGTGACCCTCGAGGCGGACGAGCCCCCGCTCCTCGCCGGCCGGGTAGACGACGAAGACGAGCGCGTCGTCGAGCGAGTGGTAGGTCTCGCCGCGCTCGTCGGCGAGGTCGACGCGGAGGTGCAGCCGCCCGTCGGAGAACGGCGGCCGGTCGGCGTCGAACCGGAGCGCCAGCCTGCGCGTGTCGTCGTCCCAGCCGACGTCGGCGGTGGACGTCTCGCCCGAGGCGACGAGGATGCCCGCGTCGTCGCGCAGCTCCCACACGAGCCGCGGCGCCGGCAGCGCCGAGTCGGCGGACACGTCGACGGAGATCGCGAACGGCTCGCCGGCGAGCAGCCCCTGCGTCCGCTCGCCGCCGTCGGGCCCGAGCAGCCGCGCCGCCTCGACCCGCGCGACGTCGCCGCCCCACTCCTTCAACCCGGCGGCGCGCTCCTCCGGGTTCCGCTCGCCCGCGAGCAGGCGCCGGTATTCGACGATCGCCTGGTGCGTCGGGCCGTCGAACGCGACCGCGCCGTCCTTCAGCAGCACCGAGCGGTCGCAGAGCCGCTCGACCGCGGACGCGTCGTGCGAGACGAAGACGATCGTGCCGCCGCGCTGCTTGAACTCGAAGATCTTCCCGAAGCACTTGCGCTGGAACGCCTCGTCGCCGACCGCGAACACCTCGTCGAGGAGGAGCACGTCGGCCTCGATGTGCGACGCGACCGCGAAGCCGAGCCGCATGTACATCCCCGACGAGTACGTGCGCACCGGCAGGTCGATGAAGTCCTCGAGCCCGGCGAAGGCGACGATCTCGTCGAGCTTCTCGCGGATCGTCGCGCGCCGGAGCCCGTGGATCGAGCCGTTGAGGTAGACGTTCTCGCGTCCCGTCATGTCCGGATGGAAGCCGGCGCCGAGCTCGAGCAGGGAGCCGACGCGGCCGCCGACCGCCACCGTCCCGGCGCTCGGCTTGATGATCCCGGAGAGGAGCCGCAGCAGCGTCGTCTTGCCGGAGCCGTTGCGGCCGACGAGCCCGACCGCGCTTCCCGGCTCGACCGAGAAGGAGACGTCGCGCAGCGCCCACACGTCGGCGCCCTGGACGCGACCGCGCTGGAAGAGCACGTCCTTCACCGTGCGCTGCTCGCGCGGGTACACGCGGAAGCGGCGCGCGGCGTGCTCGACGGTGATCTCGCCGCGTCTCACGCCCGAGACGGTACCGCGAGCGCGCGCCGGACGATCCCGGCGAGCGTCCGCACGAATGCCGGATCGGCGTTCGGCATCTCGATCCGCTCGAGGCGCATGCCCAGCTCGGCGGCCCGCTCCTGCGCCTCGACGTCGATGTCCCAGCGGATCTCGAGATGGTCGGAGACGAACCCGACCGGGCAGACGAGCACGTCGGTGATTCCCGCCTCGCGCAGCGCGGCGAGGTGGTCGAGGAGGTCCGGGCCGAGCCACGGCTCGCCGGTCGGCGACTCGCTCTGGAAGGAGAAGCTCCAGTCGCGGAGTCCTGCGGCCTCCGCGACCAGGTGGGCTGTCTCCAGCAGTTGCTCCTTGTACGGGTCGCCTTCGGCGACGATCCGCGCGGGCAGGGAGTGAGCGGTGAAGACGACATGCGCGTCGGTGCCGCGGACGCGGTCGGCGAGCAGGTCGACGAAGCCCGGCTCGTCGTGCCAGCTGTCGACGAAGGCGAGCTCGGCGCGGCCGTCGATCGCCCGCTCGAGCTGCTCGCGGTAGCCCTTGATCGACAGCGCCGACCAGTGCGGGGCGAGCACGAGCCCGGCGACGATCTCGGCGCCGCCGGCGAGCGCCGCCTCGGCGGCGTCGGCGATCCGCGGCGTCCAGTGCTTCATCCCGGTGAAGACGGGCAGCCCGAGCTCCCGCTCGAGCGCGGCGCGCGTCTCCTCGGTGATCGCGTTGAGCGGCGACGAGTCCTCGATCCCGAGCCGGCGGTAGCGCTCGACGAGGTCGTCGAGCTGCTCGGGCGCGATCGGCCGGCCGCCGCGGATGTCGGCGTAGTACGCGGGCACGTCGGCGAGCCGCTCCGGCGAGCCGTAGGCCATGAGGACGACCGCGGCCTTCACGAGGGGCACGGTAGCTCACGCGCCGTCCGCCGCAGGGACCGGAACCGTCAGGTCTTCGGCGGCGCCGCGGGCGGCGGCTGCGCGGAGGGCGGCGCGGCCGCCGGGAGCGCCGTCGTCAGCGTGTCCTGCGCCCAGCGCTCGCTGAAGCCGGCGAGGAAGCCGACGACGAAGACCGCGAGCTTGTGGTTCGCCTCCGCGTCCTGCGAGCCGACCGGGAGGTGGAGGATCCCGCTCGTGAACGCGAACGTGAGCGCGAGCGCGAACGCGCCGCCGATCAGCGGGCGCAGCCCGCCGAGGAAGAACGCGTACGGCCGGCCGACGTCGTAGTCGAGCTCGAACGCGCCGGCGTTGATCCGCTGGACGACGCTGACGACGGCGCCGATCGCGCCGGCGATGAGCGCGGCGACGCCGTTCATCCAGCCGAACGCGAGCGCGATGCCGGCGATCGCGGAGATCAGCGCGGCGACCGTCGCCATCCCGGCGAAGTAGACGATCTGCGCCTGCCCGTTCGCGGCCTGCCTGTAGTACGCCTCGGTGTCGTCGAGCGTCGCGCGCTCGCTCTTCAGGAACTCGGCGGTGTGCGCCTCGCCGTGCGACGTGCTCGAGTCGACGAGGCTGAGCAGGTGCGCCGCGGAGGCGGTGACGAGCTGCAGGCAGATGCGCTGGCGCACGCCGGTGAGGACCGTGCGCGCGCGCACGGCGAGCTCGTCGCAGCGGTGGAGCTGCGCCGCGATCTCCGGGCAGCCCTTCGTCGCCCAGTCGCTCTCGCGGTGGAAGACCCAGCGCGAGCGCTGCCACCAGAACCGCGCGCGACGCTCCGTGAGCGCGACGGCGCTCTCGAGATGCGTGCACCAGAACGAGTGCACGATCTTCCCGTGCGTGCGCTCGAAGCGGGCGAGCAGCTGGTGGTACGCGTCCGACGCCGCGGTCGGCGCGTCGTTCCGCAGCTCGTGCCACCACGCGTAGTGCGCGTAGACGAGCTCCGTGAAGGACGGGTCGTGCGCGTGCGCGTGCGCATTCGCGGCGTGCGCGGCGCGTGGCGACGGCGGCGACGCGGCCACCGGCGGCTGCAGCACTTCGGTCAACTCGACCTCCCGATCCACCTGCCGCAGCCTTCCCGCGCAGGGTACGCGCTCGTGCGCGCGGACACAAGGGCCTCAGCGGCCGAGCGCGCGGCCGAGCTGCTGGAGCCACGTGTCGGCCGGGACGAGCAGGCCGCGGCCGGCGAAGCCGACCGTCCGGTCGAGCGTGTCGAGAAACGCCTGCGACAGCCCCGCGTCGTCGCGGATCGCCCAGAGTGCCTCGCCGTTCGTCCATGCGGCGTCGCGCGCGCGGCCGACGTCCCACATCGCGACGACGTCGTCGATGCGGTCGAACCGGTGCACGAGCCGGTCGAGCCGCCGCAGCCAGCCGGTCAGGTACTGCTGCTTCACGGTCGCCTCGGTCGAGGCGAGCAGCGCGTTCACCGTCTCGAAGTCGTGGTGCTGCGGCGAGCCCTCCTCGAGGCCGGTCGCGAGCTCGCGGCAGGTGGAGACGAGCGCGACGGGGAGGTCGCGGTTGATGTGCGCGTTCATGCCGGCGAGCGCGAACTGCAGCGGCGCGATCCCGCGCTGCGACCGCGCCTGGAAGAGCGGCAGCCAGGCGCGCGGCGTCGTCTCCGGCGCCCGCGCGAACGCGTCGACCGCGTCGAAGAAGAGGCCCGCGAACACGACGTCGAGCCGCTCGAGGAAGCGCGGGTCCCGGAACACCGCGCCCGCCAGGCGCTCCTCGACGCCCTGCGTGACGGCGAGGTAGAGCCGCGTGAAGCACGCGACGCCGTCGCCTCGCGGCAACGGCGCGGCGATCGCCTCCATCCGCGCGATCACCTCGGCCACCGTCGACGGACGAGCCATCGCCCGACGATACGCGCTTGTCCGGCCGGGATGGGCGCGGTACGGTCCAGGCCTGCGGCCCGAGACCACGACCCCTTGGGGAGGGCTGCACGATGGAATGGATCGACGAGGCCGACGGCGTCTTCCGCGGTGGAGGCGTCAAGGGCCTGGGACTCGCCGGCGCGCTGCTCGGGTTCGCCCAGCACCCGACGAAGCCCGTCCACACATGGGTCAACGTCGCGGGCGCGAGCGCGGGCGCGATCATCGCCTGCTACCTCGCGACCGGTCACGACGCGAAGGACATGGTCGAGCTGATGAAGAAGACGAAGTTCGGGTCGTTCCAGGACTTCCCGCCGGGCGGCGAGTATCTCGGCGGCTTCTTCAACCTCGTCCGCAAGCACGGGCTCGCGCACGGTGAGGCATTCCGCATCTGGTTCGACGACGAGCTCGACCACGCGACCTTCGCCACGACGAAGACGAAGGACGGCAAGGGCTGGAGGCTGAAGCTCATCGCCGTCGACGCGACGAACAAGGCGCTGCTCGTCCTGCCCGACGACCTCGCCCGCTACCGGCTCCCGGGCGCGTCGGCGGCGATCGTGCCGGACGAGTTCCCGATCGCGAGCGCCGCGCGGATGAGCATGTCGATCCCGTACTTCTTCGAGCCGGTCACGCTCGTCCGCGACCGCGTCTTCGTGATCGACGCCGGCGACACCGACGGTCTCGTCGCGAAGGCGCCGAACGACCGGCTCGACGTGCAGAGGGCGAACGACGCCCTGCCGGCCGGCCGCAAGGCCGCGACGACCCGGGAGCTGACGGCGCAGGAGTGGAAGCTCCAGGTCTCGACGATCATCGACGGCGGCACGCTGTCGAACTTCCCGGTCTGGCTGTTCGACGTCGACACGGCGGGCGGGCCGCTGACCCGGCCGACGTTCGGCTTCACGCTCACGGGCGGGAAGGGCGTCGGCGCCGGGCTCAACAAGGTCGTCGCCCGCCTGCCGTGGGCGGCGCGGTTCGGCTACCAGATCTTCCAGACCGCGCAGGAGGCGTGGGACGCGCGCTTCGTCTCGAACTCGACGCGCGTGCGCACGATCGCCGTGGACGCGGGCACGATCGGGACGACGCAGTTCAACCTGACCGCGGCCGACCAGAAGCTGCTGATCGACAACGGGATCGCGGCCGTGGACAGGTTCCTCGACCGGTTCACGCTCGCCGACTACGTGAACACGTACGGCCGCCACTTCGGCGACAGGCCGGCGACCGACGGCAAGGCGGCGGAGAAGGAGCTCGCCGGGACGGCCTAGTAGGGCAGAGTCGCTCGATCGGACCACGAGGCCCGGCCGCGAACGCGGCCGGCTTCAGGGGTCTTCGCGCGTGCCGGAATCTGCGCGAGCGGATTCCGGCACTTGCGCCGACTGGATCAGCTCGACGAGCCGGCCGAGCACGCCCGGGTCGGTCTGCGGCAGCACGCCGTGGCCGAGGTTGAAGATGTGCCCCGGGCGCCCGCCGGCGCGCGCGAGCACGTCGAGCGCGCCCGCCTCGACGCGCTCCCACGGGCCGAGCAGGAGCGCCGGGTCGAGGTTGCCCTGGACGCCGCGGTCCTCGCCGGCCGCCTCCCAGCCGGCGTCGAGCGGCACGCGCCAGTCGAGCCCGAGCACATCGCCGCCCGTCGCCGCGAGCGCGGCGAGCAGCGGCGTCGACGCCCCGGTCCCGAAGTGGATCGTCGGCACGCCGACCGCGGCGAGGATGCGCGCCGAGTACGGCGCCGCGAATTCCGCGTAGTCCGCGGGCGAGAGCACGCCGACCCACGAGTCGAACAGCTGGATCGCGTCCGCGCCGGCCGCCGCGGTCGCGGCGACGTAGCGGGCGAACTGCTCCGTCAGCCGCCCCATCAGGGCGTGCCAGACCTCCGGCTCGCGGTACATCAGTGACTTCGTCCGCACGAAGTCCCGGCTCGGCCGGCCCTCGACGAGGTAGCCGGCGACGGTGAACGGCCCGCCGCAGAAGCCGACGACGGCGCGCTCCGGCTCGAGCTCGGCGCGGACGATCCGCACCGCCTCGAGGATCGGCGCCGCCCACTCCTCCGGTTCGGTCACGCGCAGCCGCTCGACGTCCGCCGCCGTCGCGACCGGTCGCTCGACCACCGGGCCGACGCCCTCGACGAGCTCGACCGCGGCGCCCATCCCGAGGACCGGCGACATGATGTCGGCGAACATCACCGCCGCGTCGACGCCGTGGCGGCGCACCGGCTGCAGCGTCACCTCGGCGCAGAGCTCCGGCGTCCCCGCCAGCTCGAAGAAGCCGTGCCGCTCGCGGAGCGCGCGGTACTCCGGCAGCGAGCGACCCGCCTGGCGCATGAACCAGACCGGCGTCCGCTCGACCGGCTCGCGCCGCGCCGCACGCACGAGAAGGGGCTCCATGGCGGCCTAGACTAGCCCCGGCATGAGCACGTCCGGCCCCCTCGTCGTGCGCTGGCACGAGCTCGAGCGCGCGCCCGTCGAGGCGGGCGCGCTGCAGCGGGCGGCGGTCGAGCTCGAGAACGCGGGCTCGGCGACGTGGCGCACACGCGGGCCGAAGGACGGGCTGTTCATCGCCTACCACTGGCTCGACGGGCGCGGCAACCCGATCGTCTGGGACGGCCGGCGCACGCCGCTCGCGCGACAGGTCGCGCCCGGCGAGACGCTGCGCCAGGAGTTCGACCTGCGCGGGCCGATCCCGCCGGGCCGCTACCGGCTCGCCGTCGACCTCGTCGAGGAGCACCGCTTCTGGCTCGCGGAGCTCGGCAACGCGCCGCTCGAGGAGGAGGTCGAGGTCGCGCCGCGCAACGCCTCCTCGAGGCGTGCGTTCCTCCCGGACGACGCCGAGCCGTCGCCGGACTGGGACGAGCTCGCGCGCGCGCTCCACGCGGAGGGCTACGCCGCCGTCGGCGGCGCGGTCGAGCCGGAGCGCGGGGTGCTCCGGCGCCGCGACGACGAGCTCGCGCCCTACGCGCCCGGGGGCGGGCGGCATCCGCGCTTCCCGCACCCGCTCGTCTGCCCGTCGCTGCTGCCGCCGCTCGAGCCGAACACGGAGGTCGCGGGATTGCCGG
>Ga0335070_10003431_pt1 | contig 18514 bp, 21 predicted proteins | sample Lox_Sample_13_FD_206722 | JGI IMG/M metagenome (GOLD analysis project Ga0335070, IMG submission 206722) | Soil microbial communities from Loxahatchee National Wildlife Refuge, Florida, United States - Lox_Sample_1.3 | ecosystem: Environmental > Terrestrial > Soil > Wetlands | place: USA...
AGCATCCTCTTCGAGCTCCCCATCCCGTCCGGAACCTCCCTCGACGACCTCCTGCCGCTCGCCGAGGAGCTCCTCGACCAGCCGACGCCGGAGCTCGACGCGCTCGCGCGCCGCGAGTCGGAGGAGCTCGCCCGGGCGCTCCGGCCGGCGCTCGAGAAGCCCCACTCGTGGGAGGGGCTCGAGACCTACACGGTCTTCCTCGTCCGGTCCTTCGACCGACCGGTGACCGGGCAGGAGCTTCTGGAGCGGGCGCCGCTCGGGAGGCTGCTCCTCGGCGAGCGCGACCCGGCGCCGCTCTCCGCGGCGGAGCGGGAGGACGTGCTGAAGCACCACTACAGCTACCTCGAGAGCGACCTCGCGGTCGTCGACTGGAACAGCGCCTTCGTCCACGAGCCCTCGGGGCTCACCGACATCCCCGACCTCCTCGAGTTCGCGACCGCCCACCTCCTCGAGCTCCGCTACTACGACGCGGTGCTCGATCGGGAGCTGCGGCGCATCTACGACGAGATCGAGGCGATCGGCGGCCCGAGGCTCCTCACCCGGCGCTACGAGCGGCTGCTCCGGCGCACGGCGGCGCTCTTGCTCGAGCTCTCCGAGATGGTCGAGCGCCTCGAGAACGCGGTGAAGATCGTCGGCGACTTCTACCTCGCCCGCTTCTACCAGGCGGCGGTCCGGCGCTTCCGGCTGCCCGCGTGGCAGGAGTCGGTGCTGCGCAAGCAGCGGCTCCTCTCGGACGTGAACCGGCTGCTCTCCGACACCGCCGCCTCGAGCCGCGCCGAGCTCCTCGAGATCGCCATCCTGGCGCTCATCGCCTGGGAGGTCCTCTTCGCCTTCGTCCGGCGCTAGGGGGATCTCGCCCTTTCTCCCACAGGCCCCGCAGGGCCTTTCTTTGGGGTTTTTGGATCTTCGCGGGCCGTGGATCGCATTCGCAGGCCCATTTGACGGGCAAAAGAGCGCGATCGGGTGTTGACTCGAAGATCCGATCGCGATATCGGAAACGCCAATTCGCCGGCCAGCCGCGTCTTTCGACGCGGTTTTCCCGGCGGTGGCCCAAGGAGGGTCGCACTCATGAGCATGACGCAGGCTCAGTTCTTCGCCGCCGTGGCCGACAAGGCGGGCCTCTCGAAGGCCCAGTCGAAGGCGGTCTTCGCCGCGGTCGAGGAAGTGGTCATGAAGAACCTCAAGTCCGCCGGCAAGATCCCGCTGGGCGGCCTCGGGGCCGTGAAGCTCCAGCAGCGCAAGGCCCGCATGGGCCGCAACCCCGCCACCGGCGAGGCGATCAAGATCCCCGCGAAGACGGTGGTGAAGATCACCCCGGCGAAGGCGATGAAGGACGCCTTCAACAAGAAGGGCAAGTAGGGAGCGGCTCTGCCGTCACGAGAGGCCCGCCGGCGCGAGACGCCGGCGGGCCTTTTGCGTGGCGCGCCCGGAGCAGCTAACCCTGGATGCGCAGCAGCGCCCGGACCGTGTTCAGGATGTCCGTGAACTGGAACGGCTTGTAGAGGAAGACGTCGATCCCGAGCTGGCTCGCGCGCTCGCGCGCCCGCGGGCCGCCGCCGCTCACGACGAGGATGGGGAGGTCCGCGAGCGAGGGGTCGGACCGCAGCCGCTCGATGAGCGTGAAGCCGTCCATGACCGGCATGAAGAGGTCCGTGAGCACGAGGTCGATCTTCGGCGACTGCGCGACCCGGGACAGCGCCGCGAGCCCGTGCGGCGCGTACTCCACCTGGATCTCCACCTGGCCGGCGGGGGCGCGGAGCTTCTTCAGCGCCCACTCGTACATCTCGACCACGTGCGGGTTGTCCTCGACGACGAGCACCCGGTAGCTGCGGACCGCCGGCTCTGCGGAGAGCCAGCGCGACACGAGCTCGGAGAGCTTGTCGCGGTCGGCCTCTCGCCCGTCGGGGAGCCGCACCGCGACGCCGGCCGGGCCGGCGGGGCCCGCCTCCCGCGACCAGACCACCTCCACCTCGATCTCGAACGGGTCGAGCAGCGACGGGAAGCTGAGCTGCAGGGGCACGCGCTCCCCGGGCGGGAGCACCCGGTCGGAGCGGATGAAGAGCCCGCCCGCCGACAGGTTCTCGGAGACGTCCCGGGCGAGGCTCGCGGACGCGGGGTACTCGATGCGGAGGATCAGCGGAACGCGCAGATCCTTTCGCTTTTCCGGGCTTTCCATGCGGTTTCACGCGAGCCTCGCACGCCGAGGATCTCCTTGACAAGCCAAGACCCGCTCACTAGCCTGCGGAGACTTTTTCGAGGCATCTCCGACCCTTATGTCCCATCACGACCAGGCCGCCGCGGAGCGGGCGCCGCAGGACATCGCGGAGCTGCCGAAGGATCTCGTGGCCCGCTTCGACGCCGGGATCCCCGCCATCCTCGCCCGCTACCCCTCCGACCACCAGGAAGCGGCGATGCTTCCGGCGCTGCGACTCGCGCAGGAGATCTTCGGCTGGCTCCCCCCCGCCGCGCAGAAGCTCGCCGCCGACCGAATCGGCGCGCCCGCGATCCGCGCCGACGAGGTGGCCACCTTCTACGTGATGTACCACACGCGGCCGGTGGGCCGTCACGTGGTGGAGGTCTGCACCAACGTCTCCTGCTCGCTCACGGGCGGCTTCGACATCTACGAGCACCTGAAGAAGCGCCTCGGCGTCGAGAACGGCGGGACCACCGCGGACGGGCGCATCACGCTCCGTCAGGTGGAGTGCCTGGGCAGCTGCGCCACCGCGCCGGCCATGCTCGTCGACGAGGAGATGCACGAGCGGCTCACGGTGGAGGCGGTCGACCGGATCCTGGGAGGGCTCAAGTGAGCGACACCCTGATCCTCACCCGGCGCTGGGCGAAGAAGGACCCGTCGCTCGCCGGCTACCGGGCCGACGGCGGCTACCGCTCACTCGACAAGGCCCTCGGCATGAAGCCCGAGGACATCGTCGAGCAGGTGAAGGTCTCGAACCTGCGCGGCCGCGGCGGCGCGGGGTTCCCGACGGGCATCAAGTGGACCTTCCTCCCGAAGGACGTGCGGCCCCGCTACCTGTGCGTGAACGCGGACGAGTCCGAGCCGGGCACCTGCAAGGACCGCTACGTCTGCGAGTTCGACCCGCACATGCTCCTCGAGGGCATCGCCATCACCTGCTACGCCCTCGACATCCACCGCGCCTACATCTACATCCGCGGCGAGTTCGCGAAGCAGGCGCGGGCGCTCGACGCGGCGCTCGCCGAGGCGCGAGCCGCCGGGATCCTCGGCGAGAAGCTCGCCGGGCGGGACTTCCCCCTCGAGGTCCACGTCGCCCGCGGCGCCGGCGCCTACATCTGCGGCGAGGAGAGCGCCCTCATGGAGTCCGTCGAGGGCAAGAAGGGCTACCCGCGCTTCAAGCCGCCCTTCCCGGCCATCGTCGGGCTCTGGGGCAAGCCCACCATCATCAACAACGTCGAGACGCTCGCGAACGTGCCCTGGATCATCGAGCACGGCGGGGCCGCCTACGCGGCGCTCGGCACGGGGAAGTCGGGCGGGACGCGCCTGTTCTGCGTCTCCGGCAACGTGAAGCGGCCCGGCATCTACGAGAAGCCCGTCCACTACAACCTGAAGAAGCTCATCCTGGAGGACTGCGGGGGGACGCCGTCCGGGCTCCCGGTGAAGGCGGTCATCCCCGGCGGCTCGTCCTCGCCGGTGCTCACCGGCGCGGAGATCGACGTCTCGATGGAGATCGACGCGCTCAAGGCCGCGGGCAGCATGTCCGGCTCCGGCGGCGTCATCGTCATGGACGAGTCGGTGTGCATGGTGCGGGCGCTCTCGCGGATCTCGATGTTCTACGCCGAGGAGAGCTGCGGCCAGTGCACTCCCTGCCGCCAGGGGACGCCCTGGATGGAGAAGATCATCGAGAAGATCGAGCACGGGGACGGCACGGTCGCCGACGTGGACCTCCTCGAGCAGCTCCCGAACAACATCATGGGGCAGACCATCTGCGCGCTCGGCGACGCCGCGGCGATGCCCGTGCAGAGCTTCGTGAAGAAGTTCAAGAAGGAGTTCCTGGACCACGTCGAGCGGCGCGGGTGCCCGCAGGGCGAGAAGGCCTGGGGCGTCGCCCGGCAGACCCGGGAGGCCCTGATCGGCGGAGTGAGCCAGTAGGGGGACCGAGATGAGCGACAAGGCGGAGCTGGTCCTCTTCTGGGTGTTCGCCGTGCCGGCGCTGCTTTCGGCGGCGGGGGTGCTCGCGGCCCGGAACCCCGTCCACGCGGCGATGAGCCTCGTGTCGACGTTCTTCTTCCTCGCCGGCATCTACGTGCTGCTCACCGCGCACCTCATCGCGTTCCTGCAGGTCATCGTCTACGCCGGCGCCATCATGGTGCTGTTCCTGTTCGTCATCATGCTGCTCTCGCTCTCCGACGAGGAGCTCGGCGTGGACCGGATGACCGCCATGAAGTGGGCGGGCGCGCTCGGCGGCGCCGGGCTCTTCGCCACGCTGGTGTGGGTCTACTGGTACCAGGGCGGCGGTCCGGCGCGGGTCGTCGGGCCGGACTACGGCACGGTCAAGGCGGTGGGACGCCTCCTCTTCACCCAGTACCTGTTGCCCTTCGAGGCGACGAGCGTGCTCCTCCTCGTCGCCATCGTCGGGGCCGTGGTCGTCTCCAAGAGGAGGATCTGATCGCCATGGTGCCGACCTCGCACTACCTCATCCTCGGCGCCGCCCTGTTCACGATCGGCGTGTGGGGCGTCCTCATGAAGAGGAACGCGATCATCGTCTTCATGAGCATCGAGCTCATGCTGAACGCCGCGAACCTGACCTTCCTCGCCTTCGCCCGCCAGGCGGGCAACCTCCACGGCCACGCCATCGCCTTCTTCGTCATCGCCGTCGCGGCCGCGGAGGCGGCGGTGGGCCTCGCCATCGTGCTTGCCATCTTCCGGACGCGCGGGACGGTGGCGGTGGACGAGGTCGACGCGCTGCGCGACCCCTGACAGAAGGGCGACCATGACGCGGGGCGCGAGGAGCGGTAAGCTCCGCCCGCCATGCTCGCCCGCTGCGCTCACTGCCAGAACACCTTCGAGACGGACCGATTCGGGGTCCAGGCCTGCCCGCACTGCGGCCAGCAGGTCCACCTCGCCGACCCGTCGGCCCCGCCCCCCCCGGCCGCGCCACCCGTGCCTCCGGCAGCGAGCCCGGCGTCCCCGCCCGCCGACGGCGTCCCCGCCCCCTTCGTCCGGCGCTCGGAGCTCGGCTTCTTCCACGCCTACGTCGAGACCTGGAAGCTCGCGGCGCTCCGGCCGGCGGAGTTCTTCCGGCCGCTGCGCATCTCGGACACGGGTTCCACCCTCCTCTTCGGCGTCGCCACGATGACCGTCGCGAGCTGGTTCCAGACCCTCTACGGGGCGCTCATGGGGGCGGCCGCCCGGAACGTCCTCGAGCAGATGCTCCGGCAGATGCCCCGGGGCGCCGAGTTCGGGAACGCCTGGATCCTCAAGTGGACCTCCACCGGGACCGCGTTCGGCGTCGTCGCCCAGCTCGTCGCGGCGCCGTTCCTGGCGCTCCTCGGGATCCTCGTCTTCGCCGGCATCTTCCACGTGGCGCTGCTCGCGCTGCGGGGCGCCCCCCGCGGCTTCGACGCCACCCTGACCGTCGTCGGCTACGCGGCGGCGGGCCACCTCATCGGCGCCGCGCCCGTGCCCGGCCTCGCGAGCCTCGTCGGATCCGTCTGGTGGCTGGCGCTCGTGGCGGTGGGCCTCGCGGAGACGCAGCGCGTCCCGCAGGGCAAGGCCTGGACGGCGACCCTCCTCCCCTTCGCCCTCATCTGCCTCTGCTGCTGCGGTGCGATCGCGATCCCCATCCTCGCCGCCCTCGGACGGCACTAGGCGCTCCGCCGTGGCGCTCTCCTGGCGGCGGACCGGGCGCTTCGGGGTGGCGGAGCTCTTCGCGCTCCTGGGGCTCGCCTCCTTCCTCGCCGCCCGCTTCCTGCCGGTCCTCGAACTCGGCCTCGTCTGCCCGTTCCGCGCGGCGACCGGGCTCCCCTGCGCCTCCTGCGGGATGACCCACGCGTTCGTCCACCTCGCCCGGGGCGAGGTCGTCGCGGCGCTCGCCGCGAGCCCTCTCGGTGCCGTCCTCGCGGCGGGGGCCTGGGCGCTGTCCCTCGCCGACCTCGCGCGCGCCGCGCTCGGGCTGCCCGTCCCGGTCCTGCCGGAGCGGTCGCTCGTCGCCGCCGCCCGCCTCGCCGTCTTTGCCGTGGCCGTGAACTGGGCGTGGCTCCTGTGGCGGGGCGCGGCGTGAGGCCCCGGGGGCGCTGCCGTTGACGCCGGTGCACGCGGGCCTGGCCTTCGTCGCGGCCGGCTACCTGCTCGGCTCGGTCCCGTTCGGCCTGCTCCTCGCCCGCCGGATCGCCGGCGTGGACGTCCGGCGGACCGGCTCCGGGAACATCGGGGCGACGAACGTCTCTCGCGCGGCCGGCCGGAGGCTCGGCATCCTGACCCTCCTCCTCGACGCCGCGAAGGGCGGGCTGCCCGTGGCGGCCGCGTCCGCTGTGCTCGGCGCCCCGGGCGACCCGGGACCGTGGGCCGCCGCGACGGGCGTCGCGGCCTTCCTCGGTCACGTCTTCCCGGTGTGGCTGCGGTTCCGGGGCGGGAAGGGGGTCGCGACCGCCTTCGGCGTCTTCCTCGCGCTCGCTCCGCTCGGGGCGCTCGCCGCGCTCGCCGCCTTCGCGCTCGCGTTCGCGGCGACGCGGGTCGTCTCGGTGGGTTCGCTCGCGGGCGCGGCCGCGGGCACGCTGACCGTGGCCGTGACGCGCGGGGGGAAGAGCCCCGTCACCTGGGCCGCCGCGGCCATGTGCGTCCTCGTCGTCGTCCGCCACCGCACGAACCTCGCCCGGCTCGCCCGCGGCGAGGAGCGTCCGGGCGGGGAGCGCGGCCGCTAGGCGTTCGGGATGGCGCTCATCTCGCCGGCCGGACGCACCAGCACCTGGCGGGGCTTGACCCCGTTCGCGGGCCCGACGACGCCCTCGCGCTCCATCCGCTCGATGATCTTCGCGGCCTTGTTGTAGCCGAGGCGCATCTCGCGCTGGAGCTTCGAGACCGAGACCTCCTCCATGCGGGAGACGAGCGAGAGGGCCTCGTCGTAGACGGGGTCGTCCTCGTCCTCGTCGCGCCGGGCCTCGGCCGACCCGTCCCGGGCCTTCAGGATGGAGTCGTCGTAGACCGGGCGCCCCTGTCCCTTCAGGAACGAGACCACGCGGCTGATCTCCTCCTCGGAGACGAAGGCGCCCTGCACGCGGGTCACCGGCTGCGTGGCCGTGAGCACCAGCATGTCGCCGTCGCCGAGCAGGGCCTCCGCGCCGGGGCCGTTGATGATGGTCGTCGAGTCGTGGCGGGAGGCGAGCCGGAAGCTGATGCGGGCCGGGAAGTTGTTCTTGATCATGCCCGTGATGACGTCGGTCGACGGGCGCTGGGTGGCGACGATCAGGTGGATGCCGGTGGCGCGGGCCTTCTGGGCCAGGCGCGCGAGCGAGATCTCGACCTCGCGCGGGGCGGTCATCATGAGGTCGGCGAGCTCGTCGATGACGACCACCATGTAGGGGAGCTTCTGCGGGAGCTTCCGCCCGGGCTCTCCGTCCGCGGCGGGCGGCCGGGTGGGGTCCTCGAAGGCGGAGGCCTCGCCCTCCTCCTGCGCGAGGCGCGCGGCGGCCTCCTCCTCGGTCTCGCCCGCGCTGAAGTCCACGACGAGCAGCTTCTTCGGAGGTGCGGCGTCGGGCTCGGCGAACGTCCGGCCCTCGGCGCGGAGCTTGTCCACCTTGGCGTTGTAGGACTTGAGGTCCTTGGAGCCCGTGTCGGCGAGGATCTGGGTGCGGCGCTCCATCTCGTCGACGGCCCACTGCAGGGCGCGCGCCGCCTTCTGCGGGTCCGTCACGACCGGGAGCAGGAGGTGCGGGATGTCCTCGTAGATGGAGAGCTCCGTCATCTTCGGGTCCACCATGATCATGCGCACCTGGTCCGGCGCGTGCCGGTAGAGGAGCGAGAGGATCATGGTGTTCAGGCCCACCGACTTGCCGGCGCCCGTCGTGCCCGCGATGAGCAGGTGCGGCATGCGCTGGAGGTCGACGCAGTAGGGGAGCCCCTCGATGTTCTTCCCGAGCGCGAGCGGCAGCATCCCCGAGGCGCGGGCGAACGCCTCGCACTCGACGACGTCCCGGAGGTACACCGTGGCGCGGTCCCGGTTCGGCACCTCGATGCCCACCACGCCCTTTCCCGGGATGGGGGCGATGATGCGGATGCGCGTCGCCGACAAGGCCATGGTGAGCTCCTTGTCGAGGTTCTCGATGCGCGAGAGCTTCACCCCCGCCACCGGCATGAACTCGTAGAGCGTCACCACCGGGCCGGGGCGGATGTGGCGGATGGCCCCGTCCACGCCGTGCTGCCGGAGCGTGGCGACGATCACCTCCGCGGTCTTCTGCATCCCGGACTCGTCGAGCTCGCCCTTCACCGGCGGGTGCTCGTCGAGGAGCGAGACCGCGGGGAGCTGGAAGACGTCTTCGGCCTGCGTGAACGCGAAGGTCGGGACCTCCTTCTCCTTGTCCTTCTCCTTTCGCCTCTTCCCCCGCTCCGCCATGGCGGCGGAGACGACGATCTCGGGGCGCTCGCCGGCCGGCGCCGCCTCCTCCGTCGCCGCGACCACGATCTGCGGCTTCTCCTCGAGCTCCTTCTCCCTCTCCCGCTTGCGGCGCCGCGGGCCGGGCTCCTCCTCCTCGACGGCCCACGCCGGGTCGTCCCCGGCGAGCGCCCGGGCGCGCTCGCGCACGAGCGCGTCCGCCATGGCCCGCCCCTCCTCCTCGGCATCCGCCTCGGAGGCCTCGACGACGGCGGCGTTCGCGTCCTCGCGACGGACGCGCTCCTCCGCCTCCTCGGCGCGCATCTCGGCGACGGCGGCGCGGTGGCGCTCGAGGGCGTCCGCGCCCCGCGCCCCGAGCCAGGAGGCGGCTGCCTGGAGTCCCCGCACCGTCGCCGCGGCGAGCTTCGGGACCTTCACGTCGGCGGCCACGATGAGCGCGACCACGGCGCAGGCGCCGACGACGAGCGCGGTCCCCACCGACGAGAAGAGACCCTCCGCACGCGTGCAGAGGAGCCGGCCCACGGCGCCGCCGGGCGGGAAGCTCGCGAGGGATCGGCCGGCGAAGAAGAGGTGGGAGAGCGTGGAGAGCGACGCCGCGAGCACCGCGTACGCGAGCGAGCCGAGCAGCGTCAGGCGGGGCGCCTCGCCGCGGAAGAGGCCCACCGCCGCGAAGACCATGGCCACGGGCACGATGAGGGCCGGGAACCCGAGGAGGCGGTAGAGCGCCCTCGCCGACACGTGGCCCACGGGGCCGACGAGGTTCGAGGCGGGGGGGACGCCGTGGGCGATGAGCTGCCCGTCGAGGGAGGAGAAGGTGAGGAGCGCGATCGCGAGCGCCGCCCCGGAGGCGAAGAGCAGGACCGCGAGGACGTCGCGCCCCATGCCGGTGCCCTTCGCCCCGCCCTTCACCCGCCTCTCGGTCTTCCGGTTGGCCTTCGACTTGCCCATGGGCCCTCTGCGAGATCGCGGATGTGCGACGGAAGGCGCCGGTGTCGGCGCCCCGACCGACGATATCGTCGGCCCGGTCACGGTCAATTTTTCGGCTCGAATCCAGTGCTTGCATCGGGGTGCACAGCGAGGCTACCTTGGGCGTCCCCCCTATGGACGTCCGCTGCGAGCGCTGCCGGGCCCAGTACGTCGTGGACGACGACAGGGTCTCGGAGGCCGGCGTCGCGGTCACCTGCTCGCGCTGCGGGTACGTCTTCCTCCTCAAGAAGAAGGCGCTCTTCGTCACCGTCCCGGTCCGCCCCGAGGAGGCCCAGGACGCCCAGCCCATCTCGGGCCTCGGGCGCAAGAGCGTGCCCCCCTCGCCCTCTCGGGAGTGGCGGCTGCGCCAGGCGGGCGGCCACGTCTGGCCCTTCAAGGAGCTGACCACGCTGCAGAAGTGGATCGTCGAGCGGAAGGTGAGCCGCGACGACGAGATCTCCGCGAGCGGCGACCAGTGGCGGCGGCTGGGCGACATCCCCGAGTTTGCGAGCTTCTTCGACGTCGTCGACGCCGCGGAGCGGGCGGCGGCCCCGGCCCAGCGGCCGGCCCCGCAGGCGCCTCCTCCCGCCGCGTCGCTCGACGAGCCCGCCTGGGCGCAGGAGACCGGCGGGCAGCCCCCGCCGCTCGCCGGGGGCGCCCCGCGGCGGCCGAAGGCGAAGCGGGGAGGCTCCTGGCTCGCGGTCCTCGCGCTGGCGCTCGCGGGAGGTGTCGTCGCCGCCTGGCTCTACCTCTCCCGGGAGGCTCCGAAGCCTCCCCCGGAGGCCGTCCCGGACGCCGGGGTCGCGGAGCCGTCCGCGCCCGCCGAGGAGCCTGCGGCGCGCCCCCGCGAGCAGGCGCGGCCCCCGCCCGCCGCGGTACCGGCAGGGGCGTCCCTGATCGCGCCCGCCGCTCCCGTCGCCGTGCCGGCGGCGACGGCCGCGCCCGAGCCGTCCCCGCCCCCGGTCGAGGCGGCTGCCGTGTCGGCACCGGCCGCGAGCACCGCCGCGGCCGCCGCCGAGCCCCCGCCCGCTCCGGACGCGGGCGCCGCCGCGCCCGCGCCACCGCCCGCCGCGACCGCCAAGGCGGAGCCCGCGCCCCAGCCCGCCCCGGCTGCGAAGCCGGCGCCCCCGAAGAAGCCCGCGCCCCGGGGAGCGAGGGCGTTCGTCGCCCAGGCGAGGACGCTCCGGGAGCGGGGCCGCACCCAGCAGGCGCTCGCCCTCTACGCGCAGGCCATCGACCTCGAGCCCACCAACGCCGCGGCGCTCGCCGGGCGGGGCGCCTGCTATCTGGACCTGTCGGAGTACCCGCTCGCGGAGGCCAACTTCCGGGCGGCGCTGGACGCGGACCCGAAGAACGCGGAGGCCCTCTTCGGGATGGCCGAGATCCAGCGCTACATGGGTAAGAAGGGGGAGGCGGTTACATTCTACGAGAGGTTCCTCGCCGTCCATCCGGACGGCGACGACGCCGTGGCGGCCCGCAACGCCATCAGCAAACTGAAGGAGTGAACGGAAATGTCCGAGACCCAGAAGCCGTCGCAGACCGAGGACGAGTACTTCATGAAGGAGGAGGCGGAGCGCAAGCGCAAGCTCGCGCTCCAGGTGAAGCGCGAGACCTCGGAGGCGGAGGCAAAGCGGCTGCGGGAGCTCCACCACAACCACTGCCCCTCCTGCGGGCAGAAGATGCAGGAGCTCGCGCTCCGCGGCGTCCCGGTGGACGTCTGCTTCGCCTGCCAGGGGATCTTCCTCTCCCACGGGGAGCTGAAGCAGTTCCAGGACCAGATCGCCGCCGGCAAGCGCGGCGTGGTCGCGGCGATCCTGAACTGGTTCAAGCCCGAGGTCGAGGGGCGCGGGAAGTAGGCGCTCCATGGCGCTCTCCGTCGAAGAGGTGAGGCGCATCGCGGCGCTGGCCCGCCTCCAGCTCGAGCCCGGCGAGGAGGCCCGGCTCGCCGGGGAGCTCTCGGCGATCCTCGACTACGTCCGGCAGCTCGAGGAGCTCGACGTCTCGGGCGTGGAGCCGATGACGCACGCGCTCGCGGCCGAGTCGACGCCGCTGCGCCCCGACGAGGTCCAGGCGAGCCTCCCGCCCGAGAAGGCGCTCGCGAACGCCCCGTCGCGAGAGGGGACCTGCTTCAAGGTCCCGAGGATCATCGAGTGAGCGTCCCGCCGCTCCTGTCCCTGTCCATCGCGGAGCTCGGCAGGAAGCTCGAGGCCCGCGAGGTCTCCTCCGAGGAGGTGACGCGCGCTTCGCTCGCTCGCGTCGAGGCGACCGACGGGCGGCTCGGCGCGTTCCTCCAGGTGACGCCGGAGCGCGCCCTCGCGGACGCGCGCGCCTCCGACGCCCGGCGCGCGAGCGGGGAGGCGCGCTCCCCGCTCGACGGCGTGCCGCTCGCGCTCAAGGACATCCTCCTCACCGAGGGAGTGGAGACGACCGCCGCGTCGCTCATCCTCGGCGGATTCGTCCCCCCCTACGACGCCGCGGTGGTCGAGCGCCTGCGGGGCGCGGGCGCGGTGCTCGTCGGCAAGCTCAACATGGACGAGTTCGCGATGGGCTCGTCCAACGAGAACAGCGCCTACCGCCCCTGCCGGAACCCCTACGACCTCTCCCGGACGCCCGGGGGCAGCTCCGGCGGGAGCGCCGCGGCGGTGGCGAGCCGGCAGGTCTTCGGCGCCCTCGGGACGGACACCGGAGGATCCATCCGCCAGCCGGCCGGCTTCTGCGGCGTCGTGGGCGTGAAGCCCACCTACGGGCGCGTGTCGCGCTACGGCGTCATCGCCTTCGCGAGCTCGCTCGACCAGGTGGGGCCGCTCGCGCGGACGGTTCCGGACGCGGCGCTGCTGCTCCGGGCCATCGCCGGCCACGACCCGCGCGACATGACCTCCTCCGCGCGGCCCGTCCCCGACTACCTGCAGGGGCTCGAGGGCGGAGCGCGGGGGCTCACGATCGGCGTCCCCCGCGAGTGGCTCGCGCTCGGCGCCGACGCCGGCGTGCTCGCGAGCGTCCGCGAGGCGCTCGCCACCTACGAGCGGCTCGGCGCGCGCCTCGTCGACGTGGACCTCCCGCACGCGAAGTACGGGATCGCCGCCTACTACCTCGTCGCCCCCGCCGAGGCCTCCTCCAACCTGGCCCGCTACGACGGCGTTCGCTTCGGGCTGCGCGTCGAGGGGAAGGGCCTGCGCGACATGTACGGCGGGACCCGCGACCGCGGCTTCGGCCCGGAGCCGAAGCGCCGCATCATGCTCGGCACCTACGCCTTGTCGGCCGGCTACTACGACGCCTACTACCTGCGCGCCCAGAAGGTCCGCACGCTCGTGCGCGGCGACTTCGACCGCGCCTTCGAGCGCTGCGACCTGGTGGCGGGTCCGGTGTCGCCCACCGTCGCCTTCGCGCTCGGGGAGAAGGTCGCGGACCCCCTCCAGATGTACCTCGCGGACGTCTACACGATCGGGGTGAACCTCGCCGCCCTCCCCGGCCTCTCGGTCCCGGCCGGGCTCGACCGGGCGTCCCGCCTGCCGGTGGGGCTCCAGCTCGTCGGCCGGCCGTTCGACGAGGCGACGCTGCTCCGGGCGGCGCGGGCGCTCGAGCGCGAGATCGGGCCCCTCCCGCCCCCGGAGGCGCTCGCTTGAGCCTCGCCACCCGCCGCGTCGCCGCGTTCGTGTGGGCCGGGATGCTCGCGACGCCGCTCTTCTTCGCGATCCTGGCGGTCGGGAGGCCGCCCAGGCCGGAGATCCAGATGCCGGAGTTCGGCCGGGTCTTCGTCTGGATCGCGCTCGCGGTCGCGGCGCTCGCGATCGTGACGTCCCGCGCGCTCCCGCGCTTCGTCGGCCCGCGCGGGGAGGCGGCGCCGCGCGGCGCCCTGGCCTTCGCCCGGCTGCTCATCGCCTGGGCCGTCCTGGAGGGGGCGGCGCTCTTCCCGCTCGTCTGCTACCTCATCACCGGGGACGGCCTGCTCTTCCTCGCGACCGCCGCCGCGCTCTTCGCCCACGTGTCCCTGTTCCCGACCGAGGGCCGGTGGGCGAACCTCGCCGCCCAGCCGCTCCCGAGCGGCGGGGGGAAGGGTCGCATGGTGCGCTGATGCCCGTCTCCGACTTCCAGCTGGTGATGGGACTCGAGGTGCACGCCCAGCTCCTCACCCGGAGCAAGATCTTCTGCGGCTGCACCACCGCCTTCGGGGGCGAGCCGAACACGCACACCTGCCCGGTGTGCCTCGGGCTCCCGGGCGTGCTCCCCTCGCTCAACCGCGGGGTGGTCGAGGCCGCGATCCGCACTGGGCTCGCGGTCGGGTCGACCGTGGAGCGCAAGAGCGTCTTCGCCCGCAAGAACTACTTCTACCCGGACCTGCCGAAGGGCTACCAGATCAGCCAGTACGAGCTGCCGGTGTGCCGGGGCGGCGGCGTCGACCTGACCGTCGACGGCCAGGAGAGGCGCATCCGGCTCGTCCGCATCCACATGGAGGAGGACGCGGGCAAGAACCTGCACGACGTCTCCCCGGACGGCTCCTCGGGGGTGGACCTGAACCGCGCCGGCGTCCCGCTCCTCGAGATCGTGAGCGAGCCGGACCTCCGCTCGGTCGAGGAGGCGGTCGAGTACCTGAAGGAGCTCCGCGCCATCCTCATGTACCTCGGGGTGAACGACGGGAACCTCGAGGAGGGGTCCTTCCGCTGCGACGCGAACGTCTCGGTGATGCCGAAGGGCTCGTCCACGCTCGGCACGCGCTGCGAGATCAAGAACATGAACTCCTTCCGCTTCCTCAGGCAGGCGGTGGAGTACGAGGCGCGCCGCCAGGTCGGGATCATCGAGGGAGGCGGCAAGGTCGAGCAGGAGACCCGCCTCTTCGACCCGCAGAGGGGCGAGACCCGCTCCATGCGCTCGAAGGAGGAGGCCCACGACTACCGGTACTTCCCCGAGCCGGACCTGCCGCCGCTCGTCATCCCGGACGAGTGGATCGAGGCGGCCCGCCGCTCGCTCCCGGAGCTTCCGCGCCCGCGCGCGCGGCGCTACCAGGCGGAGCTCGGCCTCTCGGACTACGACGCGCGGCTCCTCACGACCGACCGGGCCGTCGCCGACTTCTTCGAGTCGACCCTCGAGCTCTACGGCCGCGCGCCGGAGGCGGCGAAGAAGGCGGCGAACTGGATGAACGGCGAGGTGGCACGGCTCGCGAACGAGACCCGGGCCCCCCCGGCCGCCTGGAAGCTCACCCCCGGGAGGCTCGCCGAGCTCCTGAAGCTCGTCGACGGGGGCACGATCGGCGGACCCGGGGCGAAGCAGGTCCTCGAGGAGGTGTTCCGCACCGGGGCCGATCCCGTCCGGGTCGTCGAGGAGCGGGGGCTCGCCCAGGTCTCGGACGAGTCGGCCCTCGCGGCGGCGGTCGACGCCGCGCTCGCGAGGAGCCCCGCCGAGGTGGAGCGCTACCGCGCCGGGAACAAGAAGCTGCTCGGGTTCTTCGTCGGCCAGGTGATGAAGGAGACGCAGGGCAAGGCGAACCCGGCGCTCGTGAACGCGCTCGTCAGGCGGAAGCTCGGGGACTGAGGGGCATGGCGCGCTGGGCGGGATGGGGCGCGGGCCCCGCCGGGGCCGGCTCCGCCGGCGGGCCGAGCCGCCTCTTCACCGGCGCCGCGCTCGCGGGGGCGGTCGTCGTGGCGGCGATCCTCGCGAGGGACCGCCACTACCTGGAGGCGACCGTCGCCGGGCTCGCCGCCGTCTACTTCCTCCTGCGGGTCCTCGGCGTCCTCGGCGGCCGCGGAGGCGGGGCGTGAGCCCGGCCTCCCCGCTCCCGCCGCTCCGCCCCGTCCTCTACGACGAGGTGCGGGACGCGGTGCGCCTCCTCGACCAGCGGCTTCTCCCCGGCGAGGAGGCCTGGCTCGCGCTCGGGAGCGCGGGCGAGGTCGCCGACGCCATCCGCGCGCTGGCCGTCCGCGGGGCGCCGGCCATCGGCGTCGCCGCGGCCTACGCGCTCGCCGCCGAGGCGCGCCGGGGAGCGGGGGAGGCCGCGCTCCGGGATGCCGCGGACCGGCTCGTCCGCGCCCGCCCCACCGCCGTGAACCTCGAATGGGCCGTGCGCCGGATGGCGCGCCGCTTCGGCGAGGGGGCGGCGGCGCTCCTCGCCGAGGCCCACGCGATCCGGGACGAGGACGAGGCCGGCTGCCGCCGCATCGGGTCGCTCGGGGCCCCGCTCCTGCCGCCGGAGGCGCGGGTCCTCACCCACTGCAACGCGGGGGCGCTCGCGACCGCCGGCTACGGAACGGCGCTCGGGGTCGTCCGCGCGGCGCGCGAGGCGGGGCGCCTCGAGATGGTCTTCGCCGACGAGACCCGCCCCTTCTTCCAGGGGGCGCGCCTCACCGCCTGGGAGCTCGCCCGGGACGACATCCCCGTCACCGTGATCACGGACGGGATGGCGGGCTGGCTCATGGCGCGCGGCGAGATCTCCTGCGTCGTGGTGGGAGCCGATCGCATCGCCGCGAACGGGGACGTCGCGAACAAGATCGGCACCTACTCGCTCGCGGTCCTCGCCTCGCACCACGCCATCCCCTTCTACGTGGCCGCGCCCTGGAGCACGGTCGACACGGCCACGCCGTCCGGCTCCGCCATCCCCATCGAGGAGCGGTCCTCCGACGAGGTGGTGCGGATCGACGGGCGGCTCGTCGCCCCGGAGGGCGTGCCGGCCCGGTACCCGGCCTTCGACGTCACGCCCGCCCCGCTCGTCACCGCCATCGTCACCGAGCGCGGCGTGCTCCGGGCGCCGTACCCGGCGTCCATCGCCGCCGCCGCAGGGTAGGTGGCCCGAGCGGCCGGACCGGTTAGGATCGATGGCATGGCCCGTCGCCACTGCCCTGCCTGCGGACGCCGCCTCGGCTCGAACGCCGAGTGCGCCGGATGCCGCGAGGCCGCCGCCGGGGAGCTCGCCGCGCGCGCCCGGGACGTGACCGAGGGGCAGGTGAAGCACGCCGCCGAGCGGGGGCGGGAGTTCGTCGAGCGCCCGCCGTGGTACGCGCGCCACGGCGCGTCCCGCGTCCTCTCCCACCTGGACCTCGCCCGGCGCGTGCTCGGGGACTACGTCGGCGGGCGCTACCGGAAGATCCCCTGGGTGTCGCTCGCCGCGCTCACCGCGGCGGTCCTGTACGTGCTCTCCCCGCTCGACCTCATCCCCGACTTCCTCGTCCCGATCGGCTGGACGGACGACCTCCTCGTCATGGCGATCGCCTGGCAGTTCCTGAAGGGCGACCTCCGCCGCTACTGCGAGTGGAAGGGGATCGAGCCCGCGGAGTACGGGCTTTGAGCGCGCGAGAGGGCGGGGAAGGGGAAGGCCGAGGCGGCGGCCAGGTCGTCCGCTCGGCCGGCGCCGGTCGGGACGTCGTGACCATCGGGCTGCGCTCGAGCCCGCTCGGCGACCTCTACCACTCGCTGCTCACCTCCTCCTGGCGGAGCTTCTTCGGGCTCGTCCTCGCCGCCTACCTCGGTGCGAACGCGCTCTTCGCCCTCGGGTACCTCGCCATCGGCGACGGGATCGAGGAGGCGCGGCCGGGGAGCTTCGCGGACGCCTTCTTCTTCAGCGTGCAGACGATGGCCACCATCGGCTACGGCAAGATGGCCCCGAGGGGGCTCTCCGCGAACGCGCTCGTCGCCGTCGAGGCGCTCGTGGGCCTCCTCGGGCTCGCGCTCGTCACCGGGATGGTCTTCGCGAAGTTCTCCCGCCCCACCGCCAAGGTCGTGTTCAGCCGGGTGGCGGTCATCAGCGCCTTCGACGGGACGCCGTCCCTCATGTTCCGCATGGCGAACGCCCGGGGGAACCAGATCGTCGAGGCGCAGGTGCACCTCGTCTTCCTGCGCACGGAGCGGACGCCCGAGGGAGAGGAGGTGCGGCGCGTCTACGACCTGCCGCTTCGCCGGAGCCGCTCGGCCTTCTTCCAGCTCACCTGGCTCGCCGTCCACCCCATCGACGCCTCGAGCCCGTTCCACGGGGAGACCACCGAGTCGCTGCGCGAGAAGGAGGTGGATCTCGTCGTCTCGCTCACCGGCCTCGACGGGACCCTGTCGCAGACCGTGCACGCCCGCCACGGCTACTCCCCGGACGAGATCCTCTTCGGCCACAGGTTCGTCGACGTCCTCACCTGGGCGCCCGACGGGCGCCGCGCCATCGACTACCGGAAGTTCCACGACGTCGCGCCGGCCTGAGCCCGGAAGCGCCCGCCACGCGCGGGGGGGCCGGTGCGGCGCGGGCTCGGAGGATCGAGCGGAAGGTCCGGATCGGGGAAGCGCGGCGGCTTTTGTCGACGCTAGCGGCGTTCGCCCTTAGACTCCAACCCCGTGCCGAGCGCGCTCGTGGTCGACGACTCCGTAGCCCAGGCCCGCTCCACGGCCGCGGCGCTCGGCCGGGCGGGCTACAAGCCGATCTTCGTCGCCACCGACTGGGCGGAGTGCCGCTCGCACCTCTCCGTGGACGCCCCGGACCTCGTCGTCCTCGACGTTCACATGGGCGGCCAGATGAGCGCGGACGTCATGCTCCCGCAGCTGAAGCGCTTCCCCGGCTGCGCCAAGGCGCGATTCGTCCTCTACTCGGCGCTCAAGCCCCAGGACCTCGCCGCCATCGGGCGCCGCTGCGGGGCGGACGGGGTCGCCTTGAAGGGGCAGGAGCACGAGGACGCCTTCCTGAAGGTCTGCGTCGACCTCGTCCCGTAGGGCGAGTGGGCCTACGCCCGCCGGCGCAGGCCGTGGTGCGCGCCCTCGAGGAAGGCGTCGACGGCCGGGAAGAAGGCCCCCGGGTTCTCGTGGAAGGGGAGGTGCCCCGAGCCGGGGACCACGAGGACCTCGGCGTGCGGGAGCCCCCCGATCCACTCCTGCACCATCGCCGGCGCCGGGCGCTCGCCCTCGCCCCACACGAGCAGCACCGGGATCGAGAGCGAGGGCAACAGCGGCCTCCAGTCCCAGTCCCCGAGCGACGGCAGGATGCGCTCGAGGAAGTCGGCCGCCCA
>Ga0335070_10003432_pt1 | contig 18514 bp, 18 predicted proteins | sample Lox_Sample_13_FD_206722 | JGI IMG/M metagenome (GOLD analysis project Ga0335070, IMG submission 206722) | Soil microbial communities from Loxahatchee National Wildlife Refuge, Florida, United States - Lox_Sample_1.3 | ecosystem: Environmental > Terrestrial > Soil > Wetlands | place: USA...
TAGGTAGGGAAGTAAGGTTTCAGTTCCAGACATACAGTCAACTCCACATTGCTGGATGCGTAACGTGAGAAACTAATTCCTCCCTGTTGATAAAACTTGAGCATCACGTAGATTTCAAAGAAATGTCGACATGACCTCTGAATCCTGACTTTACCTTCCTTGGTTAGTGGCTTTCACGAAGCTATATGTTCTCTGTCCCTTTCTCAACAACTCGAACAACTTCGTTTTGGTCATGCGTGAAATTATCTGCGGCTCTTTCAAGTGATGGTCGCTAAAAGACAGAATTCCATCGGATTTCAGCACGTGATGAAGTTCTTTCAGTACGCAATCGGGATCTGTTAAGTCGTGAAAGACATCATAAAGCAGTATCCTGTCGAGGCTATCATCTGGCAGTCCAGTTTTGCAGTCTGAAAGAATCGTCTCCACATTCGTCAGCTGCTTCTTAACAACGATCTTCTTAACCATCTTGATGGCAATGGGTTGAGCGTCCAAAGCATAGAGCGTCCCTGACTTTCCGACCAACTCAGAAACGGCTGTCACGTAACTTCCCGACCCACAACCATAATCCAGAATACGAAACCCTTCTTTAATGCCCACTTCCCGCACTATGTCCTTGCGCGGTCTAAAGAAATCTCGAATCTTAAAAGTGAAAGCCATAACTCTGAAACCCAAATTAGACATTTGATATCCCGCGACTATTCTGTTAACTCCTAGCAGTTCAGCTATAACTTTTCCGTAAAGCCGAAAACTGGTTTTCTTCAAAGGGTTTTCGTCAGTATTTTTGGTTCTTTCCATTCTTCTCGAAGGATGCTAAACAGACAAGCGTCTCTCCATTCTCCCCTGATGAAAAGGTATTTTCGCATTGTGCCTTCCTTCTTGAAACCAGCTTTTTCCAAGACCTTCTGAGACGCCAGATTTCTCAAATCTGTGCAGGCTTGAACACGCATTACGTCTTTTGAGAGGAACAAATAATCTAGGATGATCCTCACAGCTTCTGTGCAGTAGCCTTTTCCCCTCTCAGTTGGAGCCAGTGAATAGCCTATTTCCAACAGTTTTCCTGCAGGATGTGTTAACGTGAAATGACATATGAAACCAATTTTGCTGCCATCTTTCTTCTCAATGATGAAATCCCCTCCTTCAGGAGTACCTTTCTCAAAATCCTTCTCTATCTCGGCTCTTGACGTCTGTCTCAGAGGATTATATTCGCCAAAGAATTCAGGCTTGTTAGCCCATTCGGCGAACAGTGGCAAATCCTCTTTCTCCATAACCCTCAGATTCACATTCTTGCCTTCAAGCAAACTGAACACCAATTCCAATCTACAGAACGCGTCTAGCTATAACTCTTCTGCACTATGAAACCTATTCGGATTCAAATGAATTAGTCTAAACCTGTTGCCCGTCTACAAAGCACAAAAAGAAAGAGAAGGGGGATTATGGACCTTTCTTTGTGATCTCCTTCACAATGCCTGCAGCCACAGTCGTACCCATGTCCCTGACAGCAAAGCGTCCAAGTTCCTCAAATTCCGAAAACATTTCTAGCGCTATAGGATGCAACGGCTCCATTCTGACCATCGCAGCGTCACCTGTCTTCAGAAACGTCGGCTTCTCCTCAACAACCTGTCCAGTTCTAGGATCAAGCTTCCTTATCAACTCCGTAAATCTGCACGCAACCTGCCCCGTATGATAGTGAAGCACCGGTGTGTATCCAGCAGCGACCGCAGTTGGATGATAGATGACGATTATTTGCCCAATGAATTCCTTAGCAACCGTCGGTGGATTAGTTACGTGACCCATCACGTCCCCGCGATGTATATCTGTCTTGGCTACGCCTCTAATGTTAAGCCCAATGTTGTCGCCTGGCTCAGCCTTCGGAATTCTCTCATGGTGCATCTCCAAAGACTTGACTTCACCTTGCTTGTTGGCAGGCATAAAGATCACGACATCGTTTTCCTTGACAATTCCAGTTTCAACTCTGCCAACTGGCACCGTGCCCACTCCAGTGATGCTGTACACATCTTGAATTGGCACGCGCAAAGGCTTGTTAGTCGGTTTCGGCGGCACCTCAAACGTGTCCAAAGCGTCAATCAGAGTTGGTCCTTTGTACCAAGGCATGTGCTCGCTCGGCTTTACGAGATTGTCACCTGTCCACCCTGAAGTGGGAACAAACGGTATTTTCTCAACCTTGTAACCCACCATCTTCAGCATTCTTCCAACTTCGTTCTTGATCTCTTCGAAACGCTCTTGGCTCCAGTTGACTGAAACATCGTCCATCTTGTTGACAGCAACAACTATCTGACGAACGCCTAATGTGAAAGCCAAGAATGCATGTTCCCTTGTTTGTCCGCCTGGACCAATGCCTGCTTCGAACTCGCCTCTTCTCGCTGAACAGAAAAGTATGGCTCCGTCTGCTTGGCTTGCTCCTGTAATCATGTTCTTAACGAAGTCTCTGTGACCTGGCGCGTCTATGACTGTGAAGTAATGTTTCTTGGTTTCAAATTTCAGGAAACGAAGATCAATTGTTACTCCTCTTTCGCGTTCTTCCTTGAGGTTGTCGAGAACCCATGCAAACTTGAAGGTTTCCTTGCCCATTTTCTTGGCTTCTTCTTCAAACTGCTTTATTGTACGCTCGTCAACTACTCCAGACAAGTAAAGCAAGTGCCCTGTCGTCGTTGATTTTCCGTGGTCTACGTGTCCCATGATGACTAGGTTCAAGTGTGGCTTGTCGGATTTACTCACTCGTTTTTCCTCCTTATTTTTTCAAATGTTCCCTAAATTTTAGTGATTTCGTTTACACAACAGTTCATTCAGTCATTTAAATTTTATGATGAATCCTCAGCAGCAAAGGAAACAGAAACTGGAAAGAAATATTAAAGCAGATTCCTGAAACTATCAAACGGACGAATCAAAACAATGCCCGCGAATCTGCCTCCCGAAGCCATAAAGAAAATGGCGGAAGTTGACGAAGCGAAAAACCCGCAGGAAAAACTCCGACTCCTGCAAGAATTTCTAAGCTTAGTGCCAAAGCACAAGGGTACAGCCACAACTCGCGCCCAAGCTAAGAGACGAATAAACGCCCTGCGAGAAGAAATCGAAGAAAGAAAAAGAAAAAGAGCGGCAAGAACAGGACCAAAAATCTTTCTGGAAAAAGAAGGCGCAGCACAAATAGCATTAATAGGCTTGACAAACGTTGGAAAAAGCAGCCTACTCACAGCAGTGACGAACGCTAAAGTTGAGATCTCGCCTGCACCTTACACGACAAGAGGACCCACACCTGGAATACTAGCATATCGAGACCTGCAATTTCAGATAGTAGAAGCTCCAGCACTTATGGAAGGCGCAGCAAACGGAAAAGCATGGGGACTCCAAACATTGGCTGTGGCACGTAACGCTGATGGCTTGATACTGATGGTAGACTTGACGCAAGACCCAGCTGAGCAGCTGTCTCTGGTGCTTGGAGAGATGGAGAAAGCTCGGATACTGGTAGGCAAGCCGAAAGCTCATGTTGAGATTGAGAGGAAATTTATGGGAGCTGGATTGCGAATAATCGTTTTCGGAAAACTCGTTGACTGCACCTTTGCAGAAGTCGAAAAACTGCTGAAAGAATATCATGTAACCGACGCGGTGGTCAGGATTTCTGGCGAAGCAACATTGGATGATGTTGAGGAAGCCATATTCGAAAACACCGTGTACAAGCCAGCAATAATCATAGCAAACAAAGCAGACATGCCAGACGCTCAACGCAACCTGAAAGCACTCGAAGCCTACGTCAGAGGTCGATTGCCAATAATTGCAGCTTCATGCCTAACTGGACAAGGCTTAGAGAAACTCGGAGAAACACTGTTCAAAACCCTGAACATAATTCGAATCTACACCAAAGAACCAAGCGAAAGAACACCCTCAAAGAACCCGTTCACTCTTAAAAAGGGAGCAACAATCAACGACCTTGCGAAAAACATACACAGCGACTTCAAAGAAAACTTTGCATACGCCAAGGTCTGGTCTAAACGCCTCGTCTTCAGTCCTCAAAAAGTCGGATCAACCTTCATTCTGGAAGACGGAGACATCGTTGAAATTCACGTAAAATAAGCATGAGAAGCTCAAGCTATCTTGAGGATTGCGCAATTCTCTCCATTTCATGCCGTTTCGAAACAGCATGGCTTTTCATGTCATGGCTTCCTGCAAGAACCAGCTCCTCTGCAAGGCATTCTTCAATTGAGCGAGGATTATTAACTGCTGCTGTTCTTGCTCCCTCGCAAATGTGGCGCAGAGCCAAGTCAATCCTTCGCATAGGAGCAATGTCCACAGACATGTGATAAACTATGCCGCCGTAACTGATTCTAGTTGTGTCTTCGCACGGCGCAGAATTCTCTACAGCTTTGACAAGCACTTCTATTGGGTTCTGCCCAGTGCGCAAATTGACTATTTCAAAAGCCTGCCTAACGATATTCGCAGCTTTGGATTTTTTGCCTGCGTTCTTGCCCGGACGCATCAGATTGTTTGTAAGTCTTTCAACGATGCTGATGCCTGCTTTTCGAAAACGTTTATGCTCGTGTCTTCCCATGCTGTGGGGAACCACTACAGGCTTCAGGGAAACGTACCGCTGCAAACCAGCATCCTTAACTTCTATTCCCTTGAAATCCCATTTTCCAAAAAGCTTTATGTCCTTTTCCTGCTTCGCTTCCTGTGTCTGACTCAAAAACCTCACCGCGCCGGCTTCTGCTTTCTTCCATAAACAAGCTCGTTCAAAGAAACACCATTAACCGTGATGACTTTCCATCTTACTCCTGGAATGTCTCCCATGCTTCTCCCACGCGAACCGCCAATTCCCTCTACAACAACCTCATCATGCTCATCAACAACATTCAGCGCTCCGTCTCCTGGCAGAAAAGCTGTTATCAGTCTGCCATTCTTTATCAGTTGGGTTCTTACGCATTTTCTGATGGCGCTGTTTGGCTGTTTGCTTTCGACGCCGACTTTTTCAAGCACTATACCTCGCGCCATGGGTGCGCCTTCCATGGGGTCGGCTTTGACGTCTAGCATGAGCATGCGGCGGTTGTAGTACATGCTGCTCCAGCGGAGTTTCTTCCGTTTTCCTATAAGTGCTCTTGCGGCGAATTCGCCTCTTGGAGACTTTGAACCCATGCTTCGATTTTCCTCTCGCAAGGTCTAATCACAATCCTCATATTTAAACTTACAAGCATGGAAAAAACCATTCCACAAAACATCTCTGTTCAAGAATTAGCGCATTCAGCCTCATATGAACCATAATGACCCCTTCATGCATGATGGCAGTTAAAGGTTTTAAGTAGCATGGTCAGGTAAATGAGTTAGAGGCTTGGATCGGTTTGAGATACACGGATTTTGTCGATTTAAGCTACAAACCGAAGGATACGGATGTTGTTTGCACTTTTCACGTCGAACCTCAAGATATTAGCTTAAAAGAAGCAGCGGGGGGAGTTGCTGCTGAAAGCTCAATAGGAACATGGACTGAACTGACAACTGTCAAGCCTTATGTGGAGAAGCTTGCTGCGTATGTTTTCAGTCTGAAAGGAAGCACCGCGAAAATAGCCTATCCTATAGAACTTTTCGAACAGGGAAACATGCCTAACATTCTAAGCAGTGTAGCAGGCAACGTTTTTGGGCTGAAAACACTGAAAAACCTGAAACTCAAAGACATCGAATTTCCCTCTGGACTAACCAAGAGCTTCAAGGGTCCCAAGTTTGGAATAAATGGAGTCCGCCGTATTTTGAGGGTTTATGACCGCCCTTTGGTTGGAACGATTATCAAACCCAAGCTTGGACTGAAAACTGCAGATCATGCAAAAGTAGCCTATAACGCTTGGGTTGGCGGTTGTGACATCGTTAAGGATGATGAAAACCTGAGCAGTCAAAGTTTCAACTCGTTCGAGGATCGAACCGTAAAGACATTGCAGAGTAGGGATAAGGCTGAAGATGAAACGGGCGAAAAGAAAGTTTACATGATCAACGTGACGGCTGAGACTCAGGAAATGTTGCGGAGAGCAGAGTTTGTTCTCAGGCAAGGCGGCGAATATGTTATGGTTGACATATTGACTTGCGGATTTTCTGCGCTCCAAACGCTTCGTGATCAAGATTTTAACCTTGTGATTCATGCGCATCGGGCTGGACATGCAGCTTTTTCCAAGAATCCAGTGCATGGAATTTCGATGTTGGTGATTTCTAAAATTGCCAGAATTATCGGTGTTGATCAGCTTCACGTGGGCACGGTCGTTGGGAAAATGTTCGAGACGAAAGAGGAAGTTGCAGAAAACTGCATGGCTCTAAAAACGAAAATGCATGGTTTGAAGCCTGTTATGCCAGTCGCTTCTGGAGGCTTGCATCCCAGACTGGTTCCTGCCTTAATAGACTTTTTCGGAAAAGACTTTGTGATTCAAGCAGGCGGAGGCATTCACGGTCACAAAGACGGGACGATTTCTGGGGCGAGAGCAATGCGGCAGGCTGTAGATGCAGCCATGAAAGAGGTGACATTAGCTGAGTATGCTGTGAAACACAAGGAACTCAAAGCAGCTTTGGAAACTTGGTCATGAGACAACTTGGACATATGCTTCGTTGAAGACCCATGGATATTTTCTTCGCATGATTTCGGTTATCGAGTGGGGCGAGATTATGCCTTCTTCACAGATTATTCCGTGTATGAAGTCTCTTCGTGTGATGTCGAAGGCAGGGTTTCTAATAATCAGCTTCTTGGGCGGCTTGTCCCAGACCTCGTTTGGACTTCTTTCTTCTATTTTCTCATAGTCACCATACATTGTTGCAGGATCAAACTTCAGCAGTTCAGAAACCGCATAGAACGGTGTCCGTGCTTCCTGAGCGATCAGTGCGATCATGCTTGTTCCAATCTTGTTTATCACATTGCCTTCTGAGGTTATAGCGTCAGCTCCAACGATCACCAGATCGACTTGGTTCATGAAGTATCGTGCAGCCGAATCGACTATCAGAGTCGTTTTCACGCCTAGATCAAGCATTTCTCTTGCTGTGGTTCTGCCTTGAAAAAGCGGGCGCGTTTCGGTGCAGATGACTTCGAAAGATTTTCCCTCTTGTTTCGCCTTTTTCAGCAGATTCGTGACTGTAGAAGAGTGGCAGTGCGTGAAAACTATGGAATTGTTTTGAATTCTTTTGGCTCCGATTTCTGCGATTTGACGTTTAGAGCATTCAAGAGCATTCAAAAACCATTGCGAAGCAACTGAAACTGTCTTGGCTAATTCTTTGACCTTCTTCTCTTTGGTTTCTTCCACTTTGGAAACTATGAATCGGAGGGCGTTTCTCATCAACGGTTCAGTTTCTCTTGAAGCAGACAGCGTCTCTTTTGACTCATGAAGCTCTTTGAGGAATTCTCTCCTGCTCTTTGCTTCTGTTTTTTCAGCCAACGTTTCTATGGCTTTTATGGCGGCTATGGCGACGTTTCTGGCTCCTTGAATTTCGAGGCGCCTTATTTTTTCTGCAATTTCCCTAGGCGATTCTGACAAGAACTCTCACCTGCATGCAACGACAACTAATCTTTTCTTTCACGCATGAAGTATAAGCGTTTATGCTTATTGCACGTTCACTTGACGAGGCTCTTGTTTCAGAACGTTACGTCGTGCATCTGATAACCCAGAAAACAGCTTAAATCCCTACAGATTTCCTTTTCCTCGCTTCAAAAGTGCAAAGATCCGAATAGCCAACTTCCTTCACTAATGCCAGTGCCTTGTCGAAGCTTCTTCCAACGTCTTGAGGTCTGTGAGCATCGGAGCCAAGCGTTATCGGAACCTCTCGCTTCTGAAGCAGTTCGAGGAAATTCCTGCTGGGATAAATCTCAGCACATCGTCTCTCAAGTCCTGCGGTGTTGATTTCCACGCAAATGTCGTTTTCCACTATTGCGTCTGCAGTCTCTTCAAGGATGCCAGTTACGTCACAGTTCGGTTTGAACCCAAATATTTTCACAATATCCACATGCCCCAGTATATCAAAAAGGCGAGTTCTACAAAGCGTTCTGACCATTTTGAAATAGTCTTCATAAACCTTCAGTATATCATGCCTGAAGTATAACTCCATTTGCTTGAATGAGTCAACAGGCCAATCATTAAGAAAATGCACGGAACCAATTACATAATCGAACGGATATTTCTGGAGGAACTCGTGGGTTTTTTCAATTTGGTCAGGGAAGAAGTCTACTTCAGCTCCAAGCCTGATCGGTAAAGCGGATTGTTTCTTGACTTCGTTTAATCTTTGAACGTACGTGTCCATGAAATCTGTCGGTCTGGCTGGACGATCGAGTAAATGCTCAGAAAAACCTATTTCATCTATGCCCTTCTTTGCTGCTTCTTTGATGAAGTCAGCGAAATCGCCGCTACCATCAGGTGACGCTTTCGTATGCATGTGATAATCCATAATCAAGTCAAGTCAGCACCGTTACGTCTTGAACCTGTCATTTTTCCATACGTCAGCAGTGTCGCTGTAGCCGCGTTTCTCCCAATAACCCGATTCCTTTTCGGACGTGAATTTGATATGAACAATCCATAAAGCGCTTTTGTAGCCGTATTTGCTTGGAACAACTAGGCGTAGAGGAAAACCGTAGCCTTCCTCAAGAGGTTCGCCATTCAGCCTGTGAGCCAACAGCACATCGTTGCCAGAAAGCTCGTCCAGCGTGAGAGAAGTAGTATAGCCATCGGCACACTCGAAAGTGACGGATTTTGCTGTTGCTTTAGGCTTAGCCAAACTGATGATGTCGTTGAAACGCACCCCATCCCATCTGCAATCCAGAACGCTCCATCCTTCTACGCAGTGAAAATCGCTCACCGACTCAACCATGGGAAGCTTCAGAAAATCATTCCAACCAAGCTTTAGCGGCTTCTCGATTTCACCATCGATCACTAAAACATAGGTTTTCAAGTCGATCTTTGGATTGGTCTTAGCTATACCAGGATGGTCTATTCCCCATCGCATTAGCCTCTTGATTGGAACCTGACTGGGAGGCAGCTTCTTGGTTTCAGTTGGCATGCTGGTCAAGTCGAGAAGTAGACAGCATTAGAGATAAGGGTTGCTGGAAGCCGTTCTAGTCACTCTTCGCTGGTTCTATGAAGCTCGTCAATGGTTTCTGAGTGCTCTGCTCTTTGCTGAAGTTAGCGACTCTAACGCCTATTCTTCGTAAGTCCAGTTGAGTTTCGCTTAGGAATTTCGCCAGAAGCTCCTTTACGACTTGCTTCATGATCTCCATGTCGCTCGTTGGGTTTTCGAGAGTCTTTGATTTTGCGTGAACAATCATGTCCGTTGTTATCGCAATTATCGCAACTGCTTTGAAGGACAACTGTTGCTTCTGAATTGCCGAATAGATTTCGTCGCACAACTGATCTGTTTTGGAAAGGATAAAGCTCATGTCTCGCGTGTCCTGTTTTAATGTTGATATTCGACTAACAGATTCGGCTTCGCCCTTCTCTGCAACTGGTTCATCATCTAGACCAAGTGCAGCATTATGAAAATAGCTACCTAGCCTTTTCCCAAAAACGCTAGTTAACTTCCGAGCATCATACGCGGCCAGTTCGCCAATCGTGTTGATTCCAAGAGACTGCATCTTCTCCTTAGTCTTCACTCCGACGCCAATAAGACGGTCAATAGGAAGCGGAAACAGAAAAGACTGAACACCCTCTGGCTTCACTACCGTGAAACCATCAGGTTTTTGGCTGTCAGCAGCGATTTTGGCGATCAGCTTGTTCGGTCCAATCCCAATTGAACATGTGAGGTTGAGACTGGCTCGAACGTCATCCTTTATTTCCTCTGCCAGCTTTCGCGCTTTTTCAAAATCGCGTTCTGTCTTCTGTGTTACATCAAGAAAGGCCTCATCAACTCCAACTTGTTCGAAACTGTCAGCATACGTTCGCAGAATGTCCATGACTTTGCGCGATATCTCGTCGTAGAAATCGTGGTCAACAGGCAAAAACACCGCATCGACATTTTCGAGTTTCTTCTTGGCCATAAAGATTGGCATTCCAGACCTGACACCATATTTCCTTGCCAGATAGTTTGAAGTGCTCACTGCACCACTATCTTCGCTGCGTCCTGAATAGACGCACACGACAACTGGCTTGTCTCGAATCGCTGGGTTTCTTGTTTCTTCGGCTTGAGCGAAAAAGTAGTCCAAATCAACCAACATCACAACCTTTTCCAATAGGGACAGCCTCAGCAAAACAAAAAATGCCGCGAATCATTTACACGTTTCTAGCATACGTAAGCATCTAACGGTTTTCTATAAGCAATGTCGCCTTTTCTCCGTCACGATTGTATGCTGCAACGCTTTTTTCACTCTCGTAGGGAAAACCGATGATCAGAAGTACGCTGCCAAAGAAATGATTCAGATCTGCTGGAGAGGGCATCAAATTTCCCGAAGGATGAGAATGCACCGTGCCAACCAAGGAAAAATCCATCGGCAACATGTGAACAGGCATGCCTGCAAAGCCCCGACCATAAGTTGCGAGCGGAGGAACAACAACATCAGAAACCTCAACCACGCCCTTAGACTTTTTCCCCCTAAGAAGCAAAATCGTCTCTCTTGGATGAAGCCTCCTTGCCCCCTCAAGGAGAGCCTGCAACAACTCCTCACGAATCGAAACCGTCCAGCCTGTTCCCATACAAACAACAAAACCACCCAAACCTAATTACCTTTGCTAGTGCCAAAAGGAACCCAACAACAAACACAGAAACCGCTAAACCCACAAAACCCAAATCTGAGAACCCTAAGAGTAGGGAGCACTGAAGTCTTTCCACTCAAAGCCATGATGAGAAATGCTGTTTCCGAGATCCATGTTGACCTATATATAGGGGGGTTAAAATTGTGCGGAGCACAAAAGGTCAAGCAAAAAACACAAATCAAACCCAACACAGACCTAAAACCATAGAAGCAGAGAAGTTGATCTGATGCAAGCTTGGCGACTGCTGAAACTCGAAACTCATGATGCATTCACAAACATGGCTGTCGACGAAGCCATATTGACTAGCAGAATCGCCGATATCGCCCCAAACACCATAAGATTCTATCGTTGGAAACCTTCCGCCGTCTCCATCGGAAAATTCCAGGATATCCACAACGAAGTACAACTGGACGAATGCAGAAAACTTGGCGTAGATGTTGTCAGAAGAATAACTGGTGGAGGAACAGTTTACCACGATGCTGAAGACGAAATCACCTACAGCGTAGTCGCAAGCAAACAAGATCTACACACTTCAGACATCGCCGAAGTCTACGCAAGAATCTACGCTGGAATGGTCGAAGCCCTAAAAACTCTGGGCATAACGGCGGATTTCAGCGAAGGCAACCAGAAAACTTGTCCAAATCTAACTATAAAAGGCAAAAAGGTTTCAGGTAGCGCGCAAGCCCACAAAAGCGCAGTTGTTCTTCAACATGGCACTCTTCTGTTGAACGTTGATTTGAGGAAGATGTTCATAGTGCTACGCGTTCCATGGGCTAAAACGTGCATGCAAGTCGTAGATATCGCAAAAAACAAAATCACCTCCATAAACCTAGAACTAGGAAGAAAAGTCTCAATAGAGGAAGCCAATGACGCTTTGACAAAAGGTTTCGAGAAAGCCCTGAACGTCAAGCTGAACGAAAGCACATTAACAGCTTATGAACTTGAGCTTGCAGAAAAGCTTTCCAAGGAAAAATATGCCAACGAACAATGGAATCTCCACGCAAAAAGTCAAGCAAGCTAACGCTTCTCTAATCGCCATTTCACGCCTTGAACAGTGTCTTCAATAATTATGCCCATATTCTTCAGCTGTTGCCGTATCTCATCTGCTTTCTTCCAGTCCTTAGCTTTTCTGGCTTCTTCTCTTTGCTGAATGAGTTCTTCAGCTTCCTTCGGCAATTTCTCTTCCTTCCTGACATCACCAATTACTCCTAGAATCTTGTCAAAACCAAGCATCAACTCATAAACGTCCATTGCCTCTCTCCTGCTCAACTTGCCAGCATCAATGATATTGTTCACCTCTCTCACAAAATCGAACATCGCAGCCAAAGCAACACCAATGTTCAAATCGTCATCCATAGCTCCACCGAAACCCTTCTGCACACGATCCATCAACTGTCGAATTTCTTCACCGCAACCCTTTCCATCAGCATCCAGCAAGCGATACATAAAGCTAACCAACCGTTCAACAGCGTTCTTTGCCCCTTCTAACCCTTCAAACGTGAAGTTGAACTGCTGCCTATAATGGGTTGAAATCAGCAGATAACGCACAGCTCTTGGATCGTGCTTTAGCTTCTTAGTCAAATCCTGCACCGTATAATAATTGCCAAACCTCTTGCCCATTCGCTTTCCTTCAACCAGCAAATGCTCACAATGCATCCAATAATTCACAAACTTCTTTCCCGTCGCTGCTTCACTTTGCGCAATTTCGTTCTCATGATGCGGAAACATGTTGTCCACGCCGCCAGTATGAATGTCCAAGGTTTCACCCAAGTACTTCATGCTCATCGCTGAACATTCAATGTGCCATCCAGGTCTGCCTTTGCCAATCTCTGTTTCCCAGAAAACGTCACCATCGCCTTCGTCCCAAGCTTTCCACAAAGCGAAATCCTGTGCCTGTTCTTTGTCGTATTCGTCAACTTTGACTCTTGCGCCTGCTTTCAATTCGGTGACTTTGAACTTGGAAAGCTGTCCATAATCCTTGAACTTGGCAATTTTGTAGTAGATTGATCCGTCTTCGCCTTTATAGCCATAGCCTTTCTCCATAAGCTTTTTTATTAATGCAACCATTTCGGGAACGTGTTCGGTTGCTCTCGGGTAAATGCTTGCCCTCTGAATATTCAATGTGTCCAAGTCTTCAAAGAAAGCTTTGACGTATTTTTCAGTGTGCTCTTTCAGCGGTATTCCTTCCTTTCTGGATGCTGCGATTGTTCTGTCATCTACGTCTGTCAAATTCATGACTTGAGTGACCTGAAAGCCGCGGTATTCAAGCCATCTTCTCAGAATGTCCTCAAAAAGGAATGCTCTAAAATTGCCGATGTGAGCATAATCATACACCGTGGGTCCACAAGTGTACATTTTGACTTTCCCTTGTTCGATTGGAATGAATCTTTCCTTTTTCCGTGACAACGTGTTAAAGAAATGTATGTTTTCAGCGTGTTGGCTCATGCATTTCCCAAACAAACAAGCCGTGAACCGTATTTAAGCATTTTACGAGCAAGCAACTAGTCGTACTGTTTGATTTTGATCATTCTTCGGTAGCTTCTCAAATCCTCAGAGACGCATCTTAGGAGGCGGATTTCCTCCATTCGAGATTGGAACTTGGCGAATTCTTCAAGTATCTTTTCCAAGTTGCTGTTCTTTCTTGCCATTGCCTGTCATCTTTCATGATGCAATATGAGGCTTCATCAATTGTCGGCTGATCATGGGCAACCATTTCCGTCATCGAGGAGAAAGGAGAAGGCTTCGAAAAACGGAAAAAACTGGCTTTGGCTGCCTGTGATGTTGCCTTCGACCTCAACCTCCATATTGCTTCGTAAGACGTAAGAGTCAACAGTCTTATAAAAACATTACTGAATAACACAAAAATACAAACGCTCGATGCTATGAACCTTTTCAGCCTATGGCCAGAATGCCTTCAAGAACCTTCTTTTCAGGAATATCAAGCCGTTTAGCTAACCATGTCTTCAGAAGCGAAGTGATCTTTGGCAAGTCGCCGCTGTAAGTTATTATTTGACCATTTTTCAATGCGTCTACTTGGAAGTTTTTCTCGGCTTCTCGGTACATGAAGGATAATGTTTGAGCTTGATAGGATAGTGTTTCGAAGTCTTCCCATTGTTTGCAGCGCAGGATTACTGGTGGTCCACGTGTTTCGGGGGGTTGCGGTTTTTCTTGGGGTTGCTGTTGGATTGTTTGTGCTGGTGCTGTGAGGGTGATTGTTCCTTGTGGGGTTGTTGATAGGTAGGTGATGAGGTTTGTTATTTCGTTTTGGAGTGTGGTTAGTCTTTCTTCGACTTTTTCGACTTTGCTGCTTATTTCGCCTGTGTCGCCCATTCTTTCTGCAACTGTGCCCAGTTCGTTGATGAGTCTGTCCAAGTCTTTTTCATGTTCTTTGAGCACGTTGACTATGAAGTCTAGCGCTTCAAGCGCTTCATCCTTGGACGGTGGCTTTCTAGACATTGCTGTCAGCTTTCCTTAGGCTTACCAATATCATTCTTTATAAATAAACGTAGCGAATCCTCAAAACGAATCGCAACGAGTACGCTAGAGTACGTATTTTCAATAATGTCCACGACTTTTGCAGCCAAATCTGCTTAACGCGTTGCGCTTGAAGAAGAAGGGTTGAGAACTTTGTGCGCGGGGAATTTTCAACCCCCCTATATATAGATGCAATGTTTGAGTTGAGTGTCTTTTTTGGGGTTTACACGGTAGAGTTAAAATATCTGCTTCTTGAATGGTAATATTCCCTTAAGTTGGTTTGGTGTCTGTGTCATGCGTGGAAAGCTTGGTTTGACTGGGAAAGAAGACATTGTCAGTTTTGTCTCGGAAAAGAACGTTAAGCTGTTGAACCTTTGTCACGTGCCGGAGGATGGCAGACTTAAGACCTTGAGTTTTGCCGTTTCGGATTTGGGGCGGGTTAGTGAGGTTCTGGAGTTTGGTGAGCGGGTGGATGGTTCCAGTTTGTTTTCGTTTATTGACCCGCACAAGAGTGACATCTACATTGTGCCCAAGCTGGGTTCAGCGTTCCTGAACCCGTTCACTGATGTTCCAACGTTGGATGTTTTGTGCATGTATTTGGATGAAGAAGGGAAGCCTTTGGATGTCGCTCCTGAAAACGTCTTATTAAGAGCTGAAGAACGCCTTCGTGCTTCAACAGACATGACTCTAAAGGCTTTGGCTGAGCTTGAGTTTTTCATAACTTCGAAAGAGACAACTGAGCTGCCGTTTCCAGCTGTGCCCGATAGGAACTATCATGAATCTGCTCCGTTCAGCAAGTTTGAAAAAGTGAGAAACGACATTTTGGTGACGCTGGCTGAGATTGGCATTGAGACAAAATACGGTCATTCGGAAGTTGGCAAAATCATTGAGAAAGATGGCACTGTGATGGAGCAGCATGAGATTGAGTTCATGCCGCAGAGTCTTGTTGACATGGCTGAGACAGTGGCTGTTGCTAAGTGGGTGATTCGCAACATTTGCTTGAAGCATGGCGTGTCAGCCACATTTTCGCCTAAAATAAGTCTGGAGCATGCTGGAAGCGGCATGCACATTCACTTGTGCGGCTTGAAGAATGGAAAGAACGTCATTGAAGATCCGAATGGTGATTTGAGCGTTGAGGCGAAGGAGATGATTGGCGGTATATTGAAGTTTGCGCCGAGCTTGGCAGCTTTTGGGAATCCCACGCCTGTTTCGTATCTGCGTTTTCTGGTTCACAAAGAATCACCCATGAACATTAGTTGGGGGGCGCGAAATCGTTTGGCTTTGGTGCGGATTCCGTTGTGGTGGAGCTTCAAGAAAGATACGCAGGTTGAAGAAGCTTGCAGGAAAACGTTTGAGTACAGGGCTCCAGACGCCACGGCTAACGTGTGTTTGCTGCTTGCTGGATTGGCAGTTGCGATTGAGCATGGTCTTAAAAATCATGAGGAATCATTGAAGATTGCTGCAGACTTGCATGTTGAGGAGGGCTTAGGCAGAAGAAAGCGCCTGAAGCGTTTGCCGAAGTCGTGCAGTGAGTCTGCTTCAAATTTGAAGAGAGATAGGAAATACTATGAGGGTGAAGGTGTTTTTCCGAGAGCTGTCATTGACGCGATGGTTAGGAAGCTTAGAGCTTACAAGGATCGTGATGTTGTGCAGAAGTTGAAGGATGAGCCGCAGAAGATAGAGAAGCTTATGCAGGCTTACTTTCACTATGGATGAAGCCGTGCACGAGACGTTGGTGTGAGTTTTTAATGTTGGTTTAGAACCTTTTCTGAGGCAATACGGGATACCCCGTTATGTTTTTCTTGCATACTTTTCCCTCTTCTGGTTTTTCAACATTTGTTTAAGACTGGAAAAACGCCAATACAGACCTATCCCCCTCTAGGTTTTTTGCAATGAACAAATATTAGGCTCCAAATATGTGTGTTTGGAAGAACTGTTTACGCTTTGTATTGGCTGGTTTGTTTGGATTTTGTAATGCTTATATGAGACTTTGTTCTTGAGCTATCCACAAAAATCATTTAGGGTTTCGCAGAAAGTGTTGGTTCGTGCGGGCGGGTAGATCAGTCTGGCATGATCGCCACGTTGGCATCGTGGAAGTCGCGGGTTCAAATCCCGCCCCGTCCATAAATACGCACGCTGAGGGGTGTTAGGGGTTTTATGGTTGTTGTTGAAGCATAAGGCTCTTTGGGGTTTGATAGCGCACGCGTGGGTTTCTTTGTAGGGGGAAATTTGTGGTTTCTGGAGTTCTGGCATTAACACAAAATTATATATCTGGTTGGTCGAGAAGTCATAAAAGAACCAAGGAACGCAAAAATGGATTCCATCAAGGAGAAACTTAACTTAGCATTGATTTTTACATTAATAGTAATAGCTCTTTTGTTCGTATTATATATGATTATTCTAAATTCGCTCAGTTTCAGTTTAACGCCAGAAGCGTATGCACAAATCATCGCGGCTATGGCAACGACGCTTGTTGTGGTTCTTACACTTGGTTTACGACTGATAGATGATGCATGGAACCGATATGAAAACTTTGCCAGACCAAGAATTAGCGCTCTAAAGGTTCAACTAGATACCGGTGCCACAAAGAGTGAACTAGAAGGTTGTCATTTATTCAATCTTCCAAGTAGGAGAAAAGGCTTGGCTAAGAGCTCACGCATGCTTGTAAGACACGGGCGATTTTTCTTGACCAAGCTCTATCCGCAAGAATCATTAGACAAAATACTAGGAATTTATCATCACCTTGAGAGGTTCTTAGCATTAGTGGACGAATTGAAACCTTATTGGGAACCCACAGATTTTGACAGTTTTCTGGAATTTCTGATTCGTGGTGGCACTGAAGAGTCTAATGGCGCTTTTGCTGAATGGGCATTTCTCGGTAAAGGCAGAGAGGCACGTGTTAGACTGGAAAGAGAAAAACCACAATTGATAGGTCAGATAAGGACATTGAGAGAGAAAATACTTCTAGAAATAAAGGATGCACTAGAAGGATTAAATAGCTTTCTTGAAGCAAAGTAGACTGTAAAGAGATTAAACAGTGATGCTCAACTTTGCGAAATTACCAAGTGTGGGCATCGGGTGCTAAACAGCCAAGACCGCATGCAATACTTCGTCGGCTTAGCTCTCTTGCAAGCTATCTTGCTTCGCTTCCTCAACGTAAGTGAACAATCATAATGTCGGCTTCTGCGTCTTCTCCGATTCGCCATACCAATCCACAGTGAATTGCCGCCTTTTCCTCTTTAAAACTTCAGAACCACAAATCAATAATCAAAATTCTGATTCAAGACCCAGCGCTCCAAACGATCAACTTTCTTCAAGTTTAGATTGCTGCTTGCTTATGATCTAACGCGCGCGACTTAACACTTTTCATTTCCTGAGCATCTTTCTCAAATCGTGATTTTCTGAGGCCAAAATCACGCCTGTGCCAATCATTGCGCTGCCCAGTATGACTCCGATTTGTAGCCATGGAACAGAAAGGGGTGGTGCTTGCTTTCCCCACAGGTTTGTCTGTTCCAGTAGCAATGATGCATATGACAAAGAGGCATTTCCATAGCCTTGACAGGTAGTCTCGAAGGTGCTTGTGAGAAGAAGTCCTGTGTCTGTGTCCCAACAGTATTCTTCACGAATGTCCAGCACGTATTGAGCATATGGCTCACTGTATGTAGATTCAGCTATACAAGCCATTCTGTCTTCACCGGCATAATTTCCCAAGGCTATTTTGCTTATCTGTGCTCTACTGGCGGACAGCCCAAAGGTATCAGGAAGGGAATATCCAACTGTGAGGTTGGCTGGAGCAATGTATTTGAATTGATGAAATGTCTGCAGGACATCATAAGTGCTGGTGCTATTAACATCCTTGCCGTCTGTGTAGTGCGTTGTCTCCAAAATCTCAACAACAGAAGCAGAAACACTCACAAATTCTATTCTTTTGGAATCTGCAAACTCGAAATCACCAGCCCAAGCTGTGTTACCATGTCCCCCTCTGATTATCTTGTATTCTGCCCAGTCTCCTGGTTTGACTCCCACCAATTTTGAATCTGAAGCGAATGTAACATGGTAAGAAGAAGCAAGCACGAAAACAGAAACGAAGATAATCATTACCACAATTTTCGACTTCATTTTGTGCATCCCCGGCAATTGTTTCTGTTACTAGTAGCAGCATATTCTATGATATAACTGACTATTAAAGCCTCATGGAAAAACTGAAGCCCTCTATTTTCCGCATGGGAAAAGCGTGGACTTTGCTGATGCAGTATGGTGCTTGATTCTTCATTTTCTTCTGAACCATCCTCTTATCTTTTCTCTTTCCAACACTACTAAGCCAACCGTGATAACCG
>Ga0335070_10003433_pt1 | contig 18513 bp, 15 predicted proteins | sample Lox_Sample_13_FD_206722 | JGI IMG/M metagenome (GOLD analysis project Ga0335070, IMG submission 206722) | Soil microbial communities from Loxahatchee National Wildlife Refuge, Florida, United States - Lox_Sample_1.3 | ecosystem: Environmental > Terrestrial > Soil > Wetlands | place: USA...
GACACCGCAAACAAGCCGGCGTTGACTGCACCCGGCTCGCCGATGGCGAAGGTGGCCACCGGCACGCCGCGCGGCATCTGCACGATGGATAGCAGCGAATCCAATCCCTGCAAGTGGCGGCCCGGAATCGGAACGCCCAGCACCGGCAGCGTAGTCTTGCTGGCGATCATCCCGGGCAAGTGCGCCGCGCCGCCGGCCCCCGCGATGATGCAGCGTAGCCCCCGCGCCGCGGCCTGTTCGGCGTAACGGAACATGTCGTCGGGGGTGCGGTGGGCCGACACGACCCGCGTCTCGTGCTCTACATCGAAGCTGCTCAGTTGCGCGGCGGCGTGCTGCATCACGTCCCAGTCGCTGTCGCTGCCCATCACGATACCCACCAGCGGTGCACCCATGTCAGGCAGCTCCGACGCGTACGATCTTCATCGTATTGGTGCCACCGGGCTGGCCGATCGGCTCGCCGACGGTGAGGACGATGAGGTCGCCGGGCTCCACCGCGCCGTGCTCCACCAGCTTTTCCTCGGCCATGCGCAGCAGCGTCTCGCGATTGTCGCCGCCGTACTGGAGCATCAGCGGGTAGACGTCCCGGAACAAGGACAGGCGATAGCGGGTGGACACCTCGGGGGTGAGCGCGTAGATCGGCACCCCGCAGTTCAGCCGCGACATCCACAACGCCGTGGAGCCGGACTGGGTCAGCGAAGCGATCGCCTTCACCTTCAGGTGATAAGCGGTGAACAGCGCCGCCATCGCGATGGATTGGTCCACGCGCGTGAACACGCGATCCAGGAATTCCCGATCCAGCGTCACCTCATTGGACTTCTCCGCTTCGACGCACACCCGCGCCATCGCCTCGACGGCCTCGACCGGGTACTTGCCGCTGGCGGTTTCAGCCGACAACATGACCGCATCGGTGCCGTCTAGCACGGCATTGGCCACATCGGAGACTTCCGCGCGCGTAGGCACCGGGCTATTGATCATCGACTCCATCATCTGGGTGGCCGTGATGGTGAGCTTGTTACGCTCCCGCGCCAATCGGATCATGCGCTTCTGCAGCGCAGGCACCGCGGCATCCCCGACTTCGACCGCGAGATCGCCGCGCGCCACCATGATGGCGTCCGATGCGCTGAGGATCTCCTCGAGCGCGTGGATCGCTTCGGTGCGCTCGATCTTGGCCACCAGCAAAGCGTGTCCGCCCGCCGCACGCATCAGCTCGCGCGCCATGTACATGTCGGCGCCGCTCTTCGGAAACGACACGGCCAAGAAGTCCGCCTTGAGCGCCGCCGCGGTCTTGATGTCTTCCATGTCCTTCGCGGTCAGTGCCGGCGCGGTAAGGCCGCCACCCTGGCGGTTGATGCCCTTGTTGTTGGACAGCTCCCCGCCGAGGCGCACGCCGGTGACCACCTCGCTGCCGCGCACCTCCTTGACGTCCAGCACGATGCGGCCATCGTCTAGCAGCAGCACATCGCCCTGGCGTACGTCCTCGGTCAGCTCCTTGTAGTCGAGCCCGACGCGCTCCTGGTTGCCCATCTGGCAGCTGGCGTCGAGGATGAAGGTGTCGCCCTTTACGAGGGAGATCTTGCCGGCCTCGAACTTGCCGATGCGGATCTTGGGCCCCTGCAGGTCGCACATGATGCCTACCGTGCGTTGCAGCTCGCGCGACATCTCGCGTACCGTGTTCGCGCGCTGGATGTGATCTTCGGCCTTCCCGTGGCTGAAGTTCAGGCGCACGACATTCACACCGGCCGCGACCATGCGATGCACGACGTCGTTGCTCGAGGATGCAGGGCCGAGCGTCGCGACGATCTTAGTGCTGCGCTCCATGAATCACCGGGCCCGCTGTTCCAGGATCTCGATCGCCGGCAGAGTCTTGCCCTCGAGAAACTCCAGGAACGCGCCGCCGGCGGTCGACACGTAGCCGATCTTCTCGGTCACGCCGAATTTCGCCAGTGCGGCGACGGTCTCGCCCCCGCCGGCCAGGGAAAAGGCCTTGGAGGCGGCGATCGCGTGCGCCAGCGCCTTGGTCCCGCCGGCGAACTGATCGTGCTCGAACACACCCAGGGGTCCGTTCCAGACGATCGTCCCCGCTTGTCCCAGCATCTGCGCCAGGGCTGCGGCGGTACGCGGGCCCACGTCCAGGATGAGGTCGTCATCGGCCACCTGTTCGACCGGCTTGGTGGTTGCCACCGCGGTGGCGGAGAACTCCTTTGCGCACACCACGTCGACCGGCAGCGGCACGCGCCCACCCTTCGCCTCGACCGCGGCGATTACGCGCCGGGCTTCTTCCACGAGGTCGGGTTCACACAAGGACTTGCCGATCTTCATACCCACCGCGGACATGAAGGTATTGGCGATACCCCCACCGACGATCAGCTGGTCCACCTTCTGAGACAGCGCACCGAGAATGGTGAGCTTGGTCGAAACCTTGGCGCCACCCACGATCGCCACGAGCGGGCGGGCAGGCTGCTGCAAGGCTTTGGTCAACGCACCGACCTCGGCCGCCAGCAGCGGGCCGGCGCAAGCAACTGGCGCGAACCGAGCGATGCCATGGGTGGTGGCTTCGGCGCGGTGAGCGGTGGCGAATGCGTCGTTCACGTAGACGTCGCACAGCGCCGCCATCTTCTTCGCCAGCGCCTCGTCGTCTTTCTTCTCGCCCTTGTTGAAGCGGCAGTTCTCCAGCAACACCGCCTGGCCGGGGGCGACCTCGACACCGGAGAGCCAGTCGCGCTTGAGCGGCACCTCCTGGCCGAGCAGCTCCGAGAGGCGCCGCGCTACCGGTGCCAGCGATTCCTTCTCGTCGAACTGGCCTTCGGTCGGACGCCCGAGATGCGACACCAGCATCAGCCGGGCCTTCTTCGACAGGGCGTGGCGGATGCCGGGCAGCGACGCACGGATGCGCGTGTCGTCGGCAATGACACCCTCTTGCAGGGGTACGTTGAGGTCGACGCGCACGAGCACGCGCTTGCCGGCCAGATCGAGATCTGTCATGTACAACATTGCTAAGCGACCTCTCTTGAGAGAGCCCCCCTCACCTCGATCCTCTCCCGCGTTAGGGGGAGAGGCACTCCTGAGTCTGGGCGCCGAGCGTTGCTAGGCGGCTGCGGGGCGCGGCGTCCGTGGGCTACTTGGCGTTCATCAACGCCATGGTTGTGTCCAGCATCCGGTTGCTGAACCCCCATTCGTTATCGTACCAGGAGGACACTTTCACCAACGTCCCCTCGCTCACCTTGGTCAACGTCGCATCGAACACGCTCGAGTGGGGATCGTGGTTGAAGTCCATCGATACCAGCGGCGCCTTGTTGTACGCGAGGATGCCCTTGAGCGGCCCTTCGGCAGCCTCCTTGAGCACGCCGTTCACTTCGTCGACGGTGGTAGGGCGCTTGGCGATGAAGGTCAGGTCGACCAGCGACACGTTGATAGTCGGCACGCGGATCGAGTAGCCGTCCAGCTTCCCGGCCAGCTCCGGCATCACCAAACCCACGGCGGCGGCGGCGCCGGTCTTAGTGGGAATCATCGACTGCGTGGCGGAACGCGCCCGGCGCAGATCCTCGTGGTAGACGTCGATCAAGACCTGGTCGTTGGTATAAGCGTGGATCGTGGTCATCAGGCCGGAGAGCACGCCGATCTTGTCGTGCAGCGGCCTGACCAGCGGCGCCAGACAGTTGGTCGTGCACGAGGCGTTGGAAATCACCGTGTGGCTGGCTTTGAGCACTTGGTGGTTGACGCCGAACACAACGGTGGCGTCGACATCCTTGCCGCCCGGCGCGGAGATGATGACTTTCTTGGCACCGCCCTTGATGTGAGCCGACGCTTTCTCCTTGCTCGTGAAGTAGCCGGTGCACTCCAGCACCACGTCCACGCCGAGCTGCCCCCAGGGTAATTGGGCCGGGTCGCGCTGCGCCAGCACTTTGATGCGGTTTCCGTTGACGACCATCCCGTCGCCTTCGACATCGACGTTGCCCTTGAAGCGGCCATGCACGGTGTCGTAACGCAGCAGGTGAGCGTTCGTCTCCGGGCTGCCCAGGTCGTTGACCGCTACGACTTGCAGCTCACCGGTTCGGCCGGACTCGTACAGAGCCCGGAGGATGTTGCGGCCGATGCGGCCGAAGCCATTGATGGCGACGCGAACAGGCATGACGAGGCTCCTTGAGCGGATCGGAAAGGGTCGACCATTCTACTGCACTGCGGCAGAGGCCTCAAAAGAAGTTTCCGGCCATGCTCGTCCCGCATTGCAATGCACTGTGCGGTTACGTACTATGCCCGCAACGGGCCGCGCCCAGGCTCAAGCTGGATCATGCGCCGGGTGCGTCAAACAATGAACGCCCGGAGCTTGCATCCCACCTACTTGAGGAGAATGACCGTGAGAAGAATGTTCCCGGCAGGCAGTGCCGCGGCGCTGATCGTCGCCGGCGCGCTGGCTGCCCAGAGTTGCGCCTTCGCGGGCGAAGTCGAAGTGCTGCACTGGTGGACCTCCGGCGGTGAAGCCAAGTCCGTCGCCGAACTGAAGAAGATCCTGGAAAGCAAAGGCGACAAGTGGAAGGACTTCGCCGTGGCCGGCGGGGGCGGCGAGAACGCGATGACCGTGCTCAAGACACGCGTGGTGTCGGGCCAGCCGCCTACGGCCGCCCAAGTGAAGGGCCCGCAGATCCAGGACTGGGGAGCTGAAGGCGTGCTGGCCAACCTGGACGATGTGGCTAAGGCCGGCAACTGGGATGCTCTGTTGCCCCCGGTGGTCAGCAACATCATGAAGTACAAGGGTCACTACGTCGCCGTACCGGTGAACGTGCACCGCGTGAACTGGATGTGGGCCAACCCGGAGGTGTTCAAGAAGGCCGGAGCCAAGATCCCGACTACCTGGGACGAGTTCGCAGTTGCCGCCGAGAAGATTCAGAAGGCGGGGATGATCGCGGTCGCCCACGGCGGGCAGCCCTGGCAGGATTCGACGGTGTTCGAGTCGGTTGCGTTGGGTGTGGGCGGCGCCGACTGGTACAGGAAGGCCTTTGTCGATCTCGACCCCAAAGCCCTCAACAGCCCACAGATGGAGAAGGCGTTCGCGACGTTGCGCACGGTCCAGAAGTACATCGACAAGGACGCCGCCAACCGCGACTGGAACCTGGCCACGGCGATGGTGATCACCGGCAAGGCCGGCATGCAGTTCATGGGCGACTGGGCGAAGGGCGAGTTCACCGCGGCCAACAAGGTGCCGGGCAAGGACTATGTGTGCATGCCCGCACCCGGAACCAAAGGGGCGTTCACCTTCAATATCGACAGCTTCATCATGTTCACGCAGAAGGACCCCGAGGCCAAGAAGGCTCAGGCGCACCTGGCCGCGGCCATCATGGAGCCGCAGTTCCAAGAGGTGTTCAACCTGAACAAAGGCTCGATCCCGGTGCGCGCCGGCATGGACCTGAGCAAGTTCGATCAGTGCGCCAAGGACTCCGCGGCCGACTTTGCCTCCGCCGCCAAGAGCGGCAAACTGGTGCCGAGCTGGGCGCATGAGATGGCGATGCCGCCGGCCCCCAAGGGCGCGATGTTCGACGTGGTCACCAGCTTCATGAACACGCCGGGCATGACGCCCAAGCAGGCAGCTGAAAAGATGGCAACGGCCGGCAAGAGGTAATCCGATTGTTGCAGCGGCGGGGGCAAGGCACCCCCCGCCGTGTCAGTGCGTTTCGCTGCTGGGGAGGAGCGTGAGCAATCCGTCCGCGGGGGCTTCCGGGGCTCTGATGCGCCCGGGGAAAAGCCTAGGCGACTATGTCGAGGCGGCGCTGCCCAAGATCGTACTCGGGCCGACGCTGCTGATCGCGCTCGTCTTCGTCTACGGCTTCATCCTATGGACGGCGTGGCTGTCGTTCACCGAGTCCCGCCTGCTGCCTCGCTACGAGCTGGCCGGGCTGATCCAATACGTCACGTTGTTCGCCAATGAGCGCTGGTGGACCGCGCTGCGCAACCTCGCGATCTTCGGATCGCTGTTCATCATCGTGTGCCTGCTGGTCGGCCTGGTGCTCGCCATCCTGCTCGATCAGCGCATCCGCGCGGAAGGCTTTCTGCGCTCGATCTACCTGTATCCCATGGCGCTGTCGTTCATCGTCACCGGCACCGCCTGGAAGTGGATTCTCAACCCGGGCCTCGGGTTGCAGCACCTGATGCGGCAGTGGGGCTTCGAGGGCTTCACCTTCGAATGGATCGTCACCCCAGGGATGTCGATCTACACGGTCGTGATCGCCGGCGCATGGCAGTCTTCGGGCTTCGTGATGGCGTTGTTTCTGGCCGGGCTGCGCGGCATCGACGAGTCCATCATCAAGGCAGCCCAGGTGGACGGCGCCGGGCCGGTACGCATCTATACCAGCATCATCATTCCCAGTCTGCGCCCGGTGTTCTTCAGCTCGCTCATCATCCTGGCGCACATCGCGATCAAGAGCTTCGACCTGGTGATGGCGCTCACTGGTGGGGGACCGGGGTTCTCCTCCGACCTGCCCGCCACCTTCATGTACACCTTCGCCTTCAACCGCAATCTGATCGGGCTCGGCGCGGCCAGCGCGATGATGATGCTGATGACGGTATTCGCGATCCTGGTGCCGTTGATGTACTCAGAGACACGCAGGCACCGCCGTGGCTGACCGCGTCCAGACTCAGACCGCCGGTGCGGATTGGACCCGACGCGCAATCGTCTACGGGCTGCTTATCGCTTTCGCGCTGTACTACCTGATGCCGCTGTTCGTGATGGTAGTGACCTCGCTGAAGTCCCTGGACGAGATCCGTAGCGGCAACCTGCTCGCGCTGCCGGCCAGAGTCACGCTCGAGGCCTGGGGCAAAGCCTGGGCGAGCGCCTGCACTGGGGTGCAATGCGATGGGCTGAAGGGCAACTTCTGGAACTCGGTGAGGTTCGTGGTGCCCGCCGTGGTGATCTCGACGCTCGTCGGGTCCTTCAACGGTTACGTGCTCACCATGTGGCGCTTCCGCGGCAGCGATGCGCTGTTCACCATGCTGCTGGTTGGGTGCTTCATCCCGTTCCAGGTGGTGCTGCTGCCGATGGCGCAGACCTTGGGCATACTGGGCATCGCCAACTCCACCACCGGACTGGTGTTCGTGCACGTGGTCTACGGCCTGGCCTTCACTACCCTGTTCTTCCGCAACTTCTATGTCACGGTGCCCGCCGACCTGACCCGGGCAGCCCGCATCGACGGCGCGGGGTTCTTCACCATCTTCTGGCGCATCATCCTGCCGCTTTCGCCCCCGATCATCGTCGTGTGCGTGATCTGGCAGTTCACGCAGATCTGGAATGACTTCCTGTTCGGCGTGGTGTTCTCCTCCGGCCAGCAGCAGCCGATCACGGTCGCGCTCAACAACCTGGTAAACACCTCCACCGGCGTGAAGGAATACAACGTGGACATGGCGGCGGCGATCATCGCCGGCCTGCCCACTTTGTTCGTCTACATCGTCGCCGGGAAGTATTTCATGCGCGGCCTGACTGCCGGCGCCGTCAAAGGCTAGCGTAGGAGAAGGAGAAGCCGAAGTGGCCGATCTGTCGATCCGCAACGTGATCAAGCGCTACGGCTCCGTGGAGGTGCTCAAGGGCATCGACATCGAGGTAAAAGACGGCGAGTTCCTGATCCTGGTGGGGCCGTCGGGATGTGGCAAATCGACGCTGCTCAACATGATCGCCGGGCTGGACACCATCAGTTCCGGCGAGATCGCCATCGGCAGGCGCATCGTCAACGATCTCTCGCCCAAGGACCGCGACATCGCCATGGTGTTCCAGTCCTACGCCTTGTATCCGAACATGTCCGTGCGGAACAACATCTCCTTCGGCCTGAAGATCCGCAAGGTAGCCAAGGAGAAGCAGGACGAGATCGTCACTCGCGTGGCCAAGACGCTGCAGATGGAACACCTGCTCGACCGGATGCCCTCTCAGCTCTCCGGCGGGCAGCGACAGCGGGTGGCCATGGGGCGCGCGCTCGCCCGCGACCCAGCGCTGTTCCTGTTCGACGAGCCGCTGTCCAACTTGGACGCCAAGCTACGGGTGGAAATGCGCACCGAGATTAAGCTGCTACACGAGCGGCTCAAGGCTACCATCGTCTACGTGACGCACGACCAGATCGAGGCCATGACGCTGGGAGACCGCATCGCCGTCATGAAGGACGGTGTCGTGCGACAGCTGGCGAGCCCGCAGGAGGTCTACGACAACCCGGCGGACCTGTTCGTCGCCGGGTTCATCGGCTCACCCTCGATGAATTTCATCCGCTGCCCGGTCGTGGAGCAGGCCGGCCGGCTCGGCGTGCAGCTGAAGGAAGGCAGCGAGACGTTCGCCTTCCCGGCGCCGGCGCCGCTGCAGGAGCCGCTGCGCGCGCGCCTCGGACAGGAAGTGATCATGGGCATCCGGCCGGAGCAGATCACCGATAAGACGGCGTTCAGCGGAGACAACCCCAACGTGCTGAACCGCGTCGCCAAGGTGGAAGTGGTGCAGCCGACCGGACCCGACACCCTGATCCTGATCCACCTCAACGACGTGCCGGTGACCTGTCGCGTGCACCCTGAGGCCTCCGCCCGCCCGGGTCTGCCGCTCGCGTTGATGTTCGATTTGTCGAAGCTGGTGTTCTTCGACCCAACGACCGAGAAGCGCATCGCCTGACGCAGCGACGAGGATCAGCGATGGTAGCGCGCTTTGAGCACCAGGACGGTTGCCGCGAGCAGCAGGGTGACGACATTCGCTGCGACAATTGCCGGCGAGCGGATCAGCACGCCGTAGATCAGCCATAGCACGACGCCAACCGAGAAGATCCCGAACGTCAAATAGGATACGTCGCGTGCCGACTTGGTGCGGTAGATCCTGAGTACCTGCGGCACGAACGCGATCGTCGTCAGGGTGCCCGCGACCATGCCGATCACTTCGGTAGCGAGCGGCATCCGATCAAGCCGCCGCGTTGAGCGCCACCGCCAACCCTCGAAGCGCGGGATTGCCGGCGAGGATCACATAGGTCGGCACCGCGGCGCAGTAGGTCGAAAAACGGCCCTTGTGCTCGAAGCGCGCGCGAAACGGGGAACGGTCGAACCAGTCACCGAGTTTCGGGACGATGCCGCCGCCTATGTAGCAGCCACCTCGGGCGCCGAGCGTTACGGTTAGATTGGCCGCGGCGGTGCCCAGCACCGCGCAGAACATGGTCAGCGTTTCGCTGCAGCGCGCATCGGTCCTGGCCATGCCGAGGTCGGCGATTTGATGCGGCTCGAGCTCGCGCGGCACGCTGTGGTCCAGCGCGCTCAGTGCGCGATAGATGTTCACCAAGCCGGGACCGCTTGCCAGCCGCTCCGTCGACACGTGACCAAAGCGCTCGCGCAGGACGCGTAAGACGCCATCCTCGCGTTCGTCCATCGGGCTGAACGCGGTGTGGCCACCTTCTCCCTCGATTGGGATCCAGCGCCGGCCTTGGCGCAGCAGCCCGGATACGCCCAGGCCGGTGCCGGCACCAACGATCGCCAGCGCAGCGCCGTCCACGGGCGCCCCGCGACCGACCTGGCGCAGTTCCGCGGGCTCCAACTCGGGTACCGAGAGAGCGAGCGCGGTGAAATCGTTCAGCACCGCCAAGCGCTCCAGACCGAGCTGGCGGCGCGTCTGCTCGATCGAGAACGCCCACGGGCTGTTGGTCAGCTTGACGAAGTCGCTGGTGACGGCAGTGGCGACGTCGATTGCGGCGTCAGTGATCGTTGGATTGCCGACCGTTGAGAGGTAGTGGCGCGCCGCCTGCTCGAGTCCGTCGAAGTCCGCACAGATCAGGTTCGTCTCATCCTCCGGCACGCTGGCTCCGAGAGGCAGCAGCGCGAACCGGACATTTGTTCCGCCGATGTCGGCGAGCAGGCGCATGCGGTCAACCACGCAGGACCTGCTTCACCGTATCGACGACGTTGGCCGCGGTGAAGCCGAAATACTTGAATAGCTCCGGGCCCGGAGCAGATTCGCCGAAGCGGTCGATGCCGACGACGGCCCCTTCCAGTCCGACATACTTGCGCCAGTAATCGCTAACGCCTGCCTCGATCGCGACGCGACGAACGCCCGGTGGTAGAACGCCGCGGCGATAGGCAGCTTCCTGCCGATCGAACAAGGACGTGCACGGCATCGACACCACGCGGGCCGCGATGCCCTGCTCTACGAGCGAGCTTCGCGCCTCGAGCGCGAGGGCGACTTCCGAGCCGGTGGCGATCAGCACCACACCCGGCGCGCCGCCTGAGGCCTCGGACAGCACATAGCCGCCACGACGCAGTGCCATGAGCTGCTCTGGCGTGCGCTTCACAAACGGCAGGTTCTGCCGGCTGAGCAGCAATGCACTGGGACCATCTTGGCGCTCTACCGCGGCAATCCATGCCGCCGTCGTCTCCACGCTATCCGCGGGCCGCCAGACCTCGAGGTTGGGGATCAGACGCAGGCTGGCAGCGTGCTCCACTGCCTGATGCGTCGGACCGTCCTCGCCCAGCCCGATCGAGTCGTGCGTCAGCACGAAGATGCTGCGCAGCTTCATCAGCGCCGCCATGCGCAGCGAGTTGCGGGCGTAGTCGGAGAACACCAGGAACGTGCCGCCGTAAGGAATCAAGCCGCCGTGCAGCGCCAGGCCGTTCACGATGCCGCCCATGCCGAACTCGCGCACGCCATAGAAGACGTAGTTGCCGCCTTCGCCACGTCGCACTGGCCGCGAGCCCGACCACATGGTGAGATTGGACGCGGCCAAGTCGGCGGAGCCGCCCACCAGTTCCGGCAGCGCCGGCGCCAGCGCTTCGATCGCATTCTGAGAGGCCTTGCGGGTCGCAATGCTCTCCGCTTTGTCCACCACGTTGGACAACGCCCTGTCGCGGTGCGCTTGCCAGTCGACCGGTAGCTCTCCCGCAACGCGACGGCGGAACTGAGCGGCGAGCTCCGGATGTGCGCGTTCATATTCGGCGAAACGGTTGCTCCAAAGCTTTTCCAGATCGGCCCCGCGCACGCGCGCGTCCCATGCGGCGTAAATCTCGTCCGGGATCTCGAACGGCGCGTACTTCCAGCCGATGGTTTTCCGCGTGGCGGCGACCTCCTTCTCGCCCAGCGGCGAGCCGTGCGCGTCGTGGCTGTCTGCCTTGTTCGGCGCGCCCTTGCCGATAACGGTCTTGCAGCAGATCAGCGTCGGCCGGTCGGTAACCGCCTTGGCCGCGCGGATCGCGTCGTCGATCGCGCCGAAATCGTGCCCGTCCACCGCCGGGATCACGTGCCAGCCGTAGGCTTCGAAGCGCTTGGGCGTGTCGTCGGTGAACCAGCCTTCCACGTGGCCGTCGATGGAGATGCCGTTGTCGTCGTACAGCGCGACCAGCTTGCCCAGCCCTAGGGTGCCCGCGAGCGAACAGGCTTCGTGCGAGATCCCTTCCATCAGGCAGCCGTCGCCCACGAAAACATACGTGTGATGATTGATGACGTCGAAGCCCGGCCGGTTGAACTGCGCCGCCAGCATCCGCTCCGCAATCGCCATCCCCACCGCGTTGGCGAGGCCCTGACCCAGTGGGCCGGTGGTGGTCTCCACCCCGGGCGCCACGCCGCGCTCGGGATGGCCCGGCGTCTTCGAATGCAGCTGGCGAAACCGGCGCAGCTCTTCCATCGGCAGGTCGAAACCCGACAGATGCAGCAAGGCATAGAGCAGCATCGACCCGTGACCATTGGATAGCACGAAGCGATCGCGATCCGGCCAAGCGGGGTTGGCCGGGTTGAAGCGCAGATGATGGTTCCACAGCACCTCCGCGATCTCTGCCATGCCCATGGGCATGCCGGGGTGCCCGGAGTTGGCCTTCTGCACTGCATCCATGGCCAAGGCGCGTAGGGCGTTGGCGAGTTCTCGTCGGGTTACCATCGATCAGATTGTTGCGCGAGGAAAGTTGCGCACCGGCACGTGCCATGCGCAGTGGAACATTATAGGCGAACGCGCTGCGGCGGCCGGCCGGTGTTTACTGCTCTCGCCGCGGCACTTTGACCCCGAGCTGCTTGAGCTTGCGGTACAGGTGAGTGCGCTCCAGACCTACGCGGTCCGCCACCTTGCTCATGTTGGCACCCTCGCGTGCGATGTGATACTCGAAGTACACACGCTCGAAGGCGTCGCGCGCCTCGCGCAACTCCTGGTCCAGCGGCAGCGCGGACAGCGCCCCGGCAACCGGAGCCTCCAGGCGGGACAATGCATTGTTCACTTCCGCCATTGCGATCTCCGACCCTGGGGCAAGCAACGCCATCGTGCGCACCGCATTCTCGAGCTGCGCGAGATTGCCGGGCCAGTCGTAGTTGCGCAGCGCGTTGAGCGCCGCGGTCGACATCTGCCGCGCCGGCGCCTCGCGCGCCTCGACCAGGCGGTTGAGGATAAGCCGTGCCAGGTCCGGGATATCCTCGGGATGCTCGCGCAAACTCGGCACCCTGAGCTGCAGCTGGGCGATCGCGGCGTAGAGGCGCGAGTCGAATTGCCCCGCGGCTACCAGCCGCGGCAGCTCTCGGGCGCTGGAACACACCAAGCGAGTGTGGTAGCGCTCCAGCTTCGCCGTCTGGGCCAGCAGGTTGCGCTGCTGCGATGGGGACAGGTCAGCGACCTCGTGCAGGAACAGCGTACCCTCCGCCGCCTGGCCCACCAGGTTGTTTGCCGGGTCGTCCAAGACGCTCAAGGTATTCGGGGCGACCCAGGGCGTATTGGCCTGGTGAAGGAAGCGTGCACATAGGCTCTTCCCGGTGCCCGCCTCACCGGTGATCAACACCGGCAGCCTCAGAGGCTTGAGTGTCTCCAAGCGCTGCTTGACCTCGGCCGAGAGGGGAGAGCGCCCGAGGTAGGCGAGCGTGACGAGGCTGTGCGTCGTCGGCGGGGGCTGGCGCAAGGCCTGCCCGACTGTGGTGAGCAGCCTCTGTAACGTGATCGGCTTCTCGAGGAAGCCGAATGCGCCGATGCGCGTGGCCTCCACCGCGGTGTCGATCGTGCCGTGGCCCGACATCATCACCACCGGCATGGTGAGCTGGCCGCTCCCAGCCCATTCCTTCAGCAGCGTGATGCCGTCGGTATCCGGCATCCAGATGTCCAGCAGGACCAGGTCGGGCCGCATCCGGTTGCGGATTTGTCGCGCTTCGCTCGCATTCTGCGCGAGCCGCACCTGATGGCCTTCCTCTCCCAGGATCTCCGACAGCAGCTCCCGGATGCCCATCTCGTCGTCTACCACCAGGATCTGGCTCATCGTCTATTCGACCCTGACCCTCTCCTGCCGCGGCGATGTGGCCGCGGCTAGTCCGCTGACCGGCAGTGTGATGCTGATCCGCGCCCCACCCGAGGCAGCGTTGGCGATCTCGAGATGTCCGTGGTGCTCCTCCACGATCTTGCGCACGATGGCCAGCCCCAGGCCCGTCCCCTTCGGCTTGGTAGTGACGTACGGCTCGGTGGCGCGCGCCAGGATCTCCTGCGTGAACCCGGGGCCGTTGTCGGCGACCACCAGCTGCACGCTCTCGGCGCCCATCCGCGTTTGCACCATGATGCGCGGCGCTCGACGCTCGGCGACGGCCTGCCCGGCATTCTGCAGGAGGTTGTGGATGACCTGACGCAACCGGGCCGCATCCCCTGCAACGGGCGGCAACCCCTCCTGCAGATCGGCCAGCAGGTGGGGCGCGTGCGCCTCGTAAAGGGCGAGCACCTCGCGCACCAACATGTTGAGGTCCAGCGGCTGCACACGCAGCTCGGGCGAGCGCGCATATTGGCTGAAAGCATCCACCATCCCTTTGAGCTGGGCCACCTGCTGGATGATCGTGCGGGTCGATCGCGACAGCATCTCCGCATCGCTCGCTTGGAGCTTGGCGGACAAACGATGTTCCAGCCGTTCGGCAGACAGCTGAATCGGTGTGAGCGGGTTCTTGATTTCGTGCGCGAGCCGGCGTGCGACCTCGCCCCAGGCGGCATACCGCTGCGCCTGCAGCAGGCGCGTGATGTCGTCGAATACGACGACGAACCCGCCCTCGGCACCGGCCTGCAGCACGGAGCCGCGCACCAGGAGGACCTTTCCCCCGGAGGCAAGCTCGACCTGCCGCTCCCAGCTGCCCTCCGCCCCGGCGAGGATGCCTTCGCGAATCGATGCCCCGATGTCGGCCAGCACCCCGCCCGCGGTTTCCCATTCGGCGAGGCGCGCGCCAAGCAGTGGCTCGAGCTCTACGCCGAGGATCTGCGCCGCGCTCGGGTTGGCCGAACGCAGTATCTGATGGCTGTCGAACGAGAGCACACCCGCGGTGAGCTTGGCCAGCAGGCTTTCGAGATACGCCTTTGCGCCCTCGAGCTGCTCCTGGTTGCGCAGCAGCTGGGCGCGCGCTTCCGCGAGCTGGACGGTCATGGCGTTGAAGGACTCCGTGAGGATTCCCAGCTCGTCGTGGCTGCGCACCGGATGGCGCTGGGTGAAATCGCCCTGCGCAACGGCCCGGGTACCCGCAGCCAGCACGCCCAGTGGCGCCGCCAGCCGCTCGCTGAACAGGATGGCAAGCAGCAAGGCCGAGAGCAACGCGAGCAGCAGCGAAAGCGTCAGCGACAAGCCATACAGGCGCTTCAGGCCGGCGCGCGAGAAAGCCAATTCCTGATACTCCTGGCTCATCGTTTGCACCGATTCCGCGTCGTGCGCCAGCTGGCCGGGTACCGATTGCACTACCTGCAGCAGTGCCGTCTCCCCCGACAAGCGGTTGATCGGCAACACGACGCGCAGGCGCAGCCCGGTGCGCTCATCCGACTCAACCCGCTGATACACCTGCTGCAGGCGAACCTTGTGCGCTACTGCGGCGGGAAGGCTAGTGGGAGTCAGGCCGCTGGCTTCACCGGACGAGAACGCGAGCAGGCTACGATCGCTGTTGAACACCGCGATTTCCTGCACGCCCGCCTGCTCTCGCATCGCGTTCAGGGCTGCCACGGTGCGCGTTGCCGACGCGTCCGAAAGAGAGATCGCAATTCCCTCGGATTTGCGCGTCAGCTCCTTGAGCATGTTGTCCAGCGTCGTGCGCCCCAGCCGCAAGCCGGATTCCAGGGCGTTGTCCACGCGCACGTTGAACCAGGTATCGATGCTTCGTACGAGGAACTGGACGGAAACGGCATACACCAGCGCGCCCGGCAGTACGGCCACGAGCGCGAACAGAAGCACCATGCGCAAGGTGAGCTTGGAGCCGAACAGACCCGCCTTGAGTCGACGCCGCAGAGTCAGCAGCTGGTAGCCGACCACTCCCATCAGGCCGACGATCAATCCGATGCCGACGTATACGAGCAGCGGCAGGGTGCCTGCGAACATCGGGGTATTGCTGCTCGCGGTGGACAGCAGGTACAGGATCACTGCACCCACCACCAGCAGCAGGGCCATCAGGTACTTGGTGCCGCGCGACAGCAGCGAGCTGCGCAGGGCGCGGAAGGACGGCATCATGGCTTGAACGTCCAGCGATACCACTCCGAGCTCAGATTCCAGTCGCGCGTACCGAGCGCGTTGATCTGAAGCGGCTTGGGCAGTTGCGAGGTGTCGAGGCGCAGGCGCAGTCCGGCGATGTAAACGTCCTCAGGATCCACTTCCTGGTAGCGCACCGCCGGTGCGTAGCGGACATGCCCGATCAAGGCCAGGGCCTCGATTAGACTGTCGAAGCTCTGGTGCAGGGCGCCAAACGATAGCCGGTATTGACGCGTCAGCGCGTTATAGGACAAGCGATGCTGGGTCCGAAACTCCGAAATCGTGCGGTTCCAGAGGTTGAAGGTCCACCAGCGCGGCCGCACCAGCTCGAACTCGGTCACGAAGTTCAGCGGCAGGCCGCGCGCTAGGGCCTCTTCCGCCGTCGGCGTGAGGGTGATGCCGAAGTCGGCCTCGAGCGAATACCCGGCTTCGGTCGGCGTCAGGGTCGCCGACTTGATGCTGATCCCGTCCGCGCCGGCGGTCAGGGCGACCAACAAGAGCAGCAGCGCCGCTGCTGATGCAGACCAGCTCGGGAGAGCATCAGTGCTTCTGAAGCAGCGCATAGAAGAACCCATCGTTGCTGTTGCCAGGCAGCAGTTGCCCTTCGGATGCCGGCGAACCCGGCAGCGGCAGGCTCACCGCGTCGGCGTGCCGCGCGAGGAAGTCCGCTACACGCACGCGATTCTCTTCGGGAAACAGCGAACAGGTAACGTAAAGCAATTTACCACCACGCTCGAGGGTATGCCACAAGGCTGCCAGCAATCGCGATTGCTCGCGCGCGAGCGCCGCGATGTCGCTTTCCCGCCGCAGCCACTTGATATCCGGATGACGCCGCACGACGCCCGATGCCGTGCAAGGCGCATCCAACAGGATCCGCTGGAACGGCGCGCCATCCCACCACGCTGCGATGTCTGCTGCGTCGGCTGCACGCATAGAGGCTTCCAGCCCCAACCGCCGCAGGTCTTGCTCCGCTCGTGCCAGGCGCTGGTGATCGATGTCCAACGCAGTCAGACGCACTTGGGCGGTTTCCAACACGTGGGCCGTCTTTCCCCCGGGAGCCGCACAGGCGTCGAGCACGCGCTGGCCGTCCTGCAAGTCCAGCCAGGGAGCAGCCAGCTGCGCTCCTAAATCCTGCACGGACACCATCCCTTCAGCGAACCCTGGCAGGCTGGGCACCGGCCACGGCTGCTTCAGTCTCACGGCAGCCGGGCCGATCACTTCAGCCTCGATACCGGCGGCGCCCAACTGTGCGACATACGCCTCGGTGCAGATCGCACGCTGGTTGACGCGCAGCGTCATCGGGGGATGCTGGTTGCCAGCGTCCAGGATCGCTGGATATTCATCCGGGTAGGCCCGCTCTATCCGGTCGATCCACCATTCGGGATAGGAGTAGCGCCCGCTGCGGGTACTGCGGGCATGCGCCATCAGATCCGCGCGATTTCGCAGAAAACTGCGCAGCACCGCGTTGACGAATGGCTTGGCACCGCGATCATCCACGCCACAGGCGCGCACGGCCGAGTCCACCGCTGCATAATCGGGAACCCGGGTGTACTCAAGTTGGTAGAGCGCCACGAGCAGGAGCGCTTCTACCTGTGGGGCCGGCGGGTGCCGCACCAGCAGGCTCAAAGCTCCTCGCAGGGGCCCCAACCAGCGCAGGACGCCGTAGCAGCAGTCCTGGAATGCCCCTCGATCGCGCTCCGGCACCGAGGCAAGCGTCTCCGGATGGCGCAGCACATGCGTCAAGCTGCGACCCCGCTGCAGGACCTCGACGAGTGCGCGTGCAGCCTGCTGCTGCATTTTGCTCAGCTCCGCCTTCAGGCGCCCAGCCGGTCACCTGCTTCGAGCGGACAGCCTCGCAGGAACTCCCGTACAGGCAGCCGGCGCCCGCCTGACCGTTGCATCTCCAGCAGGTCGAGCCCCCCGGTGCCGCAGGCGATGGTAAGGCGATCCGCACTGACGCGCGCGACCAGGCCCGGGACCCCCTGCGCCTCTGCAGGCTCGGCACGCCAGACCTTCAGCATGTCACCGCGCAACGTCGTGAACGCGCCCGGAAACGGGTCAAAGGCACGCACCTGGCGGTCCAGCAGCTCCGCTGGTCCCCGCCAGTCCAGCGCGGCTTCTTGCTTAGTGATCTTCCCGGCATAAGTGACGCCCGCCTCGGGCTGGGGGCGCTCCTGTATCGAACCCGTGGACAGTTGCTCCAACGTGCGCAGAATGCATTGGCCGCCGAGTTGCGCGAGCCGGTCGTACAGCTGCCCGCCGGTCTCGCGTGCGCCGATCGGGGTCACTTCGCGCAACAGTACCGGCCCGGTATCCAACCCGGCATCCATCCGCATGATGCAGATGCCCGTCTGCCTGTCGCCAGCGAGGATCGCCCGCTGGATCGGCGCGGCACCGCGCCAACGCGGCAGCAGGGACGCGTGTATGTTCAGACAACCGAGCGGGAACAGATCCAGGACGGCTTGCGGCAAGATCAGGCCGTAGGCCGCCACCACCATCGCGGATGCCCGGCAGCCGGCCAGCTGACGCTGAGTCTCCGGCTGCTTCAGACTGGCCGGCTGCAGGATACGCAGGCCACGGTCCAGCGCCAGCAGCTTTACATCGGAGGGTTTCGGTTTGAGCCCGCGGCCCGCTGCCCGATCCGGCTGCGTCAGCACCAGCACGACGTCATGGCCGGCATCGAGCAGTGCCTGTAGCGCAACCTTGGCGAAAGCGGGAGTGCCCGCGAAAAGCAGCCGCACGTCAGAAGGTCATCGATTGTCGCTTCGACGCTACATCGCCTGACGCTGGTGCTTCTTCAGCTTGGCGACAATGCGCGACTGCTTCAAGCGGGAGAGGTACTCGACGAAGACCTTGCCGCGCAGGTGGTCCATTTCATGCTGGATGCAAACGGCAAGTAATCCCGTGGCTTCGAGCGTGAATGGCTGACCGGCGGCGTCCCGAGCGTGCACCTTGATCCGTTCGGCCCGGGTGACCTTCTCGTAGATCCCAGGCACCGACAGGCAGCCCTCCTCGTACTCGGCCTCGCCTTGCGCCTCTAGGATTTCAGGATTGATGAATACCATCAGTCGGTCGTGCGACTCAGAT
>Ga0335070_10003434_pt1 | contig 18502 bp, 14 predicted proteins | sample Lox_Sample_13_FD_206722 | JGI IMG/M metagenome (GOLD analysis project Ga0335070, IMG submission 206722) | Soil microbial communities from Loxahatchee National Wildlife Refuge, Florida, United States - Lox_Sample_1.3 | ecosystem: Environmental > Terrestrial > Soil > Wetlands | place: USA...
CGGAACGGCGAACAACATTTTTCTGCGGATCGACTGTCAGGCGACTAACATCGCAACTGGGACAATCAATCGGGTACTCGTGGTCTATTCCTGCTTTCAAGGAAATATAGAGGGGGGCGGCTGCACGCCGAAACACTACTGATCGCGAATCATGCCAATGGCAAAACTGATGACGGTGTCCGGACATAATAAGGAGAAGCCGATGGACACGAAAAGCTCCTCAGGCAGATCACAAGTTGGACTCTGGCTGTATGGACTGGTGTTGTGTCTTCTATTCGGTTTGTCCTCGCCAGGTCTGGCTCAAGTTAATCCAGCGGACGACCAGCCAGGCGTTATCTGGGGCAAACTAGACTTTCTCACCAATCGCGACGCAGTTGTGGACGGGCGTCGTTATCCCTATGCACACAATGTGATTATCCATACTCGCGCTCTCACTCCGAATAAACGCGGAAACGTGAAGGTGACGTTGGATCTTAAAGGATATGCAATCGAAGTCAGTCTCTACGGCATCGAAGAAACGGATGCCATGACAAAGTATTTCAAACATGAGGGCTAACGTGAGGAGGAGTACCATGAAACAGATCCTCGGGGGGCTCTTATTGGCAGGTCTACTGCTCGTCCTGGGTCAGCATGCGGCTGCGGTAGCGCCGCCGATGAGCGCCTACACGGCCTATCCACCCTTCATCAGCCAAACTGCTCCTCCGATGGTGATGTTGGCCATGTCGAAAGATCATCGGATGTTCTTCAAGGCTTACAACGACATCATGGATCTCGACGGAGACGGAACGATCGATACAACTTATAAAGATACTATCAACTATGAGGGATACTTCGACTCGAACAAGTGTTACAGTTATAGTTCGGCCAACAATCGTTTTGAACCAGCCGCTGCATCGACCGGCGCTAATCTGCACTTCTGCGACGGGACCAAATGGAGCGGAAACTTCATGAACTGGGCCACGATGGCGAGAATCGACGTCGTGCGCAAGGCTCTCTATGGCGGGTTGCGAAGCGTCGATACGGGCGGGGCCAGTGCAGTGACGGTTCTTCAACGAACTGTCCTTCCGCAGGACGCTCACTCATGGGTCAAGGCCTACAACGGTCCCAATATTTCGTCACTCACTCCGACAGCCTACACCAGCATCAGCTTCTGCAACTTCAACTCGACCGGCACCTCGACCACATTGCCGGTGGTCTGGATCATGAACGGATACTTCCCGTATGCCTCTAGCACGGAAGTTCGGCAGTGTGTCAGCCAATATAACGGCGGACCTGCACTTGCTCCGGCGTTTGACTATCGTGCGCAGGTCCTGGTCTGTGTGACCGGGATGTTAGAGGCAAATTGCCAACGCTATTTTAACAGCGGTACGTCAGTAGCCACCTATAAACCTACCGGGTTGCTTCAGCAGATGGGCATCAATACCCAAGGCACCGACGATACGAGCGACGACACGATTTTGATGAGGTTTGCGTTGATGACCGGCAGTATGGCCAAAAACTTCACGGGCGGCGTGCTCCGGAGCAACATTGTCGACATGAATAATGAAGTCAATTCAGCGGACGGGACGATCAATACAGCGACGTCGAAAATCATCAAGAACATCGATAACTTCAGAATAGTTGGCTACAACTATGCTACGGGTAACTATAATCTTGGGGGAAATGAAGGCAGTTGCACAACCCCAACACCGACCGACGGGACCTGTAGGAGTTGGGGAAATCCCGTTGGAGAAATGTTCTATGAGGCCATTCGATACTTTAAAGGATTGACTACACCGACGAGTCAATACCAGGCCTCTCCGGCAGACTATACTGGCTCACCCTTGACTGTCGAATCGAGCTGGGTCGATCCTTATAGCGTCTGTCCCTACTGCGCAAAGCCGTTCGTCTTGTTGTTCAGCGACGTCTTTCCTACGTTCGATTCCGATGCCCTCCCAGGATCGTACTGGCCGACCACCATTAGTACAAGCGACACGCCGAGCGTTCAGACTTTGATCACCAACTCGGGGATTAACACGTTAGAAGCGCCTGGCAGTGTATTTATCGGACAATCAGGTGCAACCTTCGATAAGGCCTGTACGCCGAAGACAGGAGATTTTACATTGATTCGAGGTCTTTGCATCGAAGACCCGAACAAGCAAGGCTCCTACTATGCTGCCGGATTAGCCTGGTACGCTAGGACAACGGACTTGCGGGGTGCGTTAGGGAACGACACGACGAACAGTGTGAGCCAAAGCATCACCACCTATGCGGTCGGGACGAATTCACCGGTCCCCGTGATGGATTTCATGGTCGGCACAAACAAGGTTTCGCTTGTGCCGATCTTCCACGACGGCTGTCCGAAGCCGACGGGATATTTCGGGTGCACGAGCCAGGGTCAGTACGGAGATGATACGAAAGGAACTTTGTCGGACTTCAAGATCTGTGACAACGACGCAGATTGGACGACCGAGCAAGGGAACGGGTTCACAACGTGCTTCGACATCCTCTGGGACGATGCCGAATATGGGATGGACTTCGACCTGGATATCCGTTACCGCATCTACGTCAAAACGACCGGCACGAATATTACGATCAAGACGAAAGGGATGTATGCCAACGCTGGCCACACGGACTTTGCCGGATATTTCATCACCGGAGTCACTGGGACGGGAGACTATCTCGATCTCGAGTGTGGCGGGACGCTTCCCGGGAGCACGAAGTGCCAAAGCTCGATAGACGGAAGTGGAAATGCTGCTGTGGGAGGAGGGCCAAACACCCGAACATTTACGCCATCGGGCGTCGCAACCACGATTTTAAAAGATCCGCTCTGGTACGCTGCGAAGTACGGAGGATTCACGGACAAGGATGGAAACAATCAACCCAACCTGCCGGAAGAATGGGATCAGGATGGCAACGGTGTGCCAGACAACTACTTCTTCGCTGCAAATCCGTTGCAGTTGCAAACGAAGCTGGCAGCTGCTTTTGCCGCGATTCTGAACAAGGCCTCGTCCGGTACCGCCGCATCGGTGCTGGCCTCCTCGACCACAGGCGACGGCGCGTTGTACCAGGCGTACTTCTTCCCGACCCAGTTCGAAGGAACTCGTGAGATCAAGTGGACCGGGTATACCCAAGGTCTCTTTATCGATTCGTTCGGAAATCTCCGGGAAGACACCAACGGGGATGGGAAACTCACCTACGGGCAAGACGATATCATCGTCTCCAGGTTTGACGTGGCAAGTGGCCAGGTGAAGGTCGACCGATACAAGGATATTAGTCCTGCGGACGGCGTTGCCGATTCAACTACTCCCTATCAGACGGTGAACCTTACGGATATCAAGCCGATCTGGGAGGCAGGGAAAAATCTGGCACAAACGACCGCAGCGTCGAGAACCATCCTGACTTGGATTGACCAAGATGGGGACGGAGTGGTGGACTCTTCCGAGTTTATCCCGTTCACGACTGCGAATGCCGCCCCGCTGAGCGCGTTCCTGCGCGCGGACCCGACCGGGTCCTATACAGCCTCGAACATCATCGATTTCATTCGAGGGACCCAAATCACCGGGCTTCGGGATCGTCAACTGACGGTCAATGGCACGCTACAAGTTTGGAAACTCGGAGACCCGATCTATGCGACGCCCGTCATTGTAGCTGCGCCGCGTCAGCGGTATGACGTGCTGTATGGAGACCCCGAGTATCAAAAATACTATGTCAAGTATCGCCAGCGAAGACAAGTGGCCTATGTCGGTGCCAACGACGGCATGCTCCACGCATTCAACGTGGGCTTCTACCATGCTTCGGATGGGGTTCATCATGGGTGCTTTACTCAAAATCTAAATGATGACTGCAGTACTCAAACTATGGTTTCGCTGGGCGGCGAAAAATGGGCCTTCATTCCACAGGAAGCGTTGCCTCATCTGCGGTGGCTGGCTCAGCCTGATTACACACATGTGTACTATGTCGACCTCCAGCCGAAAGTGCAGGACGCCCGGATCTTCACCGAAGAACCAGCATGTGCCTCTGACATTACGAGTGCGGGCTGCATCCATCCGGGCGGCTGGGGAACGATCCTGATCGGCGGAATGCGTATGGGAGGCAGCTGCGGAAATTGTACGACCCAGGGTACGCCCATGTCGTATTCAGGAGATTTCGACAATAATGCCGGAACTCCTGATACGACGAGGACGTTTTACAGCGCCTATTTTGTGCTGGACATCACCAACCCGGAAGCGAACCCGAACCTCCTTTGGTCGTTCACTGATCCGAATCTCGGGTTTACGACGAGCATACCGGCAGTGGTTCGGGTCAGTCCTTCTACCGATGGGAGGGTTAACCACGCGAACGAGAAGTGGTTCGCCCTCTTTGGTTCAGGCCCGACTGACTATGATGCGGGCTCGACGCAATCGGCAAGTCTCTTTGCGGTCGATCTTGCGACGGGTACGACTGTGACGCCGGCGACAGTATATCCTGTTGGATCGTGGAACTCCTTCATGGGAGATTTGGTCGTAGCAGATTACAATATGGACTACCGTCACGATGTTTTGTATGCGGGGCGAGTCCTCAACGACGGATCCATGCCGTGGCGGGGAAAATTGTATCGGTTCACTACGAATTGCCTGACCGGTACGTGCCCGACAGATCCTGCTCAGTGGGGAATTGCATCCGGCTCGAACCGGATTCCCACGGAGATCATTGATACGTTCACGGATGCCAGTTCGGTAACCCGTGAACTGGGGCCTGTCCCGTTTGCTCCCGTGCCGGTGTTGGATGACAGTTTCAAAATCTGGGTGTTTGCGGGAACGGGTCGCTATTTCAGTGCAAACGACAAGACAGACACATCCTCTCAATACTTGGTCGGCATAAAAGACTCCGTAGTGAATACTGGTTGTAGCCAGACCTCATCTACGAGTTGCTGGGACAACAACCTCGTCGATGTGACAAACATTGCTGTGTGCGTCGTGGGTGTTGGCACCTGTACGACTGCCAACCAGGTCAGTGGGGTTGCCGGAGTGTCCACCTATGCGAGCCTGATTGCACTCGTGCAAAGCAAGGACGGATTTGTCCGGATCTTGCCGGCAGGGGAACGGACCTCGGCTGCGCCTTCCATCTTTGGCGGAGTCGTGTTCTTCCCGGTTTTCTTGCCCAATACAGACCTCTGCGTCGCAAGCGGAACTGGGTATCTCTATGCCTTGTACTACCAGACTGGCGGTCCCTATTCCGAGCCGGTCATTGGCACGACCGCGGCTGGTCTGAATCAAAATATCAACGATAAGAGTGGCGGAACGGCGGGCGTTGGTTCAGCAACCTCGCTCCATGTTATCAATGACGGCACGGGCAACGCGAAAATACAAAGCTGCCAACAGTCAAGCGTCGGTGCGGCACCCTGCATTACAGGCAATGCCGCTGGCCAGATTACGAGCCGATATATCTCCTGGGTCAACCAGAGAGATTAAGAACAGACTTGCTCATAGAACTGAACCTGGTGTCTCCCCCTAGGAGGGGGAGACACCAGGCATACCGGTTCCGAATGCGCTGAAGGTAGGGTAAAAGTTGTGGGCAGCACGAGACACTTTGTTATAGCGGTCTTCAGCTGCACGGTCTTGTTGAGTTGTAACAGCGGAGTGTCGGAAACAGGACCGGACGGTTCAGGCCGAGAAGGCTTCAATCACCCCCCGAGGATAAAGGCGGCCAATCTCCCCGATCCAATTACCCGATCCGGGCCTGTTGCGGTATCCATCAGCGCGGAAGATCGTGAAGGTGACGTCGTGACGTTCCAGTACCGATGGTATGTCAACGAGAATCTCGTTCAAGGAGAAACGGGGCCCCAATTTCCACCAGAGAAACTACAGCGGGGCGATCGGGTGGGTGTCGAAATTATCCCTTCCGATGGACGGTCTACCGGCGCCCCTTATAAGACTCAATCGGTACAAGTGGGGAACACACTTCCATTTCTGACCGCTGTCGGGTTGCCCGAACAAATCAGAGCTGGCGACACCGTGAAAGTCGAAGCGGATATCAGGGATGTGGACAACGATGAAGTCCAAGTTCGGTACCGATGGTGGAAGAATCAGGATGTTGCTGCCGAGACAGAGGTTCCTTCACTAGAAACCAGGGGGTTCGTTCGCGGCGACGTGCTGAGGGTTAGCGTCACCCCACGCGATGCGGTCGGCGAGGGAAAGCAAATATCCTCCCCCCCAGTTGTGATCGGCAATGGCTCACCCCGGTTTACATCAAAGCCTCTTCCGGTCACCCAAAGGGGCGTCTATGAATATAGCCTCAAAGCAGTTGATGCCGAAGGAGATCCTATCTCGTTCGATCTACAAATGGCTCCACCAGGCATGACGATCGATAAAAAGGCCGGCCTCATTTCTTGGAAGATACCGGCCGACCTGAGCGGTGCATACCGTGTTCGGATCGTGGCGGAGGATGGACAAGGGGGTTCGTCTTCTCAAGAATTCGAGCTGACGGTTTCTCCGCCCCCGGCCTCCTCATAACCGAACCCCTCTCCCCTTTGTTCCTGCCGGTATCTGCTTGGTCCTCGATATTCCCGTAAAGTACGTTCTGGTCCGATCCTTGTCACATCAGGCGATGCTCTGCTAAAATTGCCTTGGAGACTAGTCCGGAGGTCCAACGCAAAACAGGCGTGCGTAAGCTCAAACTACGAGAAGGTACCAACACCGCGGTCCTGTTCGGTCATCACGACCGACACCTCAAGCTCATCGAAGATGAACTCGGTGTGCGGCTGTCCGCGCGGGGTGAAGAGCTCACGCTGGACGGACAGCCTGACGCCACTCGCCATGCCGAACGTGTCCTCACCGAGTTGGCGGCGCTTGCCAATGAGGGCATGGTCTTGCAGCCCGACGACATCACCCACGCTTTGACTGCACTTCGTCACAGTCCCGATGCGCCGATCAGGGAACTCCTTTCGACCGCTACGACCATCGTCACCAAGAAACGATTCGTGGCGCCGAAGACACCCACACAAAAAACGTATATCGAGGCCATCGAGCAGCACGACATCGTCATTGGCATCGGTCCCGCAGGAACCGGCAAGACCTACCTGGCGATGGCGATGGCTGTGAGTGCTTTGATGAAGAAAGAAGTGAGCCGGATCATCCTCGCTCGGCCCGCAGTGGAAGCAGGTGAAAAGCTCGGATTCCTGCCGGGAGACATGTATGCGAAGGTTAATCCGTATCTGCGTCCGCTCTACGACGCGTTGTTTGACATGATGGATATGGAACGGGCGACGCGTCTCGTCGAGCGGGGTGATATTGAGATCGCCCCCCTGGCGTTCATGCGGGGCAGGACATTGAACGATTCGTTCATCATCCTCGATGAAGCTCAGAACGCCACAGCGGAGCAGATGAAGATGTTTCTCACCCGACTGGGGTTTCATTCGAAAGTCGTGGTCACCGGCGACATCACCCAAGTCGACCTGCCACCGGATCGAGTGTCCGGGCTTATCGAAGTCCGAGAGATACTTCGCAACATCGAGGGCATCCAGTTCGTCTATTTCGATGAACGCGACGTCGTCCGGCACAAGCTCGTGCAAGACATCGTCAAGGCGTACGAGCAACACCAAAGTTCAGGAGGGTCCAACGCCATTGGGCCAACCGGACCCCGATCATCCTCAGCGTCAGGACGTCAAGGGAAGGCGTCCTCCTCTTTCCCCAAAGATTCAGGGAGCCAGCCTCATTAATGCCGGTCCTTGTGCGGAGTCAACTTCGCCGCGCAAGACTCGATCAGTCGCGCATCGCGCGCCTGGGCCAAGCTATCCTCTCATCGGTTGGTGAAAAAACGGCGGAGCTTTGCGTGATGCTGATCGGTGATCGATCAATGCGGCGTCTCAATCGACAGTATCGAAAGAAGGATCGAACGACCGACGTACTGGCTTTCTCGATGCGCGGGGGGCCGTGCCCTTCGTCGGCGTTGATCGGCGATGTCGTGATTTCCGTTCCTACCGCGGCGAAACAGGCGGGGCAACTGGGTCGGTCGTTGGACAAAGAACTCACCGTCTTGTTGGTTCATGGTATTCTGCATCTCTGCGGTTATGACCACGAACGGAGCAAGCGGGATGCACAGCGTATGCAACAGCGAGAGCAGTGGGTCTTACGCCGGCTGGGTCGGATTCCACGGTTAGTGCGTAGCAATAGTTGATGGGGTGTGACGGGATTCATTACTGCACGCTGGAATTTGAGCATGGGGTGGTTTCAACGACTCAACGAGGGCTTAGCGAAAACGCGCGATGTTGTTCGGGGATCGCTCGAACGACTTCTTGGGCGCGCTCCAGATCCAGCGATGTTGGAGGAATTCGAAGCTGCGCTGATCGGAGCGGATCTGGGAGCACGCGTTGTTGAACGCGTCATGGAAAGGCTCAAGAGACAGGTGCAGGGCACTGACGCGAACGAACCGGGCCGTTTGCAGGGCCTGTTGCGGCAGACACTCCTCGACGTCTTCACGGCTCTGCCTTCCACCTCATTGGATGACCTGATTACGAAGGGACCAAAACCGTTCGTAATTCTCGCCGTAGGCGTCAACGGCGTTGGAAAAACCACGACGCTTGCGAAAATAGCTCAACGGCTGGTGCGAGCTGGCAAAGTACCGTTGCTCGTGGCGGCCGACACGTTCCGCGCTGCAGCGATCGATCAACTGCAGGTATGGGCCGATCGGATCGGTGTCGGGTTGATCCGTCACCGACATGGATCCGACCCCGCGGCCGTCGCCTTCGATGGGATCGCGGCAGCGAAGGCACGGAAGGTCGACGTCGTTCTCATCGATACCGCAGGACGACTTCACACCAAGTCGAACCTCATGGACGAACTTCGAAAGATGAAACGCGTCCTTGAGCAGGCGCTTCCTGGCGCCCCTCACGAGGTGTTGCTCGTGCTCGATGCTTCAGTGGGACAGAACTCTTTATCTCAAGCCCGCCAGTTCCACCAGGCCGTGGGGGTGACCGGCTTAGTCCTCACGAAGCTCGACGGGACCGCTCGCGGGGGGATCGTCCTGGCGATTGCCGATGAGCTGAAGATTCCGATTCGGTTGATCGGGGTCGGAGAGTCGGTCGAAGATCTCCAGGACTTCCAGGGCGCGGCATTCGTCGACGCGCTGCTCGGGCTATCCGCCTAACACGAATGCTGCGTAGAACCCGTCATTTTCTTCTCAGCGTTGAGGTCTCATGCTATGCTCTCGTCGTGTGTCGCGATGCGCGACGCATATGGTCTCTCAGAGGGTCACATGATCAAGATTCTCGTCATCGATGACGACCGCATGAACTGCGACCTCTTGCAGGCCGTCTTGACCCGTCACGGCTATCAGGTCTTGTCTTCGACCAGCGGGGTGGAAGGCCTGAACCTCTTCCGCAAACATACACCCAGAATCACCATTCTCGATCTTCGCATGCCAGAAATGGATGGGCTCACCGTGTTGAAGGAAATCCGCGCGGTCGATCCCCATGCGCCGGTGATTATTCTTGGAGGGGGGGCCACCGAAGTGCAGGAGAATCAGGCCCGGGCTCTGCGAGTCACGGACTTCATTCGAAAAGGTCTCTCGCTTGACGTGCTCGTGGAATGCGTCAATCGCGTGGCTCAGCAGCCAGTCAAGGCGGAGTCGGCCTCATTACCTGTTTCCGTGGCGGGGCCGACCGTCGACACAGGTGAAACAGTCCTGGTAGTCGATGATGAGCCCTTGGTACGAGATCTCCTGGTCCAGTTTCTAAGCCTTCGCGGTTACCGGGCGTTTGGAGTGAAGGATGGCCCCGAAGCACTTTCGATGGTGGAACAGGGGCCGCCGGACCTGATTCTGCTCGATCTCATCATGCCGGGGATGAGCGGGGTTGAGGTCATTAAAGCACTGAGAGAAAAAGACTATCCAGGGGGAATAATCATTCTGACCGGCACGCATAACGAGGAGGTCCTCGAAGAGGCCTGGGCCCTGCGACCACAGGAAGTTCTCTCGAAACCCATCGATCTGGAGCGATTATTGACGGCGATCCAGCTTGTGCTCGTCTGCCGCGAATGCTAAAACTTTTCCGATGGTCTTCGGAAAAGGTACCTTCCGCTTTCTTTTGATCTGCGCACTACTCGCTGGCTTGCCTTCGCCTGGCAAAGGGGCGAGTCTCTCGACCGGGGCCTCTATTGCCGCCCATCACCTGACTATCGAGCTGATCCCCGATACGCACGAGTTGATTGCTCGAGATCGCATCGAGCTGCGCGCAAATTACCAGGCTAGGACGGTTACGTTTTCGCTCTCTCCTACCCTGAGAATCGATTCCATCGTGGTGCCGGCTCAGGCAGCTTCCGGGGAAGTTGCACAGGACGGGCAGCCGGTGACATTTACGTCCCAGGTCATCGCCCAACCAGCGAGCCAGAATGTTACGGTCACACTGCCGGCAAGCCATCCAGAGGGCCTCACCTTGCTGTGGACGTATCATGGCACAATCGACGATCCTCCGCGCGAGCCTCGGCACCTGCGATTCGTCACACCAAGTGAGACCTCGGGCCACATTGGGCCTGAGGGTGTGTATCTGAGCAGTGAGAGCCAATGGTATCCGGATATTGAAGGGTCCTTGAGTAAATTTCGGCTGGATGCGACTGTTCCTGCAAGTTGGAAGGTTGTGACACAGGGAAAGGAAGAGACTGCACGCACAGAAAACGGGAAAACCTGGTCTGAGTGGGCTGTTCGAGAGCCGTCTGAAGCACTCAGCTTGGTGGCCAACCGATTTGTCGCCACGAACCGGGACTGGAAAAGTCCCGACGGCACGATGATCCAGCTTTCGACCTATCTTTTTCCTGACGATGCGCAGCTGGCAGACGAATATCTCGACGCGACGAAAAAGTATCTCCAAGCGTATATCCCGCTCCTGGGTCCCTATCCGTTCGAAAAATTCGCGGTCGTCGAAAATTTTTTTGCCAGCGGCCTCGGGATGCCTTCGTTCACGTTGCTCGGGAGCGGCAGCATCAAACGCCACTATGTGCAGCCCTATGCGTTGGGCCATGAGATCGTACATTCCTGGGTCGGAAATGCGGTGTTCAATCGGCCAGACCGCGGCAACTGGGTTGAGGGTTTAACGACCTATCTCACCAACTACTACTGGCATGAATTCGTGGATGATCGTCAGCAAGCCCGTGATCAGCGCCGTCAAATGGTTGAGGGTTACAACCTCTATGTGACGCCTGAGCGGGACTATCCCGTCGCACAGTTCCGGCAGAAGCATGACGAACGAGACAATGCAATCGGTTATCAGAAGGCCGCGATGGTGTTCCATCACCTCCGCGCGGAGGTGGGGGATCAGAGTTTTTGGCAAAGCCTCAAAAAATTCATCATGCGGTATCGGGGGCGTCACGCAGGCTGGGACGATATCGAGCGGATCTTTTCCGAAGAGAGTGGCCAAGATCTCCGGTGGTTTTTTCGCCAATGGATCGAAGAGGTCGGCGCGCCGGTGCTGTCGATTGCAGGCACAGCCGTTCGGGCGGGGAGTGCGGGCAAAGCCCCATATGAGCTTGAAGTGTCGATTACTCAAGGTGGGTCCCTGATGCGAGTGTCCGCCCCGATTCGGATTCGACTCGATGATCGTCGTGAGGAAACCGTCGTCGTGCCGGTCCGTGCATCAACCGAAAAAGTGGTCGTGCCTCTACCGGCTCGTCCAACAGAAATCGAGCTCGATCCGGATTACATGGTGTTGCGTCGAATCGAGCGTGACGCGCTACCGCCGGTGCTCAACCACTATGTGACCGACTCTCGTCGGACCGTCGTGATAGGCTTTGCAGATGAGCCACAGAGTCCGTCCCCGTTCCGTGACGTGTTGGCACGGATCGAAGCGCAAGACAGCCAGAGACCCGAATCAGAGCGGGCCACGATCGTGCCTTTGGGGTCGCAGAAACTGTTACCCCGAGAAGGTTCGGTGTTACTATTGGGTGATTCCGAGCAACGGGGCTCTCTCCAATCCATTATCGCTCCGCACTGCGGCACTCGCGTAAAGCTAAAGGATACCGGCGTTGCGATCGATGGAACGAGTTATGAAAGTCCCGGGACAGCGGTGCTCCTTACCTGTCACAGGACGGATGCGCCCGGGAGCGTCGTGACGCTGCTCTATGCCGCGAGTCCGCGCGCAGTTGCACGGGTGGCGCGGTTGCTGTTTTTCTATGGATGGAACAGTGTCGTCGTCTTCAACGACGGGTCGGTCCTGTCGCGTCTGGAATGGCAAAGCGAGCGAGCGGTGAAGGAGGTTCGTCGTGAAGTACCGTAAGTGGTTGGGTGGGTGGAGCATGCTGTTGATGGCCGGCCTGTTTTGGAGCGGGTCCTTTAGCCAAGCGGGAGAACCGGTCGGAAAGAGTCAAGCACCGAAGGTCGGGGGTGCTGAGCGGCACGTGACGAATATTCGACAACTGACCTTCGGCCGAAAAAATGCCGAAGCCTATTTTTCCTTCGATGGCAACAAGCTGATATTTCAATCGACGAATAACTGGATGAAGGATTCGTTTGCGGCGACACTCAAGCCAGCCGATGTGGGGCTCGATTGCTATCAGATGTACGTGATGGATCTTGAGAGCACGACCATCCGCCTCGTCAGCACCGGCACAGGGGCCACGACGTGCGGGTATTTCTTTCCGGGCGATCGCCGGGTGCTCTACTCGTCGACACACTTGAAGGGGCCGAACTGCCCGCCGAAACCGAAGCGGGACGGGGCCTACCGCTGGGCATTGGACGATTATGATCTGTTTGCCGTGCGGATCGATGGGCAGGAGATGCAACGACTGACCTCGACACCCGGCTATGACGCGGAAGGCACCGTATCTCCGGACGGCAAGACGATCGTCTGGACGTCGGTGAAGGACGGCGATCTGGATCTCTACGCCATGAATCTCGACGGGACAAAGGTGCGACGACTGACGAACGCTGTCGGCTACGACGGCGGAGCGTTTTTCTCTCCCGACAGCAAGCGAATCGTGTATCGGGCTTCGCATCCCACCGATCCGGCCGAGATTGCCCGGTACACAGACCTGTTGGCGCAGCGTCTGGTCGAGCCAGGCCGGCTCGAAATTTTTGTGATGAACGCGGACGGGAGCAATCAGCATCAAGTGACTTCGAACGGGGCGTCGAACTTTGCGCCTTACTTCCATCCCGATGGCCGGCACATCATCTTTTCATCGAATGTTGAAACCAGGGGCGAAGGCGGCAGGCCCAGCTTCCATCTCTATCTGATCGGGGAGGACGGGACCGGCCTCGAACGCCTCACGTTTGAAGGCCAATTCAACAGCTTCCCGATGTTCTCACCCGATGGGAAGCGGCTGGTCTGGGTGTCGGATCGGAATGCCAAACAGCCCGAGGAATTCAATGTCTTTCTCGCCGATTGGGTGCCATGACGTCGTCGGGCGAGGGGCGAGCAGCGAGAGGCACGACCGACCAGGTATTTTTCGCTTCCGCTCTAGCCTCAAGCCTCATGCCCTTAGCCTGTGCCTGCGTCACTCTCCTGCTTGTGTTCTGGGGGCTTCATCAACTCGACCTGCCGATCGCTCGGTACATGCGATCCGTGACGGTCGATTATGTCTGGGCTCGAGATCAAATCCTCATCCCCTGGATGGCAGTCACCAGCTGGGCTGGTGATTGGATTGGGGAGGGCACACACCTCGTCCTGTTGAGCGCCGCGTTGCTGGCAGTCGGATGGGGAGTAGGATGGGCACGTGTTACCGCGGCAGGTTGGCAGACCTTACTGGCACACGGGTTGGCGGGGCTTCTCACCAATGGAGTCAAACATCTCATCGGCCGCCCTCGTCCAAGACTCGTCCATAGCGGCGGCTGGCTGTGGATGCCCTCCATGGAAGCAGGGCTGGATTCCTTTCCATCCGGCCATACGGCCGCGTCATTTGCTGTTGCTACTGTTCTCGCACGACGGTTTCCGAGCGGTGCGGCGCTGTTCTTCGGGATTGCGGGATTTGTCGGGCTGGGCCGGGTGCTACGCGGGTCTCACTTCTCCACGGATGTCGCTGCGGGGATCTTGTTCGGGGTGCTGGCTGGCTCCCTCTGTGCCAGACCCCTTCGCGAGTGGCGCGACGGTTTGAAGGAAGGGATTCTCTCAGCCGCGACAGGGATGGTGTATGTCTTTGCTCTCATGTGGGTCGTCTCGCATCCAATCGTGATCGGATGGGACGGAATCGCAATGTTCGGGTCAGGATTGGTGCTCGTCCTTCTCGGTGGGTGGTTTCGCGTGAGTTGGTGGACAAGTCGAGAGGAAAGACCTGGAACGAGGGCACACGAAGCGGCGCTCATGGCGACTGCGCTCGGGCTTGCCCTCATGAGTCGATCATGGCTTGTCACAGTCGCGGTCGCTTGTGTCTGTGCGGCCCAGTGGTTCAAATGCCCGGATGATCCCATGTCAATGCGTGAGGTCCCTCGAATGCAGCAACTCGTGCAAGAAGGCGTGATGGCAGTCGGGGTATTGGTTGCCTTGCTCGTGCTGTGGCAAGGGCCTGGTACCTTTCCGATTCAATAGCCGAGATATCCTACCGGCCATGCCCGGGAACAGGCGGTGGAGCAGGCGGCGCGCTCCCTTCCGGAATCTTCACCATCGCTTCGTTGGACAACAGGACGTAGCCAAACCGTTTCAGGATCGGTTGGTAGGTCTGAGCTTCAGACGGCAGACTCGACAGAAACGACTCAGGAAGAAGAATCATCGTGCGTCCCGGCTCTGCGAGCGATGGTCGCATGGCCGGCTCTTCGTTCTCTCCGATGTAGATCACTTTGCGTCTGGCATAAAACGCGGTGGATGGTCTTGTCATGCCGTAGGCGATCAGTCGGTCTGATGCCCCAAGGTTGACGCCAGCAGCATAGGCGAGGACCTGCGGTGGGGCGATGAAGTACTGATTGAGCCTTGGAATCGCTATCACGAGGACGATCAGAGTCATGCAGGCGAACGACGCACCGGCTGCCCAGAAGGCCCCGCCTCGGCGTTCCTCTTTCAGACCAACGTAGCTCACGATCGCCATCCCGATCACTAATGCCGCGGCGATCATGTAGGGGGCACTGCCGAGGTCGACATGTCCAGCCAGAGGAAACTCCTTGACCAGCTTCGAGGAGAACGTTGCATAGAGCGTGGGGAGGCTCGCGAAGCCGATGGCGAGGAGATACCCCAATCCGGTTGTAATATGGATAGAGGCGCGAATCCCTGGTATGGCCGGATCATACAGGCAGCGCGACCAAAAGCAGGCCGTAAGGATGGCAGCGGCCGGAAACAACGGGCCGATGTAATGGGGGAGTCGAGTCGATGAAGCCGTAAAAAACACGAAGACTCCGACAACCCACAGGGCCGCAAAAAGCTCGAGTGCAGACGTTCCTGCCGGATCTGGCTGACGCGCCGCCCGGCGCAGCTGATACCAATCTTTGAGCGTACGGTAGAGGGTGATCAGCAGGAAGCCGCTCCAAGGGAAAAAGCCCAGCAGCAGAACCGGGACATAAAAGAAGATCGTGAAGTGGTGCCCTTCCATCGGGCTCAAGAAGCGGCCGATTGTATTGGCCTTTGCACCCGAAGCGTAGGCGTCCCCATGGACCGTAAACATGGCGATGTACCAGGGCAGCGCGAGCAAGAGGAACACAAGCGCACCTGCGAGAGGGAGGCCGTGTCGCCAATAGTCTTGCCATCGGCGGGTCCAGGTGAGATAGAGCGATGCCGCGATTAAGGGCACGACAAATCCGACCGGTCCCTTCGTCAGCGTCGCGAGCGCCATCCCGATATAGAAGGCCCAGATCCATCGGCGCACCAGACCTTCTCCGTGAAGCCCCAACCAGAAACCGTAGAGTGAAATGGTGGTGAAGAAAATCAGGACGCTGTCGGTCAGTGCCATACGCCCGAGCCCGAGAATCTCGATGTTGAGCAGGAGCATCAAGGCGCCGAAGAGGGCGATCGTCCGATCTCGCACACAGGCCAAAAAGAAATACTGCAGGAGAATCAGGGCGACTCCGAACAGCGCCGAAGGAAATCGCGCAGCGAATTCGTTAACGCCGAACAGGCGATAGGACAAGTCCATCAACCAGTACAGAAAAACCGGCTTTGCGACGCGCAGTTCATAGTTGAACGTGGGTGTCAGGCGGTCTCCGCTCTCGAACATCTCTCGTCCGGCCTCGGCATTGCGGCCTTCGTCCCGATCCGTCAGTCCCATGTCGCCGAGTCCCAGGAAAAACAGCAATCCCGAGAGGGCGAGCAGCGCGAAGACGAGCAGGGCCTGATTTGAGGTGCGTGCGAGAGTCATACGAGAGCGTGAGATTCGCGTGATGGAGGGATCAAGCCGGGACTATCATCGATTGAGCGTCATGCATGTTGAGATGAAGGGTCCGCCAACTCCTTGGCCTGGTTGGTCCGATGAATGAGCACGAGGTTACGTATATAGACGATCGCACCAATGCTTTGCCCCGCGATGAAAACCGGGTCTCGCCGATAGATCGCGTAGGCGAGCGTGATGAGCCCTCCGGTCACACTCAAGTACCAGAACGACAGCGGCACCCGGCTTTTGCCCCTCCGCTCTGAGGCGACCCATTGGATGATCCACCGGCCAAAAAAGAGCCCCTGCCCCAAGAAGCCGACGCCCACCCATATCATCTCTGTCATCGTCATGGTGAAGCCGTTACCTGTCGCGGTATTTGTACCCCAATACTCTCGACTGCATCCAGCGAACAGCGACCAGGTCGTAGATTCCTTTGAACAGCCTATTCCCCACACCGTATTTCGACACTCCATGGGCGCGAGGGTAGTGGCGGACCGGCACTTCCGTCACGGTGAATCCATGCATCAGCGCGAGCGCGGGGAAAAACCGGTGCATGCCGGTGAATAATTGAAGCCGATCCACCACCGCCCGGCGGAAGATTTTCAAGGAGCAGCCGGTATCATGAACGCGATCGCCCGTCACTGCGCTTCGCACGGCATTTGCCACGCGGGAGGAAACCTTGCGCACCAGATTGTCGTATCGATTAATGCGCCAACCACAGACGAGATCGTGTGTGCGGATAAGAGGGAGCAATGTCTCGATGTCGGCCGGGTCATTCTGCATATCGCCGTCCATCGTAATCACGATGGCTCCGGCAGATTGGCGGAAGCCCGCGTCGAAGGCCGCGGATTGCCCGTAGTTTCGATCGAAGTGCAAGACCTTCACCTCAGGATGTTGGGCGGCGAGCCGGTCCAGTACGTCGCTGCTGCCGTCAGAGCTGCCGTCGTCGACGAACAGGATTTCGAACGCCGAAGTGCGCGATTCCTCGCGGGCGCCCAAGACTTTCAACAGTTGCTCGGTCAACGGCACTAGGTTGTCTCGTTCATCCTTGATAGGGATGACGACGGAGGCCCATAGCTGGGATGTCACGGTCATGCAGAGCGAAGGTTCCTTCTATGGCCGGCTAGGAGGACGGGCACGCAGGCATTCTACCGAAGGCCCGAAAGGCGGTCAAACACTCCTGCGAAAGTTCGAGGTCGTGGTCAGAGCCATTTCCTCTGGAGAATCGATAGAATAGGAGTCCAGTAGGAGTTTTCGACAGACAGATGTGGCCGGTCGGCGGTCAGGCGAACATCATCACCTCATAATCTGTGCGAGGCTTTCTTCAGTGTCACTCGCTCTCGATAGTGTGAAGGAGGAGCCCGATCGAGCCTCATGTAACCGGTCGATGCTCGGTCATCTAGGTTGTTGGTGGTCGATCGTTTTCCCGGCGCGTGCGGTTTCGCACTTCGCGCACAGTGAAGAGATGCATGAAGACAGCGTCTTTCCTCAGAGCACCAGATCAATTTTCCCGGGCTAAGAGTACTTCCATGAAGCTGGCTTGTGCTACCAGAGACACGGAAGTGGAACCGACTTGCTGCTGCGAAGAACTCGTCTGCTGTTCTGTTATAATGAAAGCAGTAGAAACGCAAGAATCTCGAGATGCGAAAGGAGGGCACGCGATGAAATTGTCATTTGTCATTTTAACGAGCGGCGTCGTCCTGGTTGGAGCAATGTTGGCAGGTTGTGCGGCTGGAACAACTGAATCCGCCGCGACAGCTTGCGGGAGCAATTACACCTGCCTGAAAGATGCGGCATTTCAGTATCACCAGCAAGCTGCGCACTTGAGCGCACTCGCAGAACGCTACGAGATGGAAGCGGAGGTGAAGGCCAGAGAGCTTGGGCAGGATGCCGAGCAGGTGAAGCGCCAGCGCGAGTTGGCAAAGCAGTACTGGTCTGAAGCCCAACAGGCAGACGAATTGTCCCGGCAATACAGAAACCAATTACCGCACAACGTCGTGTATTGAGCCGTATCGCAGGATCAATTGCTGGTAGCCCTCGATGGGAGAAGGTGAGACGACCTCACCGGTGGTCCCAACATATGCTCTTCGTGTAGGCCGATGCGGTGTCAACAGGCTGATCGATTATCGTGCGGCGGATGAGCTGGGATACGCCGAACTGTTGCCTGTCAGCGGGCGCTGTTCGACCTCCAGCAGGGAGAGACGCTGATCCAGCATGCAACCCAGTCTGGCATCGGGCGTGTCGGTCGTCACGGAGCAGTAACGTGTGAT
>Ga0335070_10003435_pt1 | contig 18499 bp, 18 predicted proteins | sample Lox_Sample_13_FD_206722 | JGI IMG/M metagenome (GOLD analysis project Ga0335070, IMG submission 206722) | Soil microbial communities from Loxahatchee National Wildlife Refuge, Florida, United States - Lox_Sample_1.3 | ecosystem: Environmental > Terrestrial > Soil > Wetlands | place: USA...
GCAGCGGAGGCCGCGGCCGGTTTCTGACGGCAAATTTCAAAGAGCTGGGCGTCGAGATGAACGCGGTTTGCGACGTCTACGAGCCCAATCTGCAGAAGGGCCTGACGGCGGCCTCCACGGGCGCCAAAGCCTACGACAACTACAAGCGGGTGCTCGAAGAGCCGTCGATCGACGTGGTTGTAATTGCCACGCCCGATCACTGGCACGCTCAGATGGTGATCGATGCCGTCGAAGCGGGCAAGGACGTCTACGTCGAGAAACCCATGACGCACAGGATCGACGATGGGTTTCGGGTGATCGAGGCGGTACGGCGCACGAAACGCGTGGTGCAGGTCGGCATGCAACGGCGCAGCTTCGATCTGTTTCAAGAGGGGAAGGAGCTGATGGGCCAGCTAGGCGAGGTAAGGCTGGTGAACGCCTGGTGGGTGAATAATCAGAAGACACTGAGCCAGGCGCAGCTTTCCGGCAAATTGGACTGGCAACAGTGGCTCGGACCCGCGCCGCGCCACGCGCTGGAACCGGCGCGCTTCTTCAGTTGGTATTACTTTTGGGATTATTCGGGCGGCATGATGATCGGGCAGGGAGCCCACGTGATCGACGCCATCCACTGGTTCATGAATTCGACCTATCCTATTGCGGTCACCTGCACCGCCGGGCGAGTAAACCTGGCGGGCGCAGAAATACCCGAGACCACGTCCATGGCCATTGAATACCCGGAAAACTATCTCGCCGTTTTCACCGTGGGCTACAAAGCCATGCGCTACGCACCTGCGAACGATCAGATGAAGCAGTTCCACGGGTCCAACGCACGGCTGGACATGGGGCGCGAAGGTTACGCCCTGTACCAGCAAAGTGACGCCGTCGAGATTTTCCCGACCATCGAGAAGAAGCGGCCGGGCAGCTTCGAAGGCGCCACGCGCGCGCACATCCGCAATTTTATGGATTGCGTGCAGTCGCGAAAGGATCCGAACGCCACAGTGGAGATGGGACAGCAGACCAGTGTGGTGCTGGTCATGGCCATTGAGGCGCTGCGGAGCGGGCGGCGGCTGAAGTGGAACGGGGCGGCGAAAAGGGCGGAAGCGTAGCGGCTGGTCAAACCGCAATCGCATTTGCTCGGATCTTGTCTTCGCGGACTTTGATTCCGAGGCCCGGACCGTCCGGGACCGTCACCGTCGCACCCTGAATTTCCAGCCCGTCCACCATGAGGTCCGCCAGGAACTCGGGGCCGTTCAATTCGGGCGGCAATTGCAGTTCGAGGGTGGAGAACAGGTGAATGGCGGCGGTGAGGCCCACGCCGGTCTCTGTCAACCCGCTGCCTAACAGGCCCAGGCCGTTGGCTTCAGCCACGATGGCGCTTCGCTGGCAGCCCCACAAACCGGCACTCTTGGCGACTTTCAGCACGACCAGGTCGCCGGCCTCCATGCGGGCCAGGCGGGCCACGTCGTAAGAACTGAAACAGCCTTCGTCGAGCGCGATGGGAAGCGCGCTGCGTTCGCGGACACGCTTCATGCCGAACCAGTCGACGCTCTGCACCGGCTGCTCGAGGCACCGGACCTGATCGAGACTCGCGATGCTCTTGAGAAATGTCTCCATATGGATGGGCCGGTAACTTTGGTTGGCATCGAGCCAGATGTCAGCGTCGGGACGCGCTTCAATGACGGCCCGCACACGCGCGGCGTCGGTCTTCTCGTCACCCGCGACCTTCAGTTTGAAACATTTCACGAAAGGATACGATCGGGCTACGTCGGCCATGGCTTGCGGCGTGTCGATGGAGAGCGCAAACGTCAGATCGATCTTGTCGCGTATCTTGCCGCCGAAAAAGCGGTGGAGCGGCAGACCCGCGATTTGGCCCGCGAGGTCCAGAGTTGCCGTGATCATCACGCTTTTGGCGAAGGGAAAGCCCTGGCTCACGGCAGGCGTCAATCTTTCGTCGAACTGCTTTTGGAAGTAGACCTGGTCGAACGGCGAGCGATTGAGCACGATGGGCGTGAGGTAGCTGCGGACGGTGCTGGTGACGCTCTCCAGCGTTTCGTAGCTCCAGCTCGGGATGGTATTGGTTTCCCCCCAGCCGACGTGCCCGTCGGCCGATTCCACGCGCACGAAAACGTACCGGCCGCCCTGTCCCGCTGTTCCGACCTTCCCGCGTCCGATCACAAACGTGTGGCGGAATTCGACGCTGGTGGGGAACACGTCGACTTTTTTGATCACCGCGCTCTTTGGCGGAGCCTGTTCGGCGGCGGCCGCCATCAGCGCGGACCCGGATACCAGGGCCGATTTGAGGAACCCGCGGCGCTCGGTTTTCACGCCGCCATTCTAACGCAGTTGGCGTCTGAGAGTTTGCTGAAAAGCGCCTAGGAACGCTCCCTTTGGTCGCGGCTCGGAAAAACATCCCGGCGGCGCCTGCGCCAGCGATCATTCGCCAACACCAGCAGGGAAAGCAGAATAAAAAGAGCCATGGCGGCGATGACGAAGTGCCAGACGTGATGCTTCAGGAAAGCGGTGGATTCCTGGCCCAGCCTGATGCCGAGCCAGGCTTCTCCGAAATATCTGGGTACGCGCGCCGCAAGGATCACGATGAGGAACGGAACGAACGGGGTGCGCAGAGCACCTGCCGATATCACGAAGAATTTCAGCGGCATGGGAACGGGCATCAGGGCCGGTACGAAAATCGTTACCAGGCCGAACCGCTCGAACCATTTTCGGAATCGCTCGCCACGGCCCGGTTCGGTGCGTTCCATAAACCGCCGGCCGCCGTGCCGGGCCGCGAGAAAGAGGGCGACATTGCCAATAACGGATCCAGCCACGGAGATTGCGGCGTACCGGTAGGCGCCGGCCGGATCTTTTACAGCCAGGAAGATCAAATAGGTGTCCAGGCCGTTGGGAAGGGGGATCCCGGCGGAATCGAGGAAAGCGAGCAGCAGCAATCCCCCAGGGCCGACGGCCACCAGGAAATTCGTGATGTTGCGGAGCAACACTCATTCTACCTTTGAGAGAAAATGGTTACCCAAAGGATATGCTGACTCGCCGCCAGGCGCTGGCGCTGCTGGTTTCACCTGTCATGGCCAACGACAAATACCCGATCATCGACCCGCACGTGCACGTATGGAAGCACGACTCGCGTTATCCGTGGGCGAAGGAGACGGCGCGGCCGCCCGAGAAAGACGCCACGCCGGAGATGCTGCTGGACCTGATGCGCACCAACGGAGTGGCGCGCACGGTCCTCATTCAGGTGATCTACTATCGCTGGGACAACAGTTACACTTCCGACGTGCTGCGGCAGTACCCGCAGTATTTCCGCGGTGTGGCGCGGGTGAATCCCGAAAGCCCGGCGGCGCCCGACGATTTGTCGCGCCTGGGAGAACAGGGATTTCAGGGCGTGCGGCTGAGTCCCGCTGCCGACGCGACGGGCGACTGGATTCGCGGTCCCCTCATGCCCCCGCTATGGAAACGCTGCCGCGATCTGAAAACTTCCATGAACATCCTGGCCCCCATCAGCCGCATGCCGGATATCGGTGTGCTCACGGAGAAGTTTCCGGATCTCACCATCGTGATCGATCACATGGCCGATTGTCCGGCGGATCAGCCGGAGGAACTCAAAAAACTATTGGCGCTGGCGCGGTATCCGCGAGTGTTCGTCAAGGTGTCACACACGTGGTCAGTTTCAAAGCAGCCGTATCCGTATCGTGATGCGCAGGAGCAGGTGAAGCGGCTCTACGACGCTTTTGGCCCGCAGCGGTTGATGTGGGGAACGGACTGGCCCATGGTGGAGGCTCATTGCGGATATGCGAAGGCGCTCGCCATGGTGCGCGATGAAATGAAATTCCTTAACGAAGAGGACAAGAGCTGGATGCTGAGCCGAACGGTGGAGCGGGTTTGGAAGTTTAGCTAGTGGCCACCGCTTCCTCCGGGCGCGGCTCAGCAAAGCCTTTTCTGAAACTGAGCCGCGACCAAAGGGAGCGGTGGGCTGAGGCTAGTCAACTTCTTTCGTAAATGGATAGAGCGAACGGACGGCCAGGATCCGGGCTTTGGTGGATGCGTCCTTGGATGCATAAAAGCCGACTGTGCAGTTGAGGCGGAAGAAATAGGCATCGCCGGCTCGAGCCGGGTGACGGCCTTCCACTCCGTCCACACCGCCTCCGGCTACCATGTCGCCCTCGCCGTCCAGCACCAGATAGATCTCCTCAGCTTTGTCGTGATGGTGTGGGAAATTCGTCCCGCCCGGCTCGAATTGCATGATGAAAAGGCTGGTCAAGACCTGTCCGGCTGCAATTCTGTCGCGAGTGCTTTTGGCATCGCCCATCAGGAGTTGATAGAGGACGGAATCCGGATGGCCGGAGACCGTCTGCCACTTCACGTCTTCGATGTTAGCGACGATGGGCTTGGCCGGCGCCGCGGCACGGAGACCGCCTGGAATCTTGAACCCCATGACGATCAAGCGTGCGCCCGATGAACTAGCCATCGAATGGCGCAGGCCGGGCGGCAGGTAAAAGAAATCGTGCTTGCGCAGGGGGAGTTTCTCACCGGCAGCATCGAGCGTGCCGCCGCCATCCACGACGACGACGGCTTGCTCCTCGATGGGATACGTGACGGCTTCACAGCTCCCTCCGGCATCTACGGTGATCTCGCCGAATCGTGCCACGCCTCGTGGAATTTTCGGTTGCGAGTCTCCTGCGCCAAAAATCGGCTGGTAATGGCAAGTTGCCGTGGTCACGTCGGATTTCTGCTCGCGGACATCCGGAACGTAACGGTGTAGAAACGTCGGATCGACGGTGCGTTCCGCGCCCACGAGCGGCAACGCGGCCAGAAGAAACAGCGCTCTCATTTGCCAATCACCTCCCGCATCACGCGCAGTGTATTTTCACCCATAATTTTCTTGATGTCGCCGTCACTGTACCCGCGTTGAAGGAGCGCCGCTGTGAGCGCGGGCATCTTCGATTCGTCCTCCAGGCCACGTGGAGCATCGGAGATGCCGTCGAAATCGCTGCCGATCCCTACGTGATCGATGCCCGCCACCTTCACCACGTGATCGATATGCGCGACAACGTCATCGAGCGACGCCATGCTTTTGCGCGGATGTTTCCAGTCATTTTTCACGTGCATGTTGGTCATGTAATCGTCCAGCGCTTTGCCGGTGAGATTGGGTTCCGCGCCGCCGATGGCGTTGATATTGCGCATGTCGTTGTCGGCTTCCTTTTGGTTGAGGAAGCCGCCGCCAAAGTTGATGCCCACCACTCCGCCGTTGCGAGCCAGCGCCCGCAGCATGTCGTCGGTCATGTTGCGCGGAAACTCGGACAGCGCGCGGCAGGACGAGTGCGAGGCAATCACCGGCTTCGAGGTCACGGCCAGAGCGTCATAAAAGGCCTTGTCGGAAACATGTGAAATATCCACAATCATGCCGATACGATTCATTTCTCGCACCACCTCTTTGCCGAACTCGGTGAGCCCGTTGTGCTGCGGCTTGTCGGTGGAGGAATCGCACCAGTTATTATTGCGGAAATGGGTGAGCGTCATCGACCGGATGCCCATACGATAGTACATGCGCAGCACCGCCAGGTCATCGGCAATCTGGTGGCCGCCCTCGAGTGTCAGGACGGCGGCGATTTTGTGCGCATGCACGATGCGCTCCACGTCGGCAGCGCTCGTAGCGAGCTCGATCAAATCCGGATGGCGGTCGAGCACGCTCTGAAAGGCATCGCGGAAATCGAGCGTGCGACGTACGGCCTCCGAACCTTTGTAGTACATGGGAACCCAGAGAGCGAAGAACGGCGCGTGCATGCCGCCTTCCTGTAGGCGCACGAGATCGGCCTGGCCATCCGGGAGGCGCTGGCCGATGTTGATGTGTTCCATAAGGACGCGTTGCATGGTGTCGATGTGACTGTCGATACCAATCACTTCCGACTGAATGCGGCGCGCGCGCTCCCCGGTATCATCGGCCGCCAGAACCGCCAGCGCCATGGTCATGACGAAAAGCAATAACGTTCGATTTAACACGATGCCCCATATGATAAACCCATCTCTGTTCCCTTACACTAGGACGTATGATTTTGAGACTGCTCGTGCCCGCCTCAGTGCTCACGCTCGCGTTCGCGGTCTCCGGGGATTCGAAAGAAGTGAAACTGCCGCCACCCTTCGCCACGCCGTCAGTGGACAATGGCCCGCACGTTATTGATGAGCCCGAGGGCGCTGAGCTCAAGCTGCCCACCGGATTTCAAGTCGACATCTACGCGGAGGGATTCGAGCGGCCGCGGTTCATGTTGCTCGGGCCGAAAGGCGAGCTGCTGGTTTCCGACAGCGCGGATAGCGGCGTTGTCTACCTGTTTGAAGACGCTGCCAAACCCGGCCAGCGCAAAAAGCTAATCCAGCGGCTGGACCGCCCCTACGGTCTTGCGTTCTGGAAGGACTACCTCTACGCGGGCGAACAGACGTCGGTCAAACGCCATAGATATGACGCAGAAAACCATACCGCGGGTTTAGGCGGTGGCCACTGGACGCGCTCGCTGTTGTTTGACGGCAAAGGCGAGAAGTTGTATGTCGGCGTCGGTTCGCGGTCAAATGTCTCGGCCGGCGAGGATCCGCGGAGGAAGGGAGAGAAGCCCGATCTGGTGGCCAAGACCATCGTGCCGGACGTGATCCTGCCGGCGCATGTGGCCGTCCTGGATTATCTTTTCTATACGGGCACGCAGTTTCCACCGGAGTACCGCGGCGGCGCTTTTCTCGCCTTCCACGGATCCTGGAACCGGTCCAAGCGGGTGGGCCAGGAGATTGCGTTTCTTCCGTTCAAAAACGGCAAACCCGCGGCGGAACAGCCTCGACACTTTCTCACTGGCTGTATGCTTGCGCCCGACAAGCGCGAAGTGTGGGGGCGTCCGGTAGCGCTTCTTCAGATGGCCGACGGCAGCGTATTGGTTTCTGATGATGGTGGAAATAAGATCTGGCGCATCAGCTACAAAGGCAATTGAAGCGCGCAAGCCGAACTGCTGTTCTTGCCGGGTGGCTGTGCGCAACCGCCGGCGCGGCTCCGTTCTCACACCGCATCCATCTGAAGCTCAAGCCCGATTGCGCGAGCTGTCACACAACAGTCACGCACAGTACTCAGGTTGAGGACAACAACCTGCCTTCAGGCGGCATGCCAACCGTGCCACGAGAATGCCTCGATTCCGGCACCGCCTCAAACCCTTCTTGCGCATTTCAGCCACGAAAAGCACCTGCAGCTCGGCAACATCGCCCCGATCATCGCCAAGGCGATTGATATCAACCAGTATCTGTCCCCTGCCGGAGATCTTCGCGCGCACCTAAACAGCACGAATGTATGCCTCGCCTGCCACCGCGGCATCGATACGTCAGACGCGGTAAGCCGCGCAAATATGCCGCAAATGGCGGATTGTCTCGTGTGCCACAACAAGATCGAGCTGCCATTCAGTTGTGAGCAGTGCCACGGCCCGGGCGCCAAGCTGCGGCCCGCTGACCATCCATCGGATTTTCTGGAATCCCATTCGCGCCCGGAGGCCAAATTCGACAAGACGACCTGCGCACTCTGCCACGGCCGGCGTTTCCGGTGCTTGGGATGCCACTAACCGATGACTTTCGCCAAAAATCCAGCAATCTGTGTTACTTAATAGCTTGAGACGGCATCGAATTACTGAGCGTTATGCCCACGCACCCTGCGACTCGCGTACTCATCGTGGCGCTGTCACTTTCGCTTTCAGCGTCGGCGCAGACGGCGGAGAAGGCCCCGGAAACCAAACAGCCCGACGCGCTCCACGACCTTAGCATTGCGCTTCAATCGCTCTCCCAGCGCGCGGGCCAGGCCGTAGTCGAGATTTTCTCAACGGGATTCGTTCTGAACAATGACGAGGATTCGGGCAATGCCGCCCTGCTCTCGCGGCAGCGCAGCACGGGCTCGGGCGCCATCATCAGCCCTGATGGGTACATCGTCACCAACGCGCATGTTGTCAAAGGAGGGCGGCGCATTCAAGTGCAACTGGCCAATGCGACGGAGCGGCAAGCGGGGCACTCCGTGCTCCGGCCGATGGCCGCGAAGCTGGACGCGAAGATCGTCGGCGTGGATCGCGACAGCGATCTTGCGGTCCTGAAAATTGACCGCACCGGATTGCCGTTTCTGCCATTCGGCGACTCAGAGGAGCTGCGTCAGGGCCAGCTCGTGCTGGCGTTCGGCAACCCGCTGGGGCTCGCAAACTCGGTCACCATGGGCATCGTCAGCTCGATGGCGCGCCAGCTCAAGCCGGAGGACCCGATGATCTACATCCAGACCGATGCGCCCATCAATCCCGGCAATAGCGGCGGACCTCTACTCGATGCCGACGGCCGGATTGTCGGGATTAACACCTTCATCCTGACGCAATCGGGTGGCAGTGAAGGAATTGGCTTTGCCATTCCGAGCAACATCGTGCAAAGCGTAGTGCGGCAGATCCGAAAGAGCGGCCACGTACATCGCGGCCAGATTGGTGTTTATGCGCAGACTATTACCAGTTCGCTCGCAGCGGGTCTGGGACTTGCGCGCGATTGGGGCGTGGTGCTGGCCGACGTCGAGCCGGACGGGCCCGCGGATGCCGCCGGCCTGAAGGTCGGTGACATTGTGTTGAGCCTCAACGGACGAACTATGGAGAACGCCAGGCAGCTTCAGGTGAATCTCTATCGCCGGCCGTTGGGCGAGAAAGTGCGTATTGAAGTATTGCGCGGGGATCAGAAAATTACTTACGAGGTGGAAGTCATCGAGCGCGACGATGATCCGCTGCGCTTTGCCGACCTGGTCAAGCCCGAAGAGAACGTGATTGCACGGCTAGGCATTCTGGGTGTGGACATTAATCAGAAAATTGTTCAAATGTTGCCAGACTTACGGAAAAAGTACGGTGTGGTGGTGGCTGCGCGCGCGCCCGGATCTGCGTACTCTACGGAGCTGGATCCGGGCGATGTGATCTATGCACTCAACACGGAACCCGTGACCTCGGTAGCCGCATTGCGCGCAGCCCTTGACAAGCTTAAACCCGCCGGCCCGGTCATCCTACAGATCGAGCGTGATGGCCGCTTGCAGTTCCTGGATATGGAAGTGGAGTGAACGTTTCTGCTATATTAGTTGTTCCATGAAACTTGCTTCCGTCGCTGGGCGCCATCTTCATCATCACGGCCATCCCCAGATGCGACGGGCGCTCTTCTAAATTTTTCCTGAGCGAAATCGGAAAGGATGCCCGCCGCGGTTTTTGGCGGGCTTTTTGTTTCTTAGCGATATGGACCTCGATTTTCAGAAGTCGGATGGGCTGGTGACAGCCGTGATTCAGGACCACGCCTCCGGCCGCGTCCTCATGGTGGGCTTCATGAACGAAGAAGCGTTTCGCAAGACCATCGAAACGGGCTTCGCGACGTTCTACAGCCGTTCGCGGCGCAAGTTGTGGCTCAAGGGCGAAACTTCGGGGCACCGCCTGGTGGTGAAGGAGATCGCCACGGATTGCGATCGCGACGCCGTGCTGGTGCGGGTGGAAGCGTTGGGTCCCGGCGTCTGCCACAACGGCTATCAGAGTTGCTTCTACCGGCGCCTTGAAAATGGACAGTGGGTGGAATCGGAGGCTCGCACCTACGATCCGGATGCGGTCTACGGGAGCTAAGAATGAGGCTGAAACTGGGCATTCCGAAAGGCAGTCTGGAAGCCGCCACCATCGACTTGTTTCGCCGCGCCGGTTACAACATCACCACGAGCACGCGTTCGTATTTCCCGGCGATTGATGATCCGGAAGTGGAATGCATGCTCATCCGGGCGCAGGAAATGGCGCGTTACGTTGAAGACGGCATTCTGGACGCCGGTTTGACGGGCCGCGATTGGGTGGAAGAGAGCGAAGCGAAAGTGGAGGCGATCGCCGACTTAGTTTACGCTAAGCAGAGCTTCGGCAAGGTGCGGTGGGTGCTGGCCGTGCCCGAGGCCTCTGCGTTTCACTCCGTAAAAGACTTGCAGGGCAAGATCATCGCGACCGAATTGGTGGCTACCACGAAGCGCTATCTGGCCGCGAACGGCGTGGACGCGAAGGTCGAGTTCAGTTGGGGCGCCACGGAGGTGAAGCCACCGGTGCTGGCCGACGCGATTGTCGAAGTTACCGAGACCGGCTCTTCGCTGCGTGCCAACAAGCTCAAAATCATCGACACAGTCATGGAGTCCAATACGCAACTCATCGTCAATGTGGACTCGTGGAAAGACGCCGGAAAGCGGCGCAAACTCGAAGATATGCGCATGTTGCTCGATGGCGCCATCAACGCGCTGGGAAAGGTCGGGCTGATGCTGAACGTTCATAAGAGCAGCCTGGCCCAGGTGCTGGCCGTTCTTCCGGCGCTCAAGCGGCCCACCATCTCGCATCTGAGCGATGAAGACTGGCTGGCTGTGAATACGATTCTGGACGAATCCACGGTGCGCGACATCATCCCGCGCCTGAAGCAGGCCGGAGGGCAGGGAATTGTAGAGTACCCGCTCAACAAGATCGTTATGTGATTCGGCCATGATCCGTATCCTCACCTCCAAACAAATGGGCCGCCTGTTCGCGCGTCGCGCCGCGCGATTGAGTGAAGCCGAAGCCGTGGTGCGTCCCATCCTGGAAGCGGTGCGCAAGCGTGGCGATGCAGCGCTCTTGAAATACGCCCGGAAGTTCGACGCGCTCGAGCGCAAGACCGTTCGTGTGCCCGAACGCCAGTTGTCGGCGGCTTGCGGACAACTTTCGGCTGCTTTCCGCGAGGCCGTGGCTACAGCCTCAGTCAATATCCGCGCGTTCGCCGAAATGCAGATGCCGTCCGAGCGATTTCGCGAGGCGGAGCCGGGATTGCGTGTGGGCCAGATCGTGCGGCCTCTCGATACGGTGGCGGCCTACATTCCAGCGGGCCGCTATCCGTTGCCTTCGACCCTGATGATGACCGTGATTCCGGCGCAGGTGGCCGGAGTGCGTCGCATCGCCGTCGCCTGCCCGCGGCTGGTGCCGGAAATTTTGGGAACGGCGCGGCTTCTTGAGGTCGCGGACGTCTTCCAGATGGGCGGAGCTCAGGCCATCGCCGCCTTTGCCTTCGGCACGCGAACGATTCCGAAAGCCGATCGCATTGTGGGTCCGGGCAATATCTACGTGGCCGCGGCCAAAAAGCTTCTGGCGGGTGAAGTGGGCATCGAGTTCATCGCCGGCCCCACTGAAATTCTCATCATCGCGGCCGAGGGAGATGCGCGCCATCTGGCGGCGGACATGCTCGCCCAGGCCGAACACGATGCCGACGCTTGCGCAATCCTGTTGACACCGTCGCAAAGCCTAGCGGCCGCGGTGTCCGGCGAGATCGAACGGCAACTGAAAACTCTGCCTACAGCGGCGGTTGCCAGGCAGTCGATCCGCCGCAACAGCGCCATCGTTGTCGTGAGTTCGCTCGACGAAGCCATCGAGATTGCCAACCGCTTCGCGCCCGAGCATCTGAGTATTCCCGATGAATCCCTGCTTGAAAAGGTGGCACACGCCGGAAGCGTGTTTGTCGGGCCGTTCAGTCCGGAGGCTGCGGGGGATTACGCATCCGGCCCCAATCACGTCCTGCCGACAAGTGGTTCCGCGCGGCTACGGGGCGGGCTTTCGGTGATGGATTATTCGAAAGTGATCTCTGTGCAGCAATTGAGCGCCGGCGCGCTGGGCCGGCTGGCTCCCGCCATCACGACGCTGGCGCGAGCCGAAGGACTCGAAGCGCATGCACGCTCGGTGGAGGTGAGGACCGGTGGCTAGCGCGAAACCGGCCAGGGTGCCGAAAGGCATCGTGCGGCCGCGCGAAGCGGTGCTGAAGATGGCCCCTTATTCGCCGCCCACCGCGGGGCGCGAGGGGAAGCTCCGGCTCGACTTCAATGAAAACACGGTGGGCTGCTCACCCCGCGTGATCGAATTTCTGCGCGAGCGCCTACGCGCTGACGGCCTGGCTGTCTATCCGGAATATGCGGAAACCAGGCGGACGCTGGCGGAATTCTTTCAAGTGAAGCCGGAGCAGTTTCTACTGACCAACGGCACCGACGAAGCCATTCAAGTGTTCATCAACACGTATGTGAACGCGGGCGACGAGGTGGTGGTGCTGCGGCCGGCATACGCCATGTACCGCTTCTATGCTGAGGTCGCGGGTGCGGCGATTCGCGAGGTGGATTACCGGCCTCCGCAGATGGATTTTCCGCTGGACGACCTGCTGCACACCATCACGCCAGCGACCAGGGCCGTCATCATCGCCAATCCCAACAATCCCACGGGTACCGGGGTGCAGTTACATGGCATCGAGAGGATTCTCAAGCGTGCCCGCAGGGCGGCTGTGTTGATCGACGAAGCGTATTACGAGTTCTGTGGCGTGACCGCCCTCCCGCTCCTCGAACGGTCGCCGAACCTGTTTGTGAGCCGGACGTTTTCAAAGGTCTATGGCATGGCGGCCATGCGGCTCGGCTGTTTGTTTTCAAATCCCGCCAATATCGCGTTTCTCCACAAAGCCCAGTCGCCTTACAGTGTGAATACAATGGCTGCTCACGCCGTGCAGGCTGCAGTGCGCGACCGCGCTTATATCGAAAATTATGTGGCTGAAGTGCTGGCCGCGCGCGAACTTCTGTGCCTTGGGTTGGAAAAGCTGGGAATCACGTACGTGCCGAGTTCGGCGAATTTCGTGCTGGCGAACTTCGGAAAGCGTGCCATCGAAATCCGGGACGCGCTGCGCGGGCGCGGCATTCTGGTGCGTGACCGCAGCTACGAGGTTCGGGGCCACGTGCGTATGACCGTCGGCACACGCGCGCAGACACGGCGGTTGCTAGCTGCGCTGGAGGAGATCTGGTGACCGGCCGGCTCCTGATATTCGATATGGACGGTGTGCTGGTGGATGTCACCGAGTCGTACCGTGAAACCATCCAGCGCACCGTGGAGCATTTCGCGCAACGGCGCATCAGCCGCGAGGAGATCCAGGACTGGAAGAACAAGGGAGGCTGGAACGACGACTGGGCGCTCTCGCACCGCCTCGTCGGCGATGCCGGCGTGCGGGTGGAGTATCAGGCCGTCGTCGACTACTTCAATTCGATTTTTCATGGCAACGGATCGGATGGCCTGATCCTGCGCGAACGCTGGATCGCGCGGGACGGACTCTTTGAGAGGCTGGCGCAGCGGTTTCAATTGGCCGTCTTCACCGGCCGGTTGCGCTGGGAAGCCGAACTGACGCTTCAGCGATGCGCACCACACTTGCGTTTCGCACCGGTCATCGGCACGGATGACGTCACACGCCCGAAGCCCGCGCCCGAAGGTTTGCTGAAGATCTGCGAACAATGCCGGCCCAGCGAGCGCTGGTATATCGGCGACACGGTGGATGATGCCCGTTGCGCACGCGAGGCCGGTGTGCCTTTTGTCGGTATCGCCGCGCCCTCGAATCCTCGATACCACGATCTGGTGGCAGTTTTGAAGGCCGAAAAGGCCGTGGCGATTCTGGATGACATCAATCAGCTGGAATCGGTGGTGAACGCATGAGGCGCGCCGCCATCGAGCGAAATACGAAAGAGACGCAGATCCGCGGCCAACTGGCCATCGAAGGCCGCGGCCGGTATGAGATTTCGACCGGCATCCGTTTTTTCGATCACATGCTCGAACTTTTCAGCAAACACGGCGGCTTCGATCTGCATCTTCACGCCACGGGCGATCTCGATGTCGATCAGCACCATACCGTCGAAGATGTCGGTATCGTGCTTGGTCAATTATTTTCCAAAGCGCTGGGCGATCGCCGCGGCATCAATCGGGCGGGATATTTCCTGCTGCCCATGGATGAAACGCTCGCCATGGTGGCCCTCGACCTCGGTGGCCGGCCCGCGCTCGTCTACAAGGACCTGGTGCGCGTGCGGCTCGTCGGCGACCTGCAAACCGAGCTGGTGGAGGATTTCTTCGGCGGCTTCGTCAATCATGCCGGCGCGAATCTTCACGCCAAGGTGCTCTACGGACGCTCGAACCACCACAAGATCGAGGCCATTTTCAAATGCTTTGCGCGCGCAATGAAATACGCTTGCTCCACCGATAAGCGTTTGCGCAATCAATTGCCTTCGACCAAGGGTCTGCTATGATCGCCATTTTTGATTACGGAGCCGGCAATCTCCGCTCGGTGGAGAACACGTTGGGTGAGATCGGCGCGGCGTACACGCTAGTGCGGGATGCCGCGGGTCTGCGCAAAGCGTCGAAAATCATCCTGCCGGGTGTCGGCCACTTTGGCCAAATGATGCGCGCGCTCGACCGCATGCAGGTGCGCGAAGCGCTTATCGAGTGCATTCGCGGAGACGTTCCGTTCCTGGGGATCTGTCTCGGGTTGCAGGCACTCTTCACATCGAGCGAAGAAGCTCCGGATGTCCAGGGGCTCGGCATTTTCGACGGCGTTGTTCGCCGTTTTCCGCGCGAGGCGCGCGTGCCCCACATGGGCTGGAACGAGCTCGAGTTGTGCGCACCGTCACGCTTGTTTTCCCGGATTGACCCCCAGCCTTATGTGTACTTCGCCCATAGCTACTACGTGCCCGAAACGCACGCGGCCGCGGCTATTTGCCGCTACTCGGTGCCGTACACTGCGGTTCTTGACGCCGGCAATATTTTCGGCGTACAGTTCCATCCGGAAAAGTCCGGTCCGATTGGCTTGCGCATCGTCAAGAATTTTGTGGAGATGTAGGGGTGCTCGCCAAGCGGATCATTCCGTGTCTCGACGTCACCGGTGGCCGCGTGGTCAAGGGCGTGAACTTCATCAATCTGCGCGACGCGGGAGATCCGGTCGAACTGGCCGACCGTTACAACCGCGAAGGCGCCGACGAACTGGTGTTCCTCGACATCACGGCGTCGAGCGACGATCGCAACATTATGGCGGATGTTGTAGCCCGCACCGCGCGAAAAGTGTTCATCCCTCTGGCCGTCGGTGGCGGAATCCGTACCGTCGCCGATGCGCGCCGCATCCTGCTGTCGGGCGCCGATAAAGTCTCCGTAAATACCGCTGCAGTACGTCGTCCCGAATTGATCACCGAGTTGAGCAACGAATTTGGAGCGCAGGCGGTGGTGCTCGCGATTGATGCGCGCCGTCACGCCCCCTGTGAGTGGTATGTTTATACCCGCGGCGGCCGCGACGATGAAGGCATCGACGCCGTCGAATGGGCGGCGCGAGGCGAAGCCCTGGGCGCGGGCGAGATCCTGCTGACCTCCATGGATACAGACGGCGTGCAGCAAGGCTTCGACTGCGCACTCACGCAAGCCGTCTCCCGCGCCACGCACGTTCCGGTGATCGCTTCGGGCGGGGCAGGGCAGCCAGATGATTTTGTGCGCGTACTCACGGAGGGCGAAGCCGATGCCGCGCTGGCCGCATCCATTTTCCACTACGGAACGTACAGCATCGCGGAACTAAAAGAGTACCTGGATCGCCGCGGCATCCCCATCCGGAAAACGGCATGATCATTCCCTGCATCGACCTGATGGACGGGAAAGTCGTGCAACTGGTGCAGGGCCGCGAGAAGGCGCTCGAAGCGGATGCTCCGCTCGTCATGCTCGAAAAATTCAAAGCGTTTCCCGAAATTCAGGTCATCGACCTGGATGCCGCTATGGGCCGTGGCGCGAATGGTGATCTGGTGAAGTTGATCGCCTCGCATGCCGCAGCACGAGTCGGTGGGGGCGTCCGTTCGGCTGAGCGGGCGATAGCGCTCATCAGCCAAGGTGCGCGACGCGTGATTGTCGGCACGGCTGCATTCAACACGAATGGCGTGAACGAGAGTTTCCTGCACGCAATGACCACCGCCATTGGGAAAGACCGGCTCATCATCGCGCTCGACTCCAAGGATGGCCGAATCGTCGTCAAAGGCTGGCGCGAGTCCGTCAACCTGAGTGCCGAACAAGTCCTCAAGCCGCTCGAGCCGTACTGTTCCGGCTTCCTTTGCACCTACGTCGACAAAGAAGGCATGATGCAGGGAACCGACCTCAACTGGTTCCGTCGCCTGCGAGCCGCGACGAAACTCGAAATCACCGCCGCCGGTGGCATTACGACCCTCGACGACGTGCGCGCCCTCATGGCAATGGGAGTCGATGCCGCTGTCGGCATGGCGATCTATACCGGGCGCCTGGATCTCGAACAACTGGCGGCGTTGAATACTACGAAGCTGTGCTAGATTAGGCGCTGGAGTCTATGCGCGCTGCGTTCCTTGTTCTGCTCTCCCTTTCCGCGGTTCTCGCGGAAGACGCTCAATTCAACGGGCGCTGGGATATTTTCGTCACAGGTGAACCTCGCGCCCGCGCCTGGTGGATGGAGATCAGCGGTGCGGGCACGCCGGCGCTCAAGGGAAAATTTGTTGGCTTCCCGGGCGGCGACCTGAACGACATTCCTCAGCCGGCGATTCAAGACGAGTGGCTGCATTTCGGATTCGATTACAAGGATTTTCACACTGGCAAACCGATGCACCGGGAGTACATGGTCCACCCCAGGGCCGGCAGACTGATGGGGGTCATGCGATCTTCAGATGGCCAGACGCTGCAGTGGGTGGGCAAGCGAGCCCCGGTAATCACCGACAAGGACGACGGCACCTGGCGCGACGGCACGCCTGTCGAGCTGTTCAACCACAAGGATCTTTCCGGGTGGCGCGGTCTCATTCCCGATCTTTCACTCGGGTGGGATGCCAAAGATGGCATCATGGCCAATGCGGCAGGCGCCAACAATCTTGTTTCCGATGCAACGTTCTGGAACTTCAAGCTGCACGTGGAATACCGCGTCGGCGAGCACAGCAACAGCGGTATCGGGCTGCGCGGCCGTTATGAGGTGCAGATTCTCGAAGACTATGGCAAGCCGCCAAACCTGCACAGCAACGGCGCGCTTTACAGCCGTATTGCGCCCTCGCAGAATGCCAGCAAGCCGGCCGGCGAGTGGCAGGCTTACGATATCCGGTTGGTAGGGCGCCAGGTGACTGTCGTTCTCAACGACAAGAAGGTCATCGACAAGCAGGAAATCGAGGGCCTGACAGCGATCGCCGGCGATGCCGACGAGAGTAAACCCGGACCGATCATCCTGCAAGGGGACCACGGACCGGTCGAATTCCGTAACATCGTGCTCACCCCGTTAATCAAGTAGCGTCGGGTTCCCGAATGAACCGTGACGCCCCCATTTCAGGCATCTTCGTTGCCGCTGTGACCCCTCATCGCGCGGGAGATGGTTACGAACCGGATGTTGGCGCTCTGCTCGAAATGTTGGATTTTCTCTCCGCCGCCGGAGTAAATGGAGTTGCACTGCTCGGCTCCACGGGCGAGTTTCTGCATCTGACCTTCAACGATCGTGTCCGGATGGTCCAGCTCGCGGTGAAGCGCAGCCGCGTGCCGGTGCTGGTAGGAGTGGGGCACTCGACTCTCGACGGCGCCATCGCGCTCGGCCGTGAGGCGGTATCAGCGGGCGCCGCCGGGTTGCTCCTCATGCCGCCATACTTCTTCCGCTACGTGCAGGAAGACATCCAGGAATTCTACTTGCAGTTCGCTTCCGCAGTCGGACCAGCGCGCATTCTGCTTTACAACGTGCCGTTCTTCACCAATGAGATTGCCATCGACACGGCGATCAGCCTGCTCACTACGGGACTCTTCGCCGGGATCAAGGACTCCAGCGGACAGTACGGTTATTTTGAGCGCCTGCTCGCCGTCTCCAAAGAGAGGCCCTTCACCTTGCTGGTAGGCAACGACCGTATCTACACCCGCGCGCGCCAGGCGGGAGCGAATGGCGTGGTTTCGGGTGTGGCCTGCGCGGTCCCGGAGCTGCTTGTAGCGCTCGACCGCGCGATTCAAAAGAATCTGGCGGGTGACGTGGAACGGCTCGAAGCGAGGCTGCAGGAGTTTATCGCCTGGCATGATCGCTTCCCCACTCCGGTGGCCATCAAGATCGCGGCTCGGGAACGCGGGTTAACCGTGGGGCCGCTCGCCATGCCGCTGGCTCCTGGAAGCCGGAAGTGCCTGGAAGAATTTAGCGAATGGTTCAAGAACTGGCTGCCCGGCGTTCAAAAAGAAGCCAAGCCACACTCGTAATAGAATAGGCGTTTGCCTCCCGAAGAATTCCGCAAAATCGCCCACGAGGTGGTGGACTGGATGGCGGATTACCTCGCGTCCGTCGAGCGCTATCCGGTCTTGCCTCGTATCAAACCCGGCGAGTTAGTGGACGCACTGCCCCCTTGCGGTCCCGAACATGGCGAGGCGATGTCCGCCATCCTCGATGATTTCCGCCGCCAGATCGTTCCCGCCGCTACGCATTGGAACCATCCCGGCTTCATGGCTTATTTTGCGATCTCCGCGTCTGGCCCCGGCATCCTGGGCGAAATGCTGTCCGCAACACTGAACATGAATGGCATGCTGTGGAAGACCTCGCCGGCCGTCGTAGAGTTGGAACAGGTAACGCTCGATTGGCTGCGCCGCTGGATGGGATTGGCGGACCCCCAGTTCGGCATCATCTTCGACACCGCTTCCACCAGCAGCATGCACGCCATTGCGGCGGCCCG
>Ga0335070_10003436_pt1 | contig 18499 bp, 16 predicted proteins | sample Lox_Sample_13_FD_206722 | JGI IMG/M metagenome (GOLD analysis project Ga0335070, IMG submission 206722) | Soil microbial communities from Loxahatchee National Wildlife Refuge, Florida, United States - Lox_Sample_1.3 | ecosystem: Environmental > Terrestrial > Soil > Wetlands | place: USA...
GCTCATGCTTCGACAGGCTCAGCATGAGGAGAATTTCCAATAACCATCATCCTGAGCTTGCCGAAGGATGAGGGTGGGTGCTTCGTCCCTCGACAAGCTCGGGATGAGGACACTGAACTAAACCTCGTCCTGCGCAGTCGAAGAATGAGGGTGGGGCACGCACCTCAGGCCAGAACTTATCCTACAGGTCGCTTTAAAAGAGCACGGCGGATCAACGCCTTGGCCGTCGTCGACGCTGGATAAGTCGGGGCGGTGAAATTTTTCTGAGATTTTCGTCGTAAGATTCCAGGCGGCTCTTGAACCGAGTCGGTCGAATGACCAATTGGGCTATGTCCGGAAAATTGCGCGACGCGCTAAGCGTGGGCCTCCTGCGCCCGATCGTCGTCGCGGCGCCGGCTTCTTCTTCGTCTTACGCCAGACATGCGACCAGAGTCGCGCCGCATCGCGACGCGCCGGAACTTCTTTGGATCGGAGGTATCTGATGCGAACTTCCATCCGGCGGGCGACGGCGGCCGACATTTCGCAGATGGTGGCGCTGCTGCTTCTCGATGCCCGCGCGCGTCATGCGCTGAATCCTTCAGTCTGGCCGGTCGATGCGGAAACGGAGTCGCGGATCGAGAAAAACCTGCGAAAGACCCTTGAGGCCGCGGACGCGGGAACGAAGGAGGCGTGGCTGCTCGCCGAAGCGAACGGCAGGATGGACGGCGTGGCGCACGCCATGATCGTGCAACCGCCGCCGATCTACGACATCGTCGGCGGACCGCCGGGCCTGTTCCTTGACGATTGCTTCGTCCGGGACGATGCGCCGCCGGAAACGGCCGAGGGCTTGCTCCTGGCGATGGAAGCCGCGCTGCGAGATCGAGGCGCGGCGGGCCTGATCGCTTCTTGCCCGGCGGGCGGACCGTGGCGCGCGTTGTACGAGCGTCACGGCTATGAGCAGGTCACGCTTTACATGGCGAAAGACGGTTTTCGGCGCGGCGCACCTCCGGCCGGCGTTCGTCCCGCCCGCCCGGACGATCTGCCGGAGATCGTGTCGCGCAGCGCCGAGCATCGCGGGATGCTCCAGACGCTGAACGACCGCTTCTGGCATATCCATCCGCAGGCTGACGCACGGTTCGAAGCCTGGATGCGTTTCAGCCTGACGCTGACGGATCGCGAAATGTTCGTTGCCGAGGAAGCGGATGGCGTGAACGGCTATGTCATCGCGCAGCCGATCGCGCCGCTGCTCGTTCCGCCGGCGCACGACATCGCCGGGACGGGGGTGATCGACGATTTCTACAGCCGCGACCTCGCTATTGCGACGTCGCTGTCGAACGGCGGCGCGTCGGCTAGCGCCTTGCTGGCCGCGGCGGAAGACGTTTTCGCGCGTCACGGATTCGCCGCCGCGCTGACCGTGTGCCCGGCGGCGTGGACATCGAAAAGGATGTTGCTGGAGCGTCAAGGCTATCGAACCGCGAAGCTCTGGATGCTGAAGCGTTGAAGACCGCTACGACTTCAGCACCAACACCGCCAGGTTCTTGGGACCGTGCGCGCCCAGTTCCATCGTCTGTTCGATGTCGCCGGTGCGCGAGGGTCCGCTCACGAGGTTGAGCGTCGGCGGCAATCCGCCTTTGCCGCGGAGATCGCGGAGCACGTCTTCGAACTCGGCGACCACGGCGCCGGGCCTGACGATCGCGATTTCGAGCACGGGCCGGAAATGCCAGCTTGCCGGATTCTGCCGGCTCGCGGCGTAGGCGATGGTGCCGGTTTCGGCAATCGCATAGGAGGCGAAGGTCACGGCCGCGTCGAACTGGCCGGGCGGCTCGCGGCTGACTTCGACGTTGGGCAGCGCGAGCGTGGCGAGTTCGGAGTCAGCCGGGATGTTGACCCGCGCCGCCATGTTTCGGCCGCGCAGGATATCGGCGATCGCGTCGGGCACGCCGGCGATGGAATCGAGCAGGCGGACATCGGTGTACTGCGCCGATAGTTTCTGGGCGAAGGATTCGGCGAGATCGCCTTGCGTCCGCGGCGCGCGGTAGGGCGCGGGCTCCGCCGTCCGCACCAGGCGCCGCGCGCGGATGGAGGCGAGGATGTCGTCGCGCGCGCTCATTTTCGCGCGCGCCATTGTTCGTGGAAGGTCTTGCCGGCCGGCGCGGGAAAGTCGCGCACCGCGAACCAGCCGCGCATCGCCGGCAGCGCGCGCACCGTGCCGGAACGGCCGAGGAGCTTGAGGAACCGGGCCATGAGCGATGTGCCGAGCCGGTAGAGCGCGGGCCGCTTGGCGGCAAAGGCCCAGAGGCCCAGTCCGAAGGCGATCGATTTCGGCGCCAGACCCTGGGCGTATTCGGCCGCGCGCCAGTGGCGCATGATCCTGGGCAGCGGAATGAGGACCGGACACACTTCGGCGCAACGGCCGCAGAACGTCGAGGCGTTCATCGGATGGCGCGCCGCGTCGATGCTCTGCATGCCCGGGTTCAGCGCCGCGCCGATCGGCCCCATATAGGTCGTGCCATAGGCATGTCCGCCGATCGCGCCGTAGATCGGGCAGTGATTGATGCAGGCGCTGCAGCGGATGCAGCGCAGCACGTCCTGCGCCTCGGTGCCGATCAGCCTGGAGCGGCCATTGTCGACGAGAACGACGTGGAAGCTGCGTTGCTCGTCGCGCTCGCCGACGGGGCCGGCCATGACGCTGACATAGGTCGAGATCGGTTGCCCGGTCGCGGAACGCGGCAGAAGACGCAGCAGGACTGAGACGTCGTTCATGTCCCGCACGACTTTTTCGATACCGGTGACGACGATGTGGGTCTTGGGAAGCAGGCGCGTCAGATCGCCATTGCCTTCGTTGGTGACGATGATTGCCGCGCCTTCTGCGGCGGAGAGGAAATTGGCGCCCGTAATGCCCGCGTCCGCGCCCTCGAACTGGCGCCGCAGCATGGCGCGCGCCTCCTGCACCAGCGTGTTGCGCTCCTCGAGCGAGCGCCCCGGATCGAGTTCGGTGTGCGAGGCGCGAAAAGTCTCGGCCACCTGCTCCTTGGAGAGATGAAAGGCGGGAGCGATGATATGGCTGGGCGGCTCGCGACGCAGCTGGATGATGTATTCGCCGAGATCCGTTTCGACCGGCGTGATGCCGTTGGCTTCGAGAAAGGGATTGAGCGCGATCTCTTCCGTCACCATGGACTTGCCCTTGGTCACGGTCCTGGCGCCGGTGTCGCGCAGGATGGCGAGCACGGCGCGGCGCGCATCTTCCGCGGTGCTCGCCCAATGCACCTTGCCGCCCCGCGCCTCGACGCTCGCTTCGAACGTTTCGAGCAGCGTGTCGAGATGCGTCACCGCATAATCGCGGATGTCGCGGCCGGCGATGCGCAGATTCTCGAAGTCGCCGTAGCGCTGCACCGCCATGGCGCGCCCGAGGCCGAAATGTGTCTTGAGCCGGCCGAGAGCGGGCCGCAGCAGCGGATCGGCGAGCGCCTCGCGCGCGGCCTGGGGAAAATTGCGCGGATCCTGGTTCATGCGCGGGTCCGGCCGAGCGCCGGTTCGTCGCCCATGTCCGCGAGGATTTCGGCGACGTGGCGCACCTCGACGGACCCGCCCTGGCGCTCCATGCGGCCGGCGAGGTGGAGGAGACAGCCGAGATCGCCGCCGGCCAGCGTCTGCGCCCCGGTGCCGGCGATGTCCGCGACCTTGTCGTCGGCCATGCGCTCGGAAATTTCGGGATATTTGACGCTGAAGAGGCCGCCGAATCCGCAACAGATCTGGGTGTCGGTCAGCTCCCTGAGCGTCAGGCCTTCGACCGAGGCGAGCAGTTTGCGCGGCTCGTCGACGACACCCATTTCCCGGCGCGAGGAACAGGAGTCGTGATAGCAGACGGTCCCGGCGAATTTCGCCGGCACGCCGCTGACGCCGCGGACATTGACGAGGAACGAGACCAGCTCGTGCGTCTTGGAAGCGAGCGCGCGGGCGCGGGCGAGCCAGGCGGCGTCCTTCTCGAATACCTCCGGATAGTGCCGCTTGATCATTCCCGAGCAGGAACCGGATGGAACGACGACATAGTCGAATGCTTCGAACGCGGCGATGACGTTGCGCGCAATGTCGCGCGCGTGCCGGTCGGCGCCGGAATTCCAGGCGGGCTGTCCGCAGCACGTCTGCACCGCCGGCACGTCGACGTCGCAGCCTGCCTGCTCGAGCAGCTTGACGGACGCGAAGCCGATTTGCGGCCGCACCAGATCGGCGAGGCAGGTGACGAAAAGCCCGACCCGCGGACGCGCGCTCATGGATAGACCCGCGAGCCGGGCGGACGGCGCGGGCGCCTGACGCGTTTCTTGGACGGGCTCGCCGGCACGTCGCCGCCGAGCGAATAGGTGATGTTCTTGAGGAGGTCCATGAAGGATTGCCGGTCGTTGATCCCCTTCAGCCGCTCATAGGGAACCAGTTCGCCGAGTCGCACATGCACCTCGGTGCCGATGCGGTCATGGACTTCCTTGAAGAGCAGCGACAGACGCAGCGTCATGCTGACATGGCTGGCGAGCTGGAAAAGGCGGCTGTTCTGTCCGGCAAAATAAACCGGTGCGACCGGCGCCTTCGCCTGGCCGATCAGCCGCGCGGTGAAGTTCTTCCACTCCGCGTCGATGGCGCGCTTGTGCCAGATCGTGGGCGTTGTGGAGACGCCGCCGGCCGGAAAGACGACGAGGCAGCCGCCCTTCATCAGATGGGCCTTGGCTTCTGCGCGCGTGCGGAGGTTGGTTTTCAGCGCTTCTTCGGTTTCGGCGAAGTCGACGGGCAGCAGGAAATCCTTCACCTCCTCGGCGCGCAGGAGGACGGCGTTGGTGAGGACGCGGAAATCCTCGCGGACCCGGCTGACGATTTCGCAGATGATGATGCCGTCGAGGACGCCGAAGGGATGGTTCGCGACCACGACGAGCGGCCCGGTCCTGGGCCAATGTGCGAGCTCTTCCTCGTTGTAGACGAGCTTGAGTTCGAGCTTGCGGATGGCCGCCGACCAGAAGCTTTCACCCGGAACCGGGTTGGCGCGGTTCTCCTCATAGAGCCATTTGAGATAGGGCTGGCCCGTCAGCCGTTCGATGACCCGGATGAAGAACCGCTTCAGCCGCGGATCGGACGGGTCGGCATAGGAAAAGGTATCGATCTCGGCGGGCGATTCAGCCATGGCGCATTCTGTCATGGCGCCGCAGCACGGGCCAGCGACTGGCGGCGGCCGGGAAGGTGGCCCTCGGAGTTACGTAAACCGGCGTTTCAGCCAGTCGATCATGATCTTGTTGAGCTCGTCGGGATGTTCCTGTTGCGTCCAGTGGCCGCAATCCTTGATCAGGGCCTTTTCGAGGTCCGGCACGTACATCTCCATCCCGTCGGCCATGGCGGGCGAGAGGACGACGTCGTCTTCGGCCATCACCATCAGGCCGGGGACGTGCACCTTCTGCTCCATGGTGCCGCTGCGCTCCCAGTTGCGCGAGAAATTGCGATACCAGTTTATGCCGCCGGTGAAGCCTGTCTTGGTGAAGGTGTCGACGAAGAATTTCATCTCCTCGTCGTTGAGCAGCGGCTGGCCGCCGCCCCAACCGCCTTCGTCCGCTTCCAGCGCCTTGACCAGGGCGAGATTGCGTTGCTCGGCCGGGAGCTTGGCATATTCGCTCGCCTTCATCCCGGATTTGCGCATGAAGAAACGGAAGCTCTTGCCGACATCCTTGGCGAGCACCGCGTCCGCGGCTCCCGGCTTCTGGAAATAGACGATATACATATCCTCGCCGAACATGGTGCGCATCGCGAGGATCGGGTCGACCGGTGCACGCGGCAGGAACGGCGTGTTGACGCCGATGACGCCGCGCACGCGCTTGGGATGGAACAGAGGCATCTGCCACACGACGAGTCCGCCCCAGTCGTGGCCGCAGAAGATCGCGTCTTTGAGATTCAGCGCGTCCAGCAAGCCGGCGAGATCGCCGGTGAGGTGTTCCATGTCGTAGTCGGTGACCGCGGACGGGCGCGAGGACAGGCCGTAGCCTCGCTGGTCCGGCGCGATGGCGCGAAAGCCCGCCGCGGCGAGCGCGGGTATCTGGTGCCGCCAGGAATAGGCGAGCTCGGGAAAGCCGTGGCACATCACGACCGGAACCCCGTCCTTGGGTCCCGCCTCGTAGACGGCCATGTCGATGCCGTTGGTCTTGATCATCGTCGGCGTGGGAAAGGACACCATGGTTTCCTCCGGTATTTCGATCAGGCGCTGTTCGTCGTTCGATGCGCTGCGGGCTCCGCAGGCACTAGGCGGCAATCTTCAGAAGCTTGAGCATTTCGCCGCGGTTGGGGCCGGCCTTCGGCGGATATAGGCCCTGCCGCTTCTTCTCGGCGGCCGACATCGCCCAGACGCGCATGATGCGGGCCACGATTGCGGGACGCTTCATGAACGCGGTCGGTTCATCGAGCATGTGGAAGACTCGGGTCAGCGCGCGGCTGACCTCGACGTCGCCGCGTTGCGCCGGCATCAGGCCGTCCTCGGCGAAGCTCTTGGTCATGCGGGCGCGGAAGGACGGTCGGTAGGTCGGGTCGCGCTCCTGCTTGGCGCGCCGGATGGCATTGAGATCGAGATCGACCATCGAGTCGAAATAGGGCCGGATCGCCGCTTTCACGTCGCGGTCGTAGGTCAGGGCGCGCTCGACCGGCGCGCGCGACGAATCGAGCGCGGCGCGCAGCACGTGCGCGCTGACGAATCCGACCGAACAGCCGCGGCCGTAGAGCGGATTGGTGCGCACGGCGGCGTCGCCGATGGCGAAGAAGTTGAGCACCTGCGGCTGACCGTCCTTGAGATAGTGGCGCCAGACGTTCTGCAGGTTGCCCATCGAGAAAACCTGGCTGACGGGTTCCGCGCGTGCCGGATCGATCCAGCGCGCGGCTCCCGGCAGCGCCATGCAGATGGCGTCGAAATTCTCCGGCTTGACCACCGCCATGCGCATTTCCGTCTCGATCTCCGGCGTCGCCAGCGTGACGGAGAAATGCCGGTTGTCGGCGATGAAGACGCCGAACTTGATGTAGCCGAGATCGGCGCCTCCCGGCGCACCGTCGCGCGGCGGCTCGCTCTGCCCGTCGCGCAGCTTGTAGTGCCGGGTGAAATAGAGAATGCCGCAGGGGCTCGATTCCTCGTGCACCGAAACGCCGAGGTCGCGCAGCCATTCTGGGAAGGAAGTGTTGCGGCCGGATGCGTCGACGACGACGTCGGCGCGCATCTCTTCGACTACGCCGTTGCGTTCGACCTTGAGGCCTTCGACGACGAGCTTGCCGTTTTCGCGCCGGGCCAAAAGCCCGCGCACGCCGGCGTCGGTGACGAAGGTTATGCCGGGCAGCTTCGCCGCATATCGGCGCATGATCAGCTCGAGGGTCGTGCGCCGGCTGAACAGAAGCTTGCAGTCCTCGTCGCCGGGTGCGGCGACGTATTTCCTGGCCAGCGGCGGCGGCAGCCCGTCTTCGATGCCGAACAGGCGCGTGCCTTCCGCCAGCAGCTCGGCCATCAGGTCGGGATAGCGTTCGCGGATCAGCGTGGTCAGGCGACCGAGAAAGGCATGGCTGTGGCGAAGTTGGGTCGCGCCCTTGCGCTCCCAATTGTAGAACGCTTCTTCGGACGAACCGGCCGGCGGCGCCGGATCGCGGTCGAGGATGATGACTTCGCGCGCGCCGCCGCCCAGCGCGAGCGCCGCTCCCAGTCCGGAAATCCCCGACCCGGCGACCAGAACTTTTTCAGTCATACGCATCACATCTTAAAACGGGTTGCGGCGAAGGCGAGGCAGATCCAGCCGACAAGGAAGCAGACGCCGCCGAACGGCGTGACGATTCCAATCAGCCTGACGCCGGTCAGCGCCAGAAGGTAGAGCGAACCGGAAAATAGCAGAATGCCGGCGAGAAAAAATCCCGCCGCGGCCGTTGCGGGCGTTGCCGCAGCGTCACGTATGGAAAAGGCCGCCAGCCCGATCGCCAGCGCGTGATACATGTGATAGCGCGCGCCGGTCTCGAAAATCTGCAGGGCGTGCGCATCGATTCGCCCCTGCAGTCCGTGCGCGCCGAACGCGCCTGCCGCCACGGCAAGCGCGCCGTTGATCGCGGCGACGAGCAGCCAGGCGTTCATGCGCAGCCGCAGCCGCCGTGACCATGATGGGTATGGCCGATCGGCTCGCGCGACTTGGCGAGCGCGCCTTCCGAGATTTCGCGCGTCGCCTCGAAGTCCGCTTTCGCTTCGGCCATCGCAGCGGGATCGGCCATCAGATCAAGGGCCGTCATGGCAAGCGATTTGGCGCCGTCGAGCACCGCAGCGTCGCCCTTGTCGGACGCGGCATAGCGGGCGAATTCGGGGTTGTGGATGATCACCCCGGCCGGCGCGACGCCGAGCATCGGGTGGATGGAGGGCACGCGGTGACTGACGTTGCCCATGTCCGTCGATCCGGCGTAACCGGCCGGCAGATCGGTGATCGGATAGAATTCACGCCCGAGCGCCGTCGTGTTTTTCTCGTAGAGGCCCGCCATCGGCCAATTGGTTTTCATGTCGAGATAGTCCGTGTCGCCCCAATGGACCTCGAGGCGGCAACCGGTGGCGAGCGCGCCGGCCTCGAAACAGGCCTGAACGCGTTGCTTGAGCGGCGCCAGCTCGTGCGCATCCACGGCGCGGACGTAGAAGCGGCACGCCGCGCGCTCCGGAACGATGTTGGGCGCGAGGCCGCCTTCGGTGATGATGCCGTGGATTCGCTCGGTATTCCGGATGTGCTGGCGCAGCTGCGCGATGGACTGATAGGCGGTGATGACGGCGTCGAGCGCATTGACGCCGCGATAAGGCATCGCCGACGCATGCGCAGATTTGCCGTGGAAGATCGCTTCCACTTCGGCGATGGCGATGCAGGGCATCGTGACCAGGTTCATGTTGGACGGATGGATCATCATCGCCGCGTCGCAGCCATCGAAAGCGCCGGCGCGCGCCATGATCTCCTTGCCCCCGAACCTTTCTTCCGCCGGGGTTCCGAGATAGCGCACGCGGCCGGGCAGGCGCGCGCCCAGCTTGGACAGCGCCAGCGCCGCGCCGAGACCCGAGGTCGCGATGATGTTGTGGCCGCAGGAATGACCGATGCCGGGAAGCGCATCATATTCCGAAAGGATCGCGACCGTCGGGCCGCTCGCCTTGCCGAATTCAGCGGCATAGGCCGTGCGCAGCCCAAACGCCTCGCGCTGGGCCTCGATGCCGTGACGTTCGACGGCGTCCGCGAGACGCGCGGCGGCGAGAAATTCCTCGAGTGCCAGCTCCGGTTCGGCGTGGATCGCGTGGCTGAGGCCGAGCAGTTCGTCGCGCATCGCGTCGACCGCGGAACAGATGTCTTTCTTCAGCAATTCCAGAGACATAGCGTTACCTTCCCGGCGTGCCCGGCCATCATAGACAGTCTGCCCGGGCTTTGCGAAGGTCCGGCCATGACACGCTTCGCCACGGCAAAAGACGGCGTCCGCCTGGCCTTCGAGACCATCGGGGAAGGACCGCCCATCTTGCTCGTGCACGGTTTCGGATCGAGTCGCGCGCAGAATTGGCGCGACACCGGCTGGTTCAAGACGCTGAACGGCGCCGGCTTCACCGTTACGGCGATGGACTGCCGCGGTCATGGCGAAAGCGACAAGCCGCACACCACGCCGGGATACGGCCACGACGAAATGGCCGAAGACGTGATCGCGGTGATGGACGCGGCAGGGCTCAGCTCGGCGTTCGTCATGGGGTATTCGATGGGCGGCTTCATCGTCATCCAACTGCTCCTGAAACATCCCGAGCGCGTCCGGAAATTGATCGTCGGCGGAGTAGGCGCCTCGTATCTCGATGGCGCGGAGCATTCGCGCGACCGCGTCGCCGACCCGAAGGTTCGCAACGAGATCGCCGACGCTTTGCTGGCGGACGATCCTTCGACGGTTACCAATCCGACGGCACGCGCGTTCCGCACCTTCGCGGACCAGGCAGGGAAGGATCGGCTGGCACTCGCCGCCTGCATGCGGGCGCCGACTCGCAACCTGCCGCGCGAAGTGCTCGCGCGCTTGACGCGTCCCGTCCTCGTCGTTTGCGGGGAAAAGGACGAGCTGACGGGCGGCCCGGACGCGCTCGCCGCCGCGTTCGCCGACGGCCGTGCCGTTACGGTGCCGCGCCGGGATCATATGTCGGCCGTGGGCGATAAGGTCTACAAGGAAGCCGTCCTGCAATTTCTCGCGAGTTGATCTCCATGAGCGCCGTCGAAGACAGCCACGACAAACCGTCCGCCAGGCTCGATCGCAATCCGTTCGACTGGACCGATCCGCTCCTGTTGGAGCACGAACTGTCGGCCGAGGAGCGCATGGTCCGCGACAGCGCACGCGACTATTGCCAGGACCGGCTGATGAGCCGCGTCAGGCTCGGCTTTCGCAACGAAACTTTCGACCGCGAGATCATGACGGAAATGGGCGCGCTCGGCATGCTCGGCGCGACCTTGCCCGAGGATTACGGCTGCGCCGGTCTCAACTATGTGTGCTACGGCCTTCTGGCGCGCGAGGTGGAGCGAGTCGATTCCGGCTATCGCTCGGCGATGAGCGTGCAGTCCTCGCTCGTGATGCATCCCATCTATGCCTATGGCAGCGAGGAAACGCGCCGCAAATATCTTCCCAAGCTGGCGAGCGGCGAGTTCGTCGGCTGCTTCGGCCTCACCGAACCGGATCACGGCTCCGATCCCGGGGGCATGACGACCCGCGCGGTGAAGGAGGCGAACGGCTATCGCCTCAACGGCGCGAAGATGTGGATCACCAATTCGCCGATCGCCGACGTCGCCGTGGTCTGGGCCAAACTCGACGGCGTGATCCGCGGCTTCGTCGTCGAGCGCGGCATGAAAGGCTTCTCCACGCCCAAGATTGAGGGAAAATTCTCGCTGCGCGCCTCGATCACCGGCCAGATCGTGCTCGAAGACGTCGTGGTGCCCGAGGCGAACCTCCTGCCGAACGCGCGCGGATTGGGCGGGCCTTTCGGCTGCCTCAACCGGGCGCGTTACGGAATCGCCTGGGGCGCGATGGGCGCCGCCGAATTCTGCTGGCACGCTGCGCGGCAATATACGCTCGACAGGAAGCAGTTCGGCCGTCCGCTGGCGGCGACGCAGCTCGTCCAGAAAAAGCTTGCCGACATGCAGACGGAAATCACGCTTGGGCTGGCCGGCGCGCTGCGCCTCGGACGTCTGATCGACTCCGGCGATGCGGCGGCGCCCGCGATCTCGCTGCTGAAACGCAACAATTGCGGAAAGGCGCTCGCCATCGCGCGGGAGTCGCGGGACATGCATGGCGGCAACGGCGTGTCGGACGAGTATGGCGTCATCCGGCACGTCCTGAATCTGGAGGCGGTGAACACTTATGAGGGCACGCACGACGTCCATGCGTTGATCCTCGGTCGCGCCCAAACGGGCATCCAGGCGTTCAGCTGATGTCCGCGACGCCGTTGAGTTGTCTCGAGGTGTTCGAAACCGCGCTCTCCAGGAGAGACCTCGAGCGCGCGATCGCCGTTCTGAGCGACGACGCCGTTTTTCTCTACAGCAACGGCTCGGCGCATTTCGGAAAGGATGCGATCCGCGCCGCGATCAAGACCAATTTCGACACCATCAAGGACGACACCTACGCGACACACGACAAGGTCTGGTTGTCCCAGGACGTGGACTTTGCGGCTTGCGTGTTCGGTTTCGCGTGGGAGGGCATCGTCGACGGCAAGAAGGTCGGCGGCCGCGGACGGGGCACGACAGTCTTGCGCCGCGATCCCGGCGGCTGGCGGATCGTGCACGAGCATTTGAGCCCGGGCAGGTGGAAAGCGAAGAAAGCATGAAACTCACCGGCATCCGCGTTCTCGACCTCTCGCAGTTCCTGCCCGGTCCGCATCTGACGATGACGATGGCCGATCACGGCGCCGACGTGATCATGGTCGAACCGAAAAACGGCGTCGGCGAGCCGGTGCGGGCGATGGGCACCCGGGCGCCGGACGGCACCGCTGTCTGGTTCCGCAACATCGCTCGAGGCAAAAGGTCCGTCGCGCTCGATCTGAAAAACAAGGACGATCTCGCCGCGTTCCTGAAACTCGCCGACGAGGCAGACGTCATCGTCGAGGCGTTCCGGCCCGGCGTCGCGGCGCGGCTCGGCATCGGCTACGACGCCGTCGCGGCGCGCAATCCGCGCATCGTCTATTGCTCGATCAGCGCTTTCGGCCAAACCGGACCGCTGCGCGACAAGCCTTCGCACGATCTCGGCGTGCAGGCGCTGGCCGGAACGCTGGATCTGTCGCGCAGTTTCGCCGACGGCAGGCCGAACATGCCGAACCTGGTCGCCGCCGACATGGCTTCGTCGCTCACGGCGCTGTCGGCGATCCTGATGGCGCTCCTGGCGCGCGAACGCACCGACAAGGGCGAGTATGTGGACATCGCCATGTACGATTCGCTCATTGCCTGGACGCCCAATATCGTGGGCAGCGTCTTCGGCGAGGATCGTGCGCCCGCGCCGCTCCAGATGCGGAACTATGGCGGCCAGGCGATGAACCGCATCTACGAGACGAAGGACGGCGGCTTCATCGCGCTCGCGGGATCGGAAGCGAAATTCTGCGAGAACCTGTTGAAGGCGCTCGGCCGGCTCGATTTCCTCGATATCGCGAAGGGCGAGCCGGGCGCCGCACAACGGCCCCTGATCGATTTTTTCGAGACGCTGTTCAAGACCAGGACGCGCGCCGAATGGGAAACGTTCCTCGAGCCGATAGATCTGTGCTGGGGGCCGGTGCGGACGCTGAAGGACGGTTTCAACGATGCCAATGCGGCAGCTCGCGCGATGTTGTTGCGCGACGAGAACCACAACCCGCACATCGGTCCGGCAATCAAGTTCCGCAACGAGCCTGCCGATCCGAAATTCGACTTGCCGGCCTACGAGCCGGGACGGCACATCGCCTGGCTCGCCCACGCGCCGCCGAGGCCCGACTGACGTTTCAGGCGACCGCGGGCTTTCCGCGATCCTTCACGAAGTGCTGCGGCTTCCAGCGCACCAGCGAGCGCCACATCCATTCGAACGGGCCGTAGTGGAAGCGCGCCATCCACGGCTTGCTCCAGATGAACATGAACGCCCAGACGCCGGCGACCACGTAGAGCAGCTCGAAGCGCGAGAGCTTGCCGTAGAGACCGAGCCCGAAACCGCAGAACACGAATGTCGTGATGATCGAGGTCATCAGATAGTTGCTGAACGCCATGCGCCCGGCCGCCGACAGGCGGTCGACGACGCCGCTCAGCACGCCGGCACGGATGATGAGGAGCAGTACGCTGCCATGTGCCAGCGCGATGAACGGGCGTGTCGCCTGTTGCCAGTCGCCCAGCTGGTGCAGCACGACCGGATCGAAACCGCTCTTCCACATGTCGTAGGCCAGCCATGCGGTCAGCGGCGCGGCGATGAGATAGCCGAACGCGATCAGCGCCAGATAGGCGCGGGTAGACCAGCCGAGCGTGAAGTAGCCGAGCCGGAACAGTCCCATGCCGATGAGCATGTTGCCGATCGCTTCCGGCATGTAGTCGGTCGGGTTGAGCATGAGCTGGAGAAACAGCGCCATCTGCGCGCGGGACTTGAGCGCATCCATGAAACCGCCGCCGAAGCCGGCGATCTGCTGCGCCTTCAGTTCCTGCGGCAGCACGACCGTCGTGGAAGCCTGCTTCCAGGCGTCGATCGCCGCCGGCGATGCACCGGGCGCGACGGCTGCGGCATGCAGCGCAACGATGTGCACGTCCTGAATGGCATTGTAGGCGAGCAGCGCGACCAGGACGGCGGCCCCCAGCGCGATCAGAACCCTGGGGTCGAGCTTGCGGAACGGAAAGATGAAGAGACCGGCGAGCGCATAGCAGACGAGGATGTCGCCCCACCAGAAGAGATAGGCGTGCACCATGCCGAAGACGAAAAGCCAGAACATGCGGCGATAGTGCGTTTCGATCGGACCGGGCCGTTCGCCCTCGGCCCGCTGGGCGATGAGGACGGTGCTGGCGCCGAACAGGATCGTGAAGAGCCCGCGCATCTTGCCGTCGGTCAGAACGTTGTTGACGGCCCAGGTCCAGAGGTCCGCGCCGTGCGATCCGCCGAAATAGGTCGGATCGATATAGGCGAAGGCCGGCATGCCCATGCCGACAATGTTCATGAGCAGGATGCCGAGCACGGCAAAACCGCGCACGGCGTCGATGGATTGGTACCGTGTGTCGTTCGTGATGCTTTGAGACATGCCCACCCCCCAGCGGTGCGGCGACGTTGCTGGAGACCGGTAGGCGTGTCAACGAACCGCAGGCGTGTCGCGGCGCAGCGACGACGGTCTTTGTCCGGTTCGAGGTCGCCAAAAAAGCGAAAGCCCGGCCGACGGCCTGGGCTTTCTACTCCCGTAAGAACGGGTTGATCGTGCGAGCGACGCTCGCTTCCTTCCGATTCAATTGTAGGGCGGCAACCGGCCTTTCGCCTCAACCGATTGTGGCTTCACGCATCTGGTGAAGCCCCGGTGTTATACCCGGCGGAGTGTCTTCCATGCGGAATCTCCCTTCTTCCCGGTTGCACACGCCGTTCGCGGGTTCCGCCGTCTCGTTCCGGCCCTTGCCGGAGCGCCGCGTCCGCGTTGCGGTCGACAAAAATAGTCCGCCCAACGCGAACGCGAGTCAACGCCGAAATTGCCGCTCCATATACGTAGGTGTGCACGCTTCGACTCGTCTGCGACGAAGCGTCGATGCATGGCAAGCGTCCGGTTAAACGGCGCGCTTCGCTTTGTCCTTTTCGTTCGCCGAACGAATTTGACCGCGGATCGCGTCCCACTCGGCGTCGCCCAGAGCGGCAAGGCGCGCGAAGTTTCCGCCAGCGGCGAGATGCATGCCGCCGTCGATCGCGATGGTCTGTCCGGTCAGGTAATCGCAGCCGTCGGCCATCAGGAAACTCGCGAGATTGGCCAGCTCGTACATTTCGCCGTTGCGCGCCATGCCGCCGACCTGCGCGCGCGCTTCGCCGCCGCCGCTCGCGGAAGGATTGAGACGCTCCCACGCGCCCTTGGTCGGAAAGGGTCCGGGCGCGATCGCGTTCAGCCGGATGCCGTATGGGCCCCATTCGGTCGCAAGCGACTTGGTCATGATGTTGAGGCCGGCTTTCGACATCGCAGAGGGAACGGTGAACGGCCCGCCGTTCCAGATCCAGGTCGTCAGAATCGAGATCACGCTCGCCTTGTTGCCGCCGTCGATCCAGCGCTTGCCGCAGGACAAGGTGACGTAGAACGAGCCGCGGAAGACGATGTCGGCGATCGCATTGAATCCGCGCGGCGAAAGATCCTTGGTGCGGCTGATGAAGTTGCCGGCCGCGTTGTTGACGAGACCCGTCAGCGCGCCGCCGTCGGCCCAGATCTGCGCGATCATGTCGTCGACGGCTTCGGCAACGCGGATGTCGCAGGCGATCGCCTTCACGCTCGACTTCGTCTTGTCCGACAGCGCCTTCGCCGTCTCCTCGAGCACCGACTTGCGTCGGCCGCAGATGTAAACGGTGGCGCCGAGCTGCGCATACGCCTCGCTCATGACTTCACCCAGGCCGGTTCCGCCGCCCGTCACCAGGATGCGCTTGCCCTTCAGGATGCCGTCGCGAAACATCAGGTTTTCCATTGTGTCCTCCCAGAAAATGCCGAGCCGCACTAACGCATGTCCGGCGATCCGGAAAAAGGGGGTTGCCGGTTTGTTCCTCTCTGCTGTTAGAGTGGCCGCATGACCGTCGTCACCAAGATCGATGCGCTGCCGCAGCGTTTTGCGGACTGGTTCGAAAGCCGCGGTTGGCGCATCCGTGCGCATCAGTCCGCGCTGATCGAACATGCCGCACGGGAAGAATCCGTTTTGCTCGTGGCGCCCACCGGCGGCGGGAAGACGCTGGCGGGATTCCTGCCGAGCCTGATCGAGCTCGCGCAACTTCCGCCTCGCCGCGCCAGCGTGCTGCACACGCTCTACATCTCGCCCTTGAAGGCGCTTGCCGTCGACGTGGCGCGCAATCTGGACGCGCCGGTCGCCGAGATGGGACTGGCGGTGAAAGTGGAGACGCGGACCGGCGACACGCCGCATTCGCGACGCCAGCGCCAGAAGCACGCGCCGCCGGACATCCTGCTGACGACTCCGGAGCAACTGGCGTTGTTGCTGGCCGCGCCGGGAGCCAGGCTGATGTTCGGCGGCCTGAAGACGGTCGTGCTCGACGAGCTCCACGCCATGTACAACTCCAAGCGCGGCGATCTGCTGGCGCTCGGACTGGCGCGACTGAGCAGCTTGGCGCCGAAGCATCGCCGCGTCGGCCTTTCGGCCACCGTCGCCGATCCCGCGCCGCTTCGGCGCTTCCTCATGCCGCAGCCGGTCGACGGCGAGGCGCTTGCCGAGCTCGTCGTCGGTCAGTCGGGCGCCAAGCCCGAGATACGCATCAGCGCTTCCGATTCCTATGTGCCCTGGGCCGGGCACCTCGCGCGACACGCGATGATGGATGTGATGGACGCGATCAAATCGTGCAAGACAGCTCTGATCTTCGTCAATACGCGCAGCCAGGCGGAACGGACGTTCCAGGAATTGTGGCGCATCAACGAGGACAATCTCGCGATCGCGCTGCATCACGGCTCACTCGCGCCGGGGCAGCGCCGCAAAGTCGAGGCGGCCATGACCCGCGGCGACCTGCGGGCGGTCGTCTGCACCTCGACGCTCGACCTCGGCATTGACTGGGGCGCCGTCGACAAGGTCATCTGCATCGGCGCGCCAAAGGGCGCGGCGCGGCTGGTACAGCGCATCGGCCGGGCCAATCACCGGCTCGACGAGCCGTCCCAGGCACTGCTCGTTCCGGCCAACCGTTTCGAGGTGCTGGAGTGCAACGCGGCGCGCGATGCGGTGATGGCCGGCGAACTGGACGGCGAGCGGCTGCGCCGCGGCGGGCTCGACGTGCTGGCGCAACATGTGCTCGGCACGGCCTGCTCCGCGCCGTTCGACGCGGACCGGTTGTTCCGCGAAGTGAAATCCGCCTCGCCCTACGTATACCTTACGCGCGGCGACTTCGACGCCGTCGTCGACTTTGTGGCGACGGGCGGCTACGCACTGAAGCGCTACGATCGCTATGCGCGATTGCGCAGGACCGACGAGGGTCTGTGGCGCGTGTCCCACCCCCGCGTCGCCCAGCAATACCGGCTCAACGTAGGCGTCATCGTCGAAGATCCGATGGTGGAGATCCGCCTGCAGTCCAAGGGTCGTCCCGCCGGTGCAGGCGGGCGTGTGCTGGGCCAGCTCGAGGAGTATTTCGTCGAGCAGCTTACGGCAGGAGACACGTTCATCTTTTCCGGCCACGTGCTTCGCTTCGAAGGCATGCGCGACGACGGCGCCTACGTCACCAGGACGCAGGATACGGAAGCGCAAATTCCCTCCTACAATGGCGGCAAGTTTCCGCTTTCGACGTTTCTCGCCCAACGCGTGCGCGAGATGGTGTCGCGGCCCGAGAGCTGGAACGTCCTGCCCGAACCGGTCCACGAATGGCTGCGGATCCAGGAAGCGCGTTCCGTGATCCCCCAGCCGGGGCAATTGCTGGTCGAGACGTTTCCGCGCGGTTCGCGCGAATACCTCGTTTGCTATCCGTTCGAAGGGCGCCTGGCGCACCAGACGCTGGGCATGCTCCTGACGCGCCGGCTGGAGCGGCTGCGCATGCGGCCGCTCGGCTTCGTCGCCAACGAATATGCGTTGGCCGTGTGGGCCTTGCGCGACATGAGCGGGCTCGACATGGGAAAGCTCTTTGCCGAAGACATGCTGGGCGACGATCTCGACGCCTGGCTGGCCGAGTCCAATCTCTACAAGCGCACGTTCCGGAATTGCGCCATCATCTCGGGACTGATCGAGCGCCGCTACCCCAACCGAGAAAAGACCGGCCGGCAGGTGACGTTCTCGTCCGACCTCATCTACGACGTCCTGCGCGAGCACGAGCCGGACCATGTGCTGCTTCGCGCGACGTACGAAGATGCGGGGACGGGGCTGCTCGATATCGCGCGTCTGGCGGAGTCCCTCAAGCGCATCCGGAACCGCATCGTCGCGCGCCGTCTCGACAGGGTTTCGCCGCTCGCCGTTCCGGCGTTGCTGGAAATCTCCAAGGAAATGGTGGCGGGCGAGGCGCAGGAGGATATTCTGCGCGAAGCGGAAGAATCGCTGATCAAGGAAGCCATGCGTGTCGATTGAGCGGACCTATGCGGACGTGAACGGCGAGCGCCTGCTGCTCGATTGCGCCGGCGCGGCCTTCTGGCCGGCTGAGCAAACGCTGGTCCTGGCGGACATTCATCTGGAAAAGGGCTCGTCGCTCGCGCGCTTCGGTGCGCTCCTGCCGCCCTATGACACGCGGACAACCCTGAAGCGGATCATCGCGCTGCTGGATGTCTATCGACCGACGCGCGTCATCGCGCTCGGCGATTCCTTTCACGATGTCGACGCGGCCGAGCGGCTGGACGAGGACGAAAGGACGATGCTGTCCGCGG
>Ga0335070_10003437_pt1 | contig 18494 bp, 14 predicted proteins | sample Lox_Sample_13_FD_206722 | JGI IMG/M metagenome (GOLD analysis project Ga0335070, IMG submission 206722) | Soil microbial communities from Loxahatchee National Wildlife Refuge, Florida, United States - Lox_Sample_1.3 | ecosystem: Environmental > Terrestrial > Soil > Wetlands | place: USA...
GATAGCGTTCTGTGGGTCCAGACTTCCGTGGAGCATGACGCCGCCTATGAGCAGGCATACCGGCAGGCGCGCGCCATGCTCGACCGCGCGCGCAAAGACAGGAAATGGACGGCTGCCATCGAGCAATCTCCGGGATTTGAACGTCTTCCGCCCGCCGTGATTCTGGATATCGACGAGACCATATTGGACAACTCGCCGGAAGAGGCCGAGCATGCCGCCGGAAGGGATCGTCCCGGGCTCTGGGACGAATGGGTTCGGCAGGAGCGCGCCACAGCGCTGCCGGGCGCACTTGCCTTCACGCGATATGCCGCAGCGAATGGCGTTGCCGTCTTTTATGTGACCAATCGCAATACATCCGCGAAAGCGCCGACTCTGCGCACTCTGGAGCGCCTCGGCTTTCCGCTGCAACATTCGGCGGACTCCATCTATTGCCTCGGTGAGAAACCGGAATGGACCTCGGACAAGGGATCGCGTCGCGCGCTCATCGCCCAGCGTTACCGAATTCTCCTGCTGATTGGCGACGATCTCGGCGATTTTCTGTCGGGCATTCGCGTTTCGTCCGAAGAGCGCCGCCGCATCGCACTGACGCATTCGAGTTGGTGGGGCGAGCGTTGGATCATCCTTCCCAATCCCATGTACGGCAGTTGGGAATCTGCGTTGTACGGGAATAACCCGGCAATGCCCAAGACAGAGCAATTGCGACTGAAACAGGAACGGCTTCGCGGAATGCAACGATGAAACCGAGGATGCTCTTTTTAGCCGCTACCTGCTTCGCCATGCGAGCGCAGCCGGGAGCCGAAGAAGCGGTCCGGACGTACCTCAAAGAGCACGCCGTGGAAATCAAGCTCTCCGAAGGCCGGCTCGCAGGTCCCGCGGCCGGCTGGTTTCGCGCGGAGGCGGCGAAGGCACAATTCTTCTTCCTGGGCGAAGAGCACGACGTGCGGGAGATTCCGATCCTCGCGGGCGCAATCTGGCGCGAACTCGTCCCGTTCGTGTACAAGCACGTCGCGATAGAAGCCGGACCCTGGCTCGGTGACAGGCTCGACCACTTCGCCAGATTCGGCGACCGGTCGGCGCTCGCGCAATTCGAAGCAGCCACCTGGCCCCGGCTTCCCAACAACAGCGTCCCTCCGAACTCGCGCGAGGATCTCGAATTCTACGAACTGCTAGGGAAGATTAGCGGTCCGCACCGGAGTTCGGACGCACCTCTGATTTGGGGACTCGACGTCGAATACCGGGCTACACCGCTTCTTCGAAGACTATCGGAGCTGTCGCCGAATGCCGCGATTCGGCGCGGGGCCGATGCCGTTCTGGCTCGAGTCGCAGCCGCCGAGAAGGCCGGCGCCCGTGACACCGGCGCGTTTCGAGCCGAAATTAAGGAGTTGAGTCGCCTGATGCGGGCGCCGCCGGGGAGCGAGTTATTCAAGATCCTGGACGCCCTGAATTGGCGTGTCCTCAAACCTGCTGAACGCGAGGACCGCTGGTTGAGAGCCGAACTCTTCGAGCGCCAATTTGACACAGCCAAAAAGAAAGGTGAAGCTGCTCCCCGAGTGATGTTCCGTTTCGGCGCATATCACGCCGCTCGTGGCTTGATGCGCGATTTCGGCGGTCCGACCTTCGCCAACTACATTGCCGGTCGGGCGAGCATGGAGCGCACGACAATGCTCAACGTCGCATTCATCAATTGCGAGGGCTTGGCTACGGGAACATTTCCACGACCGTGTACATGGGAAGAAGAGGAAGCCCTAAAGCCCTTTCGGGCTGCCGCAGCCGGGCCATGGACGCTGTTCGATGTTCGCAGTCTCCGTCCACTCATACGCCGCGTCCGCCTGAACGCATTGCAGGCATATCCCGAAGGCTGGCCTTATTGGAATCTCATCATGTCGTTCGACGCGGTCGTGTTGCTGAGGAATTCGGAACGAAGTCATCTACCGCCGAACTGAGCCACCCGCCTCCACTCCGCTGGCTCTTGGCCTACGGCCGCTCGCCGCGATTTCATCGCCGCTGGTTATTTCTTCCTCCGAATTCTCGCCTGGCTGGCACCCTGGACTAACGGAGTGACGGTTCAAAGTCTTGGTTGTAGACGACGAACCCACTGCCCGAAGGGTTCTAAAAGGAAGAACTGGCGCTTCTCTCGTAGCTCAGCCGCCGAATTGTGCTGTGGACAGGGATTCTCGGAATTTCCTGCGATTTACTCAGACAGGTGCGTCGGTATTGTGGACCGGCGCGTCAGGCGCCGACACGCTGCAGCCGGCCCCTCCTGCACCTCTTGCCAACGTCCCGGGCTCTGGCAACCACCACCGAGTTCGGCACGCATCGAAATTCCGAGAATCTTGGCCTCCCGAGCGCTTGATGCGAGTGTGGCAGGCGGCTGACGCGTGGTCCAGGGTTGGGTGCCGTGACATTGGCGGAAATTCCAAGAATCGATGTCCGATGGCCATAAAATGAACGTGCCGGAGATGCCCGGCTGCCATCTGCTCTCGGCCCAGGGCACCACCCTTCAACTGCTACAGTAGCTGCTACAGTTCGATCCGCGTATTGGGGGCATTTTGCGTCGGTTGCTGTCGGAACACGTCGCCAGCGCGCCACAGGCGAATGACGCCAAATATTTGAAAAGGTGGGGAAAAGGCTGAAAAGGAATGGCGGGGACGACGGGGCTCGAACCCGCGACCTCCGACGTGACAGATTTGCGTTCTGGGCTAATCAAATCATGGACTTACCTGTGTTATCAGCAGCTTGCGAGCGCCAAGGTCCGACATGGGATGTCATAAAATGCCCTAAAACGATACGTTTAGTGCACACCTACTGCACACACATTTTCGTACCCGAATATCTCCATTGGTCTCTTCGAAACTACCCTCCTTTCGACGCTCAGCGGGTTCAATATCTTAGGCGCAATTGCAGTCGCGAATACGGTTGCTTACTCGGTAACCGCATTCGCAACAGCCCAAATCGGGCGTGATGGCCAGAACCGAGCTTCGGTAAGCCCGGATCCCACGATCAACTTGCGTTGGGGTTTTACGAACCCAGGCGCGGCGGTCCCCATTTTTGAACCATCCCGAATGGATTCTGCGCCGGCTCGTGGCATCCACAAAATGGCCGCGCCGCCAAAGACGAAGGCGGCGCTCAGCGTGCTGTGTTTGCATCCGGATGCGAAGCGTTGATCGAACGTTCGCGACGAGCGCCGACATTGCCGGGCAAACAAACTCGGAATTCGCGATCGCGTCCCTGTTACCCTGTTACACACGTGCCGGGGGACAGTCGGCCAGCGCCAGTGGAGGATTGCCGGTGCACAAAAAACGATATCTGGGAGGAAAATGTTCTCGGATTTTTTCGCTACTGTCGGGCCCGTGCCAGTCTTGGTAGCCCCAGGGGGCGAAGAATCTCGGAATTCTGTGCGTCCACACGTCAGCATCCAGCCTTATGCGATTCGTTTGCGATGGGTACATCTTCCCTCTAGCCCCCGAAACACGAGGGGCAAAGATTCTCGGAATTTCGGAAGGAAGTTGGACGGCCCCGCCGAAACCATCCCGCGGAAGGGAATGGCTGCTCCAAGTCGCGCTGGGTTTGCAGAAGAATGGAAGTGCCACCCGATCAAGGACTGCACGGGACCGCATTGGCTCAAATATTAATTCCGAGAATTGTTGCCCGTCAGACGTGAAGCTCTACGAATGACCGCTTGGTCCCGAACCAGGATGACGAAGAGAATCAATAACTTAGCCATAGGCATAGGCGTTGAGACGGATTTCGACAGCGTGTTCTGGCTCAAGAACTTGAAAGCGATCATGACGCCATCCATCACAAAAAGTCACAGCGTGTCTATGCAGGGGGTGGGCATAGTTCTGGGCATAGTCGGATCGGCTGTTCTCGCAGCGGTTTGACGGAAGAGAAGGGATCTCGGGCTGGCCGCCTGCGTCCCCCAAAAAGTAGGGCCTTCCTCCCTTTACGGACCTAAGCGGCGACAATGAGGTCTCACTCTCATCTCCCTGAGGGGGTTGCCCGCCGCCGTTAGCCGACCACCACCCCCGTCGGCGGGACACGGCAAGAACGATGTCGAACACGTTCGACATAAAGCGGAAGTTGCTCTCCTGACGCTTGACTCCAGCCAATGATCGCCCCCGCTCTTCTCTGCCCGACGCCGAGGCTTAAAGAGTTCCCAACCGTTTTGGGGCAGCCCACTCGGCATCCGCCGTCCGAGATTGACGGGGCCCTATTGATGACCCGATAATGAATGCAGGCGTTGGAGTTCGCCGTTAACTGCCCCACTGGGGAAGATGACTCCTACCAGGGACGCTCTGGCAGGGTCAGTTCTTCCGCATCCCCCGTCAGAGAAGAATCCTTGGAGAGGTCCTGTTTCGCCCGGGTCCTGGTGCGCTCGGGGGATTCACCTCGGTAATGGAAGGAGGCTTCTGATGGCATCCGAAGACGCAGCGGGGAAACTCAACTCCTCCCACAAACTACATCTCCTAAGTAGTGCCCAACATGCTGACAAGCTGCTGGGCGAAGTCGAAGCGATTCTCTCCGCGGCAAAGTCCAAATCGGCCTTCCAGAAGTATAAGAACTCCCTGTCGCCTGTACAGGTCAAGGTCATTGAAGACTACGTCGCCCGTATCCGTGCGCAAATGGTCCGAGTCCTGGAGGCACAAGATATCGCCTTGCCGGAACCGGGTTTCGAGTCGATTCATTCGATTCGCGTGACGCTAGCTTTCATCCGAATCGCGTTCCAGGAATGCACACCTGATCGGATGGCCGGTTACGGGAATGTCCCGGAGTCCAAGATTCGCGAGTTGAACGGGCTGGTCGACGAAATGGTCAGCGCCGTCGACAAGCTGGATTCGTATCTGGCGCAGGGACTGGGGCAAGATCTCGAAGCACGTTTGCGGCGTCTCGAGCAGAAAGGGGCCGATATTGGGGTGTTGAGGGCGCTGGAGCAGGTCATCAACACGCGCGGATTCGTTGAGTTCCGCCCGACTCTGTCGATGATCCTTGACCGGCTCGAGACGAAGAGCTTCGAAATTGCGCTGTTTGGGCGGGTCAGTTCTGGAAAATCCTCGCTGCTGAACCATATGATCCAATCCGACATACTGCCTGTCGGAGTGAACCCGATCACAGCGGTGCCAACCCGGCTATTGTACGGACCGGCGCCGCGCTTGAAGGTGTGGTTTGCGGACAGTAGCCCGGAGTCTTCAGATGTCGCCAAGCTCGCGGAATTCGTCAGCGAGCAAAACAACCCGGGCAACTACAGGCACGTGGCGCGCATCGTCGTGGAACTGCCGTCCGCCAGGCTCCGCGACGGGGTCGTCTTCGTAGATACTCCCGGACTTGGATCGCTGGCGACCGCCGGCGCCGCGGAGACGCTGGCTTATTTACCCCGGTGCGATCTCGGCGTGGTGTTGATCGACGCTGGTTCAACGTTGACCGAGGATGACCTATCGACCATCCGGATGCTGTACGACGCCGGCATACCGGCTTCTGTGCTGCTGAGCAAGAGTGACCTGCTCGCCCCCATGGACCGGATCCGATCTCTGGCGTACATAACTGAGCAAGTCCATTCCCGGCTAGGCTTAACGACCTCTGTTCACCCAGTCAGCATTCAGCCTTCGCATGCCTCACTTCTTGATACTTGGTTGTCCGATGTCATTGTCCCGCTCTTTGATCGGCATCAGCAGTTGATGGAGGACTCGCTGCGCCGCAAGATCGGTTCGCTCCGGGATACGGTTGAGACCGCGCTGAAGGCCAGACTCGAGCGTACCCCGCAAGCTTCAATCAACGTGGAGGAGCTTGACGGGAGTCTTCGCAACGCAGTCGGGCGGATCGCAGAGGTTCGCGAGCTCTGCTACCAAATCACAGACGCGGTGCGACGCAAGGGTGACAGTGCTTTGGCGCACGCGGCCGAGGGGGTGGCCGAGGCGTGGGCGCGCACGGGTTCGACCGTGCCGGACACGATGGTCCATGATGCGATTGTTCAGGATGCGGCCGAATCCGCAAGCGTCCTGTATAAAACCCTGAGAGATCTGGCTCAGGGACTCGCGGAGACGTTGGCCTCGACTGCCCAGGCGCTCGGGTTCAACGAAGTACCCAGCGAAAACGACCTCGTTGCAGCGATTCAGGAGATGCCCAGACTGGATATCGGCACATTGCAGGTTGACGTACGTCCGAATCTGGTATCGAAAATATCCGCGAAGGCAGCCACCCGGCATGTCGAGCGCAGCCTCGGGAGACAGATCGGGCCGAAGGTTGCGGAGGCTTTTTCAAGTTTTGGCAGTCTGCTCAATGCGTGGACGCGGCGCATTCTGGCCGAGATCCAACTCCGATTCGAAAGTCATGCCGATGGCTACCGTGCTCATCTCGGACGGATCAAGGCGAGCGGCCATCTTTCCGGCGCCGAGGCGGAAGCTATGGAGATGGATCTCCAGATGCTTGTGGGTGTCGGCCGGCGTGAAAGGACACCGGTTTCGTAGAGCGGCATTTGAAGCCGAGGTGCTTGATGTCTGATCGCAAGATAGAGGTCGTCTCAGGAACAGACTCCCGGGCCGCGTCCTGGCTAAATCGCAACGTCGTGGGGATGACGATCACGAGTTTTCTCTCGGACGCGGGGCACGAGATGGTAACTGCGGTCTTGCCTGGCTTTCTCGGGACGATCGGAGTTGCCGCGGCTGCACTGGGATGGATTGAAGGCGTGTCCGACGCATCCGCGAGTTTCGTCAAACTTGGCGCCGGTTGGTATTCCGATCGGATCGGCCACAGAAAGCGCATCGTTACTGCTGGCTACTTCATTACTGGAACGGCACTCGCGCTGTTCGCGGCAGCGGTTTCGTGGCCACTGGTCTTGGTAGGACGCGTCATAAGCTGGTTTGGCCGGGGCATCCGGAGCCCGTTGCGCGACGCGATGCTGGCAGAGTCCGTCGCTCCATCGGCTCGCGGCAAAGCCTTTGGGCTGCACCGCGCCGGCGACACCATTGGTGCGGTTGTGGGGCCGTTGGTCGGAGTCGGCTTATTGACCATCCTCCCTGCGCCGAATGCTGCGGCGCCGTTTCGAACGATTTTCCTGCTTTCCCTGATCCCAGGCGTCGGTTCGGCGGTTTCCTTTGCGGCGCTGGTTCGCGAAAAGCGTCGACCCGAGGACCGTAGCGTGCGTTTTTGGGGAGCGGTCAGCGAATTGCCGAAGCCGTATACGCGCTTTCTGCGCGGAGTCGGATTGTTCGGGTTGGGCGATTTCTCGCCCACGCTGTTGATCCTGGCTGCGACACAGTTGCTCTCCCCAGCTCATGGCGCAGTTCACGCCGCACAAATCGCCGGCCTGTTATATGTTCTGCGCAACGTCGTCTACGCTGGCTCTTCCTTCCCGATTGGAATGCTTGGCGACCGAATGAATAAGGCTAAATTGCTGGCGGCCGGGTACCTTTTAGGCGTGCTCACGGCCGCTGGGATCGCCGCGACCATGGCAGTTGGCGTGCCAAGCATCTGGCCGCTAGCAGTCGTCTTTGTCTTTGCCGGCGCGTACATTGCGGCGGAGGATGCGTTGGAAGGCGCGATTCCGGCTGAAATGGTGCCGAGCCGCTCGCGTGGAACTGCCTATGGCCTAATGGGCGCCGTCAATGGCGTGGGAGACCTGGGCGCGAGTGTCCTCGTTGGAAGTCTCTGGACGGCTGTATCTCCTTCGGTGGCCTTCGCTGCGGCTGGCATCCTAATGCTCCTCGGAGCATTGCAGGTCGCACGAAACAGCAGGCCGGGAGTGCCAGACCCATCATGAGCGACCTCCGCGAGAACGACGCCGATGCCCAGGACGTGGAAGATCTCGTCCGGGGTTTGAATTCCCTTCTTGATGGCGAACTCGTGGCGGCCCAACTGATCGCATGCGGTCCCGTAGCCATCCCAGCGGTGCGATCCTTCCTTCTTCTCGGGAAGCCCGGAGTGGTTTATCAACCCCGACTACGGGCGGTCGAGGTTCTGGGTGCAGTTGGGGCAAAGGACGTCCTCATCGAATACATCACAACGAAAAAGGGGATTCCGGATCCCGCCGTTCGGATGTCAGAAGAAGTGGTTGAGAACGCCGCCGCTCGCGCGTTGGCGAAGTGGCGCACGCGGGACGTGTTCGATATCTTGATTCGCTTTGCGTTACCCCGTTCGCGGTCCGGCATCGTCGAAGCCCTGGGTCAGTTCAAAACGACGGAGGCCATTCCATATTTCGTTCATGCGCTGGAAGATGATTATTGCCGCAACGCGGCCGAGGACGCCCTTCGTGCTCTCGGGCGAGCAGCTGAAATCGAGCTCATAGCTGCCGCGCGAAGAACGCTGCCCTGTGCTGAGGAAGAGCGCCCTTCGAGCCTCCGCCGCCGAAGAGCAGCCCTCGCTTTGCTCGTCGAACTCCGGCCCTCTGACGATAGCTGGCCGATGCTCAAACCTCTGATGGCTAGTTCTGACCCGGCGTTAACAACCAGCGCCGTCCGAATCGCCGTGATGCTGGGGAGCCGCGAAGACAGGATTGCTGGCGTCGACTGTCTTTTGAAGGTGCTGCCTGCCGCTGACTGGTATCTCCGCAGCGAGATTCAGGACTGTTTGTCCAACCTCTACGACGAAGGCAGACCCAGTATCGAGGCGGCGATTGCGGAAAGAACCGCGCTGCCGAGAATCCATCAGATCACCGACTCCGTGCTCACAACCTTGCTGGCCGTCCGCAGGCGCCAGGGAGCGGCCTGATGAACGCGACTTCACAGGAGCCTCGCACCGGCGCTCTCGAAGAGTACGCTCGCCTTAAGCTCGAACTGGCTGCCATTGCGAGAGCAATGCTGCACGTCGCAGAGCGGCGCAAGCACGACCAGGCAATTCGCGATACACGGCGCCTTCTCGCGCGGCTCGCAGAAGACCGGTTCAACCTCGCGGTGCTCGGCCAGTTCAGTCGCGGCAAGAGCTCCTTGATGAATGCCATTCTGGGATCGGCAAAACTTCCCACCGGCGTACTTCCGCTCACTTCCGTCATTACAACAGTCGCGTACGGTGAGACCGAAAGGGTCCTGCTGCAGCGGGAGGGATGGACGTTTCCACAAGAAATACCGCTCGAACGGTTGGCTGAGTTCGTCACACAACAAGCAAACCCGGCGAACGAGAAGCGCGTAATATTGGCCGAGGTCCAGTTCCCGAACGAACTTCTTCGACTGGGTATTCACTTCATCGACACTCCCGGCATCGCCTCGGCCATCGCCGCAAACACCAGTGCGACGCGCGCGTTTCTTCCCGAAGTAGACGCGGCGATCGTCGTCACCAGTTTCGAGTCGCCGATGACCGAAGCGGAGTTGAGCTTTCTGCGCGAAGTTCGGGAAGAAGTCCGCCGAGTGTTCCTCGTAGTGAATAAGCTGGATTTGGTTTCGCGGGACGACTGCGCCGCCGCGCTTGACTCCATCCGGTCGCTAATCCGCGGCTCCGTTCCGGGCGAACAGATCGAGGTCTTTGCTATTTCGGCTCGCGAAGCCCTGAACGCAAAACGCCAGGGTTCACCCGAGGCGCTTGCCCGCAGTGGACTGCCGGAGCTGGAGACTGCGCTGACTAACTTTCTCCGCCATGAGAAAACCCGCGAGCTTCTCCTCCGCGGAGTCGATCGCGCAGCGGATATTGCCCATCAGCAGGAGCTTGCCACTCGGATTTCGCAACGCGCTCTCAGCCCGATGGAGGGGGACCGGTTCAGGGGGCGGCTGGCCGAACGCGTGTCGGACCTGACCGCGGATCGGGATTCGCTTACTGCCCGGATGCGCGCTAAACTCCCATCTGAATTTACATGCCGCTGTATGCAGCAAACCGCCTTGTGGACTTCCGGGGATGAAGACCGGCTGATCTCCGACCTGCGCACGATGTTCGCCAGCACGGAAGTCGAAAGAGGCGGAAAGAGCTTTGAGGAACTGCTTGCGAAGGTCTGTGAAGGACGGTTGGCCGAGTGGCGGGACCAGAATCGCGGCCAAATCGATAACCTCTTCAGAGAACTTGCGGGCGAGTATTCCGCCGCCGTGGACGCACTCATGCCGAAAATTGCGCGTACTCCCGCGGAGTTGCTCGGCGGCAGCCCGCCTGACGAAAGCACGGCGGCTATCGAGACGGCATCCCTCACATTCCGCGGGTTCCAACTGAGGCTCGACACCTTTCCCGAGCCGTGGTGGTTCGAATTGCTGCCAAATGGCCGCTTTCGACTGCTTATGGTCAACCAGTGGTTGAAGAGGATTCCGGAACTGGTGCGTCTGCACCTCTCAGCGGCATCGGAATCTCTCCAATTGGCCGCGAACGACTGGATAGACCGTGTGGATCGTGAGTTGACCAACCACATTGAGGGCGTACGCGAACACGTTACCAGGCTTCTGCACGAGCCACCCCGGGCGCAGGAACTGGCCGAGGTCGAAAGCATCCTCGAGCGGTTAAGCGCACTGGCGAGATCTGTGCCGGAGCCCGCGGCGGAAGAATTACCGCGCGAGAGGTCAACCGCCCTGGCTGAGACATCAGGCAAGCGCGCGGGCGCGACATCCCAGTGTCCCGTCTGCCTGCGGATCGAACGTGCCCTATTCGATTTCATGGCTCATCGCCAGTATGAGTTGAGCATCGACGAGAGCGAACAGCAGCGGCATGCGTTACGGTCTGGATTCTGCCCCCTCCACACCTGGCAGTTCGAAGCCGTGGCCTCACCCCAGGGAATCTGCGCCGGGTATCCGCCCCTATTGACACATCTGGCGAAGGAGCTTCGGGCGCTGGCTGAGAATGGCGCTTCCGCGTCGTCGCTCACTGATGGAGTGCGTTCCCTGCTGCCCGGCAGCGAGTCGTGCGCTGCCTGCCGCGTCGCGGCGGCCACAGAGGACGCTGCCGCACAAGAAATTGCAGCCCTGGCCGGAAGGGACGAGACAATTGCAGCAGGATTGTGCCTGAATCATCTGTGCGCGATTCTGGAGGCCGAACTCGACCCGTCGACCGCGAAACGCCTGATAGTGGATCAGTCGCTCGCGCTGGAAGCCATCGCCGAGGACATGCAGAATTATGTGCTAAAACAGGACGCCACCCGGCATCATTTGTGGACGAACGCGGAGCGGCAAGCCGCCCTATTCGGCCTAATGAGGCTTGTGGGGCGCCGCAATACCGTGGCGCCGTGGAAGACCGAATGAGCGTGTCACGGGTGAACTGCCGCATCCGGCGCGCTCTCAGGAGCACTCTCGAAGATGCGTTCGTATACATCCCGGCCGTAGCTCGTAGGCTGCGGCTCACGTTCCACCAGGCGGAATGTCCTGCGGCCATCAGAGAGTCTTTCTGCGCGCAGAAATTGGGCGGCGTCCATCCTCTCGCGATAAAACCCGTGGGCCAGATCGAACATGTGGGTCACATAGTAGACCTTCGTGCCAGCTTCGAGCAAACCACGCACGATCTGTCTTGCGATCTCCGAGCCTTCTCTCTCGTTGGTGGAACCGAACGATTCGTTAAACAGAACGATGCTGTTCGCGCCCAGCCTGTCGACGATCGCGCTCATTCTCATGAGCTCTTCGTCGAGCTTCCCGCTCTTCATCGTGGCGTCTTCCTCACGCTTGAAATGCGTAGAGAGACCGCGGCACACATTCGCGCGGAACTGTTGCGCCGGCACAAACATGCCGCACTGCATCATCAGTTGTGCCAGACCCAGGCTTCTCAAGAACGTCGATTTGCCACCACGATTGGCGCCCGTGATCATCACCAGAAGCTTCCCATCGCCAGCGACTTCGTTGCCGACGACTCTCGCGTCCATCTTCAGGCTCAGGCAAACGTCGTAAAGAGCGCGACCGGAGAGCATGGGGCTTTCCGCGGGTAGCGGTTCGGGGAAGCAGATAGGCTCACCCTTCCGCATCAGCAGATCCTGCAGGTTCAGACAGCCGACATAGAACCCCAACTCAGTCCGGAGCATGTTGAAGAAGCTCAGAATATGGTCGGTGGACTGCGCCAGCGCAGCGGCGACGTGAGCAATTCCCTGGGTTCGCAGATCGGATAGTGCTCTGAATCCACCCTCATCACGGTCCGCAATCTCGTAAACATAGCTCGAATTGTTCTTGCCGGTGACCTGTTCCAGCCAGCCCTGAAGGCGCTCGGGCCAACTCCGCTTTACCTCGGATGACCTGCGAAGAATGTAGTTGACGCCCCGGTTGCCGTTGCCCAGTTCGGCGCTCATCAGAAGGCCATTACGAAACTCAAGGCGCGCCAGATGGTCCTCGACGAGCCCGACATATTCCTCATCGAGTTCACTAGCAATCATGGCGAAGAATCGCCTGAACCCTTCGGAGTGGAACCCGTCGCTCTGCTCCAGAGCGATCCCCCTCAATCGCTTCAGAGACTCCATAAACAGCTTGAGAACCTCGATCGACCGGTGCAGGGTCCCCTCGGGATACCTCGCCGACATCCATCCCCATACCTTTCTCTCGCGCTCCATCGCCTCGACGGCAAGGCCGTACATGTCCCGAACGGTTTTCGGATGCTCCAGGCAATCAGCGAGGATGTGCTGCCGGTACTGGATCGTATCCGGCTCAACGATGCTCCGCAGCACGGCGGTTCGGGCCACGCCGAACAGGAACTCGTCTCCAGCGGACATCGCCTGGAATAGCGTGTCGAGCTCGAGATCCTGCGTCAACGCCTCGGCATTGGTAGCCAGGCTTGCCTGCGGGTCGAAATCCCGATCCTGGTACATCAGCAACGCCTTCATAATGCAACTGGCCCCTTGGCGGCTTTGGCAATGCGGCCTTTGATTTTCTCGTATGTGAGATTATGCTTTTCGGCGATCGCCGCGGCATAAGCCAGGCCGTCGGCTGGTCTTCGCACGATCCTGAACGTGCGCAATGCCGGGTCCTGGGGATCTACGGTGCTGACCATGCTTACCGTGGTTTCGCCGAGGGACGCCAACTCATCGAGAAACGTGACGGATACGCAGATAATGTCCAGGGCAATAATCCGATCCATGACTTGTTTGCTGAGGAACAGCGCATCCTCGAGCGTCGTAGAAAGGAAACTCTCGTTCATGATCAGGATGCTTCTGGGAGTTGCCTGTTCGAGCACCTGATGAATCCGGAGCAACTCGTCTTCGAGCTTGCTGCTCAGGTTCTGAATGTCTTCCTCTCTTTCGAAGTGCGTGAATAGCCGGTCGGACAGAAAAAGAGCGGCGTCCCTGGCGGGCACCGGGCAGCCGATACTCGCGAGGTAATGAAGCTGTCCAAACGTGCGAGCGAAGGTCGTCTTGCCGCCTTGATTCGGACCGGAAACGATAAGGATTCGTTCCCGATTACGCAGGTGGAATTCGTTGGTCACGACGGCTGTGCCTTCGGCGATCAGCCGGCGTGCCAGTGCAAGGTCGAACACATCGGCGCCGTGCACTGCTTTGGATTGAGCACTGACCTTCGGGTAGCAGAACTGCAGCCCGGCGGACTTGAATCGCTCCTTGTACTCAAGACAGGCGATGTAGAATTGAACCACCCGATCGAAGGTAGCGATCAAGCCGTCCACGAAGGTGGCATGACGGCGGCAGTACTCGTCCAATGTGGAGAACACGTCAGGATATAGGCGCGCGACCAGGTCCAGTACCGCCGCCTCGACGTGGTTCATTTCCGCCGCCGTACGAAACTCGAACCGGTATTCTTTCGCCGCGCCCTGCTTGAATTTCTCAAACGTTGCCAGCACATCGGCGCCATAGTCAGGTTCCGAGTCGTATTTACTGACATGGATCCGCTTGCCGACGATGCGGAGAGAGTACCGGATGGCCGCCAACTCGGATTTCAGGGCCTCGGTCTCTCGGGCGAGGGAAACAAAATCCGCGCTCGCTGTATAGTCTTCCAGATATTCCCCAAAGCTGCGGAGGCCACGAGAACTCAGTCCGGCGAGCGTCAGATCGCGGCTAAGGTCTCGGACCGCCGCCAAGTAAATCTCCACAGCATCGACAAACCAGCTTTCCTTCTCGTATCGGTAATAGGCTTTGCCCGCCCGCGTGAGATGATTACGCATCGTGCGCATTACCCGGGCGAACGAGCCGATCTGGCACAGCAGGTCGGAGTCTTCCAGATCGCGCAGCACGTCGTACCGATAATTGACCGTGTGGACATCGGTCAAGGGCGTGTAGAAGAAGGGCTTCAGATTGTACTCGTCGCGTCCCGTCGTCATCGAGTCAACAATCTGTTCAAGGTTCAGATCGGTAAAGAAATCAGGCGCTTTTTGCTGATCGATTTCTGCAGGCGCACCGGCGTCGCCAAAAAGGATACTCCGAAAGACAACAGCCAATGCCCGGCCGTTTTGAGCGGGCTGCTCCGGACGCGTGCCAAAGATAGTTGGTGGGCTCATCGACTCCTTCCGAGGTCCGGCCTCGCAGGAGTCATCTTCCCCAGGGACTGGGGCGGTTAGCGGTGGACTCCAACACCCACGCTGATACAAGTATCCCAAGATGCCGGATTGGCTGTCAACGACAATGGGCGGGCCAGGCGGGCCAGCCCGGCCTGGAGAGGTCACAGGAGTCGCATTATGACGTCAATTCGCAATGGCGCGAATTTGATGTGGCGGCTGGCTGTCACATACATCGGATTTGAGGCGAACCGGCACATTTCGACAATCTGGCCCGGATTCCCTTTGGCCGAATCGAGAACCTTTTCACGGAAGTCGTCCAGACACAGTTCACGGAGTTGAAAACGATCGACAGCGGTCTCAAATAAACGGAGGCATTCAGTCTCTGAGAGCGGTTGGATTTGGCGCGTCTTCCGTGGATCCCAAAAGAGACGCGCCAATTCACCAAGGTGCAGGTGGTCCCGCGCTGTCGCGACTATCGTCATTCCCTTCGCGAAGTAGAGTCGTTGGAGGAAACGGTAGGTCTGATGGCCGGCCCCTTTAATGCCGTCAAGGATTATCGGCGTCGGTTCCTGCTCCAGCGCAGTCCATAACAGCCCCTTCAGATGAACACTAGTCTGGCGTCCAAGCCAGAGTTCCCAATCGCCGGGAGACTTCACGGACTGCCGGAAGCGCCGATGCCCGGACCTGAGCAGCCCCCGAGCGATCGTGACGAGGAGATCGTGAAGGGTGTCGAACTGTGAAACGTGAACCAAGGGCGCTCCGCACAGCTCAGACTCCAATACGGATCTCACGAGAGCTGTCTTCCCGCTTCCGCCTGGTCCAAGCAGAAGGAGCGATTCACCTTGCCGGATAGAGTCCACGAGCGCCTGGCGCTCCCGCAACAAGCCAACTAAGGGCAGGGCGGAACCCAACTGAACGTTATGTCCCGACAACCGATATTCCGCGTCCAAAAGAACACCAATCAGCAGCGCTTCTGGTCTGGGGCACTACAGGAGGGAACTTCGCCAAAGCCTCCTGCAGCTTCCTGCCACAGGAGTCATTGGCCGCTACGCGGCGTTTATGCGGACTCCACCGCTTGAGACGATTATAGAAGCACAGGTCTGCTCCGCTCAAGGGGGGTTCCCGGCGCCCGCCGGCCCCGACGCCGCCCCTTGGGAGTTGGCCGTCTTCGACAGGACGATCGGGTTCCTGCGGTCCTCAAGGATTCTTCGCACGATCGCGATCCTGGTATCCTCATAGCGGCGGTGGAGTTCGCCTAAACTGTCGTCCTCGCGGCGACCAATGACTCCTGCACAAGAACGGACTGTGCGGGGGCTTCTGGCCAACCGACGGTCCCAGGATTCGACGGATATGCAGACCCTCTCCAACCCAACGCTTTGGGACATCGATCCCGGCCCCGACTGTCCCACCGTGACCCGACTGGTCGTCGAAATCGGCAAGAATTCCTCGAACAAGTACGAATACGACCCACGCCTGCGGCTATTCCGGCTGGATCGGGCGCTCTATTCCCCGATGCACTTTCCGGGCGACTATGGTTTCATTCCCGGGACGATTGCAGAAGATCAAGAACCGATCGATGTGCTTGCTTTGGTCGAACAGCCGTGCTTTCCCGGGTGCCTGATCCAGGTGCGGCCCGTTGGGATGCTAGACATGATCGAGGACTTGACGTACGATCACAAAATCCTCGCCGTGCCCGCGCGCAGCCCACGATATGAACAAATCCGTGACCTCGAAGACGTCCCGCCGCATGTGCTCACGGAGGTCCAGCACTTCTTTGAGATCTACAAGGAATTGGAAGGGAAGACCGCCAAGATGAAGGGGTGGCAGAGTGTCGCCGATGCCCGAGCGGCGATCCAGGCAAGTCGGGACCGATATTTGGATACGGTCGGCGGCGCAGAGTCCGCTTGACGAATCCGCTCTGCAAGCCACGCTGCCCTGATGATATTTGCGATGCACGGTCTGTGAAAAGACGCCGATGGCGTTGTATACTGAAGACGAGAACAGCGGTGGAGTTCGCTCGACGCCGTTTCAAAACGGCCAATAACTCCTACAGTGGTTTGCACTGTGGGAGCGTTCGTCAAATTCCCTCCCCAGTCAATCCAGCAGAAAATTGAAGAGGTGATTCCCGATGAAGGTGGTACCTCGTTGTGCCACTGATTGGAGCCCGTTGATGGTCGTCTCAGGTCAGGACGGCAATTCATTAGGGATGCTAATCGTGCGCTTCCGGGCCGTCCCTCTCGACACGACGCATGTCGCGTCGGCAGCATTCGTATCCAGGCTGTGCTCCGATCGCAACAACCCAATCGCGAACGGAGCGAACAGGACCAGGCGAAAGGGGGATTCTCCGGTTGGACAGGTACTTGGTGGTGATTGCGGGCGCGGGATTAGGCGGCCTGACCCGCTACGTCGCCGGAACATGGATCACGGAGAGGTATGGCGGGCGATTCCCGATGGGTACCTTTCTGATCAACATCACCGGAGCCTTCCTGATCGGAATCCTCATGACCGTATTGACGGAGCGTTTTCAGCCCCATCCCAACTGGCGACTTTTCCTGGTGGTGGGCGTGCTCGGCGGATACACGACTTTTTCGAGCTTCGAATACGAGACCTATCAGGCCGTCCGAACGGGCGCGCACTGGTTGGGTTTGGTCTACATGGCGGGCAGCGTATTGCTCGGATACCTTGGTGTTTGGATAGGCGCACTGCTGGCCGGTCGGCGCTAGCGCTTCCGCCAATGCCAGCAGAGCCAGGGAGGTGAAATGTTGAACAAAGGTCCAGCGAAAAAGGTGACCATCTTTGTCAATGAGGACACCCAATACCACATGACGGCACTGCACGATGCCATCATGACCTTCCTCATGCACAAAGGAGTCACCGGAGCCACCGCCACGCGCGCATTCTCCGGCTACGGTTCACATCGGACGCTGCATACCCCGAAGATCGAGGTCATGGCTTACCACTTGCCGATCCGCATCGAGTTCATCGATACGCCGGAAAAAGTCGAAGAGGTGCTTCCAACCTTGTACGACATGGTGTCGGACGGCCTTATCGAGGTACAGGACACCACTGTGGTCAAACTGGCGCGCAAGCCCGCAAAGGCGGAACCCAAGCATCCTCACGCGAGAAGAGAAGGCCCATCGCAGTTGCTGCGAGTCTTTATGGGCGAGGCCGATAAGTGGCACGGGGAGCCCCTGTTTGATGCGATTGTGAAAAAACTGCGGATGATGGACATCGCCGGGGCAACCGTTTACCAGGGAATCCTCGGCTATGGAGCGAAGGGCCACGAGCACCACGCCACGTTTTTTCATCCGACAAGAGATTTGCCGATTATGATTTCGGTAATCGACGCCCCTGAGAAGATCGCCGCCGCAGCCGATGCAATCGAAGAGATGCTCGAAGACGGATTGATCGTGATTTCCGACGCTCACATTGTCCGGCTGGTGCGCAGCCGCGAAGTAATGGAGGCATCCAATGCAACAGAGCATTCCGGGTAGACTGCTCCGCGTCCATATTTCCGAATCCGATCGCCTCGACCACAAGCCTCTTTACGAGGCAATCGTCGCTAAATGCCGCGAGATGCGGATCGCCGGTGCCACGGTGTTCCGCGGCCTCGAAGGCTACGGCGAAACGGGAGAGATGCACAGGTCGCACATCGTGCGACACGATCAGCCCATTCTGATTTCCATCGTTGACACTGCGGAGAACATCGACAGGCTTATCCCCGTGATCGAGCAAATGATGAACACCGGCATCATGGCACAGTCCGATGTGAAGATGATTCGAGTGCAGAAACGGATGACGGCGCCTGGTGGGACAAGCACATGATCGATGAACTGGAGGAAGCGGCTATCTCGAATGAGGCGATCCCTCGCGTCCAGGCAGTGCTCGACGCGGTCGCGGAGATCTGCGGTCGCCATCGGATCACTGCGCTTCAGGATTTCCAGGAAAGCTGTCGGAGGTTCGCGGAGGACAAGGTCCTCAACGTAGCGGTTTTTGGCCGCTTCAAGGCCGGCAAGAGCAGCTTTTTGAATCATCTCATTGGCCGGCCGCTGTTGCCGGTGGGGGTAATCCCGATTACCTCGGCAGTAACAGAGATTCAATACGGCGCCATGGAGCGCGCGGAAGTAATCTTTCAGGATGGCCGCACGGAGGCCGTGCCGCTTAGCCGCATCAGCCAGTTC